>JAEEGL012547309.1_pt1 | contig 38995 bp, 17 predicted proteins | sample 9134231 | NCBI WGS metagenome assembly JAEEGL01 (sample SAMN16246548, study PRJNA631951) | gut metagenome | biome: gut microbiome; feature: rumen; material: fiber-attached | host: Bos | place: Iran: Karaj | collected 2018-10 | reverse complement strand
CACGGATGAGTTCGAAGACATCAGGGTTCTTCTTGTGCGGCATGATGCTGCTGCCCGTGGTACACTCCTTGGGCAGACGGACGAACGAGAAATTCTGCGAGTTGAACAGGCAGGCGTCGAAGGCCAGCTTGGCCAGCGTGCCGGCGATGGTGGCCAGTGCGAAACCAACGTTACGCTCCGTCTTGCCACGTCCCATCTGTGCGTAGACCACGTTATAGTCCATCGTGTCGAAGCCCAGCAGGTCGGTGGTCATCTGCCGGTTCAGGGGGAACGACGATCCATAGCCTGCCGCCGACCCTAACGGGTTGCGGTTGGTCATCTTATAGGCGGCCTGCAGGAACAGCATGTCGTCGGTCAGCGACTCGGCGTAGGCACCAAACCACAGGCCGAAGCTCGACGGCATGGCCACCTGCAGATGTGTGTAGCCGGGCATGAGCACCGTCTTGTACTGCTCGCTCTTCTGAATCAGCTCGTCGAACAGCACCTTGACAGCGTCGGCCACCTCCATCAGCTCGTGGCGTGTAAAAAGCTTCAGGTCAACCAGCACCTGGTCGTTGCGCGACCGGCCGGAGTGTATCTTCTTGCCCATGTCGCCGAGCTTGCGCGTCAGCATCAGCTCCACCTGCGAGTGGACATCCTCGACACCCTCCTCGATGACGAACTCGCCACGCTCGCAGACCTGGTAGATATTCCTCAGTTCGGCCAGCAGCAGGGGCAACTCATCGTGGCCAATCAGCCCGATGCTCTCGAGCATAGTGATATGAGCCATCGACCCTAACACGTCGTACTTGGCCAGATAGAGATCCATCTCGCGGTCACGGCCCACGGTGAAACGTTCTATCTCGGCATTCACCTCAAAGTTCTTTTCCCAAAGCTTATTCATTAACCTATTCAATTATTTATCAAGTTCTTTTTTATCACGAATTAGAGAATTAGAGAATTATCTTCATCCCACCGTAAACTCATAGAGGTAAGAAGTGATGATATGGTATTCACCTATTCAAATAATTCCCTTTGCGGCATAACAAATTCTCTAATTCGTGACAATAAAAATTGGTTAAACGTACGGGATCATGGCCAGCGCATCGGCGATTTTCTCCACACCGTCCTGTAGCGGACCGCTGACCATGCCTTTCAGCATGAAGGGGATGTCGGCCTTCACCGTCACCTTCATCTTGCTGGTCGTCTCGTTGACGGGCAGCACCTGCACCCATACGTTGAAGGGCAGCGGCGACTGTACCGTCTCGAACTTCACGCAGCGGTTCTCCTCACGGTCGCAGATGCGCAGCTTCAGCTCGCCTACTGGGGCGACGTTGACGCTCACCGACTCCGAGTCGAATGCGAAGTCCTTTACCTTGTCCTCGGGGATACGGTCGCGCACCTTCTCGAGGTTACTCAAATCACTGATATTGCGATACACGTCCTCCACGGGGTACGGTATCTGCTTGATGCTACTTTCAAACTTGCTCATGCTTTCAATTCATAATTCATAATGCATAATGCATAATTGATTGGCCCCAGGCGGAGGGGTCTTTCCTCCACTCCTTCAAAACTTGTATTTCCTCTTCCTTGATATAGCCCGTCTCGGCGGCCTGTTCCAGCACGGCGGCATAGTCGCTCAGTGTGATAAGCTGCACGCCAGCCTCACGGAATGCCTGCTCGGCCACGGGGAAGCCGTAGGTGAACGACGCCACCATGCCGACGACCTCCACGCCATACTGGCGCAGGGCCTCGACGGCCTTCAGACTGCTGCCGCCCGTCGAGATCAGGTCCTCGACGACGACGACCTTCGCGCCCTGCCGCAGCTCACCCTCCACCTGGTTGCCCATGCCGTGGTCCTTCGGCTTCGGACGCACGTAGGCGTAAGGAAGTCCTAACTCGTCGGCTACCAGCGCCCCCTGTGCGATGGCTCCCGTCGCCACACCGGCCACGGCCTCAGCCTCCGGGAAGTGTTGCTGAATGAGGTGACACAGCTCCAGCTTGACAAATGAGCGTACTCGCGGCTCGCCCAGCGTCTTGCGGTTGTCGGTATAGATGGGTGACTTCCAGCCGCTGGCCCACGTAAAGGGCTGCTGCGGCTGTAGCATGATGGCCTTGATGTCCATCAGTTTCTGTGCGAAAAGTTTCTTGATAGCGTCCATTACTCTTTTGTTATTTTCCACAATTCGGCGGCAAAGGTACGAATAAGTGAGAACAATACAAAACAAATAATCGTTTTTTTAGTCATAAACCACAAATTAAGCGAATGACACGAATTGCTCACTCCTCAAGAGCACAGTCAATTCGTGTCATTCGCTTAATTCGTGGTTGAAATCAAGAACCTCCTGATTCTTGGAAGTTCACGGATTCCATAGAAGTATTACTGCTGCGAGGCGACGCGCTCGTTGACGAAGTCACTGACGCGCTGGGCATACTTCTGGGCTATCTCCGACTCGGTCAGCGAGTTACGGAAGGCCTGGATGCGAGCCTTCGTGGCGGCATCCTCGTCGACATAGAAGTAAGCCTCCACTGAGATGGTACCGTCAGGATTGTTGCGCTTCACGCTGAAGCTGGGACGCAGCTCGCCGCGAATCTCCTGCTCAATCTTGCCCTCGTAGGCAGCATAGAACTTGTCGAACTCGACGGGGTTCTCCGAGACCTCCAGTGCCATGTCAGCCAGCATGCGACCCTTGATCTGTGTGCTGCAGTCGGCAGCATAGCTGTTGGCAGCACTGTTCTTGGCAGCGTTGGCAGCGAGGTTATACGACTTAGCCTGTGAGAATCCAACAATCTCGCGTACCTTGTCGCCCTGCTCCTCCATCTTGGTGTAGTGTCTTGTCAGCGCCTCCTTCAGGGTCAGCGACGAGCCGAAGATTTCGTAGCCGCCCTTCTTGTAGTCCTTCAGTTTTGCATTCACTTGTTTCTTCACCCATTTGCTCTGAGCGTTGACAGTGGCGGGAACAGCTGTGAGGCACAGGGCCATCAGCATCATAACTAATTTTTTCATAATCTTTCTTGTTTTAGTGAAACATTCTTTTGTTTACAGTTCGCATTAGTCGAAGTTTCCTCCGTATATGAGTCCGTAGTACGGATCATCCTTTGAGAAATTGCCGTTGATGTTGGGGTCTCGGCTGGGCTGCCACGTACGCACCTTGATGCACGGCTGGTCCACATCGTTCAGGTCTACCATCAGGAAGAGGTAGCCCGTGTCGCCGTAGTTCGACGAGTAGTAGTCCTGGTGTATCTGAATACCGAAGGTATCGCCGCCCTTGCCCATCTTCTTCACCTCGTTGTCGGTGAAGCGGATATTGATGAACTGGTTGCTCTTGAACGACTTCTCCAGGTTGTTCAGATAGGTGTTCTTGTCCTGGCGCGTATACTTCACCAGCTGGTTGTCGGCATACTTGGCACCGTCGCCGCCCTTCTTGGCAGGCTTGGTGACGTGGCCGACGATGATGATGGCATCGTCGTCGAAGATGCTACGGATGTAGTCGAGGCGCTTCAGCGCGAAGGCCGTCTTGTAGTTCTCGAGGAAGGTGGCGATCACCATGCGCACGCTGTCGTTCCAGCTGGAGGCGTCGCGGTTGAAGATGTCGTCACGGGCGGCCTTGTCAAGTCCGAAGGCGACGGACTCAATCTTCATGTCCTTGTTGAACGTGAACGTGACATCCTCGACGAAGGCGCGGTTGTTGTTCTTGAACGTGAAGCGCATCGGCACCGAGCGGCAGATGGTACGGTCGCCCAGCTTGTAGAACTTCAGCGACGGGTTGCCCATGACGGTGGCGTTGCCGTAGTGTACCAGACGGTCGAACATCTCGAAGCCCTCGTCGGTGAAATACGGCTTCACGGCCTCGTAGGTCTTGGCCTTGATGGCCGACACGATCATGTTGACCGACTTCATGTAGTCCTTGGGCTGGGCCACGGCCACAGCATGGGTGGCGACGCTCATGTTCTGCACAGCCTCCTGATAGACGGCCAGTGCCTTCTTCTGGTCACCCTTCTTGCCGACCATCACGGAGACGGTAGCCTCCTTGTACGGCACGGTCTTGAAGATGTGCATCACCTGCTCCAGCTCCGGATCCTGGCGCATCTGCCCCTTGAACTCGTACTCGTACTGGATGTTCAGCTTGTCCAGCTGGGTGCCCGGACGCAGCTCCACCTGCATCACACCGTCCTTGGCGGAATAGATGTTGCTGTAGTTCTGGCCGTCCCAGTAGTGGAAGTCAAGGCTGGTGACGGGCTTGTCGTTATAGGTGAACAGCAGCGACACCTCCTGACCCTCGACCTTGGTCACTTCGGCCTTGATCTGCGACAGGATGGTACGTATCTGCTCGGGAATCCACATGGTCAGCGGGTGGTTGATGCCGTCGACGCGGTACTTCACCTCGCTGGGGTGCTGCATACTCTTCAGCAGGCACGACGCCCAATAGTAGCTGCGCAGGGCAGCATCGATGCGGCCGGCCTTCTCGGCATTCATCGCACTATGGACATAGCTCATGATGTTCTCCTCGCGGTCCTTGAACATACGCTCCAGCTCGGAACGCTTGATGTAGCGCAGCACAACGGCCTTCGGCGCACGTGACACGATGATGCTGCCGGTGTTCTTCAGCGTACCACGCGAATAGGTGCGTACCACGTTCTGCACCGTCGACTGTGCGTCGTTGCCCTCGCTGGTGTTCACCTCACGCTCATCGATGACGAAGTCGCTCTCGATCTGCACCGAGATCTTGCTCATCAGGTTGGCCATGGCCTCCTTGTCGGCAGCGACCTCCGTCTCGCCGAAGCCCTCACCCCACAGGTAGTTCGGGTCCTGCTTGATGGTCTCTGCCTGGTCGTTGGTCTGGGCCAGCACCCACAGCGGCGCGAAGAGCAACAGGCTCAATAGTAGTTTCTTCATATTCTGTATTTCCCTTTTTTTATTGTTGTACACGTCTGTTAGCAGTCCACTTACGGACACTATTGCGCTGCAAAGATAAGCAATAATTCTGAAAGAACAAAAAAAATGTGTTAAATTCTGCAATTTTCCAGTGAAGTGGCAGCCCAACGCGCGCGTATAGTAGTGAAAAGGAGAAAAGATCCCACACTTCCCTCACTTCCCACACCTAAACTTTGTCTCATGTAACATGGGTTAGGTGTGGGAAGTGAGGGAAGTGTGGGGTAAAAAGTGAATATGACAACTATACGCGCGCGGGTGGGCTTCTCACGGAGCTGAGTGGGCTTCTCACGAGCGTGAGTGGCCCACTCACAACGATGAGAAGGCCACTCACAAAAGTCCAAGGGCTTGGGAATTTCATTCAATAGGGTGCTGGCAGGTTCTCCATGCCCCCACACACTCACTTAACCACGACCTTGAGCCTGTGGCTCGAAGTCGCTCACGTTCGGAAATGAGAGCCGAAGCTCTCATTTCACTCACTTAACCACGACCTTGAGCCTGCGGCTCGAAGTCGCTCACGTTCGGAAATGAGAGCCGAAGCTCTCATTTCACTCACTTAACCACGACTTTGCGCCCGTTGAGGATGTAGACACCCTTGGTGGTCGGACGCTTCTGCAGCTTCATGCCATTCGTGGTGTACCACTGCTCCAGACCCATGTCGTCGTACAGCAGGTCGTGAATGCCCATCGAATCGCCTTCGCGCAGCTCGTTGAAGCCGATGTAGCGCGAGCCACCCGTGTCGCTGTGCAGCGTGTAGCACTCGAAGGGACGCACGTCACGTGAGTCGCTCACGAAGACGCTGCCCTCGAGGTACGTGCCGTCGGGCTTGCCGACATTCAGGGCGTAGACGGTAGGCGACTGGGCCACACGGACGGTGGTACCGATCAGGCGGCGCGAGTCGTCGGACAGTGCCGTGGGCGTCGGTGTGCCGACAGCCACTGTGGCACCGATGGCCGAGAACGTCACGCGGCCGTTCTGGCAGGAAGCCTCCGCGTAGTTGACGGGATCGTTAGGCATCGAGATAAGGTACGGACGGTAGGCCTCGATCTGTGTGGCACGCTCCAGTCCGTCGGCGGCCAGCTGGCGCAGCCAGAAGTGGCTGGTGCTGGCAGTGCTGCCGAACGGTGCCAGCAGTCCGTGGCTCTCGTGGGTGACGGTCTGCACGGTGAACGGCAGTACCAGTGTCTCCCAGCCACGGGTCTCGCCGACCTGTGTCTCCTGCGTGAAGTTGCGCGTGTAGCTGATACGGTCGGCCGTGAACGTGCGCGGGCAGTAGAAGTCGTTGTTGCCCGTCTCGGTGTCAACCAGCAGGATGTCGTCAGCACGGTCGCCCACCACGACGTTGTGTACAGTGACGGGGGCCAGCTCGACGCTCTCCACGTAGACCAGCAGGTTCGGGTTGCCGGTCAGTCCTTCCAGCATGTCGTCGGTCAGCGTCTCGGTCTTGTCCCAGACGATGGCCGTCAGCGTCTTGGCCACCGTCTCACGTCCGCCGAAGGCTGCCAGGGCATCCTCCAGCTTGCCGCTGCCATAGACGTGCAGCACACCGTGGCTGTCGAAGGTGAACTCATCCTCGGCGTATGCCATCTCCAGGATGGTGTGGATGAGGTCTTCTATCCTGGCGGTCTCGTCCTCCACCTCGGCACGTCCTGCCGCGCGCAGCAGATACATGTCGTAGGCGTCCTTTATCAACACATTCAGCTCGTCAATCATCGCGGGATCAACCTTGTCGCTGCCACCGACCTCGTCGATGACGCTCTCGCCGTGGGCTCTGGCATCCAGCAGTGCCGCCCATGCCGTGTACGGATAGTTGAACGTCAGCGTGTCGGAGTTCGTCCAGCCCGACTTCTCGGCATAGAGAACGACCTGCACGTCCTGCTTCACCGTGATCTTCAGCGGCGAGGCCTCAGCACCCTCGTCGGCTGTCGTGTCAGTGCCGGCCAGCAACAGCCGGTACTGGATGACGGCACCCTCGGTAGTGGTGGTCACCGTCAGCGTGTCGGCACTCCAGGTGTACGTCGGGGTGGCCACCTGGAACCAGTCGACCATGAACGACGTGATGTCGGAGCTGACGATACCGTCGATGACGACGGCGGCATTGATGCGCATGTTCTCCGTCACATCAATCGCACTGGTGTACGGCTCTGCACTGTCGACGGTCAGCAGACCGTCCTTGTCGGTGTTGTAGTAGACGACGCCAGTACCGCTGGTATTCGTGATTTCCACGCGGTTCTCACCCTCCACACGGGCAATGGTGGGAGCCGTCACAAACTCAGCACCCAGCACGAAGTCGTAGGTCGTAGTATCCGACCGCAAGCCACTCGGACGCTCGGCGTAGGCGTGTATCGTGCAGTCCTCGGTAAGCGTCAGCGGGTCGGTGTACGTCATCCATGTCCCGACGTCGGTAGAGCCGGCAGGCTGGATGGCGTAGTGGATTGTCACGCCCGGCGTAGCGCAACTGAGCGTCACGGTGTGGCCCGTGCGACTGAACGTCACCACAGCAGGAGCTGTCGTGTCGGCAATGCTGGTCAAGTAGCCGGGAGCGGCTGCGCCGCCGTCGATGCGGGCGTACTCAGCGTCTACATGGTCGGCATCGTAGACTGTACCCATGCCGCCGGCGAGATTCGAACAGCCATTGAACATGTTCTCGCCACTCATCAAAGCAAGTGTGCTCCACTCACTGCCGGCATAGATGGTAGTCAGGTCAGAGCAGCCTCGGAACATGAAGTCCATGTTCGTCACATGGCTGGTATTGAACCCGCTGAGGTCAAGGCTCGTCAGACCTGAGCACCAACCGAACATGTCGTCCATCTGCGTCACATTGACAGTGTTGAACCCGCTCACGTCAAGACCCGTCAGACCAGAGCAGCCGACGAACATGCTGGCCATGTCAGCCACGTTGGCTGTATTGAAACTGCTCACGTCGAGGCTCGTCAGGCTGGAGCAACCATTGAACATGTCAAACATGTACCTTACATTGGCAGTATTGAACCCGCTCAGGTCAAGGCTCGTCAGGCTGGAGCAACGATAGAACATCCAGCTCATGTGCGTCACGCTGTCCGTTTTAAGGTTCTCCATGCCAGCGATGCTGTTCAGCGAAGAGCACCCCATGAACCAAGCGGAAGTGCTTGTAGGCTTGTAACCGGCAAATGAGGTGTCGAACACTGCTGTCGTTGCTGTTTCGTATGGCGACTTGGAACCAGGTTCTATATAGCTCGTGTTAATGTCCATACCGCCCCGCTCTGCCTTCTTAGTATCGTAGAAGAAGGTCAGCGTCGTACCGTCCAGCACAGCGTACGGCTCTTCGACGGCATCGAGGAGGGCGCGGATGGCTGCCGTGGCGTTGTTCAGCTCGGCGGTGCGTACAGTGATGGTGTCAGCTACGGCGATACGCTCGGCGTACAGGTGCTCGGCTGCGGTGATGAGCGTGTTCAGTTCTGCAAGTTGCTCGGCCGTCACACGGTCGCTCGTGGCAGCCTCCGTGGCTGTCGTCTGTGCCGTGGCAATGGCGTCCGTCAGTGCATGCCATGCCGTGTACGGATAGTCAATGACCAGCGTGTCGGAGTTGTTCAAGCCGGCCTTTGCTGCCCATGCCGTTAGCACGGCATCCGCCGTGATAACGATAGGCTCGGTGTAGACCGTCTCGCCAGCAGCAGCGGCACTGTTGGTATAGTAGATGGTGGCACCCTCGGTGGGACAGCTGATGGTCAGCGTGTCACCCGCCCAGGCGAACGTCGGCATATCGACAGTGCTCACGTCGCTCATCTTGAACACATACTCCGTCTCCGCAGAGCGAATGCCGCTCGGACGCTCGGCGTAAGCTTTCACGGTGCAGTCCTCCGTCAGCTTCACGACACCAGTGTAGCGCAGCCACGTCGGCGTTGCTGTCGATCCTTCAGGAACCACGGCATACTGGATGCTGGCGCCCGGTGTCTCACAGGCCATCGTCAGCTCGTACATGTCTCGGTTGAACGTCACCGTAGCAGGAGCTATCGTGTCGGCAATCGACGTCAGGTAGCCGGGAGCGGCTGCGCCGCCATCGATACGCGCGTACTCCTTGTCGATGTGCAGAGAATCGTAGGCCGTACCCATGCCGCCGACGAGATTTAAGCAGGATTTGAACATATCCACACTACTCGTCACAGCAATAGTGCTCCACTTGCTGCCAACATAGATGGTGGTCAGCTTGGAGCAACCTTGGAACATATGAGACATGAATGTCACATTATCGGTATTGAAACTGCTCATGTCAAGACTCGTCAGCTTCTCGCAGCCATAGAACATAAACGACATGGACTTCACATTGTCCGTCTTGAAACTGCTCATGTCAAGACTCGTCAGGTCATGGCATGATTCGAACAGTTGTTCCATAGTAGTCACTTTGTCAGTCTTGAAGCCGCTCAAGTCAAGGCTCGTCAGCTTGGAGCATAATGCGAACATATTATACATAGTCGTCAAGTTGTCCGTGTTAAAGCCGCTCAAGTCAAGACTCGTCAGACTGGAGCAGCCCCTGAACATACCATCCATAGTCGTCACGTTGTCCGTCCTGAATCCGCTCAAGTCAAGGCTCGCTAACTTGGAACAGTTTAAGAACATGTAGGCCATATCCGTCACACTATAGGTATTGAACTCACTCAAGTCAAGGCTCGTCAAACTGTGGCAGCCAATGAACATTTGATTCATACTCGTCACATTTGCTGTATTGAACCCACTCACGTCAAGACTCGTCAGACTGGAGCAGCTGTTGAACATGCTGCGCATGTCCGTCACATTGTCAGTCTTGAGATTCTCCATGCCAGTAATACTGGTCAGCGAACTACAATACTGAAACCAATAGGCGGTACTTGTGGGTTTGTAGTCGGCAAACGAAGCATCAATCACAGCTGTCGTGGCAGTACCGTAGGGTGAACTTGAATCGCCAGATATCTTGCTGTTGTTGATTTCCATACCACCACGCTCCGTCTTCTTAGTGTCATAGTAGAACGTCACCGTCGTGCCTTCCAACACAGCGTAAGCCTCTTCGACGGCATCGAGGAGAGCGCGGATGGCCTCCGTAGCGTTGTTCAGTTCTGTAGTCTTGGCAGTGATGGTGTCGGCCACAGCCGTACGCTCGTCGTACAGCAGCTGGGCTGTGGTGATGAGCGCATTCAGGCTGTTGCGCTGCTCGGCCGTCACGCGGTCGCTGGTGGCTGCCTCGGAGGCTGTCGCCTGCGCTGTGGCGATGGCGTCCGTCAAGCTAACCCAAGCATCATGCGGATAGTAGAACCTCAGCGTGTCGGAGGTCAGCATGCCTTCCTTGTAAGCGTAGATTTCAAGGTTGCAGTCGACCTCTACCCTAAACTTTATCGGAGTAGTACCGCCCGTTTCCTCTGCGTGGGTTGTCTCACCGGGCAGATACAGCCTGCTTACTATTTGAGCACCCTCGGTAGCGGTGCTGACGGTCAGCGTGTCTCCCGACCAGGCGAGCGTCGGCGTCTCCACCTTCATCACGTCGCTCATTTTGAATGTGTACTCCGTCTCCGCAGAACGGATACCGTTCGGACGCTCGGCGTATGCCTTCACGGTGCAGTCGCTGGTCAGTGTCAGCGGAGCGGTGTACTTCGTCCACGTCGGAATACCTGGGTCAGTAGCAGCACGGCTCTCAGCGGTTGTAACGGCATACCAGATAGCGGCGCCTGGTGTCTCACAGGCCATCGTCAGCTGGTACATGTCGCGGCTGAACGTCACCGTAGCAGGAGCTATCGTGTCGGCAATGCTGGTCAGATAGCCGGGAGCGGCTGCGCCGCCGTCGATGCGGGCATACTCAGCGTCAGTGTGGTCAGCGTCGTAGACAGTTCCCATGCCGCCGACGAGTTTTGTGCAGCTAGTGAACATCTTCTCACCGTCTGTTACGGCAGCCGTGCTCCACCCACTGCCAGCATAGATTGTGGTCAGGCCAGAGCAATAAGCGAACATGCCGCACATGTTCATCACGTTAGCAGTCTTGAACCCACTCACGTCAAGGCTCGTCAGGCCAGAGATGTTAGAGAACATCCAGCCCATGTCCTTCACGTTGTCCGTCTTGAACCCGCTCACGTCAAAACCAGTCAGACCAGAGCAGTAAGAGAACATGCTACTCATATCCGTCACGTTAGCGGTATTGAAGCTGCTCACGTTAAGACTCGTCAGGCCAGAGCAATCAGTAAACATGCAGGCCATGTTCTCCACTTTGTCCGTCTTGAAACCACTCACGTCGAGGCTCGTCAGGCTGGAACACCTCCAGAACATACCGGCCATACTCGTCACGCTGTCCGTCTTGAGATTTTCCATGCCGGTAATGGCAGTCAGCGAGGAACAGCTCATGAACCAATAGGCGGTACTCGTGGGTCTGTAGTCGGCAAACGAAGCATCGAACACCGCTGTTGTGGCAGCACCATAGGGTGAACCAGAACCAGAAGTAATTTCGCTGTTGTTGATGTCCATACCTCCACGCTCCGTCTTCTTCGTATCGTAGTAGAACGTCACCGTCGTGCCTTCCAACACAGCGTAAGCCTCTTCGACGGCATCGAGGAGAGCGCGGATGGCCTCCGTAGCGTTGTTCAGCTCAGTAGTCTTGGCAGTGATGGTGTCGGCCACAGCCGTACGCTCGTCGTACAGCAGCTGGGCTGTGGTGATGAGCGCATTCAGGCTGTTGCGCTGCTCGGTCGTCACGCGGTCGCTGGTGGCAGCCTCAGAGGCTGTCGTCTGTGCCGTGGCGATGGCGTCCGTCAGTGCATGCCATGCGGTGTACGGATAGTCGATGACCAGCGTGTCGGAGTTGTTCATACCGTCCTTCTCAGCCCATGCCGTCAGCACGGCATCCGTCGTGATGGTGACAGGAGCAGTATAGACCGTAGGAGTAGTGGTAGCCTCGGCACTATTGGTATAGTAGATGGTGACACCCTCGGTGCTACAGCTGAGAGCCAGCTGGTCGCCCGTCCATGCGTACGTCGGGGTGGTCACAGTACCTATATCGCTCATACTGAACGGATAATTGACCGAAGCAGAGCGGATGCCGCTGGGACGCTCGGCGTATGCTATCACCGTGCAGTCGCCGTCAAGCGTGATCGGGCCGGTATACGTTTTATATGCCACTGCGGTAGCGGGACCCGTCATGACTGTGTACATAATGCGGACATGCGGCGTGGCACAAGCCAGCGTCAGCTGGTACATGTCGCGGCTGAACGTGACAGCAGCAGGGGCTATCGTGTCAGCAAACGAAGTGAAGTAGCCGGGAGCCGCCGTACCGCCGTCGATGCGCGCGTACTGGGCCGTCGTGCGGGAAGAGAGGTACTCCGTCCACTGACCGCCAAGCAGGTCGGTACAGTTGTTGAACATGCTGATGCTGCTGGACACCTTCGACAGGTCCCAGTCGCTGTTGATGTAGACCGTCTTCAGGCTGGAACAGTTGGTAAACATACCGTCCATGTTGGTCACCTCAGCGGTCTTCAGGTTGTCGAGGCCGTTGAGCGTCGTCAGCGCACCGAAGTCGCTGAACCAGTAGGCCGTAGACGTGGGCGCTGCAGCGGCAAACGAGGCATCGAAGGTGACTGTCGTGATGCTGCTGCGCGACGCATGCCAGGGACGCTGGGCGGCTGACGTGAACGGACCAACGGCCATACCGTCATGCACCTTCTTGTTCTTATTATAATAGAAGGTCAGCGTGGTGCCATCCAACAGGGCATACGCCTCGTCGACGGCATTGACCAGCTCCATGATGTTGTCGGTAGCCGTCTTCAGGTCGTTTATCATGCCGTTGATGGCATCAACACTGGCGACACGCTCGCTGTACATGTTCTGGGCTGACGAGATGATCGTCTGCAGCTCGGCAATCTGGCCGGGATTGACGCGCTCGTTACCCTCACCCTCTGACACGGCGACAAGGGCGGAGTCGATGGCGGCCTTCAGCTGCTGCCATGTGGCACCGGGATAGTCGAGTACGGCCTCGTCGGAGTTGGTCCAGTTGACCTTCTTGGCCGTGGCAGTGATGCGCACGTCGGTGACGACATAGAGCGGCGCGGTGTAGAGCATGGTGTCAGACACCGCCGTGCTGCCAGCGGCACTCATGGTGTACCAGACCTCGGCGTCGGGCGTGGAACTGCTGATGGTCAGCGAGTCGCCGCTCCACGAGAAGGTCGGCGTGGCCACCTTGCCGTAGCCACTGCCAGGCGTGAGGTAGCCTGGCGACGCAGCGCCGCCATCGATGCGGGCATAGACGTGGTCGGTATGCGAGGCGTCATACACCGTGCCGGCACCACCGACAAGCTTGGTGCTACCCGTAAACATGTTTCTACCTTCGGTGACGGCATCGGTATTCCAGCCGCTGCCGGCATAGATGGTGGTCAGGTTGGCACACTGCGAGAACATACCGTCGTCGGCTGCCGAGCCGCCCATCGTGGTAACCTTCGCGGTGTTGAAACTGCTCACGTCGAGGGTGGTCAGAGCGTTACAGTTGGTGAACAGACCTGACATCGCCGCCACGTTGGAGGTGTTGAACGAGCTGACGTCGATGCTGGTCAGCGAGGAGCAGTAGCCGAACATGCCGCTGATGTCGGTGGCCTTCGACGTGTCGAAATGGCTGACGTCAATCGTGGTCAGTCCGCTGCAGTAGGCGAACATGTACGACAGGTAGTTGGCACTGGCCGTCGAGAACTTGCTCAGGTCTATCGTGGTCAGGCCGGTACACTGGGCAAACATACCATACATATTGAGGACGCTGGCCGTCGAGAAGTTGTCGCCGAAGGTGATGTCCTTCAGGCCCGTGTCGCCGTAGAACATATACGACATGTCATCAACCTTGGCGGTGTTGAACGAGCCGAGGTTGAGCGATGTCAGGCCGGTGCAGCCTGCAAACATGCCCTGCATAGAGGTGACATTGGAGGTGTTGAAACCTGCCAGGTCGAGGCTCGTCAGCTTGGCACAGCCGTAGAACATGTACATCATGTCGCTGACGTTGTCGGTATGGAGATACTGCAAGCCCGTGATGCTGGTCAGGTTGACGCAGTTCTGGAACCACGAGCGGGTGTTCGAGACGTACAGGTAGTCGTCGAAAGAGCTGTCGATGACAACCGACGTGATGGTGGACATGTGGCCGCTCCAGTTGACGACGGCCGTCGGGCTGTCGGTCATCACCGCACTCGAGATGGGCTGTCCGCCGCGTTCCTCCATCTGCTTGTCGTAGTAGAGGGAAAGCACCGTGTTGCCCTCGCTCATCACAAAGTACGCGACGGGGTCCTTCACGGTGATGCCGAACGGCTGTTCTCCGGCTACTACGCCGCTGCCATCGAGTTTCGACACCTTGATGTTACGCAGATAGCCCAGGTAGCTGCCTGCCGTGACACTCTCAGCAGCCTTCAGCGTGAGGGTCATCACGGCACCGTTGTTGCCCGAGATGTCATTGCCACTCAGAGCAGCAGCGATAAAGCGATAGCTGCCGTCTGACTGCTTTGACATCTGCGGTGTAGTGCCTTCGGGCAGGCGGCTGGTGCCAGCGAACGACTCGACGGTGATGCCGGCCGGCAGGTACAGGTCGAACTGGAAACCTACGTAGGTGTCCGTGTTGGTCAGTTCGACGCTGACCTCCTTGTTTACGCCGGAGTACAGGCTGAAGTCGCTGATGGTCATCTGACCTCCAACCGTATCCTCAGCAACTATATTATTAAAGATTGCCAGTAAGAGGAAGGCAACAAACAATAATCTTTTCTGCATCGCTGTCATTATTTAATGATTACTTTCTTGTGGTTCTTAATATACAAGCCCTTGCCAAGCTGCTGCTTGTCCTTGCCTAAGTAGCGTCCGTTCAGGTCGTAGTAGCCACCGTCCGCATCGTTGGCCTTCAGGGGCTGGCCGACGGAGGTGTTGCCGTTCAGGCGAGGATTGATGAACAGCATGTCGCTGACCTTCACGTCGCTGGTGCCAGTGCTGCCGGAAACCTGCAGCTGAATCAGGTTGTTGGTCGAGAACACCTCGTTGCTCATCGACAGACCGACGACACGATACTGGCCGTCGCCGTGCTTCGTGAACGTCAGCTGATGGTCGGTGGTGCCGGCGGTCAGCTTGACACCGACCAGCTCGGTACCCTCCGGCAAGGTCAGGTCAAACTGGAAGGCCGTGAACTGCTCTACCTGGTCAATGTCCAGATAGATGCGGTCAGCGTTGGCCGTCAGACGGACATCCTCGGTGGCAATCCTGTTGATACCTGCGGGCGTGAGAATGCTACGGACGCCAGAGGGCTTGCCGGCATCGAGCACGGCCTTGACGATCAGCGTCACGTCGAAGATGTCTATCTCGTCGTCACCGTTCATGTCGGCCATTTTCCTGTAGAAATACTGTTCGGTGGGTTCTCCCAAGATGTATGTCACCGACATCACGGCATCAGCAATATTGATGTCGCCGTCGCCATTGGCGTCACCCTTGGACAGGTGGCGGGTGAGGTAGCCGGGGTTGGCCGTGCTGCCGTCGAAGTGGGCGTAGGTGGCGTCCACGTGGTCGGCATTGTAGGTGGTACCCGTGCTACCGACAAGGGCGGTACAGCCAGCGAACATATCCGCACTGGCAGCAACGGCGGCAGTGCTCCATTCGTTGCCGGCATAGATGGTGGTCAGGCTGGAACAGCCACTGAACATCCAGCCCATGTCTGTCACGGCAGCGGTGTTGAAGCTACTCAGGTCGAGCGTCGTCAAGCCAGCACAGCCGGAGAACATATACCTCATGTTCGTAACAGCGGCGGTGTTGAAGTTGTTCACGTCGAGCGTCGTCAGGCTGGAGCAGTCGTAGAACATGCCGGACATGTCCGTCACGCTGTCTGTCTTGAAGCTGCTCACGTTGAGACTCGTCAGGCTGGAACAGCCGTAGAACATCACTCCCATGTCGGTCACCTTGCCGGTGTTGAAGCCGCCCAGGTCAAGGCTCGTCAGACTGGTACAGCCAGCGAACATCCTGAACATGTTGGTCACTTCCGATGTGTTGAGGTTGCCGATGCCCTCGATGGTCACCAGCTTGTCGTGGTCACTGAGCCACATGGCAGTACTCGTGGGCCGGTAGTCGGCAAACGATGCGTCGAAGATGACCTTAGTGACGGAACTCATGCCATCAGGACCTACGTCCTCGCCGTGACGGGCTTCCTTCTGCGTGTCGTAGTAGAACGTCTTCACGGTGTTGCCCTCACTCAGCGCATAGTAGGCCTCCTTCGTGTCGTTGACGAAGGTGACGGTGATCTCGTAGTTGTCGTACACCTTGCCGAGGTCGTAGGTCATGATGCCCGTAGCGGACGTTTCCACCTGCGACGTGACATCGACGGTGTCGTTCTTCACGGACTCTAACTTGTAGCCTGTGGTCGGCGTCAGGGTCAGCACGGTGGCCTGGCCAGAAGGCACGGTCAGCGTCTGGTTGCTGTTGCTGATGACGGTCGTCGTACCGTCCGTCACCTCACCCTTGCCTACCACCGTCACCTTGACGGTATAGGATGCCGGAGCATTGATGTCGGTGAAGTAGCCGGGAGCGGCTGCGCCACCGTCGATGCGGGCGTATGCTGCATCAGTGTGGCTTGAATCGTATACAGTACCCTTTCCACCGACGAGGTTGTAACAGCCAGCAAACATATTTTCTGAAGAGGTTACAGCTGCAGTAGTCCATTCACTGCCGACGGAGATAGTTGTCAAATTGGGACAATTAGAAAACATGTTGGCCATATCCGTCACCTTTGCAGTATTGAAACTGCTGAGGTTCAGACTTGTTATCGCGGTTTGACGGAACATACCCCACATGGTTGTTACATTCGACGTGTTGAAGCCACTGACATTTACCGTGGTCAATGAGTCACAGCCTGCAAAAACATCCTGCATGTTTGTTACGTTAGAGGTGTTCAGGCCACTCAGGTCAATACTCTTCATAAGCGAACAATCCATAAACATTCCAAACATGTCCGTCACGCTGTGCGTATCCCAACCTGTCAAATTGATGTTTTGGAGTAAACGACAAGCCTGGAACATCATGCGAGTAGAAGTAACATTGGACATGTCGAAACCACTCAAATCCAAACTGGTCAAAGCAGAACAGTCAGAGAACATGAAGTGCATATCTGTCACATTGCCCGTCTTCAAATGCTCAATGCCTTGGATCGTAGACAAGTTCGTACAGTTATCAAACCAGTTTGCCGTACTTGTCAACGTATTACATCCTGCCATTGACGCATCAAACTCTACCGTGGTTATTGACGAGACAACACTATTCCAGCCTCGTCCGTCGCCATAGGCAAACGGCCCGACATCCATACCGCCACGTGCTGCCTTCTGCTTGTCATAGTAGAACGTGAGCTTGGTGTTGCCCTCGCTCAACAAGGCGTACGGCTCGTTGACAGCCTCAACCAACAGGCGGATGGACTCCGTCAGGGCAGACAGCTGGGAAGCCTGGTAGTTGATGGCGGCGGCTGAGTCAACACGGGCCATGTACATACCCTGTGACTGGCTTATCATGTCAATCAGGCTATCGCGCTGCTCGTTTGTCACGTTGTCGTTCGTGGCGGCCTGCGTTGAGACGTTCTGCGCCTCGGCGATGATGTTAATCAGATTACTCCATGCAGTATACGGATAGTCCAGCACGGTAGTCGCCGAACGGGCCATACCCTCCTTCTCAGCGTATGCCGTAATCAGCACGTCGCTGGTCACGGTGATGGGACTGGTGTACTGAACAGCCGTCGGGATGGCCGTTGCCGAAGAGCCCTCCGTCATCGTATAGTAGATAGTGGCACCCTCCATGCCAGTGGTCATCGTCAGCTCGTCAGCACTCCAGGTGAACGTCGGAGCCTCGGCATAGCCGCCCATCGGCGTGAAGTAGCCAGGATTGGCAGCTCCTCCGTCAATGTGGGCGTATGCTGCGCCAACATGGTACTCATCGTACGTGGTACCCAGTCCGCCAACGAGGTTGGTACAGTTCATAAACATATCCTCGTCCTCGGTGACTTCGGCTGTACTCCATTCATTCCCGACACGGATGTTCGTAATGCTATAGAGGCCAAAGAACATCCAGCTCATGTTCTTTACCTTGGCGGTATTGAAGCTGGACAGGTCGAGGCTCTCAAGCTGATGACACTTATAGAACATACCGCTCATGTTCGTCACGTTGGCTGTGTTGAAGCCAGTGAGAATCACGTTCGGCAGCACATTACAGTCGTGGAACATAAACTGCATGTCCTGGACATTGTCAGTTCTCAGGTTGCCAAGGCCGGCGATAGTCGTCAGTTTCTGGAAACCATAGAACCAGAAGGCGGTGCTGGTCAGCGTCGTGCAACCGCCAAACGACCCGTCGAACTCAACAGCGGTGATGCTCGCAGCATCCATCTCCCATTCACGGTCGCCCGGTATGCTGAACGGACCGACACTCATGCCACCGCGTACCAGTTTCTGATTATCGTAGTAGAACGTCAGCCTGGTGGTATCGGCACTCAGCACGGCGTAGGCCTCGGTGGCCAACTCGGCAAAGGCAACGGTTATGGTATCGATCGTCGTATAGTTCGTCATGGTGTAGACATCGCCGGCAACATCGCCCAAGATGTCTGCACCGTTACGGATCAGCTTCGTCAGACCGTACTGTGTATGGTCGTAGTTGAATGTCAGCCTGACAGTGCTGCCGTAAGGCACGGGAACATCCTCGACAGTATTTTTCACAACGCCATTCGTCACAGACTCTCCCTCCATCACATCGATGACCTCCCAATTGGTGGCACCGAAGTCTGTCTGGCTGTTAATCTGTAGCAACATCTGCATGCGGAGGAACTCTGAAGTAATCTTCATGTCGGAAGTGATGTCGGACAGCGTTAATTTGTTGTCCATCACCTGTCCGGTAATGTTGAACATGTCGTCCTGCATGACCGTTGTCAAGAAGTATCCTGCGTTGGGCGTGAACGTCATCTCGACGGTATAGCCGACTGGCACAGTGACAGGCATTTCGCTGCCTGGCGCAATTTCAAACGCGCTGTACTCTGAACCTTCCAAGCTGAGGACTTTGCCAGAAATAGTACCGTTAGTACCACAAGAGACTGTCACCGTATGGTCGAGGACAGTGCCGATGGCATAGATATTCGTGAAGTTGCTCCAATACTCAGCAGTCTTGTAGGCATCGATGCTCTCTGCGGGAACAAACAGCGGAATGCTGTAATCGGAGAACACGTTCTCAGCACCTATCGTCGGCGGGGTTACAGCGTTGCAGGTAATCCGCTTCAGTCCGTACATCTGGCCGAAACAGCGTGTCCACAGGTTCGTCACGGTGGAAGGCAGCGTCAGCGACGTGATGCCCTGGCAGTTGAAGAAAGCATACGCCGGCAGCACCGTCAGACTTTCGGGAATGACGAGATCCCCCGTCAGGTTATACAGATTATAGAATGAATAGCTGCACAGGTCGTTCAGACCAGATGGCAGCGTCAGCGGACCGCTGAAGTTAGTACCTTGGAAAGCCTGGTCACCAATGAAGGTGACTGTCTCTGGGATATTCAGCGTACCTGTCAGACCGCTACAGCCATAGAAACCCTGTACCATAATACCATAGACGACATTGCCGTTAATCACAGAGGGAATCACAATGTTCTCGGCCTCTGTCGAAGTGGGAACGGCAGGAATGTTGTCGCCCGATTCGACATAACCGCCCAACTGGCATCTTCCCTCGCCCGTCACCGTGTATGTCCACTCGATGCCGTCGATGTTCTCGGTAAGCACCGTGCTGTTCTTGACGGCAATGTCATAACCACCATATACCGTCACGTTACCCGATACGCCGGGAATGGTATAGCTGTTGCCCACTATGTCGGAGAGGATGTTGCCACCATTCACAGTGGCAGTCACCAGCTTATAGGCATCGCTGCGCGGCGTGAAGGTCAGTGTGAGCGAGTCACCGTCGTTGATGGTAAACGTGTTGTTCTGGTTAGCTTCTACGACACCGCTGCTGGTAGCGGTTGTAAACGAGATGGAGCCACCGCCTTCGGAGGTGATTTTCAGCGTGCGTGGAGTGGATGCCTCCGACTGTATAATCTTGATGTCGGCTGCCTCGTTGAAGAGGAAGATAATCTGCGATTCAGCCCCCGTCCACGTATGGGTCTCCGAATTGTAACTGCCGCCGTCGGGCGAAAGACTGGGACTGCCGGAGACGAACGAGAACACCGCCTTGGTGATATTGACGTCAGAACCGCTGTCGCTACGCTGCAGCCTCAACCGGCTTTGCTCTGGCATGTGCAGATAGAAGCTGCTGTCGAGGGCATTCTGCAGGATCATGGGATCTTCAGTGCCAAAAGCATCGAAATACATTTCCTGATTGCCCGCCGTGATGGTCTTGGCGTATAATGACTTACCATAGAACGGATTAGGATCCTGGTTGAAACTGTAGACAGCACCTGTGGCGTTGGTCGTGGCCATAGCGTCCAGGCTGACCTCGTAAGTCACTACAATGCTCTGGAAGTCGTAAGAGTCCCGGTCGCCAGCATCGGTTGAGATGGTTACCGAAGAAGCAGAGCCGGACCAACTATAGCTGGTAGAGCCAGGCTCTGAGCTAAGGTTACCAGAAGTGGCCGAGGGCGTACCTCCGCCATTAGAACCGTTTATCGTCATCCCTGTAATGGTACACCCTGTCGGTGCAGTTATCTCAAGGGTTGCCTGATAGTACATACACAGATAGCCACCGGATATACGGGAATTGTCGCCACTCGTTGCCGTGTTCAGCGTCAAGGTGAGATAATTGGTCCAGGTCTGCTTACTGCCATTGGAAAAGTTCTTGTTCGTATTGCCCCACACACTGCTGTCGAATGTGGTGGTACCACTCACAGTGTCAGCATAGGCCGCATTTGTACCTGTCAGTACTTGTGTCACCATCAGCACCAAGAGTGCCAGACACCTTGCCGAACTTGTTAGAATAGTCTTATTTATCATATCGCTTGTTTTTAGTTATTATGCAATCCTGTATCGTTTTTCAGATACAGGATTGCATGAAACATCATGTTTCGGTTATCGGCGGCGCGACAGCGTGGGGTCTGGATTATCGCTCTCGCCCGGCTCACGCGGCGACTTCGAGGTCTTGATGGTCACCATGTTGTCACTGTAGACAGTGCCGTGCGGTGTCGACACATAGCTGCGGACGTAGTACTCAGTGTCCTCGCTCAGGCCGTCGATGGTACCCATGACGTTCTCACCAGTGCCACCTGTTCCGACTGACTTCACACCATCGGTGAGTGTGGGCGTCTTATTGGTGGGACTGTAGACGAAGCCGTAGTCTGTAGCATCCTCGTCGGACGTGAAGGCAAAGCGGAACTCAGCATACGTGTTGCCGACGTACAGCGAATACAGCAGGCCGAGCATGACGCTGCTGGACCTTGTGGTGAAGGTGGCAACATTAGGACTGTAGACTACGCCACCCTCCGAAGAGGTGGTTGTGACGAAGGCACGGGCATAGTAGGTGGTACCCTCTGTCAGTCCCGTCAGTTCGCCGTCGATGTTGCCGGACGTGCCGCCGTCACCAACTTTAAACATCTCGTCGCTGAGGGTCGGCGTACTGTTGGTGGTGCTGTAGACGACACCGTAGTCGCCCACGACATTGTCGGAAGTGAAGCCGAAATAGAACTCGGCGGAGTTCTTCAGGCACGACAGAATGGTGAGCTGTCCGACACGGGTCTCGCCAGCCAGCGTGGTGATGGCCACGGTCTCGCTATAGAGCGTCTCACTGGTACTGGGCTTCTCGACGTATGCACGGACATAGTAGGTGGTGCTCTCCTCTAAGCCTGTCAGCTCGTAGGCCACGCCACCCGACGTGATGCCGCTGCCGATGGCCACATCCATGCCACTGCCGCGCGTGGGTTCCGGATTGGTGGTGCTATATACCAGTCCGTAGCTGCCGACAACCTCCTCAGACACGATGCTGAGCAGGAAGTTGGCCGACAGACGCATGACGGTGAGGCTGTAAAGGTCAACCTTGGTCTCCAGAGGTGCGGCAGAACTGTTGCCGTACTGTTCGATGACGACGACCTCCTGCTTGGGATTCTTCGAGCCTGCCGTGATGACGATGGCCGTAGCCTGCTCACGGACAGTCTTGTTCTCGGCACAGCGGATAAGGATCTTACCGTTGCCGACACCAGTGGCATCTGTCCTGACACCTGTCGAGTCGGCCACATCGACTATCTGCAGCCACGACGAGGCTGACGAGGGTACGAAGGCCGTCCACTCGGCATTACTCTCAATGCTGATGGTCTGTTCGCCACCGACGTATGCAAACTTACTGGGGGCATCCGTCACACGGAGAACGATGTTGCTCTTGCCGTCCTGTGTGACCTCGATGTTGGCAGCATCCCTACCGTAGTTGATGGTGAAGGAGGCCGTGCGCTCGGCATCGGACACAGCGTCGCTGACGTTGATGAACATCGTCGTGGCACCCTTGACACCACTGGTTACTGCCTTGCCGTCGGCATCGACAATCTGAATCCATGAATGCGGATTAGCAATGGTCCAGCTGACGTTGCTGGTCACAATCAGCGTCTGTGCCGTGTTGTTCTCGTCCTTGAAGCTGAACTTGCCGGAACTTATGTTCAGTGCATCGTCGCCACCCTTCTGGCGGACGGTAATCTTCTGCTTCAGCCCACCGTCGGAAATCAGCGTGATAGTAGCCTCGCGTACGACGTTGGGGTCGGTATTCTGGTTCGACACGATGACCAGCGAACCGTTGCCGCTGCCCTGACGGGGACTCACGGTGATGTCCTCTTCAAAGGTGCCGGTGTCAAGTTCCACTTTCCAACGGCAGTCAGCCACGATGCTTACACCTGATGCAGGCCCTGTCTCGTTGGCGCGGTACTCAATGACGTTACCACCTTCGACCATCAGTATCTCGTTGGCCGGCTTGGCCTCGGTCACTTCGTCAGACTTGCAGGCCGTAAGTCCTGCCACGATGGGCAGTGCGGCCAGTATTGCGATAATATTCTTTGTCTTCATATCGTTTGTCTTTATTACTTTTTTACTTTTTTACCTTTATATATACAATAAGGTGTAGGTTAGAAATTGGCAATTGCTCCGATAGTCAGCATGAAGCCGCCAGCCGAGATGTCGCTCTTGTCGGCAATGCGCTCGAAGTTCTTGTCCTTACTCATGCCAAGCGAGAAGGCAGGATTGATGAAGGCATAGAATCGCTCAAAGGGAGCATACATCAGTTTGGCACCGATGCTGATACAGCCGGCCGTGGCTCCGTCGCCATACGAGTTGGTGCCATTGGCAACAGTACCCGACAGACGCTCAATCTCATAGCCCAGCTGCGGCGTGATGCCCAGTCGCTCGGTCAGCTCAAACTGGTAACCCAGGCGGAAAGCCAGCGTGGCACGCTTGTAGGTCATGCTGCTCAGATAGGTATCCTCCGTGTACTGTGCATTCTGGTCTGTGGCATACCAGGGTACCTCCTCCGACTTGTTCAGTCCGAAGGTGTAGCTGACCTGGAAGTCGATGTTCTTGTAGGTGACACCGGCCAGTGCCGTGATGCCGCCAAGCGAACGCATGGTGTAGCCCACTCCGAAGTAGAAGGTCTTGGGCTTGATGTAGCGCACGTGTTCCAGCGAGATGGTGTCACGTGTCGTCTGGTTGTGAAGCACGGTATACTCCAGGCCGCTCTTGGGATAGTAGCCCTTGCGGCTCAGGTTGATCTGGTAGGTACCGACGGGCAGCGTCTGTGCCTCCGTCAGGTCGATGGGGTTGGTGCCGTTATAGGTGGCCACCACGTCGCGGGGCTTGGTGTACAGGCTCAACCGACCGGTGTGTGGCGTGGGGGCTGCTGCCTTGACATCATTGCGTGTCTTGGCAATGACGGTGAACGAGGTCTTCTCCGAGTCGCAGTCGGCCTTCTGGGTCTCGACGACGTAGGTACCCTCGCGCAGCTGAGTCTGCCACATACCGTTGCCGACGTTCTTTCCCTCAAAGAAGATGTCGGCCTTGTTGTCGACCGTCACGAAGACATCGCCGAAGTGGTCGCTCATGTCACGCTGCTCGACGTTGATCATCTTGGCCTTCGTGGCATCGTCATCGGTGGTGATGTACAGCTCCAGCTCACCCTCATAGCGGTCCTTCTTGGCCTCAATCTTGTGCTTGCCGAAGTTCAGGTACTTGTTATACACCGGCGACTTGCCCACAGGGACACCATCAACGTAAATCTCCGACTCAGCGACCTGTGACGTGAGGTTGGCATAGCGTCCCGTACCAATGTCTATCAGCATCTCGTAGGTGCGGGCACCCTCCACGGGAATGGGATAGTAGAAGTCGCGCATCACGCCGAAGGCGGGGTGCTGCACGATGAGTTTCTGCGCACGGCGAGGCACGTAGAGCCATATCTCGCCGGCATGCTCCTCGGTGGCCACGATACCCAGCGAGCCACCGTCGAAGGTGAAGCCCCGCTCAGGCGTCTGGATCTTGATCAGCGCGGCACGCTCGCCGTTCTGGTCCATCTTCTCGGTACCACGGGTGTTGGCCGTCAGGTCGTTTTCCAACAGCTTGAATTCCACAACTTTCATGCCTTGTGCCGTGGCTCCTATGGCGACGGCGAGGCACAACACGGTTAATGTCAGTAGTCTTTTCATATTGTTTTTAGTCATTTGATTTCGTACGGTTTATTGAGTCCTGCCTGGCAGCGGCTGCCTTGATGGAGTCCTGTCTGGCAAGGATGGCCTTGATGGAGTCACGCTCGGCAATGATGGCTTTCAGGGAGTCGCGCTGGGCGACATACGCAGAGTCCATTGCAATGTCACGGGTCACGGTGGCGGGGTCGCTGACGCGGCGCGTGACGACCTCCTGCGAGCCCTTCATCTGGGCCAGCACGTAGTCGAAGTACTTGCTGGTCAGCTTGAGCACTGTGTTGCGGCGGTCGGTGATCATGGTCTCCAGCTTGCCCTTGCCCGGCGTGCGCAGGGTGTACTGCTTGCGGCTCTCGGTGTCGATCAGTTCGAGGATGGCACCGTAGGGCATGTTGACAACGGTCGACGGATAGACGGTCTCACGCAGCTTCAGCGCGTGCTTGCCCTGAGGTGTGGTGGCCTCTATCTTGCCCGTGACGCCATATACCACATATTGCTGTGCCTCCACCTGCAGCATGCAGGCAAAGGCCACCAGCATTGTCATGATGATTCTCTTGCTCATAATACTTATTATATTATTCATGTTTCTCGTCTTTTTTATCAAGAATTAGAGAATTATAGTATTTATTCCTTTCATCTGTATTTCTAAGGAATTAGTGGAGAAACACTTCATGGGCAGAATATCTCTAATTCTCAAATTCTTGACAAATAAGTACTTTGTCCGTCAAGACTTCTGCAGCAGGATGACGGTAGTGTCCAGTCCGCGCATGTCAGGCATCGTCTCGCCGATGTTGGCACCAATGTAGGTGGGGTCGCAGATGATGAACTTCTGTCCGTCGAGCATGATGTGGTCGCCCTGCACGTCCTCGGTGAAGCCGACAGCCATAGCGAGGTGGCCGGGATAGTAGACGAGGATGCAGTCAAGGTGTACCAGCTCGCGCACAAGGTGTGACAGCAGTATCGAGCGGTCCTCACAGTCGCAGTAGGGATAGAAGAGGCTCTCCTCGCCGAAGAAGGCACGGTCGGCACCCCACACGTCCTCGTCGTAGGCATACTCCAGTCCCGTCTGTACCCACCACAGCAGTTCCTGCACGGCTTCCTGCTGGGAGAGTCCCTTCAGGCGCTGCTGAATCTGCGGATAGAGCTGTTCGCGGATGCCTTCCTCGATGGGAGTGTTGGCATACATGGCCCAACGGGTCATGAAGTTCTGGTTGACACACGACGAGGGATAGGTGGAATAGAAGTCGAGGTAGTTCTTGTTCGACGTGAGGGTGAAGCTCCAGTCAGGATTCTTCAGCGACGTGATGGTACGCTCGTTGGTGGGGTTCTCGCCGAACTTCTGCACGGCAGAGATCTGCAGCGAGAGGGAGCTCTCCTTCGGGAAGCTGGCCTGGCAGATACCCAGGCGGTCGCTGTCGACGTCGTCGAGCATGTAGTACCACTCGTCGTCAAGGTAGAAGTACTTCTTGCCGTAGATGAAGTGGCGGCTGGCGGTGAGCATGAACAGCTTGTTGCCGTCGTGGGCCAGGCGCATCTTGTAGCCCGACTGCGAGTAGAGGAAGGAACGCACCAGCGTACCCTCGTTGGTGTCGCCATAGAACTTCTTGGTCAGCGCAAGCAGCATCTGGTAGTAGGCCCAGTCGGAGAAACCGTTACGCTTGCGCTCCTTCAGACAGTCGAAGAGCAGGTTGTCGAACTGCGTCTCCTGGAACTCCTCGATGGCATCGGCCACATCGTCGCCACTGACGCTTCTCAGCCTGACATGGCAGTTCTTGCCGATACGTACCTGACACTCCGTGCCGAAGACAGTGAACTTCATGTAGTCGTTGGCAAACGAAACGTCCTCCTTCACCTCGGACAGCGGCTCAGGCTGCTTGACGACGGGCTCAGGCTTGATGACCTCCTTGTAAGTCATCGCCTTGGCCTTGCTCTTGTCGGTGGCAGCGGCCTGCTGGGTCTGCTGCTGCTTCGTCTTGTCAGGCTGGGCCTGCTGCTTCGAGTCGTTGGACTTTCCGTCCTTGTTCTTCCTGCGGAACAGCTTGTTAAACCACGATGCCGTCTTCTCGTCGGCACCAGGGGCCAGCATGGGCTGCACTTCTTCCTCCTGGGGGGCCTCGATGGCCGGGCGGGCCTCGTAGTCCTTCCATGCGTTACGCACAAACTCGCTGTAGTCGCGCAGTGCCTTCTTGCGGAAGTCGTTGTAGCGGTCGTACATTTCCTTACGTGCCTGTCCGAATCCCTTTCCAAAGCGGCCGGACGAGCTGTTATTGTTCTGGGCAGTGGCGGGGCTGATGACAGCTGCCATCATCAGAATGGTAAGAAATCTTTTCGTTTTCATTGGCTTATTGTTTTAGTTCTTTTTTCTCTTGTTTCTTATTCTCGAAATACTGTTTTAGTGAGTCGTGTAGGTTGGTGGCACTGACAATGAAGGCGATGGCCGTCAGTGCTACGGCCAGGTTGACGCTGATGTTGTAGACGCCAAACAGCAGCAGGGCAGCGTACATGAACACCGCGATGCAGCCGAAGCGCACGAAGCCCTTCACCAGCACGGAGCGCAGGAGGACACGCTTCAGCGGCCCGCGCTTGAGGGCCCAGCGGTCGTAGGCATCGGTGATGGTCAGCGTGACGAACACCACGAAGAAACAGATGACGCACGTCAGCCACAGCGGCAGCTCCACCACGTCGTCGTGCTTCAGTATCGTCTCGATGGCGTATGCCAGCAGCTTCACACCGGCTATCTTTCCCTCCGGCGTGTAGTGCATGTCAGCCTCCTCGCGCATGGCACCGAACAGCACCACATGGTCCTCGATGTACTCGCGGTTCTCCTCGATGGAGTCAGGGGGTATCACGCGGTAGACGCGAGGCTTGAAGTTGATGCGTATCTCGCGGTCGGCCAGCGGCAGTATCTCCTCGCCGGCGTAGGTGTCGGCCACCTTCTTGATGAGCGACGGCACCATCACGCCGTCCAGCTTGGCACCCAGGCTGAGTCTGCGCTTCATGCCACCGTACAGTGCGCGCGGCATATTGGTGAATCCCTGCGTAATGGTGCTGTCGGCAAAGAACGAGCGGCGCGTCTGGTGGTAGTCGTGCTCCACCCAGTCGTACGAGTCGTCTATCAGCTTGTACGAGAAGACGGTCTTCGGCTGGTTGTGTGCCACCTCGTAGATCATCTCGTCGCCCAGCGAGTCCTCCTTCAGTCCCTCGAACACCACGTCGACACCCAGCGCCCTGGGGTTGCAGTCGTTCACTTGCTCCAGTGCCATGGCCAGCGCCCTGCGGTTCGGCAGGTCGGTCATGTCCACAATACAGGTGATGTTGCTGGTGTCCTGTTCGCCGGTAGCCAGTATGTCGTAGTAGAAGTCCGTTACCGAGTAGTCGGCCATAGCCTTCGACACCGGACTGAAGAACGACATCTTCACGATGACCACAGCATACAGTCCGACAATGGCAAAAGCCAGCAGCGAGATGATGGCTCGGCGCTGTACTCCCTGCCAGAAGGCTTTCCTCTTTGCGTGTCTGTCTGTGTTAGTTTGCTCCATAAGTTTGTTTCTTTATCTTGCACAACACATAATATCCGTTGCAAAGATAATAATTTATTTTCAATTTCACAAACTTTAAGACTAAAAAGTAACAAAAAAGAAGAAACACCCCGCTTTAGGGTGTTCCCCCTACAATTGATATTAGTCTTTTTTAACGCACAACATGTTTACGACCGCGCTGGATGTAGACCCCCTTGACCTTTGACCTTTGACCATTGACCATTGGCCTGTCTACGCGGCGTCCGCCGAGGTCGTAGATGGCTCCCTCGTCTTCGGACAGGGTCAGGGTGAGGTTCTGGATACCTGTGCCATCGCCGCTGTTCAGGTCGCCAAGGGTGATGAAGCGCGAGCCGCCCGTGCCGCTCTTGTGCGTGGTGTAGCACTCGAAGGGTCGTACGACGCGGTAGTCACGCTCGAAGACGCTGCCCTCGGCATAGCTGCCTCGCGGCTCGCCGATGTTCAGCGCATACACCGTCTCGGACTGCGGCACGCGCTGCAGCGTCGGACGCATCACGATGGAACTGTCGCTGAGGGCTGCCACGGTGAGCTTCGTTGCCGGCACCGTCACGCTGGCCGAAGCGAACGTCACCACGCCGCCCTGGTTGTACTCATCGTCGTAGGCGTCGGCATTGTTCGGCATCGAGATGAGGTACGGCATGTTGGCCACGATGCGCACGGCACTCTTGATGCCGCTGGCGGTCAGTGTGCGTAGCCAGAACGGCTTGTCGCCCTCCATAGCCTTGAAGGGTTTCAGCTCGCCGTGGGTCTCGTGGGTGATGGTCTGCACCGTGAAGGGCAGCACCAGCGTCTCCCAGCCACGGCTGATGCCGGGCTGCGTCTGCTGTGTGAAGTTGTGGCTGTAGGTAATCCTTTCTGCCGTGAACTCCTTCGGCACGTAGAAGTTGTTGTTACCGCTCTTCACGTCCACGAGCACAATGTCCTTGGCCAGTCCGTCGATGACGACGTTCTGCACCATTGCAGGAGCCAGCGACGCGTCGTTTACATACACCAGCAGGTTCGGATTGTCCGTCAGTCCTTCCAGCATGTCGTCGGACAGCGGCGTATCCTTCTCCCACACCACAGCAGCGATAGTCTTTGCAGCCTCGGCTTGTCCACCGACGCTCACGAATGCATCGTCCAGCGTCTTGTCGCCGCTGACAGTAGCCACCAGTCCGTCAAACGTGGCAATACCCGTTACTATCCAGTCCACCACGTAGCTTGCAACCTCAGACGTGAACCAGTTCGTGCGCATGGCAATGGCCTTAATGGTACAATTATGATCTATCACAAAAGTACCTGCATATACCGTACTTGTAGAGTTAGGCGTTGAGCCGTCCAATGTATAGTATATGGTGGCACCGCTCTCTGCTGTTATCGTTACAATATTGCCATCGATAGCAATAATAGGAGTAGACACCTTGAACCAGTCTACCGTCAGAGTGGCTACAGGGGAATCCGTATAGCCTGTTTTCACACAGACGGCTTTTACCACTCCGTTTTGCGTTACTTCAAATGGTACGTCATACAGCATACCGCTTGACGCACTCGGCGTGGTACCATCGAGTGTATAGTAAATCGTAGACAGTTCGTCTTCCACTGATTTGCTGATGGTGACAGTATTGCCCTCATGCGTAATCACAGGTGCCTCAGCTATCAATTCTTCCAACGTAAACGGATAGCTATAGGTCTCAGTCATAGCCATGTTGGCACATTCCAGTTGACAGTGGAATGTATGTTTGCCAAACGACAAATGACTGATGTCTACACCCACTTCTATGAGGCTGCCATTGGCTGGCTGTGTCTTGACGTCTGTCTCGTCGTCAAACCAATAGTTGATGGCTACCACGACTTCTCCTGGTTCCGTCTCTGGAACAAAGAACAGGTAACGGTACACAGCCCCCCACATCCCATCGGTATTCCGACAGCGTACGTTATAATAGTGTACGCCAGAGGGAATGCTACTGATATCTACGGCCAGCGAAATGGAATCACCGCTCCCGCTGTTCACCGTGCGGTGGGCATAGTCACCGTCTATCCAGCTCTCATAGCCTGCCATATCCAATTCGGACGAGGAACCTGGAACCAAGAACAGGTAACGGTACACAGACCCCCATACCCCATCGGTATTCCGGCAGCGCACATTGTAGTAGTGGATGCCAGACGATAGGCTGCTGATGTCTACGGCTACCGAAATGGAATCACCGCTCCCGCTGTTCATCGTGCGGTGGGCATAGTCACCGTCCAACCAGCTTTCGTAGCTGGCCAAACCACTCTGCCCAGAGGCAGAAATAGTCAGCAGCAACAATAACACAATATGGATTGCTCGCTTTAGCATAACCCACACATTTTAGTTTGCCTTAACTTTCAGCGTAACATTCAAGACCTTCTTAGCGGCATCCACATTCATCACGCCATTCTCCACATTGATGCTGTTTGGTTCCAGCGTATAGGGGGTCGTTCCTCCCTCTATTCCCACAACCGTACCGTCGGTACCCAGATAGCCAGCTAACAATAGTCCTTCTTTGCTAATAGAGCATCCGTTCTCTTGGTCCCAGCCAAGGATATCACCTTGATAGTAACAGTTCAGCTCAGAATGATAATCCCCTATAAGTATATCTGCTCCTTCAATTAAAGTATTAATAAGTGTGCAATTTTTTATATAGCCATAACCAATATTCCCAACGTCATCACAAGTTGAACAAATAATACAATTAATGTAAGTTTCTGTATGGTTATAACTTTGCCAATCCGCAGAACTAGTAGATCTACTTCCAATGATAGAATTTTGATAAACAATATTGCATCCTGTTGTATTAGGATCAACTGGCATTTCAAAACATATCTTACTATTGATTATTGTCGCACTGCGCAAATAATCATCTGACCAGAAAGTATAAACATAGCACCTATCAATCACTAATGATTCCACATTTTCAAAACACTCAAATTTACCACCACTGAAATTCACCTTCCTGATTTTCAGCCCGCTCAGACTCTTGGTCACGATGACATCGTTTAGGAAACGCATGGCATCCAGTGTATGAGCCGTCAGTGTGGGGTTGCCCTCCATGGCAATGTTGACGGTGCCGCCGATAATGGTATTCTGCCCCTGTCCTATCATGGTGATGGGCTTGTCGATGACCAATGTGTCCGTCAAATAGAATGTGCCTGCTGACAGGCAGATTGTGTCACCCGCAATGGCATCGCTGACAGCCTTTGGCAACTGATCCACGTTATAGGTTTTGCCCGTTCCTTCGTGCAGCAAAAGAATAGCCGCGCGAGAGTCTGCCTTTGTCTGAATTGTAACCATTGCAAACAAGCAAATTAATGCTAATACCATTTTCGCTTTCATAATGTTTCGTTTTTTAGTTATTACTCAATTTATTACCTTCGGTTGTGTACACGGCAGAAGCGCGGGACTGTCTTTGCCAGTTCCGAGTGAAGGTTGTAGGATACCTAATAACAAGAATATGGGTACAGCCCCACGCATTATGCGTGGAAGCCGTCATGCCCTCTTGCTGTTATTTGGGTGAAAGTTTCCTACATTTTCACTCGCAAGTTTGGTGCATTACGCTTCTTCTGCCGGAGCAAGTCCTTCCCACTCCGACGGCAAAGGTACAAAGAAAAAACGAAACGGCAAAGGTTTATGGAAAGAAATTACCAAAAATTATCCGGAAATGTCGCTGAGTGTATCTCCAAGGCGTTGCCTCAGAGGCACAAAAAAAACCGAAAGCTCCAAGGCTTTCGGCAAATCATTGCTGATTTAATGTCAATGTTGGCTTTCCATTCAGCCAGAAGATTCCATCTGATTACAGCTGGTCAACATCTTCTATGGCAAGACCTGTCGCCTTGGCAACATCAGCAGCAGGCATCCCCATCTGTTTCAAATTGCGGGCTATGGCAAGACTCTTTTTGCGTTCTCCCTCGGCAAGACCTTCAGCACGACCTTCAGCACGACCTTCTGCACGACCTTCTGCACGACCCTCGGCACGACCTCTGTTCAGCGCCGACTTCATAGTGCTGTAGTAGTCCCAATAGTTTTTCACACTCATCACATACTCACGGCGCTCCTCCTGATTATATCTTGCTATCTCGGCCTGCTCGAACAGCTTCTTGAACACACGGTCCTGTAGGGCTTTCGGACGCTCCAACAGACGGGAGAGGTTGCGCAGCGCATACATCCACTTGTCTGTCATCGTCACCAACTCGTCCTCCGTCTTGTTGAACTTGGGCATCTCTATGTAGATCAGCGTCAGCTTGTCGTAAAACACGTGATTGTCGTCAACATCCTTCAGCTTTACCTGATGGATGTATTTGTCGGCAGGATACTCGTCATCGGGAAAGATGAAGTCGAGCACACCAATGGTGTAGACATCCTCCAGCTGGTAGTTCCAGTCCCTTCTCTTCGGAGCCTGCTCGCGGATGGCGAACGTGGAGTAGTAGAGGCTGCGGTCCTTGAAGAACTCCTGGACGGCCCTCTGCATCTCAACGATGAAACGCCCTCCGTCCACCGTCTTGCAGTACACATCGAACACAGCACGTCGGTCGCCATAGCCGTCGCCAAGGTGTTCGCTGTTCAGATACTGCACATCAACAATCTCCCTGTCGCTGTCAGTGAACAGGGCATTGAGGAAGCTGATGAGCAAGTCCTTGTTCATCTCCGTGCCGAACAGCTTCTTGAAGCCGAAGTCGGTGTAGGGATTGATATATTTTTCTTGTCTGATGTCTATCATGTCTTCATTCAGTATTAACTCCGACGGCAAAGGTACGAATAAGTGAGGACAATACAAAACAAAATATCATTTTTTTTGTTTTTATTGTCGAACGAAAGTTCCTTCGACGAAGTCAGAGGAAAATTAAAAAAAGTTGGTTTGGCAAAGAAAAACAGAAAAATAATTGGAATTTACTGCTAAAGTTCGCATCTTGGCATACACACAGAGGGTCAGATCGGTCTGACCCTCTGTGTACAAGTTTCTGAAGTGCTGATGTGCTTCTGTGAGTGGGCTTCTCAGCTCCGTGAGTGGGCTACTCAGCCCCCAATTCTCGAGAGAATTTATCTGTATGTGGGACTCTCAGCTCCGTGAGAAAGCCCACCCCCGACCCCTCCCAAAGGGAGGGGAGATTGGAGCGCACCTATACACCCCTCCTATGGGAGGGGTTGGGGGTGGGCTGCCCTCGCGCGCGTTAGTTGTCTCTTTCACTTTTTATCCCACACTTCCCTCACTTCCCACACCTAAACTTTGTCTCATGTAACATGAGTCAGGTGAGGGAAGTGTGGGAAGTGTGGGGTCATTTTGTCTTTTCCCTACTAACGCGCGCGCGTATAGACTTATGTTACTATCCGATATTTGTATTGTTCTCACTTATTCGTACCTTTGAGCTGCGCTCGAAGGCACTTTCGTTCGACAACAAAACAAAAAACGTGTTTTTTGTTTTGTATTGTTCTCACTTATTCGTACCTTTGCAGGAAACTTTCCGAATAAGAGCGAAAACAAACGTGAATAATAACAATAGTGACCCGGGTCACTAACTTTAATAACATAGCAGTCAACAACCGAACAAAAAAAAGAAAGGACAAGACATGATACGCTGCCTCGCCATTGACGACGAACCGCTGGCACTCCAGCAGATTGCCGCATATATTAATAAGGTGCCGTTCCTCGAACTGGCCGCCCAGTGCCAGAGTGCGCTGGAGGCCCGACAGTTTCTGGAACAGGACACGGTGGATGCCATCTTCTGCGACATCAACATGCCCGACCTCAACGGCATGGAGTTTGTCAAGTCGCTCACCGTACCGCCTCTCATCGTGTTTACCACGGCCTACTCGGAATACGCCGTCGAGGGCTTCCGCGTGAATGCCGTCGACTACCTGCTAAAACCCTTCGGCATGCAGGAGTTCCAACGTGCCGCAAACAGATTGATGGAACGGATGGGTGGCAACGCATCCCGCGACGACAAGGGTGAGCAAGGAAAGCCTGTCAACGACACACTCTCTCCTGCTGGCGACGCTGGCGACGACAGCTTCTTCCTCAAGACCGACTACCGCATCGTCAAGGTGACCATCAGCGACATCCGCTATGTCGAGGCCATGAGCGAGTACCTGAAAGTATGGCTGCGCAGCGACCCGAAGCCTATCATCACGCTGCTGTCGATGAAGAAGATGGAGGAACGGCTACCCGACTACTTCATGCGCATTCACCGCTCGTACATCATCAACCTGAACGAGATACAGGAGGTGAACAAGAATCGGGTCATCATGGACAAAGACACGTACCTGCCCGTCGGCGACATGTACAAGGAGGCATTCCAAAGCTACCTTGATGCCCGCTTCCTGACGAAGTAACAAAACAAAAAGGTCTTTTTGTTTTGCATTGTTCTCGCTTATTCGTACTTTGAGCTTCGCTCGAAGATACTTTCGCTCGACAATGAAAACAAAAAGGTCTTTTTGTTTTGCATTGTTCTCGCTTATTCGTAACTTTGCAGGCATGTTTGGAAACAAGAATAGTAGCAAAGACCTGCTGGCCAGCATCCGCGAAGGCCGCGAGATGACACGCGCCGAGAAACTCAGACTGATAGTCAGCCTGAGCATCCCATCCATTCTGGCACAGATTTCGGCTACCGTCATGTTCTTCATCGATGCCTCAATGGTGGGTCACCTCGGTGCACGGGCCTCGGCAGCCATCGGACTGGTCGAAACCACCGGCTGGCTGATTGGCGGGCTGTCGATGGCCGTCAATATGGGATTCTCGGTACAGGTGGCACATGCCATAGGTGCCAACGACATGCAGCGGGCACGCCGCATACTACGCCAGTCGCTGGTGTGCTGCCTGCTGTTCAGCATCGCCATCTCGCTCGTAGCCCTCTCCATCAGCATCCCCCTACCCCACTGGTTAGGCGGCAGCGACGAGATAGCCCACGACGCATCGCTATACTTCGCACTCATCGGCGTGTTCGGCATCTTCTTCCAAATGGAGGGACTGGCAGGCTCGATGCTGAAATGCTCGGGCAACATGAAGATTCCCTCGGTGCTCAACATCATGATGTGTGCCATGGACGTCGTATTCAACTACATCTTTATATATATACTCAACCTGGGCGTGATGGGTGCTGCCCTGGGCACCGGACTGGCCGAACTGATCACGGCCGGGCTGATGCTCTACTTCCTGCTGGTACGCTCCGACCTGCTGGGCATCTTCCGTACGCCGAAAGCCACCGGCAACAGCAATCCTGCAGACAGCAGTCCTGTCGACAACAACTGGCAGGCATTCCGGCCGACGGCCGACATCGTGAGGAAGGCCTTCGCCATAGGAGGACCGATGGGCCTGCAGCACCTGCTGATGGGTAGCGCCCAGATAGTCAGCACACTCATCGTTGCACCGCTGGGCACCGTAGCCATCGCAGCCCACTCGCTGGCTATCACCGTCGAGAGTCTCTGCTACATGCCCGGCTACGGCATAGCCGAGGCAGCCACCACGCTGGTGGGCCAGAGTTTCGGCGCCGGCAAACACATGCTGACGCGACAGTTTGCACGCATGTCGGTAGCGCTGGGCATCGGTGTGATGACGCTGATGGGCGTACTGATGTGGGTGATGGCCACCGAACTGATGGGTATCATGACACCCGTGGCCGACATCATAGCGATCGGCACCCGATGCCTGCGCATTGAAGCATTCGCCGAACCGATGTTTGCGGCAGCCATCGTCTGCAACGGTGTCTTCGTCGGTGCCGGCGACACGCTACGTCCGGCCATCATGAGCCTGGCATCCATGTGGGGTGTCCGACTGACGCTGGCCGCCCTGCTGGCCGGAAGCTATGGACTGCCTGGCGTGTGGACGGCCATGGCCATCGAGTTGACCTTCCGCGGCCTCATCTTCCTGGCGCGCCTCTTCCACGGCAGTTGGCTGAAAGGCGTACCCGCTACTTCACGATGAATTTCTTCCCGTCCTGAATGTAGACACCCTTTCTCAACTGTCCTTTAGCAACTTTGCTTCCGCTGAGCGTGTAGACCGACTGGTCATGGCTCGATACAGAACGCCCAATGCTTACGATGCCCGCTGTGGCAGTGATAACCTGAATGGGAGTGGTCTGGCCCTCTACATAGTAGCCGTGGTTGACGAAGTCTACACCATCGTAGATTTTTGTATTACCACCATTCTTCGAGATGATAAGATACTGCGGGACATCAGTGGCCTTTGCCAGCGTACATTTATAGACGTTTTTACCAGCTGCCGTCTGCCCTGCCAGCACCATACCGTCGCCGGGCCATGAGGTATTGGTACAGTAGGCTTCACCACCGCCAATACTGCCCCATGCCCATACAGCATAATCTGCGGTCTGCGAGGTCTCAAAGAAAATGCTGATCTCGTCACTGTCGTCGAGGGTAGGCGTGTAAACTTCGGGAGCGGGGACATCCTCCTCTGGGAAGCTGCCCTTGACGAAGACACGGTAGCCTTTAGCCTCAAGGGTAAAACGCTGGGTAGCATAAAATGTCTGTTGCTTGCGGCTGACACCCTGGCTGATGGTCTCGCTGGTGAGCCACTGGCTCCACTCGCCGGCATCGAGGCCTGTAATGTTGGCTGAGCTGCTCGTTGTAGCCATGTTGAGTAAGACAAGCACCTTCGAGTCACCGCTGGTGCGGGTGAAAGCTAACACATTGGTGTTGCCCGAGATGGAAATGAGGTTGGCTTCAGCCCTGTCGGCCAGAGCAGGGACAGCATGCTTCAGCGCACTGAGCGTGCGCAGCGTGTTCTTCATCTTAGCATCCTTGGTTCCCCAGTTAATCTTCGTATCGTTGAAATAGTCAAGCACTTGATTGCCACCCGTCTCCATGCCGTTGTAGATGAGGGGCATGCCATAGAGCGTGCCGACAAGTACGGCCAGCGGATAACGGTTATTGCCATAGAGCTGGGTCAGCGTCTTGCCGCCGTCGTTGAAGTTGATGTCATGGTTGGTCAGGTAGAGCATGCGGTTGAAGCTCTTGCCATTGGAGTCATTCACAAGGTTGTTGGCATTGACCCTCAGCGTGGAAGAATAGGTGCCGTTACCGCCATAGGTGGCTAAGCTGCCTTGGTAGCTCCAGGCATAGTCGTAGTCGAAGCCTACATTCATTAGTGAGGTGGCACTCTTGATAATGTCGGCCTCGCCAATGAAGGTTATGGTCTTGCCTGGCTTATATGATTTAATCAGAGGAATCGCAGCCTGCCAGTAGCTGGCAGGTATATAGGAGCTGCTGATAAAGTCGCAGCGATAGCCGTCAATGTCGGCCTCGTCAATCCAGAACTTCAAGCAGTCGTTCATGGCATCTACCAGCGCGCTGTTGCTATAGTTCAGCTGCCAGACATCGTTATAGTTGTTGGGGTGAATCATCTGTCCACCGGCCTTGGCATAGTAGTCGGGGTTAGAACTCACCCAGTCTGCATTCGTCGCCGTATGGTTGGGGACCCAGTCGAGCCACACCTCCATGCCACGGTCGTGAGCATCGGCTACAAACGCCTTTAGGTCGGCGATGGTTCCATAATTTGGATTAACCTTCTTGAAATTCTTGGCAGCATAAGGGCTGTTGCTGCTGCCACGCTCATAGATGGGCATCAGCCAGACGATATCAACGCCTAACTGCTTCAGCTCACCGAGCTGCTGCTGAGCGGCGGCAAACGTGCCAGCATGAGTAAACATGCCGACGTTCATTTCGTATATTACGCGATGGCCTGCTTCATTCTTCACTTTGGAGTTGTTGATGACATCCACATAGTCGGCTGCCAGTGCCGGGGAAATGAAGAATGAAGAATGAAGAATGAAGAATGCTGCGCCGAGCCACTTCATCATCATTGTCATGCTTCTTTCCTTCTTATTGTTTAAGTCCATTTCATTCATAATTTCAATTGTTATTTCTGTCAGAAGAGCGGTAGCATATTCTTCACTCTTCATTCTTCATTTTAAAGTTAGGGCTGTCCATTCTTCACAGAGCAAACAGCCCTCACGGTTAAATTTAACTCTAATTAAACAGTAAACCTCTGTTTGATGAAGCAGGTCATTACTGTTTTACGTAAACTACGAAGCCTTTTGCATCAAGTTCAATAGAGGCTTCCGTATCAAGAGTGACGTCAGTGACCGAAGGACCATCAGCGATGGTCTTACTATTGAGCCACTGCGTATAGTTACCGGCTGAAATGATATTGCAATCTACAGAACAGGATTCCGTGCTGAGATTGATTATCACCACAACGGGGCCACGCTGGTAGGCAAGCACACTGGGGTTGTCGGTCTCCAAAAACTCGATGGGAGCATCGGCAGCCAGCGAGGGCTGGGTGTGGTGAAGGGCACAGAGGGTGCGCACGGTATTCTGCATCCTGCGGTCTACCTGCAGCCACTTCACCTTGGCATCGGTGAAATAGTTCAGCGTGTCGGGGTCGCCGATTTCCTGGCCCTGGTAGATGAGCGGCATGCCGTAGAATGTGAACTGCAGCACAGTGAGCGCATAGCGGTTGTCGCCATAGAAGTCTTTCAACGTGTGGCCGCCATCGTTATAGTTCTGATCGTGATTGGTCAGATAGACCATGCGGCGGTTCTTCACTTGCTTCGAGGCGGTGAGGAAGTCCTCGCAGATGGTCTTCAGCGTGTCGGCATTGGAACTATTCTTGAATTTCCACGCCAACGTGCCCTGAAAGTCCCAAGCGTAGTCGTAGTCGAAGCCGCAACTGTCGATGCGGATATTCTCAGGATTGGTGATGTCCGTCTCGCTGAGGAACTCGACAGTCTTGCCACTCTTGCTCTTCAGCTCGGCAATGATGTTCTGCCAGTAGCTGACGGGGATGGTGGGACTGCTGACATAGTCGCAGCGGAAGCCATCGACATCGCAGGAGTCTACCCAGAACTTCAGCGCGCTGTTCATCTCGTTGACGAGTCCTTCGTTCTGATAGTTCAGCTCGTAGACGTCGCCCCAGCCGTGTGGAT
>JAEEGL010666139.1_pt1 | contig 39005 bp, 41 predicted proteins | sample 9134231 | NCBI WGS metagenome assembly JAEEGL01 (sample SAMN16246548, study PRJNA631951) | gut metagenome | biome: gut microbiome; feature: rumen; material: fiber-attached | host: Bos | place: Iran: Karaj | collected 2018-10 | reverse complement strand
TACACCCGCACCTGCGGCAATGTGCCTCACGACTATGTGGAGATGCCTTCGCAAATTATGGAGAATTGGGTGGCCGAGCCTGAAGTCATCCGCATGTATGCAAAGCATTACCAAACCAGCGAGCCTATGCCCGACAGCCTCATCAACAAAATCGAGAACAGCGCTTTGTTCAACCAAGGCTTCATGACCACCGAACTCATCGCTGCTTCCATCCTTGATATGAAGTTCCATGAACTCACAGAAGTCCAAGACCTTGATGTCGACGCTTTCGAGAAACAGCAGATGGATGCCATCGGCTTGATGCCAGAGATTCTGCCTCGTTACCGCTCAACCAACTTCAGCCACATTTTCAACGGCGGCTACAGTGCTGGTTATTATGCCTACACTTGGGCTGAGGTATTGGACAAAGATGCCTTCAACTACTTCAAGAGTTCCGGCAATCTCTTCAATCCTGAGCTGGCTGCCTCTTTCCGCAAGAACTGCTTACAGGAATGCGGCAACGACGAAGGCATGGTGCAATACCGCAAGTTCCGCGGACAAGACCCTGACTCTGGACCTTATCTGAAAGCACGTGGCCTGAAATGAGCATAAATATGCGTTAGGAATACGACATAACAACAACTACAATTTAGGTACAAGCATACAAGTACATCACTAACGACAGCGGCTACAACTTTAGTTTAAGTTGTAGCCGCTGTCGTTGTAATATAATATTAAGATTAGCAACCTGGGTTGGTCAAATGCTTATCCCTACGCAAACAATTTCTTATTGTTCTCTATCAATTGCTCAAGTCGTTCAATGTCTCTCTTACTCAAACGAATTTCGGGCAAAAAGCGACGAAAATTATCCACATTATGCATATCTGAACCCACAAAATCATACATACCTTCCTTCAACAGATAGTGCGATTTTATCATAGCAGGTTTTCCATATGCACCAGCCAATGAAAGCAAATTCAACTGAAACTTGAACCGCTTATCTTTCCACCTCAAATAATTATCCTTCACAGCGTACTCATACCTCTCAGGATGTGCGATGACAGGCTGAAATCCCTCACACATTACGTCATAAAGCATCTCTGAAATGCCATGTTCATACATCAAATACGATGTTTCACATAGTACATGCTCACCCGACTTATCCAGTGTCAAAAAACCTTGCTTGAAATGGTCCATAAAGCAAGCATCCAGCATATACTCTGCACCTAATCGTAGCTCTATTTTACAAACTTTGGCCACTTCTGACTTAAAAGACTCAAACTTTGCAGTAATATTCGCTCGATTGTTATCTGGATAATCCTTCAGGAAATGAGGTGTCAATATCATTTTCTGAACGCCATATTCCTCCAACTTATGCAAAGCATGGAGCGACTTCTCTGTAGTAGAGAACCCATCATCAACCCCTGGCAACAAGTGACAATGCACATCACAAGCACCTTGGAAGAAATCCACTGGCAAACTATGACGGAAACCAAACATAATTACCCATTATTCTTTACCATCGTCGTTTGCCTTAGCCACGTGGCTATGACTTGAATGATGATGGTGGTGATGATGTTTGCGGAAGATGCGTTGATACCACTTCTTCTTTTTCTTCTTTTCCTCCTCTTCATTGCCATAACCGTAACCATAACCGTAACCATAACCGTAGCCGTAACCATAGCCATAGCCATAGCCATAGCCGTAGCCGTAACCATAACCATAATAGCCATAGCCACGTTTTTTCTTGTTGACTGAATTCAGCACCACACATAGGTTCGGGAACTTGTTGTCTTTATAGAACTTATCCACATCGAAGAGCAAACGTTTGTCGGTCTTACCTGCTCTCAACACCATAATGGTTGTATCTGCAACACGTTTCACAATGTCGGAGTCGGCAACCATACCAACAGGCACATTATCCAAGAAAATGTACTCGTAACGTTTGCGCAATTCCATAATGAGGTCATCCAAGCGTGTGCTCATCAACAACTCAGCCGGATTGGGCGGTACGGGACCAGAGAAAATGACATCAAGGTTAGGAGTGTTAGTATCAGCATGGATAATATCATCAACAGAATCTGTCTTACCCGACAAATAATTTGACACTCCAGCCCTTGTGTTAACGCCAAACACTTTGAACAGCGTACCTTTACGAATATCCAAGTCAACGATGACCGTCTTACGCGAAGCCAAGGCAAAACTCGTTGCCAAATTAGTGGATATAAAGGTCTTACCAGAAGAAACCATAAACGAGGTGAACATCACAACATGGGCACCATTTTTCCTGTCCTTCATATATTCGAGACTTGATCGAATCAATCGGAACGACTCTGAAAGCGAATCTCGTCCGTTTTCTTTCACCATAATGGAATGCTCTGGCGTATTCTTTTGATAAGGAACATCTCCCAAGAAAGGTACATTCGATGATTTCTGAACGTCGATCCTGTCATGAATAGTAGTATCAAGCATATTTGCCAGCACCAAAATAACAATCGGAACAGCCAGACCTATAAGAACTCCGATTAATATTACTCTGGATTCATTAGGAGCAACAGGTTTGGGATTGGGATGGGCATAATCGACGACCTTTCCAGTGGCCTCCAATTGAGGGCTGGTCATCAGTAATTCTTCACGCTTAGTCAGAAGTTGCAAATAAAGACTTTCCTTAACGCCCTGCATACGTTCCACCGAGTTTAATTGCATCTGAGCAACAGGGACACTCTGAATTTGAGAATTGGCTATGCTCCTCTCTCTGTTCGCCGAGGCGATACGATCTTCTAAACTCGTCAAATTAGCCTCTAAAACTGTAACAATACTTGTGTGTAAGCTGACTTGTTCTTCCATCAACGCTTGAGCAACAGGATTGTTTAGTGTACCATCGGCTTTGTATTTCTCGATTTTCACCAAATTATCGTTATACTTGGAGATGACTGAAGCCGCTTCCGCTGTGATAGGAACCACGCCCACAGGTATCATTTGATCCTCATTGTTTCTCACAAAATTGAGCAAATAGCGCACCAAATCAGCTTGAGCATCCAATTGTTTGGCTTCTTCTGTCCTGGCAGCACTGGCTTCCACATAAGCCTGACCATAACTCTTTGTATCAATGATATTATGACTTCTCTTGAAACTCACAGATGCCTGCTCGTATTCTCCAATATCATTCATCAAAAACTCGATGCGGTCGTTGATAAATTTCTCAGTATAATCAAGCACGCGCTGTTGGTCAGCTATAGATTCCTCGTTATAAGAATCCATCAAAGCATTCAGGACATCGGCAGCACGCACGGGAGAGGCATCGCGCACAATAAGCTTCAAAATGGCATTTTTGTCATTGTCTCTCTCAATGTTGATTCGTGACCTATAGTTTGCAGCCACTGCTGAAAGTGGCAAATGACGAACCATTACTTCCTGTTCCACAAAATCAGCATATCTCCAAGTTGGCTTAATAACCAATTTGCCAACTGGTGAAATCACCGTATCATTAATTCTCACTTTCATTGAGGGAATGCCTTCGCCAAAATCATCAAGAAGCACATTTCCTCCATCCAGTACTTTCAAGCTGAACGAAGCACTTGTCTCCTCGTTCAAATCAGGAAACGATACTTCCACAGGTCCATCCTTATACAAAACCGTATTACGTCTTGACACCCTGGTTTTATACGAATACATGGTATTCAAATTCAACTTTCGCACCATATTTTCCATACTAGTTTGGGACCTCAGCACCATAATCTCATTATTGACTGTGCTAATGACAAGACCAGGACCCGCTATCGTATTAATCGGAGCGGAACCACGAAACGATTCCGAGCCTCCACTTGCCGATGTCTTGATAATCAATGAGGCTTTACTTTCATAAACACGTTCCTGTTTACGAACATAGTAATATGCAATGATACCACCAATCAATGAACAAATAATAAAATAAGGCAAATTGCGAAGGATAAGAAACACCAGATCCTTAAACTTGAAACCACTATTGGTATCTTCATCGAAAAACGCATTAACGTCGTTCGGATTCACATTTGTATTATTATTAGTTGTTGCCATCTATTTCAATTTTAGAAATTAAACAATCAATATTCTTTCGGAATAAAGGATCTAATCAAGGTATATACTGCAACCAAGGAAGTAAACGAAGACAACAATGCCAACACCGTATTCAGATTGTTGCTGAAAAACTTGTATGACATCTCCTCGCTAAAAATAATGTCGTTTTGTTGCAGCACAAAAAACTCGTCATTGAAAATCGCTGTAGAACGAGGATCCATATAGTGAATCACCCGTTTACCGTCCACCTCACGCATCACACCAATTCGGTCTCTACGAGTGTACCAATCCAACCCACCTGACATTGCCAAGGCTTCAAGGAAAGTGCATCTTTCATTCTCGATATTCAGCACCCCTCCTCCTGAACTACTTAAGAAAAAGACCTTGAAATTCATAAAGCGAACCGTAACCAAAGGGTTCTTGATATATCCGTTCCGTTCCAAACGCGAAACAATCGTGTCCTGAAGCTGCAAACGTGTCAAACCTTTAACATGCAACTCGCCCAGAACCGGAAACTGTATATTCCCATTGACATCCACAAGATAGCCCAGACCTTGATTCAAATTACCAGTTTGCAGATTACCACTCAACACATTGAAAGGCTTTATCAACTCATCGTCTTTGCCCGTATTGCTTAATACATATATTCTCAATTCATCAAATGGAGCAACCGTAGCTTCCAAAGACTCATTAAGAGGCATACCTTCAATAGGCATATCTTGAAGATAACGCACCTTCTTTTGGGTAACACATGAGGTTGACGTAAATGCCAACACGGCTAAAACAAAAAAAAGAACTAGCTTATTCTTATTCATCATTTATATTTTTACTATTATACTTTTACTTCAAAAAACGTGCAAAAATACAAAATGTTTTCGAATGAAAGGACTATATTTCATTTCAAATCACTTTTTCCAATACATTTCAACCATTCTCTTATAAAAACGTTCAACAACGGGGTTGTTTTTAGCCAACAATTTCAAATTGTTTCTGAAAAATTCCCTAATATGAAGCCAATCCCATTGCATCAAACTATCCGTCCACAAAGTATGAGCAAGGATCAGGGCTTTCTTCGGAAAATCCCCATTCTTGATACATTCCACAATTTGGCTCGTTTTGTGAAATCTCAAACCAAAGCCACTTTCTACAATGTCACGAGTGGCAAACTTCCCTCCATCCCAAGCATAGCCAGTATCAGTCAAATAAAACACCTTGTCAAAATCCACAGAAAGATACGGTTCCCCGACCAAGCCATAATCCGACAATGAATGATTCTTCCACAACAACCGATTGTCGTATTCTGAAGTTGAACTGCCGTGCATACATACCGACCTTACCGGATAAAATTTCCGAAAATAATTCAAATGTTCCCCGAAAGTCTTTATTGCCTCAGTTTCATCCCCTTCAGCCAAAGCCAAATCCTCGTAATGATATCCAACTTCATGCCCCAATCCAACAATCTGTTCAATCACTTCTGGGACATTGCTCTGTTTGACAATGCGAAAAAAATAAGTAGCCCTGACTCCAAGTTCACACTCCAATTGCGCCATTTTCAAGGCATTCCATGCCAATTCATCCACATCATGGCGCATAACGACAGACTTCCCTTCAATTGGACAAGTCATCAGTTCTTCAAAAGTTTGAAACTGATACCCAGCTTGTTGGAATGCGACAAGCAAAGACTGATATGTTCTCAGAGTAAAGTCACGCATCACAACTCACACTTTCAACACCGCATTTCCATCAATTACAACTTCGCCACGCCCATTCTCGCATTTCGTATCGAAATAGAGAATAGACTTCTCTTTTTTTATGTTTGTCACTACCACAGTCGCGGTTATTTCTTCTCCGTGAAATACAGGCTTCCTGAAATTCATCTCCTGATGCAGATAAATAGCCCCCTCCCCAGGCAGCACAGTACCAAAAACCGCACTAATCAAAGAGCCGACAAAGAAACCATGAACAATTCTATTGCCAAATCTGCTTTGTTCGGCATAGGTTTCATCAAGATGAATAGGGTTTTTATCCAATGACAACTCGGCAAAGGCCTTGACTTCATCTGATTCGAACACCTTTTTCAGCGAGGCACTTTGGCCAACATAAAACTCTTCTATTTTCATTTTTCTTTAGGTTTAAAGCCTACCGGCACACCATCTTTCATTTCAAATTCACGAATCACTTTTGCAGGCGCGCCAGCCACCATACAAAACGGAGGGACATCCTTCGTCACCACCGAACCTGCAGCCACTATAGACCCCTCTCCCACTGTCACTCCAGGAAGGATGGTTACGCTGATGGCAATCCAAGCATTTTTCTTAATAATGACAGGAGCCACGTACGATTCCGTGAGATACTGATGGTATTCAAGAGGTTTGCTATGGGTCAAAATATAATCATTCGCGGCCAAAGAAACGCCATCCTCAATCACCACAAAATTGGGATAAACATCGTCAATTACCACTTGAGGGCCAATCATCACATTCTTTCCTATTTTCACACCACGCCATCTATGTAGTTTCACCCTCATTTTGCTATAAGGTATCACTCGGAATGCCAACACTTGCCAGAAATAATCCATATAACGACGGTACAAGAATCTGGCACTTGCCAAAAAGCCTGTGTAGCCATGTTCCTTAGCCGACAATTTGCAGGCTTGAAAGAATCCTCTCTCCTTATGGTTAGGCAGAGGGCGTTTTTCCAATGGCCAATAATCTTTCATAATTTCTTTCTGTTATACAATTCCTTACATGTCACAAATTCAAATCCTTTATTTTTGAAAAAAGTCAGTTCCCTATCATAGATAGGCAAAGCTTTTTCTCCCAGATTCTTCACTTTCAGCTTATGGCGAATCACATCCCCAAGCAAATAGGAAATGTAATTGCTGCCACGTCGCTCAATTTCTGTTGTTTCTTGGTCCTCATCAATAAACTCGTTGGGATGCGTGAGAAAAACAAATTGCCTTCCACTACACAAGGTTTCCCAATACAAAATATATCTAGTAGCCCGATTCAACATCGGGGCAATACGCATAAACGTGCCAATATAAGGGAATCCAAATGCCGAAATGGGGGCTTCAAGAATACCCGAGTCACCTTTTTTGAAAATGTTCTCTGTTCGGACAAAATAGGCTTTTCTTGGTGCTGTAAGCCAATGCAATTTTTTCAATGCACCGAACGAGAACATCATATCAAGTCGTTGTGACGACACGGAACTATCAACTTTAAAACCTGCTTCACGAAGGATTCGTGGGAAACCTTTATCGACCCTTGCGGCAGGAGCACGAAACGAGATTACCTCATCGCCTATGATGTCTTCAAGGATTTGCTTGGACTGTTTCAAGTGCGAGAGTTGTTCCTCGGGCGATAGCACATCAAATGCTTGGTCTACTTCATGGGTCAAGCCGTGCGAACCCACCTCATGACCGCGTTCATAAGCTTTCTTGACCACATCAGGATAAAGTTTCGCAATATGACCCGTATAAAAAAAGGTAGCCTTGACACCATACTTGTCGTACAAATCGAGCAAGCGAGGCAAACCTTGATTCAGCACATATTCACCCGTCTTGTCACGTAATTTGTGATTCAGGATGGATGTGGTTTCCACATCGTTAGTAATCAAACAAATCCTATCCTTTTCCATAACCTAGAATCACTATGAGGTTATTTAAAATTCAATTGATAATTTGGATTTTCTTTCATAATTGTCCTGCTTTCAGGATAATTCTCTATGAACCAAGTGAAAAAAGCTGTAACGTCAATTTTATCCGACAGCATCCTTTGACGCCTTTGCTGGAAAGTTTCATACAAATCGGGAGTGTCAAGCAATTCCTGTACCTTATCATAAAGCTGTTGAGGTTTCGACGAAGGAACAGCAAAAGTAAGTTCGTATTTATGCTCCAGTTCTTCAAGAACGCCTATTTTCCCAGCAAAATCGTTGAAACGCAGACTTGGAGTCCCCAGCATAGCAGCCTCAACTGACATACTTTGGCTATCGCCTATATACAATTTGGCAAACGCCAACACATGATGGATATCCAATGGATTGATTTGCAAACGATACTTCTCGAACTGAGGTTCCAGTTCCCTTTCAGAGGTGATATAAACGTCACCATAGGGAAGCAACATATCTATCAGGTGTTGTGCAATTTCCGTATTAATTCCCTGTGCATTTGACTCAAGATCATGGTATGCTTTCAATTGGGCGAAACGCAATAGAAAATAAGACCGATCCGATGAGAAATACCTTTCAACCACTTTTCTATCAGGCTGAAACTGATGAGGATGCAAATAAGCCAATTTGTGATATCCTGCATATTTCACGGACTTTGGCTCCAACTTCCAATTATCGCATGTGACGGGTGAAAGTATCGTCTGTATAAAAGGTCCTGCCATTTTTTGAAAAAGAGGCACTATCCTCATATCATCCTCTCCCGTGTTGACTCTGGGTTTCCGCGTCAGCCAACCCACTTGCGCCACCTCAACAGTAGAACCTGTCAACAAGTCAATTTTGTTCCTCTTCACAAAACGCCACATACGCCAATCGCGCACCAACATATCCCACAACATTCCCAACTTACTTTTTCTATGCGCTTCCTTCAAGATATTGTAATAAGGCAAGCCTGACTGTTTAAGCAAATCTTCCAAGATGTCCTTAGTCTTGATCAAGATAAACACCTTATGTCCATCGTCCATCAGGTTATGGGCGACATTCTTATAAAGATGGAAATGAGCAGGATGGCTCAGTTGGATTAAAACATTCATCAAATTCCGTATTTTTCTTTACGTTCCTTCAAGATTCGGTCAAACTCCTCTGGCGTATAGTTGTCTTTCAGCTTGTCCGACAAGTCCTTGATGAACTTGGCTGGGATGCCGCCACAGAATGTCAGAGGCGGCACATCCTTATTCACCAAACTATTGGATGCCACAATGGCACCCTCTCCAATCTCCACTCCTGGAAGGATGGTGACATTGACTGCCACCCAAGCATTTTTATGAACTGTAACAGGAGCAATATATGAAGGACTGCAATTTCTGTGGTATTCAAGCGGTTTATTATGGGTCAAAATGGTAACGCTTCCTGCCAAAGAGACGCCATCCTCCACCGAAATAAAATAAGGATAAGGCAAATCCATATTGACATAGGTACCCACATGTACATTATTACCTATTTTCACTCCACGCCAACGCTGCATCATAATGCGCGCCTTATTCCAAGGAAAAGTCTGTGCCCAAACATTAAGCATATGGTCTTTCCATCTCACAAAGCCGAACACTAAAGCCGACTTGTAACCATGCTCTTTAGCAGACAAACGCATCGTCTTCCATAAACCATTAGCCTCATAGTTAGGAACAGGTTGTTTTTTTATTTCAAAATATGCTTTCATTGTCCCAATAGCTTGTTGTATATTTCATTCAATTTCATTGCCACCTGTTGGTTATCCAACCCATCAGATATGATTTTCTTACGTCCATTAGTTTTTCCCTCAAAAGCCAAAGCCTTCTGTAGCAAGTCAGCTATCACTTTTGCCTCTCGCATTTCGGACACAAAGCAGCCTTCAACACTAGCTGTTCGTGTTTTGACATCACCAACATCAACGCTCACAATGGGGCATCCGCAAGCCAAAGCTTCTTTTATCACTTGAGGTGATCCTTCTGAAAAAGATGTCATAAGAAAAGAGTCAGCAGCACACATCAGCATGGTCACCTCTTCTCTATTATACCCTTTCAATTCCAACAATTCCACTTGAGTGTCATGCAATAGAGCAACTGCCTCTTTAGCTAAAGACGAATTTTTCACCGCATTATCAAAAGCTCCCGCAAAAAGAATATACTTTTTGTGCCCTTCCAAATGTAGCCTCCGACGAGCCTCTTCCTTTGTGGTCAACTGAGATTCCGACAAGTCGATGCCACAAGGCAGTAAGCTGTATTTCTTTTTAGGCTTGACCTTTTCCATATTCTTTCGAGAAACAAAAATGTTCCAAGCCGAAAGACGAATAGCCATCTTGGAGAAGCGAAACGCCTTGGGGTCATTGATATCAGATCCATGATATGTCGTCACCACTGGGATACGCCTTTGAAGATTGGCAAATAGGCCCGACAAACCATAATGAGCATGGATGACTTCCGGGCAAAACTCTTTGACTTTTTGTTTCAAAGAAGGCAAATTCTTCACATATCCTTGTAATCCCTTGCCCTGCAACCCATAGTAATCTATCGTACACCCTTGCTTTTTGAGGGCTTCGGCCTGTTCGACAATGAATGGGGCGAAACGGCCCTTGTTATATGAAGCGACAACCAAGATTCTCATATAGAATAGCCTCGTCCTGCCAGTTTAACCCATGCCCAAACGATGTTAGCTATACAAATGCCCACTAACCAAATCACATACCAGCGTTTGTGTTTATTTGTCAGTTGGGTAACACCGTATGCAGCGAACATCAGCTCAAAAGCCAAAATAGGAAAGTGAAAACGCTCGGAGTGGGCAAAATTACTGAATACCAAAACAACCAAATATCCCAGCATCACTGCCATTGGCAAGACATGTTGTCGCCAATCGCCTCGAATCAGCAACAAAAAGACGGCAAGAATAGTCAAACCAGATAAGATGTTTTTGATGAAGTTCGCGCCATTCATCATCATTTGGTTTTCTTGATTGGGTACAGCAACCATAGTTGAAAAAGGGATGGTGAAAATAAGAGGCGCCAATACCGTAGCAGAAACATACTGAGCAAAGGTGTTACCACCAACACGTTGAGCACGCGCCTCATAACCGATTTCCTGGTTTTCAGCCCTTTCTTCCCACAACTGCTGTGTTTCCTGCACTATTTCAACACCTACAGTCATAAACATCCATACCGCAAATACAATTGTATACAAAATCTTTTTCCACAACTGCAACTGTTTTCCCGAACTCAATATCATTGCCGCAACCAATGCCGCAACCATCACCGCTGCCAACACAGTTCTTAATGTAAACATAGTCAACACTATCAAGCCTGGTAACAGAATATTATTGAAAGTAATTTTGCGTGCCCGGAGTGCCAAGTCAGCGCGTTCCACAAACAATATAGTCAAAAAGGCCATCTCCGTCTCCTTCAGCGTCACACCGCAATAGAACCACATATTAGGCATCAACATACAGAAAACGGCAGCTATTCGACCTGCTGCCTCGCCAAAATTACGTTTGGCTAAATTGTAAATTAACACACAAGAGAAAGCATCTATCACACACTTCACAATACGAGCAGGCAGAACATGCGTACCCAGAAACAAATACTCTATAGCCAACCACCAACAATAACCCGAATCCGAGAAACTCATATACTCATTCATTTGATCCAGGAACAAATCAAAACCACGATCTCGCCACAGTGCAGCCATAACATGATACTGCAATTCATCACCAGCAGAAAAAGCATGGGGTTGTCCCGTCATTTCTATATAATAAAAATACACAAATATGACATAGAGGATTCGTATCACCATAGCCATAATAAAAAGCTTCTTGGTGAAAACCCGAGAGGAATATCTATACCAATTGGTAGTAAGTTTATTAGAATAAGTATAGAAGATAGCAACAGGAATAAAACCAAACAGCATAAACTGGAAAGGCAAAGCATATCGTATGAAAAACGAACTCACCAATGCCAAAGTGACCACATAACAAATAATGGCCCTAACAGAAAAAAATCTTGGGAAATAGTTCAACATAAATAATACAAATTTAGCAAGGAACCAAAATAGATAAAATCAACCTATCCAAACAACTTGCGTTTCAATTTGATCAATCGAATCATATTATTCGCTCCTACAACCTTACCAAGCCATCCTTCACGTTTGTTATCATTCCAAGTACCCATAAAATGGTGGTCACAATACGTGTTTTCTGTCAGAAAAAACTCTCCTGTTGTTTGGCGAGGACAAAAAAAATCTGTAGGAAACACATGCAAATCCTTATAAATGGAATACTTTCCATCCTGTATAAAACCATTACCACGCATTATTGACGAAATACGGACTGTATTGGTCGTGAGGTCAAATGAACCATCTTCTTTAATGAAATGAGCATTTTGATATGCATCCAACTGTTCCTTCACCCATTCGCCATGAGAAACACTGGCCATCAAACCTGTTACGGGCGGCTGGGTCTTGCTGCCTTCGTAGCCAGTAAAAGCCGGAAGATGCAGCAAATCGTCCAAAGGTTTCAGAATCTCAACATCTGTATCCATATATATACCGCCTTCGTTATACAAAGCCCAAAGTCTGACATAATCCGTGACAAACGCAAACTTTCGCGCCTCGTAGGCTTCTTTCGTATAAGGAATCATATTGACATCAAAAGACTCTTCGTTCCATAGCTTATACTCATAGTCAGGCAAAAACTTATGCCATGATTCAATGCATCTTTGAGCCAATTCCGGCATCTCGCCTTTGCCAAACCAACAGTAATGTATCAATTTGGGTATCATAACTTCAACAAAAATTCCACGATTCTTTTGCAAGCCATCCCATCCCCATAAGGATTGACCGACTTGCTCATTTTATCATATAAAATATCATCATCCAACAGCGCAGAAACGCCAGTTTCTATTCTCTCCCTATCTGCACCCACCAACAACACTGTTCCCGCTTCAACTGCCTCTGGACGTTCAGTCGTATCACGCATCACCAAAACCGGTTTTCCCAAGCCTGGGGCTTCTTCCTGAACCCCTCCACTATCGGTAAGCACCAAATAGGACTTCTCCATCAGAAAGACAAACTGAAGATACTGAAGCGGTTCTATCAAGAACACGTTCGGTTTCCCTCTGCCCAATATTTCCAACACCGGCTTACGTACATTAGGATTCAAATGCATAGGATATACAAAATCCACATTCGGATATTTTTCAGCCAATGACGCAATGGCATGACAAATATTCAAAAAACCGTCCCCGAAATTCTCCCTGCGATGTCCTGTAATAAGCACCAATCGTCGTCCATCTCCCAAACGCATTGTATCATAACCCATCGAATCAATCTCTGTCCTTATGCTTTCTCGCAGTTGGTTGTCCGTATCTATCTTGTTCACCACCCAATGGAGGGCATCAATAACCGTATTGCCGGTCACAAGAATTGATTTCTCCTCCACGTTTTCTTTAAGCAAATTATTCTTTGAGCACAATGTTGGTGCAAAGTTAAAAGTAGCAATGCGCCCTGTGATGGAACGGTTCATCTCCTCCGGCCAGGGGCTATAAATATTGTAGGTTCTCAATCCCGCCTCCACATGTGCCACTGGTATATGTTGATAAAACGCAGCCAACGCCGCTGCCATTGAAGTAGTTGTATCACCATGAACAAAAACCACATCTGGCATTTCTCTTTTCAAGACATCCCGCATCCCTAGCAATACTCGACTTGTAATATCATACAAGTCCTGATTGGATTTCATAATGTTCAAATCATAATCAGGCACAATTTGAAACAATTCGAGCACTTGATCCAACATTTCACGATGCTGTCCCGTCACACACACCTTTGTTTCAAATTGGTCAGTCTGCTTTTTAAAAGCATTAACCAATGGTGCCATCTTTATGGCTTCAGGACGTGTACCGAAAACAAGTAATAATCTTTTCATATAAACATCACTAATAAACCATTATCCCAACAAAGACATCCATTTTTGCTTGATTCTTGACCCAAAACTCTTTATATCATTTTCACATTTCAACACTGAAACAGGTTTATCATATCGTTTTCTGATGTCTTTTGGTTGTTGAGTCCAATCCACTTTCTTTAGTTCCTCCTTTGCCACATCATGGTACTCTTTTGACAAATAATAAGGAAACAGCCCATACGTCCTCAGATTGTCTATCAATCTCTTGTAATCTGAATTGTTTTTTTCCTCTTCTGCAAGAAAACCAACATTCCATAGCATATGTTCTTCGGGCTTGTGCAATCGACCCACACCTCGATTGGAGGCATCCACATCCTGATTATAATAGGCCAAAGGTTCGTTCAAAAAAGCCACCTTGTATTTCAGTGCAATTCGAATCCAAAGTAAGAAATCTTCACCAAGTTTTATGCCTTGCGGAAAGCCCTTCATCTCATCAAAAACCCCTCTTGGAATCGACACAGAAATTGAGGTCAAAGGCATCGCCAAAGTCTTTGCATAGACATGGCAATAGTTGATATATCCTTTTTCAAAGCCCGGTTCCAACCCTAAAGGAGCCACTCGGGTTTTATGCTTGGTTTCGTTTACAATAGTATAGTTTGTCCCATAGATTCCTGCTTCGGGGAAGTCAGCAATCAATTTCGACATCTCCTCCAAAAAAGTAGAGTCCCACCAGTCATCGGCATCAAGAAAACAGAGATACTCCCCTCTTGAGAGTGCAACAGCATTATTCCTAGCCATACTCACCCCAGCGTTCCCTTGTTTGTACAAGTGGCACTGGGAATGACTCTCAATGGCATTTTTCGCTACTTCAAAAGAATTGTCCTTGCTGCCATCGTCCATAATCACCAATTCATAATCGGTGAAGGTCTGTGCCAAAACACTTTGGATGGTTTTTACCACATAGGGTGCTTTGTTATACAATGGAATGATAACAGAGAACCTCATAATCCGCTACTATATCTAAATAAAATGATAAGATGACCGATACCGATACTAAAGCAACTTCTTCAAGATGGCATCCACCACGCGTACTGGTAAGGTTGTATAATATGGTTTGCTGGCATGGAGATAACCATGCAGCATCCGTATCCAGGAAGAGCGCGGATCCTTCATCTGCAAACATTCCAAAATCTTGTCATCCCAAATATCAAGCAAACGATAATGCTTAATTCCTTTTTTTTCAATAAACGATTTCATTTCATCACAAAGGAAGGGTGTGCTATCCACATCAACCAAATCAAAAATGTCAAAATCATCCCACAACCATCTCTTGTCAATCGTATAATCCCCCTCCTTGTACTCATTGTTCACTTCTTGATGATAGTATCTACTTAACTTAATAACACTCTTATGGTTTTTATCATAATCAACCATTTGATAGTATCTTAGTTTTACATATTGGAACAGCGTATTATAATATCCAAAATGCAAGATAGGGAAATCCCCAATTTTTCTTTCGCGACCTCCATAACAATAAGGAAGACAATGGGTATGCATATCCAATCCCCCGTTATCAAAAGGCGTTTCTCCGTCATCATGAAACACCCGATACATATTATCGGCATTTGTGGCTTTATAGTGTTCCTTGTCAGGCAAGATGTTTGCCCAGTCCAAAACAAACATATCTTTGGGTTGGGATGAAAGGATTGTCTGCCCATCTCCAGTATCCATCCAATTTGCCGGCAGCACTTCGTCAATGGCCAAATAAACCAAGATCTTGTCGCCTTTTATTTCTCTGGCACATTTCAACGCCATCTCACACCTTCTCGTTTCACTATAAGTCAAATCTTCATCATCCAATAATATCACATTACCATACTCTCCACACATTTCCCTAGTACCATCAGTTGACATCTGATCAACGATAATGATATAATCCGCCCATTGAGAATTTGCCTTTAAGAAAGCTCGGGTCACCCAACCATAGTTCCTGGTTGCTGTCATACATATAAGAAGGGGGCGCTTCTGAATATCCATAGCACTATCAGCTTACAATTATATCCTTTTCATCAACAAAAACAACTTGAATGTTGGCCAAGTCTTTGCACACATTTCCTTCAAAGAATGTCCACCCGAAATTCGAGCAAACTCCTTGGCTTTGCGATAATCGCCACGCTTATATGCAAAATTCATCATTTCCAAATTCAATTGTTTACACCAACCATCATCATCCCAATGATACTTATTTGGAAACATATCGCAAAGGTACTTCACACATACAGCGTCCTTTTCAAGACGTTGTTTGTGCTTCTCATAATCCTTGGGTCTTGTAATTGATTCGGTCTCAATCCCAAAAGTTGCAGTGGAAACCTCTATGATATCGAAATCCGTATAGGCAGCTAAAATAACCCATGTGTTCCAGTCCTGTAAGGCAAAACGATAACTGATAAAATCATCTAAAGGGAGGTGCGTTTTAAGAAAATCAGCACGATACATTATCGAGGCATTACAACACACGAAGCCCTTCCCATACCAAATTGCATCCTGCAAAGGAATTGACCTATCTATAAAAGCCTTATATTCTTTTATTTCTCCAGTTGCTCTATTATGTGTACGATGATCGGTAATCAGTACATTTGAGCCGCTATGCGATTCCATATAATCCAACTGCAACTGTAGTTTGTTCGGATTATGCCAATAATCATCATTATCACAGTTGCAAATGTATTTCCCTCGACAAGCCTTGATACAAGTTGCCCAATTTGCGCCCAAACCAATATTATGTTCATGAAAAATCAGTCGAATAATATTAGGGTATTTCTCCTTGTATTTTTGAAGAACCTGTCGTGCATTATCTGTAGAGCAATCGTCCCCGATAACAATCTCGATATCTGCGTTTACAATCTGATTGACAATGCTCTCAATCGTCTGTCCAACAGTATCTGCACGGTTATACGACGGTATTACTACTGAAATCAATGTACTCACGTAGAACTATTGTATTTAAATGTAGCCGTTCAAAATAGAACCTACGAAACTTCAATCTTTACTATCGAAAACTATTTATCACTTCAACCACCTGTTTCACATCTTCACCAGTTATCACTTGACTGATTGGCAAACTCAGCTCCTGCATAGCCAACCTTTCTGTGATGGGCAATGAGGCACAATCCCACTGGCCAGCATAGCACTCCTGCAAGTGTGGAGGTATGGGATAGTGGATTAAGGTATGCACACCCTTCTCTTGTAAATAACGCTGCAAAGTGTCCCGATGTTCACACAAAATCGGGAAAATGTGATACACATTGTTTTCATCAGGCAGTCGGGTCGGCAAAGTGATATATGGATTTCTGATATTGTCGTAATAATATGCTGCCACTCGTTGCCTCAAGCGATTATCCTCATCCAGATGCCGCAACTTCACATCCAATACCGCCGCCTGAATCTCATCCAAGCGGCTGTTGCGACCACAATATTTGAACACATATTTTTTTTGACTCCCGTAATTGGCCAAGATCCGAACACAATCGGCCAATTCTTTATTGTCGGTTGTGACCGCACCACCATCTCCCAAAGCTCCAAGATTCTTCCCTGGATAAAAACTATGTCCAGCCACCTCGCCAATCGATCCTGTTCTTTTGCCTCTATAGGTACATCCGTGCGCCTGAGCATTGTCTTCCACCAAATGCAAACCATAATTCACACACAACTCGCCTATTTTTTCCGTATATGCGCATCGACCGTAGAGATGCACCAACAAGATAGATTTTGTGCGAGACGTTATCGCTTCTTCAATCTTGTTTTCATCCAGCTCCAAAGTGTTTGGATTGGGTTCAACCAAAACCGCCTTCAAACCATTTTCAGTGATTGCCAAGACGGAAGCAATATAAGTATTTGCCGGAACTATGACCTCATCTCCCTCCTGCATAATGCCAAGTTCTATGTATGCCCGATAAATCCAAATCAAGGCATCAAGTCCATTGGCACAACCTACGGCATACTTCGTTCCAATATATTCGGCATAATGCTGTTCGAAGTGAGCATTTTCCTCACCTTGCAAATACCAACCACTATCCACCACGCGTTTCACGGCATTATGGATTTCATCTGTATATTTAATTGTAACATCCTTTAAAGAAAGGAAAGGAATATCAGTTTTCATAACAACAGCTATTATTCGGTTATTCTACGAATAAACTTGGCAGGATTCCCTAACCACAATTCGCCTGCAGGAACATTCTTCGTCACCACACTTCCTGCACCTATCATTGCATTTTCACCTATTTCAATTCCACATAATATTGTAGAGCCCGCACCCACACTGGCACCCCGCCTGACAATAGTCACTTCCTTTTGCCACTTCTCGTTTTTTGAGCGCGGATAACGGTCGTTGGTAAAAGTAACATTTGCACCTATAAAGACATTATCCTCCAATGTGATGCCATCCCATAATTGCACACCACTTTTCACCGTCACATTATTGCCTATATTTACCTCGTTCTCAATGAAACAATGAGAACAAATATTGCAGTTTTCACCGATAGTTGCTTGAGGCAACACCACACAAAACTGCCACACATTAGTGCTGTCAGGGACATAAGCTTTGCATTCGGAAAGAGGATGTATCATAATCCTTTAAAACTTAAAAAGCATTGATAATCACGAATATAATCCTCAGCCTCATATTTCTCACTAGCCAACACCATACAAACCGTTCCACCTGAGAAATTATCCAAATCCCGCCAGAGACCTGGTGCAATAAGAAGTCCTTTCCACGGCTTATCCAAAACAAATGTTTTTCTCTGCCTCCCATCGTCCAAAGTAACATGCACCGAACCACTGGTCGCCACCATCAGTTGCTGCAACTGTTTGTGGGCATGGGCGCCACGCGATGTTTCTGGCACCATATAAAGATAATATATTCGTCGTATTTCAAATGGAATATCAACACCGCCCTCAATTACAGAGAGGTATCCGCGATTATCATAATACTTACGAATATCTATCACTCCACAATCATTGACTGTAGTTTGATGCGAATCTTTCATCATATTGTCTGTTTTTGTATATTTCTGTGATGAATAATCCGTTTATAAAAGCTCATAGCAACAAAATGAACACGTGTTTTGACTGCCTGCTTCGCCTTGCCATAATGCTGAGTTTGACAAATGCATAACGGGGCTCGTTTCAGTAAGGCACAAGCTTTTCTGTATTCCAAATGGTACAAATAAAGTAAAAATTCCTTATAAAACACATAATCCGCAGCCCATTCCTCGGTGAAAGGCACATCGTCGGGGAACAAATTATGCAAGTAGCGGCGGATGTCTGCCAACCCCTTATGATACGCTAAATAACGCGGATGGTCATAGGACACAAACGTTGCCGATTCTTGATGTACCCGATACACACATGTCTTATCGGGAAGGTAGCCGAAACGCGTGTGATGCGCCAACACACTCTGCATAGGATAGTCCTCAACAGGGAAACCGAGGCGAATGTATGCATCCAAGTCAACATATTGCATCAAATCCCTACGAATGAGTAGCGACAGTGGCATAGCATATACCCCACCAAAACGATCGTGATAATAGCCCCTAACATCTCCGTCTGGAATGGGATGAAGCGGGGCGATTCCTTCCATCAACTTACCCGTATGCACCATCAACCGATAGCCATTAGTGCAAACAACTCCATATTCAGGATGCTCCTGCATAAAATGAAGTTGCTTTTGAAGCTTATGCTCATCACACCAATAATCGTCGCCAGCAAGGATGGCCAAATAGTCGCCTGTGCAAGCCTTCGCTGTTCGGGCGAAATTGCCCATAATACCTAAATTTTTCTCATTAGGGAGCAGTCGGACCACGTTGGGATAACGTTTTTGATATTCATTGCATATATTCCATGTGTTATCCTTACTACAATCCTCGCCTACCACCACTTCAAGTTCAAAGTCCCCCTGCTGGCAAATGACGCTGTCTAAAGCCTGCCCGATTGTGTCCTGCTGGTTGTATGTAAAGACCACAACGGAAATTTTCACACTCCCATTCATCATACCTTTTTCAACAATCCTCCTTCTTTCTTTGTGTTTATTTCACAGAAAATTCCCCATCTTTTAACTGCATCACCACAAAATCACTTCTATTGTCGGGTTGTGGGGATATAAATGTGGAATGGCCATTGAGCCTTGCACCATAGGGGCCAAAAGAGCCTTGGCTTGCAATTACCACATCGCACTGGGAAATCAATATCAAGTCTTCGTATGCCTTATTGCCACTAACAAGTGTATATGGTGACATTACTGAAGGGCATATATTCTCTTTCACCCAATCTAGGTCATCAGAGAAAAAATAAAGGTGAACATTGTTGAAGTTTTGCTCAACATAACTTATCGCATTGAAAAAATACGACGACGGAACAGCTTTATACCACTCATCTTCATAATTTGCCAAATCGCCTCTTCTAATATGTACTGCCACACTTTTGCCATTGGGAGGAGCAGAAATAGAAAAATCAATATCACGAAGTTCGGAAGGTTTGAAATACTTGGCAAAAAGACTTCCAAAATCAGCTGCTTGCTGCAATTCATAATGGCCACCAAAAAATGTTGTCCTACCAAGTTTATCCGGTAATGTCCTCTCCTTCCATCCGAAAAATATCTTGTAAAAGCGGCCCATTCCAGAAGAAATCGTGTGAAAATCCAAATTAGGGAACATTTCCGTCAATTCGAAATCTCTTGATGCCACACCTGAGATATGTTCCTTTTCATACCATGTGATATCGTAATAAATTCTGGCATCATCAGCATAGTATTGAGCTTCAAGGTATCTGAGCATCTGGTCGCAGAGACCAGAGTCGATGCAATATATCACTCTAGGGCGCACAACTCTCAATTGCACAAGAATCTTATCAATGAATTGAAAAAAAGAAGACCCTAGTGAAACTATAAGATTTTTTATTTCCATACTATCTTCCTTCACAATCTTTGAATCTAGGAAACTTCCCTACCGTAAACTTTTCCACAAATTGCTCAGACACATTCACACGAGGTAAGTAATGCTTACCTGTGAACCAACTCGTCCTCACTGAGCCTTCCAAAGCGGAGAAAGCCAAATCATACCCCATACTATGTATCTGCCTCCTATTTCGGTTTGATACCTCAATTAAACGTCCATACGGGAAAGCAAATGCTTTCACTTCAACGCCTAATTCTTGTTCCAACCACCGTTTACCCTTCACACATTGTTCTGTCATCTCACTAACCGTAAGGTTGCGAAACACAAGATGTTGCAAGCCATGTCCTCCAATGCTGCAAAGTGGGTTATGCGCCAACTCCTTAAGATGTTCCATCGTTATATACTTTGGTTGGTCCACCAAATCTTTTGTCACAAACATCGTGAAAGGAATGCCATATCGTTTTAGAATTGGATAGGCATCGGTGAAAACGGTGTCGTAAGTGTCGTCAAATGTGAGATGAAAACATTTAGATTGCCATTGACGTTGACCGACCATCAGTCCCAACTCTTCCTGCGAAAGAGCCTTCCAACCGTTGTCCATAAAAAAAAGCATCAAACGTTCAAACGAGGCACAAGTCAGTTCAAAAGCGTTCTTACATTCTCCCCGAGTGGGTTTGAACCCATGCACCATCAATACTATTGGTGCCTCTTGACCATAGAGCCTCCATAACAGGCGCAACCAATGCTTGAAAGCCCTATTGTGTTCACGTATTATCCTTTGTCTGAACGAAATCATTCAATAGACATTTTCGACCTTTATGAGTTCAGCTAAGACAGGTTGCCTCAAATATTCAAAGAACCGAAGCGCGCCTTTATGTTGTTGGATACTAAAAAAAGTCTTCCTTCTCTTCTGTCGCAAAACATAATATTGAAATGACTTTTTCCATAACCAAAACTTCTGATTGAGTTTGTATTTTCTCACCTCTTTGGTCATCATAAAATGATTCTTTCTATAGAAGGCATAAGCTTCTGCTGTACCATTATTATAAAAATGACGTGCCAATCCAGACTCGCTTCCGTGAATTGCGACTTTTTGCATATGTTGCATCACCGCAAAAGGTGTGTATCCTATGAGGCAATGTTCTTCAAAGAGTTTTTTCACAAAACCTGTATCGCCATCACCGATGAGATGCTTACCAACAAGATCGGGATTAAAACCATGCAAGCGCTCAAAAGTCCCCCTTTTAACTGACATAAGGCCTCCATTGAGATAAATGTCATAACCATATTGAATCTCATCACCCAAATTCAATTCTCCAAGCATAAACCGATATGGCTCAATCCAATCTGGTTCTTCTTCATCCCAAAGCAACTCTATTTTTCCTGTAACAGCTTCACATTCAGAATTCCCGTCATACACTTCTTGAATCCGTTCAAGACATTCTGGATTAAATAGCCCATCATCGTCAGCAAAAACCAGGATATTCCCTTTTGCCTCTCTGACACCCGCATGACGTGCAGCAGTGGATCCCTGACGCGGTTCGTACAAATAATGAAAGTTATCCTTATCCACAATCATCCTTTCCACCACATCTTTGGTGCCATCAGTAGAGCAGTTATCGACAACGAGAACCTCGTACTCCTCATCAGGAAGCGTTTGAGACATCCACGTAGGCAAGGATTGCCGCAAAGTTTCTATACCGTTATATGTAGGAATGATGACCGAAAACATCATAAAATCTATTTCCCAACTAAACTAACAATTATCTTTATTTATAAGATTCACACCCACAAAAGTCCATTTTTCAATACTCCAAGCTGTTTTCATCAAATCGACATCCATTTCATTTGCTCCATAATGGCAGCTATGTTAGTGTCTCACTTTGGGGTGAATACTTATATATGTTCGCCTATCTCCTTAGCAGTAAGACCGAAAATATTTGGAACAACAATCGTTCAACAAGATGTCATTAGATTATCGGGGTCGCCGAATATGCTGATGGGTGAAAACTCGGTTACACCATCCTCAATTTTATCCTTTCCAATCAACATTTTCCCGAACCACTCGTGCTGGCACACCAGCAACTAAACAATGAGGAGGCACATCTTTAGTTACCACAGCTCCACATGCGACAATAGCCCCCTCTCCAATAGTCACTCCTGGCAATATTATGGCATTTGTTGCAATCCAAACATGATTTCCGATTACCACTGGTAGAATTTGTTCACGACTCACCTCTACCGAAACGGGCTTGTATTGACACAACTTATCATAAATCTCATGCCAAGAATTGTCCATTATACGAACGCCTTCTGCTATAGCACAATTGCATCCAATAGTAACACCTCTTGAGCAATCAATATTTGATCCATTAAGATATGTATTTCCACCGATGGTAAGGCAACCGCCATTATGTACATTCACAACAGTATTGCGGTGAAAACTAACATTACCACAAATATGCAAAGTGGCATTCTTTGCCAATTGTAGTCTACAATACAATCCTTTATCCAAACCATAATCTTGGCGGTTAATCTCAAGAGAAGCTCTTTCATCCATTATTACACGAGATGATGGGTCCAATATCACACGAGACCTATTCAACACCCTAATGCTACTGCTCTTTGGTTTACTAACACGCAAATATAGCAATAACGTCTGAAGCCAATTGATACTTGACAAAACGCGGAAATACTTAACTATTTTCAGCCTCATCAGAATTCCCTTGTTCCGCAGAAAACGAATTTAACGAATTTTAATGCTCTCTTTTTACCTAAACAATTCAAAACAAAGAAGTTTTTAAAAAAGTGCTTTTTACAGAGTCTTCTCAGTTCTTGAACATCCTTGTCTAACATCATCGGTGCATATCTCTCATATTGCATAACAATAAAGCGCTCAGTCGCACGAGTCGATTCTATGATTTCCTTTTCCTCCACCGGAATTAATTTGACAAGATTGTCCATATATTTTCCACAGACGAAACTATTTTCGTAGACAGCGTTCGGTGTAGGGATTTTTTTCAGGTTTCCTGTTAAAGATGCCACATTTTCGCGATAAATATAGTATGGAATATTGCATGCCATCATTTTCTGAGAAAACAAAACAGATTTATACGAATACGGTACATCTTCTCCCATATTGATTTCCGGAGATTCGATACCGGCCTCATCCAAAAAATGACGTCTTAAAACCTTTGTCCAAACAGGGCTAATTTCCCCAGTATACTTCAAACATTGTTGTCGCCAAAAAGCCTTGCCCGAATAGATTTTTCCGTCCTCCGCCCAAGGCTTTTTCTCTCGCTCAAACAGAGTTCCATTTCTCAAAATGCTATATCCAAACAATAAAACATCCAAACTATTCTCTTCGCAACAATTCAATATCTCTTTCAAGCAATTCGGAGCAATCATATCATCCGAATCCACATTCCAGATATACTTGCCTCGGGCTATCTTACGTCCTGTATTACGAGCTGCACCCAATTTTTTGTTTACCTCATGCTCCACCATAATTAGATTCTTATGCCTCTTTTGGTAATCAAGCACAATATCACGCGAATGGTCGGGTGAAGCATCATTCACGCAAATCACCTCATATTCCTCCTCGGGAATATCCTGCTGAAACACATTATCCAAACATTGGGCGATGTATTGTTCAACATTGTAAAAAGGAATTATAATGGATAATCTCATATATTATTGATTATTTCCTTTAACCGATCATATAATCCAATTATCATTTCCTCCACCTTTCCTTCTGCTGTGTCCAACAATCGAGGCTGGGATGCAAAATCGCGATAATTATTCTCATCCGAGTATAATTCTCCTACGGTTTTTGCTGCCGAACTTCCTCCATCTTGCTTATCCCAAAAAACAATCGCGTCAGGATTCAATATTCCTGGCTCAGGCATATTGTATGACCCCCAATATACAGGAACACAACCAGAGGCAATTGCCTCAAATACCTTTTCAGTTACATAACCATAACTATTGGAATTCTCGGGACAAACATTAAACTTGTACCTTTTTAAATATTCCGTTTTATTATCCTTATAATCAATATGAAGCGATTCGTCATTGTGCAATACTTGAGAAGGACAATCAACCCTGCCAATCTGTGACAACACATTATAGATTTCAGTTCTCAATCCTGATGTATCATATCTAGCAATAAGACTAGCAAAACGCTTTCTTTCGTTTTGTTGTTGAGGATAACGTAATTGCATACAACGTTGTTTTATCTGACCAACATCAATGCTTGGCGAGAACATATACATCAACCATAAAGGGAAACGCATATATCTATCATCTTCAAAACAATCAAATCCCAACGACAAATCACATTCATTATCCCCTAGCAATGCATCTGCATATTCACTATAACCAGGATTATGAAGATTCTCTCCTGAAAAAAAAACTTTCGCATCAGTAGCAACAAAATACAACACTTTGCGAGAACCAAAGACAGAGCAAAAGCTAATTTGTTTTTGAGAATTCGTCAGCAATCCACTGTTTTCTGTAAATTTATATAACCAAGAATCCTTAATCGGCTCTCCCCACCAGTTATAAAACTGAATTCTATCATTGAGGCCCTTTCTCTTTTGCCTCAAATATTCTTTCTTTTGAGACGAGAAAAACTTATTAAAACTATTGACCAATACCGTTTTCATCACATCCAAATAAACTCTGTTTTTGTTCTTCAGAAATCTCAACATCCTTAATATATCTTGCCGGATTGCCAGCAAAAATTGTCAAAGGTGGCACATCTTTTGCTACCACAGAGCCTGCGCCAATGACCGCGCCTCGTCCGATATGTACTCCTTTTAGAATCATTGCATTGGCTCCAACCCACACATAGTCATCAATCTGCACCGGCTTTCGCCTAATAGTATTATCATCATTCACAACGATGCGTTCATAAGGATTAACAGGATGAAAATCCGTGTCAAATATGGTTACATTTGCACCAAGTCCCACATGAGAGCCTATTGTAATAGAATCTTGACAGCAAATCAGTACACCCGACATTCCTGTTTCGGCTCCAATATACAATCTGCCTCTACCCGTTACCGCCAACGTACAAGGATGCAATATGCCTGCCTCATTATGCATAGGATCAGAGTCAAATGTCACCCCATCCTCCACAATGATAGATGGTTCGCCCCATCTGACAATGTTCAGACGTCCATAAACACGCACCTTACCTCGAACATCCACGCCTTTAAATTTCAACCACTTCTCCCATGTACCTATAGGAGGAGTACTAACAATGGTCTTTACTATGCGTTTCAACTTTCTAAACATAATCAGTCTAATTGTTCCAAATTTGGGACTGCCATAGGTACAATCTTCTTAGTCACCTGAATGCAACTCACATATTTATTTATTATTGAAGCAATGGTTCGACAAAGCCAATGCCCAACGCGGACAAACAACACATGCGATTTTTCAAACTCTTTTTGATACTTGACATACTGTTCCAACTCCAATCTTTGACGCTCAATTTGTTTGTCAAAAATAGCATCGCATCTATGATTGGATTTTTGCTTGAAATACTCCAATAGCGAAATAAAGTCATTGTACAAATCAATTTCATTATAATGCGTTGAAGCCCAGCCTCCATCACGATAAACTGACATTATGTCATTCTCATAATGGAGATAGGATTCTTGTGGTAATAAAACATTGAGAAGCAGTGAATAATCTCCATGCATAAAAACAGGTTTGTCCTCAAAAGCCTGATAACTATCACGACGATACAACAAACTCTGAGTAGGTGTAAACCAATCTCTTAAAATAAAGGGTTCCAACGAATAATCTTTGGTATGGAGGAGTTTATTATTGAACAATCCTATCTGCCTGGTATTGGTGTTTAGTGTCAGTGAATTATGAGCATAGCAACTGCAATTTTCATGCGTTTCCATAAAATCCACCTGTTTCTGCAACTTCAAAGGATCCGTCCAATAGTCGTCACCTTCGCAAAGGGCAATGTATTTGGCATTCATCCACTCCTTCACCAATGCCTCTTTCTTTTCCGGCTCTCTGAAAAGATTACGTTTCAGGTAAGCCACCACAAGATAGCATTGCACGTTTTCTTTGTGTCGAGCAAATGTCCAATATGCGTCGTCGGTTTCCCACTGCTTATATCCTGTTTCATCCGAATGATCAAAATATTCGTCAACATAGGATCTAATTACCACTTGTTCACCATCATTGGAAGCATCATCCATTACAACAGCCACAAATGGGAAACTGGTTTGCTGAATCGTGAAACCATTTAATGTATCGGTAATGTAGGCCGACTGATTATAGGTTATACAGTTAATGCTGACTATATATTCTCCATTAATTGCCATATTAAACCTTGAAGTGTAATGTTAAAAAACTATGGATTACAATTCAAAAATTCTTTTTCCAATCTCAACAAACTCTTACTTCTATCTTTTACATAATGGCAAGGTATCCCCACATACACCTTCCAATCATCCAACGATTTATTAATCAATGACATAGCACCAATTGAACAACCTTCTCCAATTACCACATTTGGTAATATTGTGCAACCTGATCCAATAATAGCATGTTTCTTCACTACCACCCCACCACCATTTATATGACGATATCTCATTGGTAAGGTCGGGTTGGTAAAATAAGCTCCTGAATAATCGTCGCTTTCCGCATACACAGCACTCCTCGAAGAAAGGCCTGTATAATCCTCAAACACTATACCATCATTTCCACCAAAAAGTAAACAAGATGCTGCTATATGAGTATAATTACCAATTTCAATATGGCCAGAAAGAATACAAAAATCATCAACACGAACATTATTTCCAATTGTAATCTTCTCTGGCGAATACACACTTGTTTTTCTACTCAATTTAACATTTTGGCCAATTGATCTGAAGCCCAAGGCCTTCAATTCTTCTTCAGAATAAAACGAATTCATTTACCTACTTTTTTATTAAGCTAATTATTAGTTCAATATCATAATCTTCCAGCCTATGATGCATTGGCAGACAGATTACCTCATTGGCAATCCGCGTCGCCACTGGCAGATTTTCAGGAGCAGCACTTGGCAATCCACGATAGGTACTGAATGTGCTAATCAATGGATAAAAATATCGCCTACCCAAAACACCATAATCTTTCATCTTGAAATACAACTCATCACGCGTCATACCGTATTCTCCTGCATTCACAAAGACGGGAAAATAACTGTAATTGTGTTTCACTCCTGGCATATCGTCAAAAAAGCGGATGCCTTTCACATCCCTCAAAGCCTCACGGTATTTTATTGCCACCTGATGGCGCTTCTCAATGGCTTCGTCCACTTGTTTTAAATTCAACAGACCTAATGCAGCTCTAATTTCATCCATTTTGCTATTGATACCCGGAGCAACCACTTCTGTCTCACCCGCAAAGCCAAAGTTCTTCAGATAATCAACTCGTTTTTTAGTCTCAGCATCCTTTACTATTAATGCGCCACCTTCAGCGGTATTATACACTTTAGTGGCATGGAAACTCAGCGTCGACATATCGCCTTGCTTCAGTATGGATTCACCATTCACTTCCACGCCAAAAGCATGGGCTGCATCATATATCACTTTCAAGCTATATTTTTCAGCAATAGTATGAATACGTTCCGTGTCACAAGGTTTCCCGTAACAATGCACAGGCATAACAGCCGTCGTCCGTGGAGTTATCGCCGCTTCAATTTTTTCGGGGTCAATGCCACAATTTGAAGGGTCAATATCCACAAACACTGGTTTAATACCATTCCACCACAAAGCATGAGTAGTTGCCACAAAACTATAAGGCGTTGTTATCACTTCACCAGTGATATGCATAGCTTGCAAAGCCGTAATCAAAGGCAAAGTACCATTGGTGAAAAGACTCAGATATTCCACACCAAGATACTCACACAAAGCCTTTTCCAACTGCTGATGGAACTGGCCATTGTTGGTAATCCATTTGCTTTCCCAAATCTCCTTCAAGAGTTCGTGAAACTCATCAAGGTCGGGAAGCAACGGAGAAGTGACAGTAATATTGCCAGACTCTATCATTTCAGTTTTTCTTCATAAAAATCAAACAACGGAGTAATATCCCCAGGTTCCTTACCCATATAGCTGCCAATCTCTACTTGACGGTTAGCCAAAGTGAAAGAAACAACATCATTATCGTCAGCCAAACCTTCAATATTATTGTCTTGTTGGAATGCCATAAAATCAATGGAATAGTTACCCCAATTAAGATAATTTGCTGGAATGGTACATATCTGCAAATATTCACCAACTTCGTGCCGTTCGTCGTAACAACGATTTATTCCACTAAATGAAAATATTTTGTTACCTTGTTCATTTTTCATATGCATTGTAATCCAAAAACGCTTTATTGGACGACTCAAACGATATCTGATTACAACTTCCAAATCCTGATCCATTCTCATAACATCAGAATAGGAACCTCCTTTTCGTCTCACACCCATTTCTATCAATTCAAAGCCATTCCCCTTAATCTCAGACTTTTCCCAACACTTGTAATTATCCACATCACTATCACCACGAAGATAATGTGTCACAACGGCATCAACCGGACCATCATCCACAAGCATACCATTCTTCAAAATCACACCACGCTTGCAAAGTGCTTTAATACTTGTCATATTGTGACTCACAAACAACACCGTTCTCCCTTCTCCCTTACTTACATCCTGCATCTTCCCGATAGCTTTCTTCTGAAACTCAGCATCACCAACTGCCAATACCTCATCCACTACAAGAATCTCAGGATCAAGATGTGCTGCCACAGCAAAGCCTAAGCGTACGGTCATACCCGAACTATATCGTTTCACTGGAGTATCAATGTAACGCTCGCAACCAGAAAAATCAACAATTTCATCCAACTTTTTACTTATTTCTTGTTTAGTCATACCTAAGATGGCCCCATTCATGTAAATATTCTCGCGGCCTGTCATCTCCGAATGAAAGCCCGTGCCAACCTCAAGCAAAGAACCTATGCGACCTCTAGCTTTGATAGTTCCAGTGGTAGGGCCAGTCACACGTGACAGCAGTTTCAGTAGTGTACTTTTCCCAGCGCCATTCTTACCAATGATTCCTATCACATCACCTTGTTCAACTTTGAAGTTAATGTCTTTCAAAGCCCAGACATACTCACTGTCGGCAACTGTGGAGCGGTCGTTCACCGAGCCGATTTTCAAATAGGGGTCTTCCTTGTGCAACACGGCAGTCTGCCACCAACGGTTTAGGTCGTGGCTAAGCGTTCTGGTAGAGACCAAACCCAAACGGTATTGTTTGCCAATATTATTAAATTCTATCGCTGTTGGCATATGTTTTTTTATTCTTTTTAATCCTTACGAAAGGAATAATTAGCTGATTCCAAAAACAATCATATAGTAAATGTTTCAAACCGAACCTCTTCCATCTATCCAACAATAAGCAAAATCCCTGTTAAAAAGGAGGTACCTATTGCATCATGTAATCTATTCTATCATAAACAAACCTCATATTGAACTTCTCATCCCCTGAAAGTCTACTGTTCCTCCAAACGTGTCACTCTGAAAAGCTCAATTCTAACGTCGAGCTTCAACTATCATTGTTTCTAATAGATTAAAATCATACGGAAGAAATTTGAAATGCTGTTCCACGCCATTTAAGACAGAATGACTGCTCTTGCTCATTTCACATAGGCTAATGTCCTTAAACCCAACTTCTGTCAAAAAACAGGAAAGCGTCTCGAAATCATAAACAATCTTATGTCCCCACGAAGTATGAAAATAATTCACAGCGAAAACTGGGGATGAAGGCATCTCACTTCGTTCCGCATTGAATTCAATATAAGCTTTATTGATGTCCTTTTCAGGATGTTCGTACAAATCCACCAGAAACTTCAGGTCGGGTGTAGCAATGCGAATCACACCATTAGGTTTCATAATCCGGAAACACTCCCTAAGCATATTTGATGCCTGCTGATAAGTCAAGTGCTCAAAAAGATGTTCGGAGTATACGTAATCAAAAGATGCGTCAGGTATCGGGAAAGGCTCACCCGCATCCATAAACATAGGGCTTCCCTTGCGTAAAGTCGATGAGCCATCTGTATTGAGCCATCCCTCCAAAGGATTTGGGCCACAACCTATCTGTAACTTGGCAACCTTATGATTATTCAAATACTTATTGACTTCTCTCTTCCGCCAGCCAGCAGATTTCCGATATGAGAAAAGCAACAGACGAATAGCCTTTTTTATCTTAATCCTGCCCATACAATTATGATTGTCAATACATTACAAACCTAACCCCTCACCAGTCATCATTGCATCCTTACACCGTATCCATAAAGCTCTTCTGCACCTTGTTGAAAATCAAAATGCCGAAAGCCAGCACGACAAGCGTAAAGCCGAGACTATAAGCTAACCAACCCCAACCAATGAACTCGCCCGCACTTAAAGCACCGTATTTGAAAGTCTCAATCACTGGTGTGACGGGATTAAGACACATAATGGTCTCCAAATCCATTCCCAAAACCTTCTTGCCAGCTACCTGGCTCAGGGGATAAACGATTGGAGTACCATACATCCATAACTGCACTACAAATGTGAAGAGTATTTGCAAGTCGCGATACTTGGTCGTCAAGGATGAAATAACAATACCGAACCCCAAGGCCAAACCAGCCATCATCACCACCAAAAGCGGGAAAAGAAGAAAATACCAATTAGGACTCGGTGCCATACCAATGATGGCATAGTAGATATACACAACGACAAACAATCCGAACTGTATGCCGAAACGAACCAAATTACTGGTGACATTTGCCATCGGCATAATTAACCTCGGAAAATACACTTTGCCGAATATGTTTGCATTAGTCACAAAAGTATTTGAAGTTTTGGTAAGGCAATCGGCAAAATACTGCCACATACACACACCGCCAAGATAGAACAATGGTTGGGGTACGCCATCAGTGGGAATGCCAGCAATGCCACCAAACACGACCATATACATAATCACCGTCAAGGCGGGTTGGATAAGCCACCACAGTGGCCCCAAGACAGTCTGCTTGTATTGCACCGTAATATCCCGTTTCACAAAAAGGGTCAACAAGTCGCGGTAATCCCATATTTCTTTCAGGTTCACCTCAAAAAGACCATTATGGGGCTTGATTACGGTAGTCCAATTTTCATTTTCTGAAGACTTTCTCATTGTTCAAAAAAGGGTAAAGCTTCGCGTCCTGACTCACATCAGGAAAGCATAACTATTTAAAACCAAACCATTTGCCTCAATTATGAAACAAAGGCATTTTGACTGTAACCATAGCATAAACAAGTCTACAATTACAATTTGCAAAAGTACAAAATAATTTTGATACAAAGCAACAAAAAAGCTGCTGTCTGACTATTATTTTATTTGGACCGCTCGCCCTTGAGTATAATGCTGCCAACAATCTTCCAAAAATAATTCCAGTCAGTGCGAAATGGATGTTCCAAATAAGCTACCAAATACTGCCGTTCGTTTTCCTGAATCTCATCAAGCGTTTCTGGCATATCGACATAATAAGGCGGCAAAAGACCAGGTTTTGTTTTTATCCTAAGTTCTTGTATTTCTTTACTATACAAACTAAAATATTGTTGACTCAATGGTCTTACCCCGACCAACTTCATTTGCCCCTTTATCAAATTGATAAACATTGGCAACTCATCAAGCCACGTCTTACGCAGAAAACGTCCCCACTCCGTCACACGATAGTCGTCATTGAACTTGCCACCCACGTCCAAATCATTGTTCTCGTAGATATAGGTCTGCAAATATTCCGAATAGGCATACATAGTACGGAACTTGAACACGTTGAACAATTTCCCGTCTTTCCCATACCTTCTCAAACGAATAAAAGCGCCATAACTATGCTGTTCGGTACTGGGCGGACGTTTCTTTTGCGCGATGACACAATACCTGTCGTGGATATACTGCTCACTCACCACATCGAAACCACAATAATACAACCTGCCCAACACCTCGGGCCTCGGGAAAACTTTTCTCACTTTCCGAGTACAGAAATAATAGAAACGACGTGTCAGCCTTATCTTTGGACACACTCTATGCCAAAGAAAATCAAAAAAATAGATGACATAGGCAATCACCCTTGGGTATTTGCTGAAGATTTGGGCACGACGTTTCTGTGCAGTATCGAAAGCACAGATAAAATAACCGTCTTGCTTCAATTTTGCATTGGCACTACGCAAAAACCGATTCAAGTACCTGACTGCATTCAGATGTTCCTTTGCCAAGAGGATTTCCGCTTCACCGTCAGGCACTGCCCAAGTCTTATCAGCATAATCATTTAGCCATTTCGAGCGCTCGGGACTACGGGGGGTTTCGGCCACCGCAAGAAATTCGCTCAGCTTTTCGGGAGCTTTGTCAAACTCAAACATAGGGGCATGCTGGGTCTCAGTTACGGCAAGGTATTGCATCACCTCATCGTAATTGTCGCGAGCAATCATATTGCTAAAAAAAGACCTAATGCCCATATCTTCAGCCGTTTATTTCTTCAAAAAATCCTTGATGGCATCACAAATCACATTCTGGTCGTTCTCCGAAAGGTAAGGATGAATTGGCAAGGAAATAACTGTGTCGGCTAACTGGTCAGAGACAGGACAATGGTTATCGTCCAAATCCAAATCTTTGAATGCCGTCTGACGGTGCATCGGAATAGGATAATAAATCGCTGATGGAATGTCTAAGGCTTTGAGAGTCTCTTGCAATCCTGCTCTAACTTCTTTGTTCTCAACTTGAATCGTATACTGAGCCCAACTGGAGTAAAAGTCATCGGGCACAATGGGTGTCTTAACTGCATCCATCAACTTCTGGGTATAGCGAGCTGCCACTTTATTGACATCCACCAATTCGAACTCCCTAAAAGCCTTCAACTTCACAATCAGGATGGCCGCTTGGATGCTGTCCAAACGCGAGTTCATACCGATACGTACATTGTCGTAACGATCGCTGCCCTTTCCGTGGATATGATAGGACTCTATTAATGCTGCCCAATCATCATTATCAGTGAACACAGCACCACCATCGCCATAACAGCCGACGGGCTTGGCGGGAAAGAAAGAAGTGGTGGAAATGTCGCCAAAGGTGCAGGCCTTACGGTCGCCTATACGGCCTCCAAAGCCTTGGGCTCCGTCTTCGAGGACATAGAGTCCATACTTTTCAGCCAACTTGCGTATAGCCCTAAAGTCGGCAGGCAGGCCAAACAAATCAACGGCGATGATGACTCGAGGTGTGAGCTTGCCATTTTTCAACGTCTGTTCGATCTTGTGTTCAAGGTCGGCGACATCCATATTATAAGTGTCCTTGTCGACATCCACGAAAACTGGTGTCGCTCCTTGCATAGCGATGACCTCAGCCGAGGCAAAAAAGGTAAAACTGGGTACGAACACGGCATCACCAAACTTCACATCCCAAGCTTTAAGAGCGAGGAGCAAGGCATCCGTCCCACTATTGCAAGCCACACAATGCTTAACCCCGACGTATTCAGCAAATGCCGTTTCCATTTCCTTAATTTTCGGGCCCATCACATAGGCCGATGACGCCACCACATCGAGAATGGCCTTGTCCATTTCGTCCTTGAGGACGGTATATTGAGTCTTTAGATCTCTGAATTGCATAATTTACAATATTATAGATTGAAGCAGACACATTGCGTCTCTACATCAAACGTTCCAACTGTCCATTGATTTCATTATATTTTCTACCACAATCGCAGTGCAGTGTGGCATTTAGACGTTTGCCGCATTCGCAAACCCAACCTATTTGTCGGGCTGGAACTCCGGCCATCAAAGCATAGGGTTTAACATCCTTAGTCACCACCGCGCCAGCAGCGATAAGAGCGCTCTTGCCCACAATATGACCACAGACCACGGTACAGTTGGCACCTAACGAAGCACCTTCACAAATCTTGGTCTTAGCATACACGCCATGCACTGGGAAATGCGCACGTGGGGTGGTCACATTGGTAAACACACAGCTCGGTCCACAAAACACATTATCCTCAATCTCTACACCTTCGTAGATTGAAACATTGTTTTGAACCCGCACATGATTACCAATCTTCACATTGTTGCCAACATTTACATTTTGGCCAAAAGAGCAACCTTCGCCTATCTGGGCTCCCGACTGGATGTGGCAAAAATGCCAAATCTTTGTTCCCTTTCCTATACTTACGTTATCGTCAACGTAACTGCTTTCGTGTATATAATAGTCATTCATTCTTGTTCTTTGTTTTTAGTCGGCCATACAACCTTTTTCTATATGCTCTAAGGTCAGAGGCCTTAACTCTATTCCCAACCCGAGGCAAGCACATCAGCAATGTGTATCACCTTTATGGGCAGTCCTTCCTTCTCGATCAATGCCTTTTGGTGCATCAGGCAAGTCATATCTGTCGAAACAATATATTCTGCACCTGTATTCATCGCATTTTTAACCTTATGGCTCGCCATACCCATCGCCAACGTCTCTTGGTTTACTTCCAATGAAAAGTCAGCACCGCAACACATGTCAGACTGCTTCATCTCGACCAATTCCAATCCCCTCACCTTCAATAGCAGCTGACGAGCTTCCTTACCTATGCCCAAACCCCGCAAAGCGCTGCAACTGTCATGAAAGGTCACCTTGTGAGGGAACTCTGCGCCAAAATCGTCAAAATGCAACTGGTTGACCAAGAAGTCGGTCAACTCAAAAATATTAGCAACCATTCGCTTGAAATTCAAGTGATTGGCCGTATTAAAAAACAATTCTGGATAGTGTTTCCTGATGTAATGCACACAAGCAGCAGAAGGAGCCACCACCGGACCTTTATATGAAAAATCGTTGAGAAACTTGTCGCCCAACTCTTTGGCTTCTTCCAAAAAACCAGCGTGATACGCAAAGCGCCCGCAACACGTCTGCTCTGGATTGTATTCCACCTCAACGCCTGCACGTTCCAAAACCTTCATAGTATTGGATGCCACATGAGGATAGAACTGGTCAATAATGCAAGGTACAAACAGCTCAACTTTCATAACGTAAAGTACGCATAAAATCGTGCAAAAGTACGGAATTTATTTTTTGACTAAGCCAATTTATCAAAAATATTATCAATTTCATCTATAAAAAGTCAAAAAAGAGGCATCTTTCCAATAGTTAGGATAGGATTTTTCCACTACTTCAGGGTGGTCGAATCCAACTGGCCCTACCAAAATGGACAATGGTGCCAAAGCCATTACGATGCGATGGTCGTTATGGGCACAAAAATGCACAGGACGGTTGCCAAGTTTTGCAAGTTCCGTTTGCATTGCCTCCACTCTATTTGACTCTTTGAGAGAGAGGTTGTCGAGACCATCAAAAGTGGCTTCTATCCCCAATACAGCACAAGTGGCGGCCAAAGTTGGATAGAGGTCGGGGTGTTGAGAAAAATCAAAATGTAATGGGCGTTTTTCATAAGGTATTTTCCTCAAAACAATGGTATCGTTTTCAATGAAAGTGCCGACGCCCAACTGCCGCATCCAATCCAATATAACAATATCACCTTGAAGTGTGCACAATGACAAGCCTCGCAATCGAATCTCACATTCCTCGCTCAATGCCGCCATTTCATACCAATATGAGGCCGCGCTCCAATCTGCGCCAATCGTATAGGACCTTGATTGATAAGGTTTCGGAAACACTTTAATCAACCTTCCTTTTTGTTCAATTTCTGCACCAAAATGCCGCATTATGGCTAAGGTCATTTCGAGATAGGGCAGTGAACTCAGTTCGCCAATCAATTCCATTTCCATGCCTTTAGGCCATATCGGTGCAGCCAACAATAAGGATGAGGCAAATTGGCTGCTTTGGGTCATATCGATGTCCACTTTACCACCAACAAGAGACTTGCCATCGATTTGCAACGGAAGGAAGCCCTCCTTTTCAACATACTGAATAGCAGCTCCTAATTTTCTCAAAACCACAACTAACGATGCCATAGGGCGCTGACACATACGCTCCGTGCCCGTCAAAAGCCAATGGCCTTCGTGACAAGAAAGATAAGTCGTCAAGAAACGCGCCGCCGTGCCACAGTCGGTGATGTCGACTACTTGTGGCTTGCCTTTTATGTCATTCCATGGCTGAATTGTGCGTCGGCAGGAATCTATAAAAGGCAAACTATTCAATGCCTTCATCAACACCTTTGTGTCGTGAGAATCGGACAGATTCTGGAACACAGGCGCAAAACCTCCATACGCCGCAATCATCAAAGCACGATTACTTTCGCTCTTGCTGGCAGGCAAAGTGATGTCGCATCGCAGTTTCATCTTCTCTGCACCTTAGTGATGACATAATCCAAAGCCTCGCGCACCAATGACGGTTCCACTTCAACATCCCAAACGGGTTCTCCTATTGCTTTTAGTAAGACGAATCGGAGTTGGTCACCCTTGCTTTTCTTATCGTGAACGAGGTATGACAAAACAGGATCGACATCAGATTCAGAGAGTGCAATCTCCGCTTCAGACAAGAGTAAAGATAGCCGCTTTTCAAAGTTCAGCAAAGTCTTTTTATTGAGGCCAAACTGCTTCACTGAAAGCCACAAGGCCGCTGCCATACCCAAAGCCACTGCTTCACCATGAAGCAAAGGACAATCCGTTGTCAGGCAATGACTTTCGAAAGCATGGCCATAGGTATGGCCAAAGTTCAGTATCTTTCGTATGCCTGTTTCATAAGGGTCTTGTGCCACAATCTCTCGTTTGATTTCTCCAGCACGGAGAATGTATTGCTCATAATTCTCCAGATCAGCTTGCAAGAGTTTGGAGTCGGCAATGAAGCCATATTTTATCGTCTCAGAAAGACCAGAAAGGAGTTCCCTAGTGGGTAAAGTCATCAGAAAGTCAGGATTTATCAAAACCTCTTCTGCATCTGCGAAAGTGCCGATTTGGTTTTTCGCGCCTCCAAAATCGACACCTGTTTTCCCTCCTATAGCAGCATCAATCATAGCGAGCAAAGTGGTAGGGACATTGATGAACTTGATGCCACGTTTGTAGGTCGAAGCCGCAAAACCGCCCAAATCGGTAACAACTCCACCACCGAGGTTGATCAACAAAGCATTTCGGTCGGCATGGTGTTTCATCAAAACCTTCCAAATCCGTTGAATCGTTTGCAGGTTTTTGTGTTGTTCGCCCGCTTTGATAATAATATCAATTGCCGAATTACAATGCAGCCAATGCGCCACTTCGGGCAACCAAAACGGAGCCACGTTTTCATCGGTTAGGATGAAGACTTGGGAGGCTTCTGCTATAGTTTGTTTCAGTTTATCGTTCATTTCAGACCTACCAAATAAGGATAAATTGAACCATAAGTCAAATCCCACTCATCGTCGGTGTTCCAATTCAGGATCTCTCCATTGCTGTTACAGGCTATATCCAACGGAACATAATTTACTCGTTTATAATCTTTTAGCAAATTCTTACATTCGTTGTTAATGAAAATCTTGTCGAAAAAGCCTTGCCGAGATGCCTTGCTGAACAAAAACACATTGTCATTAAGCCCTTTTAGCCTCATGGCCTCCTCCAACTCACCGATATAAACCACAACAATCGCCTTAGTATCAGAGGCATTGCCAAAATACGGCTTCATGTTATTCTCGAAATCACTTTGCCCTGCCTGACACCACGAAGTCATAAAAAAGAGAATTGTCGTGTCGTGCGAGGCAATCACTTCAGCAACATTTTGCCTATTGTAAGTCTCAGAATTCTGATTTACACCAGAAAAGCAAGAGGTCAACAAACTTGCTATCAAAACGCTTAGAATAAACAACAATCTTTTCATAATCAATTGTTTATTAGCTCGCATTTGATAACTCTTTCATTGTCACTTGCGCCGTGCTGAATCTCCACACGGATGTACTTTTCAGGCAGCAATGGCTCAATCATCTCGGGCCACTCGATAAGGCAAAGATTTCCGCTATCGAAATAGTTCTCGAAGCCGATGTCGTAGGCTTCTTCCAACTTCTTAATACGATAGAAATCAAAATGATAGACCGATTCTCCTTCTTCGGTGACATACTCATTGACAATGGCGAAAGTCGGGCTGTTTACCTCGTCAGTGACACCCATTTTGTGACATAAATTCTTGATTAGTGTAGTCTTTCCTGCGCCCATCGAGCCGTAGAATGCAATAATGTCGGCTTCGTCTCGCATGGAGAGCAAATAATCAGACACTTCCGAAAGTTGCTCCACGCTGTTGATATGGAATTCTTTTTCCCTCATTTTTTCCTCACACTTTAAGCCATTGGTATTCCTTTGTATTTATTATTTCTACATTCGTAACCTTGTTTTTTTCCAATATGGTTTTTACTTTTTCCGTCACAAAAGTATGATTTACCTCCTCTGCTACAAACATATCACTC
>JAEEGL016404618.1_pt1 | contig 39006 bp, 27 predicted proteins | sample 9134231 | NCBI WGS metagenome assembly JAEEGL01 (sample SAMN16246548, study PRJNA631951) | gut metagenome | biome: gut microbiome; feature: rumen; material: fiber-attached | host: Bos | place: Iran: Karaj | collected 2018-10 | reverse complement strand
ATTGGTCTGGAGCAATGTGAGCCCCTCTTTTGAAAATGTAGAGAATGTGGTGAAACCGCCACAAAAACCAACCATGAGGAACAAAGAGAATGTAGGAGATAGGTTTTGGATGATGTTTTGAGGATGGCCGTCTCGACATTCCACATAAGCATTCCCTAAATTGTGACCACAAAAATACTGATTTTTCTGCAAATATGTGTAACTTTGCAATCAAAAATAAATGATGTTGGAACAAATGGAACAATTTGAAGAAAAACTACGTCAGGACTTGCACCAGTTCCTGCTGTCTGTTGATGAGGTGGACGAGCGCTTGCCTGAATGTCCCGACGTGGAGGACAAATGGGAGGCGATAGCCCGTGCCTACCTGCCCGATGGCATCCGGGAGTTTCAGGACTTTCCCTCGGCATCGCTCGGCTGGATGATGTACATCGGCATGGCCTTGGCGAAGATGTGGGACACGGAGTGGGAAATCTATTCCAAGATCGACGACGTCTATGCCTACATGCGAGGTAAGCGCGGCTACGACGGCCTGGACGAATACATCCGCGAGGAAGTGTTGCTGCTGGCGGGTGCCGACTATGTGGGGCTGGAGAAGCTGGTCGGCGAGTGTGCCTCGCGTGTGTACAACGCCCTTCGCCGCCAGAACATCGAGCCTGGAACCCGCGAGGCCTTCAACGCCTACGTGGCGTGTCTGCACCAACTCTACCTGATGGGCATTGCCGTTCAGCTGAAGCGGATGGGCTACCACATGACACTGCAATCGTAATGCGCTCAGTGCCACCTGATGCGGTGCTCTCAGTGCCGCCTGAAGCCTCTTCTGCCACCTGAAAGTTTAATGAAGTTTAAGGAATTGTCAGCATTGTTTATCAAGGTTTAATTTTCGTGCCATTTTGTCCACCAAAGGGAGTCATCTTGGCAGGAACTGCCGACAGGCACGGATGTTGCACTTGGTAGGGTGAGAGCCGGAGCGAAAGCGAAGGCAATCAACAACATAAGTTCAACTTAAAAAAATAATTAGGAGGTATTGATTATGTTACCAGTATTGTTTAAAGACAGTTGGTTCCCAACAGTATTTGACGATTTCCTGAACACTGATTTCATGCCTCGCGCCAATACAACGGCACCTGCAGTCAATGTCAAGGAGGATGAGAAAGCCTACACGATGGAGTTGGCAGCACCGGGCATCAAGAAGGAATATTGCCGGGTGGGCATCAACGAAGACGGCAATCTCACCATCGCCATAGAGAATAAGATGGAGCATAAGGAGGAAAACAAGAAGCACCACTACCTACGCCGCGAGTTCTCGTACGCGAACTATGAGCAGAGCTACACGCTGCCTGACGACGTGGAGCGAGACAAGATCTCGGCCAAGGTGGAGAATGGCATCCTGACGGTTGTCCTCCCGAAGGTGGAGAAGGAAGAGAAGAAAATGGCTAAAGTCATCGAGCTCTCATAAGGTACTATCTCTATAGTGCAACCAAGGAGCAGCATCCCGATAGGGGTGTTGCTCCTTTTTATTGTGTTGAAAGCCCACCCCTTCCTGCCCTCCGTCGCGAATGGGGGATTCGCTCCCCTTTGTGGGGCCGCAGCCACACCGGTGGCTGCTCTGAAGACCCCAGTCGCCCAAAGGGAGGGGGCTTTGAATAGCCTTGGGAGTCTCACCCGAACCCCATCCCGAGCAAGTTCGCCTCCCCGTAGCCTTCCCGAAAGGAGGGGAGCCACGCGTAGGGGCAGACCCCTGTGTCTGCCCGAACATCTGTGGCCCTTATTCCGAAAACACCCGAAATACCGAAAAGCACGAAAATATTTGGGAATGATATAGATGAATACCCACCGACCTTGGAGAGGTCGAATTTCAGAAACCCCAGGTCTACTGACCTGGGGATAGGCAATGATGGAGCAAGACCACGACTTCGGAGATGTCGCACCTAATGAAATGTGGCGCCATCATAGGGAGTAGTCACCGCATAGAGATATAGTTTCGTGCGACATCTTCGAAGTCGGCATCCTCTCACGAGACTTTCCATCCCCAGGTCTGTAGACCTGGGGTTTCTGAAATTAGGACCTCTCCGAGGTCATTCCTACCACTCTTATGCAATAAAATAACAACGAAAAAGAGCAGCGACACATTTCTGTGCCACCGCTCTCTGTATTGTTCGGGCAGACACGGGGGTCTGCCCCTACACGTGGGGCCGTGGGAGGCAATACACGGGAGTCTGCCCCTACACGTGGGGATGGGGACTTCTCGCTATCTCCTCAGCTTCTTCACTCGCTTGGACAGGCCGATGGCACCCGTTGGGCAGACCAGCCGGCACAGATGGCAGCCTACGCATTTCGTACCGATGATGAGGGGCTTGCGCGTCTCCTCGTTGAAGGCGATGGCCTGATGACCGCCGTCTTGGCAAGAGATGTGGCAGCGTCCGCAGCCGATGCAGCGTTCGTGGTCTATCTTGGGATAGACAACCGTGTCGCGATCCAAATCGGAAGGCAGGTAGAACTTCGGCAGCAGTTCGCCTACAAGGTCGCCAACATGCTCGATGCCGCGCTCAGCCATATAGGTCTGCATGCCCAGAATCAGGTCGTCGATGATACGATAACCATACTGCATGACGGCTGTGCAGACCTGCACGTTACGGCAACCCAGCTGGATGAACTCCAGCGCATCCTGCCAGTTCTCGATACCTCCGATGCCGCTGTACTGGATGTTCTTCATGATGGGGTTCTTCGCCATGGCCAGGATGTGGCGCAGGGCGATGGGCTTGACGGCTTTGCCCGAGTAGCCTGAACCCGTCTGGTGGTCGCTCACCTCCGAGCCTTGGCCAAGCGTCACGCTCTTGATGGTGTTGATGGCCGAGATGGCATCGGCACCGGCGAAATAGGCACCCATGGCGGGCTGGGAGATGTGGGCGATGTTGGGTGTCATCTTGGGGATGACGGGGATTTTCACATTACGCTTGACGTAGGCCGTGAAGAACGTCACCAGCTCAGGGTCTTGTCCCACGTCGCTACCCATGCCACTCTCGCGCATCTGGGGGCATGAGTAGTTCAGTTCCACGGCATCGCAGCCGGCCTCCTCGGCCATCTTGGCCAGGTCAATCCAGTCGTCCTCGCTCTGTCCCATGATGCTGGCCACGACTACCTTCGTCGGGTAGTTCTTCTTCAGTCGGCTGAGGATGTCGAAATCAACCTCGTAGGGGTTTTCGGAGAGCTGCTCCATGTTGCGGAAACCAATGAACGACGTTCCTTCCTTCACGGCGTCGAAACGGGGTGAAACCTCCCTGATTTCCTGCTTGCAGATGGTCTTGTAGAACACGCCAGCCCAACCGGCTTCGAAGGCTCGCGCCACCATTTCGTAGTTGGTGCAGATGGCCGATGAAGCCAGGAAGAACGGATTCTCGCAAGGAATTCCACAGAAGTCGATGGCAAGGCTGACGGCCGGATTGGTAGCGGCAGGCTCGTCGGCGGGTTTCGCGCCGATGGTGTTCAGCAGTTGCCTGATTCGAATGGGCTGGTCGTAGTGAATGCAAGCCTGTTCGGCACGCTCCAAGTCGGCTTCCGAGCAGTCCTTCACCCAGCGCCAGGCATTCTTTGAATTGTTAAATCTGATGGCACGAACGGCTCGTGCGGGGTCTCCCTTGCCGCATGCTTTTGTGCAAGGCGCGTCCTTGCATAACAGGCATCGTGCTGCCTCTTCGTGAATGTGTAACATGTTTTTTAGTCTTTTCTATTTCTTAAACTCGTCCAATGCAGCCTTGACGTTGGCGATGGACTGAGCTGCATATTTGAGCATGTTGGGCGCACCGAAGTGTTCCACGCAGAACCACCCGTCGTAGCCCGACGACAGCAGTTCCGAAATCACTTCCTTCAGGGGCATGATGCCAGTGCCGACGACCAGCGAGGCCGAGTCGTGCATGGCCTTCCTGTCCTTGAGGTGGACATGGCTGACACGCTCGCGGAAATGGCGTAGCGCCACCATCACCTCCTCGCCGCAGTAGAGGTAGTTGCCCGAGTCGAACACATGGTTGAGTTGTGGCGACGCGGCAAACAAATGGTCCAGGATGGGCGTGTTATAGCAGATGGCACGGGGATTGTCGTAGTCTTCGACCATCACGTCGATGCCCTCGCGCCGTGCAGCCTTGACGAAAGCCGCTATGCGGGTGCAGGCGGCATCGATGAACTGGCTGTCGGCATCCTTTGGCAAGAACCCTGGCAGGAGCAACAGTCGCGTGTACTGGCGGTGATGCATGAAGTCGAGCACCTTGCGTGCCACCTTCGGCTGTTCGCCCTCGATGAGGTTGATGTCGGCAATGGCGCAGGCATGCTGAAAACCGAGGCTGTCGAGAAGGTCCAGTTCGTCGTCGCTCATGTTCACCCTCACGTCGATGCCTTCATAGCCAAGCTTGCGAACGCGTTCGGCCGCCTCCCTGATGCTGATTCTCTCCTGTTTGGCAATTTCAGCCACATGGTCGAAGAAGATGGAGATTCGGTGCTGGGCGTTAGCCTGCAGGGCGGTCGTCAACGCCACCGCCAGCAAAACCGTCATTCTTATCAGTCTCTTCATAGCAGGTATTGTTTTTTTTTGATGCAAAGATGTGTGAATTCTACTTAGCGTAGGAAGCGCGGACAAAGCGCTGGGACTTCAGGTACTCGGCACAGCGCCTCACGCCTTCCATCGAGTCGATGGTGCCGTCGTTGCCTTCCATCTCGACTACATAGTCCTCAAGGCCGGCCAATTCAGCATTGCGGAAGATGGCGTCGAAGCCCACGAAGCCGCTTGCACCCAGTTCGTAGATGTCCTTGATGTGCAGCATAGCGAAGCGACCGGGATACTTCTTGAAGTAATAGACCGGTCCTTGCTGAGCCATCACGGCCCAATATACATCCATTTGCCAGAACATGTTGTCGGCGTCGATGTGCTGCATCATGTAATCAATCCACACCTGGTCCTCCACCTTCTGGAACTCGTGCGAGTGGGTGTGGTAGCCGAACCGCAGTCCGGCCTCCCGGCAGCGACGCCCCACCTCGTTGTAGAAATCGCAGATGGTCTGCCCGTCCTTCAGCGTCTTCGGCACCTCGCACCAGGGGCTGACGATGTACTTCATGCCTGCCGCCTTGTGGGCCTTGATGGCCTGGTCCCACCACTTCAGGGCTTCCGCGAAGTCGTGGTTGGCCAGCTCGTCGGCGCTGAGGTTGCGCGTGGCATGCGACGAGATGGGGTTCAGTCCGGCCGCCTCGCAGTCCTTCTTGTACTGCTCAGGCGCTACGCCGTAGAACTTGCCGTCGTTGTAGTTGGCGGCTTCTACGCCTGTATAGCCCATTTCGTGCAGGCGTTGGAACACCTCGGCGTGATTCTTGGCGTAGGTCTCGGCATTGCCCAGAATGTCGCGGATGCTATAGAGTTGCAGGTTCATCTGCTTCACCACCTGGCGGCCCTGCCTTTGGCCCTGACGTGGCCTTTCTACGCGTCGCCATTGTGCATCAGCCTGCTGGAATGTCAACAGGCCGATGCAAAGTGCTATGAAAAATCGACAGTATCTCATCAGTCGCGGATTTTGATTCTCACATTACGATACCACACATCGTCGCCATGGTCCTGGAAGCCGACGTAGCCTTCGTGCTTGTCGCCACCCATGTTGAGCAACAGCTTGTAGGCGATGGGGAAGTCGCCCGTCTCGTTGAACTTGCTGTTCTGCAGCATCTCCTTCCACTTCGGGGTCCAGAGGTGATACTCGAGCACGTTCTCACCGTTCTGCGCGTGGATGACGGTGCCCTTGAACACGGTAATCTTGCCTTTGTTCCATTCGCCGGCCTTCTTGGCATTCTGCGGCTTGGCCGGAATCATGTCGTAGAGCGAGGCAGCCTGACGGTTGCCATCGACGCCCAGCTTGGCATCTTCGTGGCCGTCGTTGTCGAGCACCTGGAACTCCGATGCCGACTGCCAGATGGGCAGATACTCGCCCTTGCTCGTCACCTCCTGTGCGAGGTAGAACACGCCCGAGTTGCCGCCTTCGGAAATCTTGTATTCGAACTCAAAGTCGAAGTTCTTGAACTGATGGGCAAAGATGAGGTCGCCGCCACCTTCGACCTGTGCCTCGCCGGTGCCCGAGCCCTTCAGATGGATGGCCCCGTCCTGCACGTCCCAGCTCGTGGGAGGTTCGTCCATGCCGTAGCCGCGCCAGCCCTTGAGCGTCTGACCGTCGAAAAGGGTGATGTAGCCGTCCTTGTCGACGGCGAAATCCTTCAGGTCAACCTGTGCCTTGTCTACGACTTCGAAGTCGAGGGCGGCAGCGGCCGACGTGTCCTTGGAACATTCGCAACCTGAGCAGTTGCAGTTGCACTTACAGTTGTTATTGCAGCCCCACGCAAAGAGCAGGATGCCGATGGCTGCAAGGAATAGGTTTTTCTTCATGTTCGTTTTTTTTGATGTTTTGTGGATTGATAGTTCGATAATAGTAAGGAATGATGTGGCAGAAGGCACAAAGGCTGCAAAGGGGACTTAAGCGGCCTGAAGGGCCGGCAATCGCATAGCCCAGGGCCACGCCCTGGGTAGTCTGGCGAAAGGGTAGCTACGCCCTGCAGGGGCAGAACGGTGTTGTCTTCGCCTTCGTCTGTCGCGACTTGGCATCGCCCCGCTCCCTGGCATCACTTCAGTACCTTCACGCGGATGTTGCGGTACCACACCTCGTCGCCATGGTCCTGCATGCCGATGAGTCCTTCGTGCTTGTCGCCGCCACAGTTGTTCAGCAGTTGGAAAGCGGCAGGCCAGGCCTTCTCCGAGAACTTGCTCTGCTGCAGCATTTGCGTCCATTCGGGCGTCCAAAGCTCATAGCTGAGCACCAGCACGTCGTTCTGCCAATGCTCCACCTTGCCGTCTTTCACCACGATCTTCACCTTGTTCCACTGTCCCCAGGGATTGGCATTCTGCGGTTTGGCAGGAATCATGTCGTAGAGCGACGACGATTTGCGGTTGCCATCGACACCCAGTTTGGCATCGGGGTGGTTTTCGTTGTCGAGCACCTGACACTCGGGCGCCGAGATGTAGATGGGTTCCATGCCTCCGTCGGGCCGCGCCACCTCTTGCCCCAGGTAGAAGATGCCCGAGTTGCCGCCCTTCTGGATTTTCCATTCCATCTCGAGGATGAAGTTCTTGAACTTATGGGCGAAGATGATGTCGCCGCCCTCGCCCTGACCGCGCTTGAAGTGCAGGCAGCCGTCGTCGACCGTCCATCGCGGGGCCAGATAATCCTTGCCATAGCTGCGCCAGCCTTGTGTGGTCTTGCCGTCGAAGATGCGGATGTAGCCATCCTTGTCCACCTCGAAGCTCAGTTTCTTCGTCTCGGCTCCCTTCAGTTCGGTCGAGACCTTCAGCGTCTTTTTCTTTGCCATTGTCGCCGTGCCGAAGCCCATCAGCGCAATGGCCAGCAGTATCACTATCTTCTTCATGATGTCTCCATTCTTCGTTTGTCGTTATTTGGGCATGTCGGGCAGCTTGTAGCCGTTGTAGTATTTCGGAGTGATGAGGCTCTGCGCATATTCGTTGGCATCGATGGGCTCGCTGTACTTGCGGTCGAACGTCGGATGTCCGTCCTTGATGTTGAAACGGTCTTCGATGACCGCGCGAATCTTGGCATCGGCAGGGATGTTGGTGAAGCGCATCTGCTCGGCATCCCAATGGAGCCACTGGTTGAGTTCTTGCAGTCGGACGGCAGCCACACCCATGACGATGACCTCGTTCATCGGGCCTGAGTAGCTGAAGTCGGCAGCCGATTTCACGCGCGTCTCGGGCGATTCCTTGCACGCGCGTATCCAGTCCTGCTGATGGCTCAGCGTGACCACCCGCTCGAGTTCAGGCACCTGCGGGTCGCGGCCGGAAACGAGGAACGGGTCGCGGCCGTATGTGCCTACGACCATGATGTCCTTCGTGCCGTAGAACACTGTGGCTCCGTCGCCGTCGAACTTCTTGCCTGCGGGGATGTTGAACGGCAGGTTCGGGCGCAGTCCGCCATCATACCAGGTCAGCTCGCACTCGGGCAGTGCCAGGCGGGGCAGGTTCGGTCGGGCAGGGAAGCGGAAGGTAATCTTCTGGGCCGTCGGACAGGCATCGTTCATGAGCATCGTCGAACTGCCGATGACGTCGGTCGGATTGGCCAGGTGCAGACCTTTGAAGGCCACTTGCAGAATGTGGTTGGCCATGTCGCCGAGGGCACCAGAGCCGAAGTCCCACCACCCGCGGAAGTTCCACGGCGTGTACGACGGGTGATAGTCGCGATACTTGGCCGGTCCGATGAAGGCATCCCAGTTCATCGTGCTCGGTATGGCGGGCTTGTCGGTAGGTGCGGCCATGCCCTGCGGCCAGATGGGTCGGTTGGTGAATGCCTCGATGCGCGTCACCTCGCCGATTTCGCCATTCCAAAGCCAGTTCAGCGCCTTGCGCGTACCTTCGCTCGAAGCTCCCTGGTTGCCCTGTTGCGTGGCCACCTTGTACTTCTCGGCCAGCTTCGTGAGCAGTCGGCTCTCATAGGCGTAGAGCGTCATGGGCTTCTCCAGATAGACGTGCTTGCCGGCGGCAATCGCCTCGGCAGCGATGATGGCATGCGTGTGGTCGGCCGTGGCTATCATCACGGCATCGGCCTTGTCGAGCAGCTCGTCGAACATCTTGCGGTAGTCGCTGTAGGCCTTGGCCTGCGGGTACTTCTCGAAGACGTGCTTGGCATACTTCCAGTCGCAGTCGCACAGGCCGATGATGTTCTCGGTCTCCATGGCGGCCAGATTAGCGGCACCACGACCTCCGATGCCCACGCCGAGGATGTTGAGCTTGCCGTCGGCCGGCTTCTTGCCTGTCTTCTTCTTTTTCTCGGCCAGGTCGTTCAGTACAGATGCCTGGAGAATGGTCGGGGTGGCGATCATTCCTGCTAATGCGGCACTTCCCTTCTTCAAAAAATCTCGTCTTGAAATGTCAGCCATAAGTAAGGAAAAAATTAAATTGTTAGTAATAATAGATGTGTTAATAGTTTTTGCTGAAAGTCATGGCACAAAAATACAATTTTTTTTGACAAGTCCGCACATTTTTTGATGTTTTTTTGCGTCGGACGCGCGTAAAGTGAATGGATGGTTTGTAAAGCAATGCTCTTTTCCCCTGCAAAGCGGTGCGTTTATACCCTGTAAAGCGGTGCGTTTATACCCCACAGAGCACTGCCATAGCACCTGTGGAGCAATGCCATGACAGCATAAAAGCATCCCTCCACCGCCTTAAAAGCATCCCTCTACCATCATAAAGACATCCCTCTATCACCATGAATGTATTGCCTCATCGCCATTGTCGCTCCTACACGTGGGGTGCGTCCCCTTCCCCGGTCGGGGAGGGTTATGGGGTGGGGGACCACCCCTTCATGGTCAGCCTGTGGCATGGAAAACAAGTTGGAAAATACTTCAAGAATTACTTTAATTATTTCAGTTAAATATTTGCATATATGCGAATTATTTTGTATCTTTGTAATCGTAATTACAACGCTGCAGTTGAACCGGTGGCTGTGGCAAACGAGCTCAAAACGTGATGCACCGGAAGTCAGGCACCAACAAATAAAATTAAGGAGAAATAAGATTATGCCTACGTTTTACACACTCTATCAAGACAACCGCGAGAAGTCGCTGACGCGCGGTAAGTGGTACGCCCGTGCCAAGTCACTGGGCTACTGGGATCTGGAGAAGCTGGCCAACCACATCCAGGACAACGTTTCAGCGAAGAAGTCGGACGTGCTGGCCGTGCTCAAGGAGCTGGTCGTGGTGATGGCCGAGGCCTTCGACTCGGGCTACGGCGTGAGCCTGGACGGTTTCGGCAAGTTCAAGGTGGGACTGCGCACAAAGCCTGCCAACTCGGCCAAGGAGTTCACCGTGGCGAAGAACATCGTGGGCTCGCGCATCAACTTCCAGCCCGAGACGCACTGGAGCGCAGCCGACGGCGGTATCCGCAAGAACCCCTTCACCTCCAATCTCAAGGTCCAGGAGTACGGGACGTACGAGGTGGATAAGGAGGGAGAGGAGAGCGAGCCGTAAAAAGCCCACCCCTTCCCTCCCAAAGGGAGGGGGATTTGAATAGCCTTGGGGAGCACGCGTAGGGGCAGACTCCCGTGTCTGCCCGAAGAACGAGGGGGCTTTGAATAGCCTTGGGAGCAACGCGTAGGGGCAGACTCCCGTGTCTGCCAGAAGAACGAGGGAACAGGCCTGCCCGAACAATCCAGAGAGCGGTGGCACAAAGATGTGTCGCTGCTCTTTTTCGTTGTTTTTGCCCACAGATTTGCAACCACGGATGGCACGGATTCAACGGATTACACGGATTTTAATTTTCAATTCTCAATTTTCAATTCTCAATTTGCGGCTTGCCGCACTTGTTTTTGCCCACAGATTACACAGATTATTACCTATCAACCCCTGAACTGACTATAAACTCTAAACTCTAATCTCTGAACTCCAAACTTTACCCGCCCCTGGCATGGGGTTTCTTAAAGTTTTTTTGGGTTTTTGCTTTCGTCAGGACAATACGTAATAAACTGATTTTTAATGCTATAAGCCATGAGTTTTTAGTTTTTATCATATTTTCCAAAGAAAAATAGTATTTGAGAGAGGAAATAGAAAAGTTTCAGCAAAGAAACCGATGAAAACTCAACGGAGACACGCGGAAAGCCGTCTGTACGGGCATCTTGGCTCGCCAGACGGCTTCGGAAAAACTCAAAAAGAACTGTCAGATGCTCACAGGAACGGCATGTTCTGCTCGACGAGATAGTCGGCGATGTCGTACTTGGGCTGATCCGCGGGAGCCACCCGTCGGCAGTAGTCGCTCACGACGAAGTTGGCTACGTCGGGCATACTGCGTAACAGTTGCGTCCACTCCTCGATGGCATCGCAATCAGGAAAAACCATGACGTCGCGGCCTCGCAGGGGCTGCAACGCCTCGCGACTGAGGTTGTACTTGTTGCCGGCTGCCACCCATAGCAACTCGGGAAAGGCCACGGCACCAAAGAGTGCATTCTTGGGACTCTCAACGAGTGCCACGGTAGCCGAAGGGTAGCGCGTGAGCAGATGTTCGCCGAAGAGACACGTCTGCCGGAACTGGGCATCCTTGGGCAATCGTCCTTCTTGGGCCAGGATGCTGCCCAGCCAGTAGGTGCCACCGTCGCTATGGGCGAAGCGGGGCGACGAGAGGTCGCAGTCGTAGTGCTGCGCCTTCAGGTTCTGCACGCGGCCTTGCCGGTCGATGGAGGGGAACACGGTGTAGTCGTCCTTCCCATACATGGGGTAGCACCCCAGTCGGTATTCCTCCACTGCCCAAAGAACCTTCGATGACTGAAACAGCTGCATCAGGCAGCGGCAGAGCGAACTTTCGGCCGACACCAATTCTTCGACCATGTCCACAGGGATGTAGGTATAGACGGGCTCCTCGGGCCGTATGGCCTCCCTCGGTTTACGCTGCGGCACATAGCCGTTGGCAATCGTGCCGATGCCGAACTCGGTGGAGAGCCACTGGCATGCCTCCTGGAACGTCCACTGCTCGTGCTGCATGGTGAAGCTGATGACGTCGCCACCCTTGCCGCAACTGAAGCAGTGGCAGAAGTTCTTGCCCGTGCGCTCGCAGAGGCTCAGCGAAGGATGGTGATCGTCGTGCCAGGGGCAGAGTGTCACGCTGCTGCTTCCCTTACGCTGAACCTTGTCGCCCAGCCGGCGTGCCACCTCCGTGATGGGGATTTCGTTCAGCCGGCGTGTGTCGAATTGTTCGTGTTCCTGTCTCATTGCGCAACGAGTTTTAGTTTGAAACGTTTCAGGCCACCATACACCTCAGGCTGACCCATGAGTTGCGCAAGGCGTTCGTAGAACTTCTGCTTGCCCAAAGGACGTAGCCCCGAATCATCGCAGTACTCCTTATAAGCCATATAGACCTCCGATGCTGCCGTGGTGTACTCACACTCCTCGCAGCGCTCGCTGACAAACAGCTTCACGTTGTCCGACTGCAACCGGTACTGCTCCAGTGCCTTCTCGCAACTTTCGCTTTGTGTAAACCTGCCACTGTTCATCAGTCGTGGCAGTGCGTTCAACACCCAGTTGAGGATGCCCGACAGTTCCTGCTTCAGCTTGTCAGTCAACTGGCGGTCAACCTCCTCTGGCGGAATCGTCACATTGTACGGAATGATGATGAGTCGGCGGAAGTAGCCGAACGTGATTTCAGCCTTCGGCAGTGCATTGAAAGCCGCGAAGAACTTGCCATAGTCGTTGGTCTCGCGCGGGTCAACGTACAGATGCTTGATGAGCACGCGTTCGCCCGAGGTCAACTGCTTCAGCACGCTGGCATTGACGTCCTTTCCGCTCTCGTGCGAGATGTTCAGTAGCTTGCCCTCAATGCCGGCACGCTTCACCTCGTCGTTGGTCAGGTCGCTCAAGCTCAGGTAGCTCACATTCGTCGAACCCAGCAAGGCCTCGATCACCTCAAGCGTCACCGACTTGCCGTTTTGTCCCTGCCCATAGAGCCAGAACATCTTCTCCAACGAATGGTCTTTCATGAAGCAATAGCCGAAGGCTTCACATAGCACCTGCTGCAAGTCGGCCTCGGGCAGCACGCGGTCGAGAAACTTCTGCCACCGCTCATAGCTTGCCTGCCGGTCATAGTCATAGTCCAACGTGTAGGTGAACAAGTCGTCCTTGCTATGGTCACGCAGATGCACGCTGCCGTCGGCCTTCACCACCAAGGTGCCATTCCTCAGGTTCATCCACACCTCGTCGGCAGGCGTCCGCTGACGGCGGAACTCCGCCACGTTGTAGGCTACCCCTTCAATGAGGGGTTTCATGAACGTTTGGTTCATCATCAACGACTCCGGCAGTCCACATCGCTCGGCACAGTGCCTGACGAAGTCCTTCCACTGCTGCGGCTCGATGCGCTGCCAGTGGCTACCCGTGTAGGTCAGCACCAGCTGATTGCTCTTGGCCTTCTCGTCGTACTCGCGACACCACAGTCGCCCGTCGGCAGCACGGCAGACCTCACGCGTCACGATTTCGCGCAAAGCCTGCTGCGACGGACTCTTTCCAGTACTCATCAGGCTTGCTATCTGCGACTCCTGCGACTCCACGGCCTCGCTGATGGTATGTAGCGTCATGTCCACCAGCGCCTCCTGGCGTGCACGCCGCTGTGTTGTCAACTCGGCAGCCCTTGCTGCCATCTCCTGCTCCAGGTTGGTGGAGAGAGACTGTAATGATTCTTCCATTTCTTCTATTCTTTTGGAAGGTTATGTCTTGCACCTCAGAGTCCATAGACGATTTCAGACTCTGCCCGACGGCCCGTGCTCAGTTAGTGCCGCCGTTGTAGAATTCTGGTAACAAAGTTACAACCTTAACAAATAGCATGAAAAGGATTGTTAGCAAAAAAGGTACGGAAAGTACTTCCTGCCATCAAAAAGGAAAGGAGGGCAGGAAAGGTGTTTAAGAAATTAACAATTATAAGTGCTCTTATCGAGCAATAGTAATAAGATTCATCCTGACCAGACGCAGATAAACCGCGGTGAGTGATACATTCATATTACGGGCTATAGGTCCAGCGATTTGTTGAAATAGAGGTTGCATGTAATAAGGTTCTTTCAGCACCAAAGGAGAAATTATTCTATTATTGAACTTTTTCTTCCAATAAATGGCATAGAGTTCGCGCACAATAGGTGCTGGCATCAGTAGGCATGACGCAAAATGGTTGGCATGATGTTCCAGCCATTTCCGTGTTCTTGGCACGATAGCGTGGGCTCCGTCTTGGGCAGTTTCACTTACCTGTTGATGGAGGATGTGATGTCCTATCTCATGAGCCACTGAGAAACGCTCACTTTCTCTGCTTGAATTATTTTGCTCACTAAGTGTTATTTTTCTCTCATTTACATTAATATATCCCAAATTTCCCCCAGTTTTACCTCTCACAACGCTTAGTCCCATGTTTTTTGCAATCCTGAAAGGGTCTATCACGCATTTAGGCACAGTTCCAGTCGTGTTGTAATGGTCGAGTTCCCTAAGATAATAATTGACGGAGGGACGAACTATGCGATAGGCTATTTCTTCAATCTTATCATTTCTTAAGATTGGTGCAGGAATGAAAAGATTCCGCTTATCGCAGTTGGCGTTGTGATACAAAGTGTATGACAGGGAATCTACAGTTTTCCCTTTGTCATAAATAATAATAGGAATAGTATTTTTTTCCTCTCCAACAAGCATTAAGTTCCAAACAGCCTCTTCGTCGGGTTGATTCAATAGAGTACGAGGTAGAACAAAGCAATTCTCGTTAACTGCATACTGGGGATTTACCAAGACCAGTCCAATATTGTGTTGTTCTGCTTCCCCTTTTACCTGTCTGGAGAAGGAATGCGATGAGGCTATGAAGAGCTTTGTATTGCTGAGAGTCCCGAATCGGCCGTAAAGCATATCCACTTTCTCTTCAGTTACTTTTTCGTCTATACACTCAAAGATAATGGTATAAGACGGTTTACGCTCATCCTGAAATCTTTTTGAAGCGTATTTCTCCAACGACAAAGTAGCAGTTTTCCCATTATACATAGGTTTCGCATATATAGAGGTGAGACTCTCTTTCTCCGTTGAAATACTCAGATAATCGTGCATCCTTTGTTCCAAAGAGAAATCTTTAGTAGTGTTTTGAACCAAGACATCTTTCGTGAGTAAGTCCGAAAGTTCGTTCTCGTAGGTACGAATATAGCTTGAATCTGGCTGTTTGTCAAAGTCTTTCAAATGCTTTTTGTACTTAAATTTTTCGATATTGTAGAACAACGTTTTCTGGTTGTCTCTCTCTTCAAGTGCAGCATCGCATTCCTCTTTCAGTAATCTTGCGAAACATTCATGCGATAAGTCATCTTTCAAAACACCCATGCGAATGCTTTCCCATTTAACGAAATACCAAAAACTCTTGTCGTGATCTCTTACCCAATCACCAACACCATTGACAATTCTCCAAATCCAATTATCGGCTTCATCAGGATTATGAAAAAACTTTTTGTTTTTTGAGTTTATCATAGTCGTTATCCTTTATTATTAATCCCCCAAAATTACAAAATAAAATGGAATGTAACAAACATTTCTAATAAAAAGTGAATAAAAAAGGATTCTTGTTTTGCAGTTTTCCGCTTTTTTCTTACCTTTGCAATCGGTTCGGGGAGAAATCCGGACTACTTAAAGCATTCGCTATTATTTCGCGTTCAGCCAAAAGCCTCGGAAACTTATTGGAAATAACAACGCATAGAAATAATATGTGATAGGTTACTCGTATGGGTGCCTTGTCATCTTAAATAGCAATGCGCACGCTTCGGCGTGGTGCATACTTGTAAAGATGACAGGGGTTTCCGTCCGAGGCTGCCTCTAAGCTGAACGCAAAAGGTGCATCACGCTTTTTTGTGTTCAGTGGCGTGATTGATAGTTGGGTGCAGACAAAACGAAAACTATCAATCTATTATGGCTAAAAGAAATTTAGACAAAGCAAAAGTTGCAAAGAAAGACGAGTTCTATACGCAGCTCGCCGACATCGAAAATGAATTAAGACATTACCGTCAACACTTTCGCGGAAAAACTATCCTTTGTAATTGCGATGATCCATACGAAAGCAATTTCTTCAAGTATTTTGCTAATAACTTCAATGCGTTTGGATTGAAGAAACTCATTGCTACTTGCTATAATGGTTCACCCGTCGTAGGACAGGAATTGCCCCTTTTCGCTATTGACGAGGAAGGGAAAGAAAAGAAAGTAGCCTATAAGGTAGAGATTACAGAAGTGAAGGACATGAATGGGGATGGTCGTGTTGACCTTGCCGATGTTCGATACTTGATTCAGAATGACAATAACGTACTCTCCATATTAAAAGAGAATGGTGACTTCCGTAGCCGTGAATGTATAGAGCTATTGAAGGAAGCGGATATTGTCGTAACCAATCCGCCTTTTTCTTTATTCCGTGAATATGTGGCGCAATTGATGAAGTATGAAAAGAAGTTCATAATAATTGGCAATATGAACGCAATTACTTATAAAGAAATATTCCCATTGATAAAGAATAATCAACTATGGACAGGTCCCAGTATAACAAGCGGTGATAGGAAGTTTTGGGTGCCTGATGACTATGAATTGAGAGCTGCTGGTTGTGGTGTTGATGAAACGGGTAGAAAGTTTATAAGAGTAAAAGGGGTTCGTTGGTTTACAAATCTTGATCATAAAAAACGACATGAAGAACTTATACTTTATCATACATATTCCCCTGAAGAATACCCGAAATATGATAATTATGATGCAATCAATGTCAATGCAACAAATGATATTCCTATTGATTATGATGGTGCAATGGGTGTTCCCATAACTTTTCTTGATAAATACAATCCAGACCAATTTGAAATAATAACATTGGGAATTGGAGAAGGAAATTTTACACCAACAAAAAAATATCAGAAATTCAGAGACCCTATAACCAAAGAGTATGTTTCGGACAAACGAGATTATTTACTCTATGTAAGAGATCCACAAGGTAAATACCTCACATCCGAAGGATATAGATTAAATAAGGTTTATGCACGTATTATCATCAAAAAGAAATAACCCATGCAAATCGAATTACAAAAGATTACTGTCCGTGAACTGACAAATGGTTACGAGGACAACGAGGAACAAGGTGTTCGTGGCTATGGTGGTAAACTTGATATTCGTCCACCCTATCAGCGCGAGTTTATCTATGACGAGAAGAAACGGGCAGCGGTGATAACTACAATAAAGAAAGGATTCCCGTTGAACGTGATGTACTGGGCAACACGCGATGAAGATGCGGAAGTGCCGTTTGAGGTGATGGATGGTCAGCAACGTACCATCAGTATTTGCCAATACGTGAATGGCGATTTCGCTTACGATTTCCAATACTTTCATAATCTGACGGAAAGCGAACAAAAGGAAATACTGGATTATGAATTGATGGTGTATGTTTGTTCGGGTAACGATAAGGAAAAGTTAGATTGGTTTGAAACTATCAATATCGCAGGAGAACGGTTAACAGCCCAAGAATTACGTAATGCCGTCTATGCAGGACCGTTTGTGAGCGATGCGAAACGATATTTCTCCAAGTCTAATTGTGCCGCTTACAACATGGGTAAGTATTTACTTAACGGTTCGCCAATACGCCAAGACTATTTGGAAACGGCTCTCAAATGGATTGCCAACTCACAGAGTAAGCCAGGGCAGAAGATGACGATTGAAGGATATATGGCCAAGCATCAACACGACCCGAATGCCGTACAATTGTGGCAATATTTCTCGGCGGTTATTACGTGGATTACAGCTACGTATGACTTGAAGAAGCGAAAGCAGATAATGAAAGGAGTGGATTGGGGAAAACTCTATGATCGTTTCAAAGACGAATTGATTGACAAGGCGAAGATAGACCAAGAAATAGGGAAATTGATAATAGACAGCGAAGTGCAAAACAAGAAAGGTATTTGCTCGTACGTGCTTACTCGCGATGAACACGACCTTGGTTTGCGTGCTTTTCCCGATGACATCAAGTTGGAAGTATATGAACTCCAACATCATCATTGCGCCAATCCCGATTGTCCGAATAAGGACGTTGAGTTTGATTTCAATGAAATGGAAGGCGACCATATCACTCCCTGGCGCGACGGCGGGCGCACGGTAATAGAAAACTGCCAGATGCTCTGCAAGGAGTGCAATCGGAGAAAGGGCGCAAAATAAGGGGGAACTCCTAACCAATATTTCTCGATGCCCACTTTTCCACTAAAAGGGAAAGAAGTGGCGAATTCCAATAAACACCACGAAGGCAGGCCTCCACATGACGGGGACCTGCCTTTTTGATTGATTCGATTTTTCGGGCAGACACGGGAGTCTGCCCCTACACGTGGGGTGCCTACTCACCCAGGGCCGCTCGGCGACGAAGGAGACGCTTTCATAGCAAAGCGGAGAAAGAACGCCCTGGGCTAGGAGATGCTGCCCCTGCGGGGCGTCTTTGTGCTATCTGCTATATTATCCCCCCACCAAAAAAAGACATCGCCGTCAGGCAATGTCTTTTTCAGGGTGCTTGGTGGGATTTGGATGCAAATGTTGGAGATCTGGCGTTACCGGATGAACAACAGCTCGCGGTACTTCGGCAGGGGCCAGAGGCTGTCGTCGACGATGAGCTCGAGCTTGTCTATCTGGTAGCGGATGGTGTCGAGACGTGGCTCCACGGTGTCGTGATAGGCAATGGCTTTCTGATGGGCATCGTCGATGGCGTTAGCCAGCTTGCGATCGCTGACCAACTCTTCCACACCCATTTCTATGGCATTGATGCGCTCGGCTATTTCCTCAACGATTTTCTTGTTGCGGACGGAGAGCTTGTTGGCAGTGTCGATGGGGAAGACGGCGGCCATGTTGCTGATGTTTTGCAGCAGCTGTGTCTGGTAGTGGGTGGCGACAGGGATGATGTGGTTAATCGAGAGATCGCCAAGAACGCGAGCCTCAATCTGTATTTTCTTTGTGTAGGTTTCCCATTTCACTTCATTGCGGGCTTCGAGTTCCTTACGCGTCATCACCCCAAGGCTCTCGAACATTTGGATGCTGGAGTCGTCGAGGTAGCGCTCGAAGATCTTCGGGCAGGACTTCTCGACGTCGAGGCCACGCTTGGCAGCTTCCTCCACCCACTCGTCGCTATAGCCGTTGCCATCGAAGCGGATGGGCTTGCACGTCTTGATGTCCTCGCGCAGCACTTCGATGATGGCGTGGAAGACGGCATTGTGTCCTGTGCCTTCGAGTTTTTTCTCCAGTTCAGGCAGGCGGGCATCGACGCGTTTCTTGAAGTCCACCAATGCTTCGGCCACGGCACTGTTCAGGGCTATCATGGCCGAGGCGCAGTTGGCCTCGCTGCCTACGGCACGGAACTCAAAGCGGTTGCCTGTGAACGCGAAGGGCGATGTGCGGTTGCGGTCGGTGTTGTCGATGAACAGTTCGGGGATTTCGGGAATGTCCATCTTTAGTCCCTGCTTACCGGCCATGGCGAGAATGTCGCTGACGTCGGCTCGCTCGATGTGGTCGAGCAGTTCGCTGACCTGCTTGCCAAGGAAGCTTGAGATGATGGCTGGCGGTGCCTCGTTGGCACCCAGGCGGTGGGCATTGGTGGCCGACATGATGCTGGCTTTCAGCAGTCCATTGTGGCGATGGACACCCATCAGCGTCTCGACGATAAAGGTGGCGAAGCGCAGGTTCTGCTCGGCCGTCTTGCCCGGGGCATGGAGCAGCACTCCGTTGTCGGTCGAGAGCGACCAGTTGTTGTGTTTTCCGCTGCCATTGATGCCTGCGAAGGGCTTCTCGTGAAGGAGCAGGCGGAAGCCGTGTTTGCGTGCCACTCGTTTCATGACCGACATGAGCAACATGTTGTGGTCAACGGCGAGATTGGTTTCTTCGAAAATCGGGGCCAGTTCAAACTGGTTGGGTGCCACCTCGTTGTGACGAGTCTTGCAAGGGATGCCCAATTCGAGAGCCTCGATCTCCAACTCGCGCATGAATGCCGCCACGCGTCCGGGAATGGAGCCGAAGTAATGGTCTTCCATCTGCTGGTTCTTTGCCGAGTCGTGGCCCATGAGCGTACGCCCTGTCAGCAGGAGGTCGGGACGGGCCGAGTAGAGGCCTTCGTCGACCAGGAAATACTCCTGCTCCCAGCCGAGGTTGGAGGTCACCTTCTTGACCGTGGGGTCGAAGTAGTGGCAGACGTTTGTGGCTGCCACGTTTACGGCATGCAAGGCGCGCAAGAGCGGTGCCTTATAGTCGAGGGCCTCGCCTGTGTAAGAAATGAAAATCGTGGGGATGCAGAGTGTGTCGTCGATGATGAACACTGGGCTGGTGGGGTCCCATGCCGAATAGCCTCGGGCCTCGAAAGTGCTGCGGATGCCACCAGAGGGGAAGCTCGATGCATCGGGTTCCTGCTGTACGAGCAACTTGCCCGTGAACTCCTCAATCATGCCGCCCTTGCCGTCGTGCTCGATGAACGAGTCGTGCTTCTCGGCGGTGCCTTCGGTGAGCGGCTGGAACCAGTGGGTGTAGTGTGTGACGCCATTCTCTGAGGCCCACTGCTTCATGCCTGCAGCTACTACGTCGGCTACGTCGCGGTCGAGCTGCACGCCATTGTCCATGACGTCGATCATTTTCTCGTACGCCTCCTTGGGCAGGTACTTGAACATTTTCTCGCGTGTGAAGACCTTCTTGCCAAAAAGCTCCGACGGTCTTTCTGTCGGTGTTATTACGTCGAGCGGCTTCTTCTTGAATGCTTCGCCGACAACCTGGAATCTTAATGTCTCCATAGTCGTTTCTATTTTTATAATGAATAATTTAGCTGATTGTGTATAAGCGTGGCTTCCTATTGAATCGTGGCCGCGAGGAAGGCATCCACTTTCCGTGCCGTCTCTATGCCGCTGGCCATTGCCCTTACGACCAGTGAGGCTCCACTCAGGGCATCGCCGCAGACGAACACATGTTCTGGGTATTGAGGATGCTCGGGCTTCAGGAATCCCATGGCCAGAAGTACGAGCTCGGCCTTGATGATTTCGGGCTCGCCTTTCTCCACCATGAGGGGGCGACCACCGTCGGGATTCGGTTCCCAGTCGATTTCCTGCACCTTTACGCCCGTGAGCTTGCCGTTCTCGCCCAGGAACTCTAAAGTGTTGATGTTCCAACGACGCGTGCATCCCTCCTCGTGCGACGAGGTGGTCTTGAGGGTGCGAGGCCAATTGGGCCAGGGGTTCTGCGGGTCATCGGGTCCCTCCACGGGCTTGGGCATGATTTCAATCTGCGTCACGCTCCTGCACCCCTGCCGATGGGCTGTTCCGATGCAGTCGCTACCGGTGTCGCCGCCGCCAATGACCAGCACGTCTTTGCCTTTGGCACTGATGAGCTCGTCTTTGCTGAACTCGATGCCGGCAAGCACACGATTCTGCTGGCTCAGCAGTTCGAGGGCAAGGTGAACGCCGTTGAGTTCCCGGCCGGGTACTTTCAAGTCTCTTGCTGTAGGCGACCCCGTGGCGATGACTACGGCATCGAACCGACTGGCAAAGGCATCGTCGCACGCAACTGCCTCGCCATAGTGAAAAGCGATGCCTTCCTGCTCCAACACTGCGATACGGCGGTCGATGATGGCCTTGTTGAGCTTGAAGTTGGGGATGCCATAACGCAATAATCCGCCAGCAGCCTCGTTCTTATCGAAAACGGCAACCGCATACCCCATCTGATTGAGTGCATTGGCAGCAGCAAGTCCGGCAGGACCGGCACCAATCACGGCCACCTTCTTTCCATTTCTCTTAGGCACGCGCGGCTGGATATACCCCTCGCGGAAGGCTGCCTCTGTGATGGCACACTCGTCTTCGCGATTGGTCGTAGGCTCGTGGTTGAAGCGGTTGAGCACACAGGCTTTCTCGCATAGTGCCGGACAGATGCGGCCCGTAAACTCGGGGAACGGATTGGTGCTCGACAGTAGTCGGTAGGCCTGTTCCCAATAGCCTTTATACAGCGCGTCGTTCCACTCAGGGGCTTTGTTTCCCAACGGACATGCCCAATGGCAGAAGGGAACGCCACAGTCCATGCAACGACTTGCCTGCAGCTTGCGCTCCCGGGTGTTGAGCGTCTGCTCGACCTCACCGAAGTCGTGAATCCGATCGTGAATCGGACGGTATCCTGCCTCTTGGCGGTGTATCTCTAAGAATGCTTTTGGATTTCCCATGAAAACATTTGATAAAAAATAATTGACAATTGATAACTAATAATCACGCTGCATGTCGGCAATCTTCTGGCGCAGCTTGTTCATCTGTTCCTCTTGGAGCACGCGCTTGTACTCAATGGGCACTACCTGCACGAAGTCCTCGCAGTAGCGGCTCCAGTCGTCGAGCATGCGACCGGCCAGCTCCGAACCCGTGAAGAGATAGTGCTGGCGTACGAGTTCCAGCAGTTCCTTGCGCGAGACGCTGTCCTCGACGAGGTTGATTTCAACCATATCCATGTTGCAGAAGTAGTCGAATGTGTGCTTGGGGTCGTAGACGTAGGCCACACCACCACTCATGCCTGCAGCGAAGTTGCGGCCCGTCTCGCCGAGCACCACCACACGACCTCCCGTCATGTATTCGCAGCAGTGGTCGCCGGCACCTTCGATGACGGCAATGGCGCCTGAGTTACGAACACCGAAACGCTCGCCCACCTTACCGTTGACGTACAGCTCGCCCGAGGTGGCTCCATACAACCCCGTGTTGCCTGCGATGATGTTCTCCTCAGCATGGAAGTCCTCACCCGAGCGGGCGGGTGGCAGGATGGAGATCCGGCCGCCGCTGAGACCTTTGCCGAAGTAGTCGTTGCACTCGCCTTCGAGTCGGATGTTCAAGCCACGAACGGCAAAGGCACCAAACGACTGTCCCGCCGCTCCCTTGAACTTGATGTTGATGGTGTCAGCGGGCAGGCCTGCCTCACCGTATTTCCTGGCGATGACACCGCTGAGCATCGTCGTCACGGCACGATCGGTATTCTTGATGGCGTAGTCGAGAGTGACTTCCTCCTGGCCCTCGATAGCCTTCTGGCAGGCCTTGATAATCTCCTCGTCCTTTACGCCGCTGACCTTCGTGAAGGCTCCACGGTCCCAATACAAGGCCTTGTCTGTTTCAGGTTTGTGTAGCAGACGGGTGAAGTCAAGGGTTTTGTGCTTGTCGGAAGCATGGGTGGTGTTGAGCTCGATCAGTTCCGTGTGGCCGATGATTTCCTTCAGGCTGTGGACGCCTATTTCGCTGAGATATTCGCGGACCTGCTGGGCCAAGAACGTGAAGAAGTTCACGACGTAGTCGGCACGACCTTCGAAATGCTTGCGTAGCTCGGGATTCTGTGTTGCCACACCCATTGGGCAGGTATTGGTATTGCACTTGCGCATCATGACACAGCCAAGCACAATCAGTGGCAGCGTGCCAAACGAGAACTCATCGGCTCCCAGCATAGCCATGATAACGACATCCTTGGCCGTTTTCAGTTGGCCGTCGGTCTGCAGGCGTACCTGATTGCGCAGACCGTTCATCACGAGCGTCTGTTGCGCCTCGGCAAGTCCAATCTCTGGCGAGATGCCAGCGAAACGCATGGAACTGGCAGGGCTGGCACCCGTACCACCCTCGGAGCCGCTGATGACGATGAGGTCGGCTTTCGCCTTTGCCACGCCTGCGGCAATCGTTCCTACGCCACTCTCGGCGACGAGTTTCACGCTGACGGCAGCGGCGGGGTTGACATTCTTCAGGTCGAAGATGAGCTGTGCCAAGTCCTCAATACTGTAGATGTCGTGATGCGGCGGAGGCGAGATGAGCGAGATGCCAGGGATGGCGTTGCGCGTCTTGGCAATGATCTCGTTCACCTTGAAGCCGGGCAGCTGTCCGCCCTCGCCAGGCTTGGCTCCCTGTGCCACCTTGATTTGTATTTCCTCGGCATTCACCAGGTATTCTGCCGTCACGCCGAAACGTCCCGAGGCAACCTGCTTGGTTTTGCTCGACAGCGACACGCCAACGGTTTTTCCATTTGGCAATTCACGATCTACGAATTGATGGTATCGGGCGTTGTCCTCGCCACCCTCACCCGTATTGCTGCGTGTGCCGAGCTGGTTCATGGCCAGGGCCAATGCCTCGTGGGCCTCTATGCTGAGAGCTCCGAAACTCATGGCTCCCGTCACGAAGTGCTTGACGATGGAGTCGACAGGCTCTACCTCGTCGAGGGGCGTCGGCGTCGCGGCCTTCTTCCATCCCATGAAATCGCGAATGAAGATTGGGCTATCCTTTTCATCGACGAGCGATGCCCACTCCTTGAACTTCGCGTAGCTGCCCAAGCGGGTGGCCAGTTGCAAACGGGCAATCGTCTCGGGGTTCCAGGCATGCCGAATGCCGTCCTTACGCCACGAGAACAGTCCATGATTGGTGAGTTGGGGACTGAGAACGGAGTGTTGAGCATCGGCAGCCTCCATACCCGCCTCACGCAGCCGAATGGCATCGCGTGCAATCTCCTGCAGTCCGATGCCGCCAATGGTGCTCACGTCCGTACCGAAATATCTTCGCAGCAAGTCCTCGCCGAGTCCTATGCTCTCGAAAATCTTCGCCCCCCGATAGCTTCTGATGGTCGAGATGCCCATCTTCGACATAATCTTCTTCAGCCCTTTGTCAACGGCTTTGATATAGTGCTTTTCAGCAGTTTCATAGTCCTCCTGAATTTTTCCCCGCTTCACAAGGTCGTCAAGGATGGCGAAGGTCATGTAAGGGCACAAGGCGCTGGCTCCATAGCCAAGCAGCAGGGCGGCATGCATGGTCTCGCGAATCTCGCCGCTCTCCACGATCAGCGCTGTCTGGACGCGCTTGCCGACGCTGATGAGATAGTGATGGACGGCCGAAACGGCTAAGAGAGAGGGGATGAAAGCCCACCCCGTCCCCTCCCCAAGGGAGGGGCATTCGGTTACTTTATCAGTTAAAATAATGTAGTTGTAACCATCGTCCACTGCCTGCTCTGCATCTTTACACAGTTTATCAAGGGCAATGCGCATGTTCTCACCTGCCCGAGACCAATCAGGCCCCCCTCCCTTGGGGAGGGGTTGGGGGTGGGCTAATGTCAGCTTAATGGTCTTGAATCCTTTATAACGAATGTTGCAAAGTATGTCGAGTTGTGTGTTGGTCAGCACGGGTTGTGGCAGTCGCACCATCTTGCAGTTCGACTCGTCGGGCGTCAGGATATTGGTTCCTACGGCACCGATATATTCCGTCAACGACATCACCAGTTCCTCGCGAATAGGGTCGATGGCGGGGTTTGTCACCTGGGCAAATTGCTGGCGGAAGTAGTTGAACAACAGCTGCGGGCGGTCGCTCACCACGGCCAGCGGCGTGTCGTTGCCCATGGCTGCTACGGGTTCCTGTCCCATTGTTGCCATCGGCACAATGGTCTTGTCGATGTCTTCCTGACCGAAGCCGAAGGTGGCGAGTTTCTGTTCAAAATCGCTTACCGAATTATCTACCTTCCGACCACTCTTCAGCTTTTCCAGCTGCACGCGGTTTTCGCTAAGCCATTCCCGATAGGGATGCGCACAGGCCAGCTGTCGCTTGATTTCTCCATCGTAGTAGATCTTGCCTTCCTGTGTGTCGATGAGCAGAATCTTACCTGGCTGAAGGCGTCCCTTTGACACGACATCGCCAGGCTCGAAGTCCATCACGCCCACCTCTGAGGCAACGACAATCAGGCCCTGCTTCGTAATCGTATAGCGCGATGGCCGCAGACCGTTCCTGTCGAGCATGCCGCCGGCATAGCGTCCGTCGGAGAAAAGCAGGGCGGCAGGACCGTCCCACGGCTCCATCAGTATTGAGTGGTACTCATAGAATGCCTTCAGGTCTTCCGAAATCGGGTTTTTCTCGTTGAACGACTCTGGCACAAGTATCGCCATCGCGTGAGGCAACGATAGTCCGCTCATCATCAAGAACTCGAACACGTTGTCGAGACTTGCAGAGTCGCTCATATCTTCCTGCACGATGGGCGAAATCTCCTTGATGTCGCCGAGGGCCTCGCTGTTGAGCACACTCTCGCGTGCCTTCATCCATCCGCGGTTGCCACGAATGGTGTTGATTTCGCCATTGTGAGCCAATAGGCGGAAAGGCTGGGCCAGCGACCATGTGGGGAAAGTGTTTGTGCTGAAACGTGAGTGCACCAGTGCCAATCCGCTTGTCAGATAAGGGCTCGACAAGTCAGGGAAATAGCGTCGCAGCTGACGGCTGGTCAGCATTCCTTTATAGATGATATTTGTGTTGGATAGTGAGCAAATGTAGAAGTCTGAATGCGTTATACGCCGCTCAATCCTTTTCCTTATGATATATAGCTTCCGCTTCAATGATGCGTCATCATGTTGAGAGTAACTAAACTCACCTCCCTTGGAGAAAGGCTGTGGGTAGGCTATAAACGCTTGCTTGATGGCGGGCTCCACCTGTCGGGCTGCCTCACCCAGCACTTCCGGACAAGTAGGCACCGTTCGAAGGTGCATCAGCTGCAAGCCCTCGCGCTCGATCTCTTCTATCATTACGCTGAGAATCTTCTGCTGAGCCTCTTCCTCTTTGGGCAGGAACACCAGTCCTGTTCCGTACTTGCCCTTTTCCGGTACGGGAATGCCTTGCAGTAGAATGAATTCATGCGGAATCTGCAACATGATGCCTGCACCATCGCCCGTCTTGTCGCGCGTCTCGGCACCTCGGTGTTCCATGTTTTCCAATACACGCAGTGCCTGATCCACCAACTCGTGACTCTTCCCTCCGTGTATGTTCACTACCATGCCCACACCGCATGAATCGTGTTCATTTTGTCGCTGATAAAGTCCGTTTTGCTTACTTTTTGCCATATTATCCTTACTTAATCTTTCTTTTGTGTAGATTTCGGGTGCAAAGAAAAACAAAAAGAAATAATAATAATCGTATTTGTAAAAATAGTTTTGCTCGAATTTATATAAAGTGATATTTTGTTACAAAATCATGTCTATTCGCAATAAAATGAAAGAAAAGCATACGATTCTTTGCCTGCTATCTTACAGTTTGTAAGTTTGTCAAATATTATTGGTGCAAAGTTGGGATTTTATACGGCTTTTTTCCATCAATCACAGTACCTTTGCTGCCGAAATGACATTTGCGATTATAATATAATAAGGTAAAAGCCATGAAGGTAAAAAGACGCTGGATAATTCTGATGGCAGCAATGACAGTGATAGCTGCCGCAGGTGTGTTTGTAGGAGAGCCTACGTTCGAGTGTGACTGGTCGGTAGTCTCGGCTGCTGATGTGGCGTGGCTGATAACCGCCACGATTTTTGTGTTGATGATGACACCAGGTCTCTCATTCTTTTACGGTGGCATGGTAGGAGCTAAGAATGTCATCTCTACCATGCTACAGTCGTTCATTGCGATGGGATTGATATCCGTACTGTGGGTGGTCGTCGGTTTCTCACTGTGCTTTGGCGATGATGTGGGCGGTCTCATTGGCAATCCGCTGACGTTCTTGATGTTCCAGAACGTAGGAGCTGATGTCTATACGACACCAGCAGGCAACGTGCTTGGTGGAGCAACCATCCCTTTGGCACTCTTTGCCTTGTTCCAGATGAAGTTTGCCATCATTACGCCTTCACTCATCACAGGGTCGTTTGCCGAACGTGTACGTTTCTCGGCCTACCTGTTCTTTATGATGTTTTTCTTCTTCTTCATCTACTGTCCGCTGGCTCATATGACATGGCATCCCGAAGGATTATTCCTTCGCTGGGGAGTCGTCGACTTTGCTGGAGGCATTGTCGTGCATGCATCATCGGGTATCGCTGCTCTTGCCGGAGCTATCTATTTAGGCCGTCGAAGTACCGAAAAGAGCGAACCCGCAAACATCCCATTCGTGCTGTTGGGCGCTGCATTACTTTGGCTGGGCTGGTTCGGTTTCAATGCAGGTTCTTCTCTTCACGCTGACGGACAGGCTGTAAAGGCATTTTTGAATACCAACACAGCCTCGGCCACAGCGATGATGACATGGATATTCTTCGACTGTCTGCGTGGACGCAAACCATCGGCCATGGGTGCTGCGGTAGGTTGCGTGGTTGGTCTGGTGGCTATCACACCATCGGCAGGCTATGTTACCGTCGGCCAGAGTATTTTCATTGCTTTCGTCATTACGCTCATCTGCAATGTGGCCGTCTACTGGCGTTCACGCAGCAGCATAGACGATGCACTAGACGTATTTCCTACTCACGGTACGGGTGGTATCTTCGGCACCATCCTGACAGGAATCTTCATCCAGGAAGGTCTTATAGCCGGGACATGGGAGGGATTCATCATCTTTCTCTATCATCTGTTGGCCATTGTCATCGTCTTTGTCTATACGTTCGCAATGAGTTGGCTGGGCTACAAACTTATTGACAGTCTCATCCCCATGCGTGTCTCACCCTATAGTGAAAAGGTAGGTCTCGACTTCTCGCAGCACGACGAACACTATGGCCTGGCACATATCGGTGAGCGTGAATTGGCTGAATACGAGGAGCACATCAGGGAAAAGGAAAACAAATAGTTGCCATGCAAACAATATGTATTGACACGGATGGCTTCATCAAAGCATAACACACCACATTGTAAATCAAATAGAGAGAAACGATAGGAAACAATGATGAGAGCAGCAAAAATGATACTCGAAGATGGGACTGTTTTTCTTGGTTGGTCGTTCGGCTACGATGCTAACACCGTGGGCGAGGTAGTGTTCAACACTGCTATGACGGGCTATCCAGAGAGTCTGACGGACCCGAGCTATGCCGGCCAGATACTTGTAACCACATTTCCACTGATAGGCAACTATGGCGTGCCCGACACGGGAATGGGTGCCGACGGCCTGCCGTTGTTCATGGAGAGCGAGAAGATTCATGTCAAAGCACTGGTGGTGGCCGACTATAGCGAGGAATTCTTCCATTGGAATGCGCGCGAAAGCCTGGCTTCATGGCTGAAGCGAGAGAAGATACCCGCCATCACGGGCATCAATACCCGCCAGCTGACGAAGGTGCTCCGCGAGCATGGAGTGATGATGGGAAGGATAGAAGCCCAACCCCTTCCCTTCCCCAAGGAAGGGGAGTTTAATGACCTCCAGAAGTATGGGACCGTGAATTGGGTGGAGAAGGTGTCGTGCAGAGAAGTCATTACTTACAACAAAGGTGCTGGCAAACGGGTGGTGCTGGTCGATTGTGGAGTGAAGGCAAACATCATTCGCTGTCTCGTCAGACGAGGCTTGGAGGTAATTCGCGTGCCTTGGGACTACGACTTCAACCAGCTCTCCTTCGAAGGACTTTTTCTGGCCAATGGTCCCGGCGACCCTGAGCAATGCGAGGCCACGGTTGAACATATTCGGCAGTTCTTAAAGACTGAATCGGCAAAAGGCGACGGCCCTTCTCCTGCGGGTGGGTCTGCAATCCGTCCTTGCATGGGCATCTGTCTTGGCAATCAGTTGTTGGCCCGTGCTGTCGGGGCGAACACCTACAAGCTGAAATACGGCCATCGCTCACACAACCAGCCTGTGCAGCGAGTGGGTAGCACACAATGCTTCATCACCTCGCAGAACCACGGCTATGCAGTAGACGACAAAACGCTTCCTGCAGACTGGGAACCGCTGTTTGTGAACATGAACGACGGTTCGAACGAAGGCATCCGGCATAAGACGAATCCCTGGATGTCGGCTCAGTTTCATCCCGAGGCCTGCAGCGGTCCTACCGATACAGAATGGATGTTTGACGAATTTGTAAAGATGTTAGGATGATGGAAAAACGTATGATTAAGAAAGTGTTGCTGTTAGGCAGCGGAGCACTAAAGATTGGACAGGCTGGTGAGTTCGACTATAGTGGTGCACAGGCACTGAAAGCCTTGAAGGAAGAAGGCATCCACTCGGTGCTGATCAATCCGAATATAGCAACTGTGCAAACGAGCAAAGATGTGGCCGACACGGTTTATTTTCAACCTGTCACTCCCGAGTTTGTGGAGCGTGTGATTGAAAAGGAGCGGCCCGATGGCATCCTGTTGTCGTTTGGAGGGCAGACGGCGTTGAACTGCGGCGTGGAACTCTATAAAAGAGGCGTGCTCGACAAATACGGAGTTCAGGTATTGGGAACACCCGTTCAGGCCATCATCGACACTGAAGACCGCGATCTCTTTGTCCGACGGCTCGACGAGATTGGAGTGAAGACCATCAAGAGCGAGGCTTGCTCCACCGTGAAGGAAGTGCAGAATGCTGCTCGCGAATTAGGATTTCCCGTAATACTCAGGGCTGCCTATGCCCTTGGTGGTCTGGGTAGCGGCTTCTGCGACGACGAAGACGAACTGCTTGCACAAGCAGAGGAAGCTTTCTCGTTTTCACCACAGGTTTTAGTGGAGAAATCGCTAAGGGGCTGGAAAGAGATAGAATATGAGGTGGTACGCGACCGTTACGACAACTGCATCACCGTCTGCAACATGGAGAATTTCGATCCGTTGGGCATCCACACGGGTGAGTCGATTGTCGTCGCTCCGTCGCAAACGCTTTCTAACAGCGAGTTCCACAAGCTCCGCGCACTGGCCATCAAAATCATCCGACACATCGGCATTGTGGGCGAATGTAACGTGCAGTATGCCCTCGACCCGCAGTCGGAGGACTATCGGGTCATCGAGGTCAACGCCCGTCTCAGTCGTTCTTCGGCTTTGGCATCCAAAGCTACTGGCTATCCGCTTGCCTTCGTAGCGGCGAAGCTGGGATTGGGTTACGGTCTCTTCGAACTGAAGAATTCCGTTACCAAGACTACTTCAGCCTTCTTCGAACCAGCACTCGACTACGTAGCCGTGAAGATTCCGCGTTGGGACTTGACGAAGTTTCGTGGTGTCAAGCGTGAGCTCGGCTCGTCGATGAAAAGCGTCGGCGAGGTGATGGCCATCGGTCGCACCTTCGAGGAGGCTCTGCAGAAAGGCTTGCGCATGATAGGGCAGGGTATGCATGGATTCGTGGAGAATCATGAAATTAAAATCCGAGATATTGCGAAGGCCCTTCATGATCCTACCGATATGCGTATCTTCGTTGTGTCGAAAGCTATGAAACTGGGTTACAGTATTGAACAGATTCACCAACTAACCATGATCGACCGCTGGTTCTTGCAAAAGCTGAAGCATATCATCGACATCGACCTCCAACTGCACGAGTTCAGTCAATTGGCCGACATCGTGACATTTATGGAACCACTCGAATTGATAGAGTATCTTGAAACACCCGAGTTTGTCAATCTGCTGCACAAAGCCAAGATCTACGGTTTCTCCGATTTCCAAATTGGCAGAGCCATAGGACTTGAGAGTTGCATGAAAGCGGAACAAACCGGCCTCACTATCCGTAAATGGCGTAAGGAACTCGGCATCGTACCTACGGTCAACCAGATTGATACCCTGGCGGCGGAATACCCGGCACAAACCAACTACCTCTATCTCTCTTATTGCTAAGGTACAAGTGGTGAATAAAATAACCATTAATCGTAAATAGAACTATGTGTGGAATTGTAGCAATATTAAATATGAAAGAGCAGCCACAGGCTCTTCGTGATAAGGCATTGAAAATGAGCCAGAAGATTCGCCATCGCGGTCCTGACTGGAGTGGCATCTATTGTGGCGGCTCTGCCATTCTCGCTCATGAACGACTGAGCATTGTCGACCCTGAATCAGGTGGACAACCACTCTACTCGCCCGACAGGAAACAAGTATTAGCTGTCAATGGAGAAATTTATAATCATCAGGAGATTCGTCGTCGTTTTGCAGGCAGATACTATTTCCAAACAGGCAGTGACTGCGAGGTCATCTTAGCTCTCTATCGCGAAAAAGGCATTGATTTCCTTGAACAACTCAGCGGTATCTTCGCCTTTGTCCTCTACGACGAAGAGCGCGATGAATTCCTCATTGCTCGCGACCCCATTGGCGTCATACCGCTATACATCGGCTACGACGACGACGGAACCCTCTATGTAGCCAGCGAGCTGAAAGCCCTCGAAGGCCGGTGCCAGCGTTACGAGCCCTTCCTGCCAGGCCATTACTACTGGAGTCGTGAGGGCCGCATGTGCCGATACTACCAGCGCGACTGGATGCAGTTTGATGCCGTGAAAGACAACCCTGCCTCTGTCGAAGTCATCCGTGATGCCCTCACAGCCGCCGTGAAGCGACAGCTCATGTCCGACGTGCCCTATGGCGTGCTCCTCTCCGGAGGCCTCGACAGTAGCGTCATCTCTGCCCTCGCCGAGAAGTTCAGCGAGCATCGCATAGAGGACGACTCGAAGACGCGTGCCTACTGGCCACGCCTGCACAGTTTCGCCGTAGGCCTGAAGGGAGCTCCCGACTTGGCAAAGGCACGCCTCGTGGCCGACCACATAGGCACTGTGCATCATGAAATCAATTATACTATTCAGGAAGGACTTGATGCCATTCGCGACGTCATCTACTACATCGAGACCTACGACGTCACCACTGTTCGTGCCTCTACGCCGATGTATCTGCTCGCTCGCGTCATCAAGTCGATGGGCATCAAGATGGTGCTAAGCGGCGAAGGCGCCGATGAGGTTTTCGGTGGCTACCTCTACTTCCACAAAGCTCCATCGGCCAAGGATTTCCATGAGGAAACGGTGCGAAAACTCTCCAAGCTCCACCTCTACGACTGCCTGCGTGCCAACAAGAGCCTGTGTGCGTGGGGCATAGAAGGACGTGTGCCCTTCCTCGACAAGGAGTTCCTCGATGTCGCCATGCGCACCAATCCCGAAGCCAAGATGTGCCCAGGCCCAACTATCGAGAAGAAGATTGTGCGCGAAGCCTTTGCTCATCTGTTGCCCAGCGAAGTAGCGTGGAGGCAGAAGGAACAGTTCTCCGACGGAGTTGGCTACTCATGGATCGACACACTGAAGCAGATTACTGCCGAGGCCGTCTCCGACGAGCAGATGGCTCATGCTGCCGAGCGCTTCCCCATCAATCCGCCCAAGAACAAGGAGGAGTATTACTATCGCAGCATCTTCGCCGAGCACTTCCCCTCTGACTCCGCAGCCCGTAGCGTGCCTTCAGAGGCCAGCGTCGCATGCTCCACCGCCATCGCCCTGGAATGGGATGCTGCCTTCCGCAACATGAACGACCCCAGCGGCCGTGCCGTCAAAGGCGTACATGAGCAGGCCTATTAATCGGAATGCTTGTTAACAAACATTATTTGACATTCTTATTATGCTTCATTGATAAATAAAGTGGCACAAGTTTGAAGAAGTTAGGAACAACAACCCCTTGTAAGTCGAACTTACAAGGGGTTGTTGTTTGGAGATAGCCTTCTCACACAAAAAAGACATTGCCTGACGGCGATGTCTACCTTGGGTTGTGGACTGCTCACAAAAAAAGACATTGCCTGACGGCGATGTCTTTTCAGGGTGCCCGGTGGGACTCGAACCCACGACATTCAGAACCACAATCTGACGCTCTAACCAACTGAACTACGGGCACCATGTTGGTTGTATTGATGAGCTTCTTTTCAAAAGCGAGTGCAAAGATACGGGATTTATTTGGAATTACCAAACAAATCCCGAACTTTTTTGCTTTGATGGCTCATCTTTTACGGTTTTTGAGCCAAAGAGGGTGTTTGCCTTAGTGTAATGTAGCCTTTGGAGGGGTTTGGTGGCATAGTGCCCGAACCCCTCTGGGCTGGTTGATTACTGAGCCTTGGCGGGTGCTGCTTCCTTGGCAGGAGCGGCCTCCTTGGCTGCTGCAGGTGCTGCGGCGTCCTTGGCTGCGGGAGCGGCCTGCTGGCCTGCACCGAATCCCTGTGTGTTCACGGGGTTGGTGGTCTGTGTTTCGGTAGCGACGTTCTCAAGAACGCTCTGCTCGGTTGATGCCGTGGGGGCTACATATGCGCAGATGACGCTGAATACGACCATGGCAGCGGCAAGGCTCCATGTTGCCTTTTCGATGACGTCTGTGGTCTTGCGGACACCCATGAACTGGTTGTTCGCGGAGAAATTGGATGCGAGACCGCCTCCCTTAGACTCTTGAATGAGCACGATGCCGATCATCAGCAGTGCTGCAATTACGATGAGAATTACGAATAATGTGTAAACCATTTTGTTTGTTTGTTGTTATTATTTATTGTTATTTGTTGTTTCAATTTGCTTGCTCGTTGAGGATCAGTTTCTCGAGAAATCTGATTTGGTCTGCAAAGTAAGCATTTTTTTTTGGATAAATCAAATTTAATCGCTGAATAATTTCCAAAGCCTTGGAATATCGGCCTTGTTTTATGTATATTTTGGCCAAAGTCTCGGTGAAATAGCCTTCGTCGGTGTCGCCATCATCGTCGTCGTTGACGTATTCGTCGTCGGGTGTGTAGCTGATTTCGTCCTGTAGCTGTATCCGGCCGCCTTCGTTGTCGATGAAGTTGTCGATGAGGCTCTGGCCTTTCATCTCGGGAGCCTTGGTCGAGCCGGGTTCGTCGTCCTCGCTCTCGATTTCGAGCAGGTAGGACACGTAGTCGACGGTGGCATCGGCGGGAGTGGGTTTGCGCTTGGGCTGGTCGGTCGTTTCGGGTGCCTCGTCTTTGGGCATGGAGTCGAGGAAGTTGTCGATGAGTGCGATGGTGCGGCTGCTCTTCTCGTCCTTGGCATGGAGGCCCTGTGCGTGGTCCTTGCGCCGGGGGCGTATCTGGTAGTGGGCTGCCTCGACGAGGTTGAACAGCTTCCGGCGGTCGGTGATGTAGATGGCGGCTCGTCGGAGTTCTTCGTCGAAGGTGGGGTCGTGGAGCAGATAGAGGTTCTGCAGCATGAGCAGCCTGGCGGGCTGGTAGTAGGGGTAGAGCGCAAGCAGGCTTCGGAGATCGTAGAGGGTCTCCTTGTCCATGAGCTCGGGATGCTTGATGAGTTCGTTGAGTTCCATTTGCCTGCGTTGTTGCGTTTATATATTATATAATGTATTACCAGTTGGCCACGGTTGCGTTGAATATCTGGTCGCAGAGTTCCTTTGTCATCTGCGTGACGAGTTCTTCCTGGACGGAGTTGAGCGACTGCGTGGACTCGTAGGACGACGTTGCCGTGAACGAGCGTTCGAAGTCCTCGGAGTGGTTGGCGTTGTTGGTGAACCTGACGTTGACCGTCATGGAGAGTTCGACCTGTGCCGAATAGCCCTCGCTGGACACGGACTTGTTGCGCTGGGAGTACTGCGTGATCTCGCCCTCGATTTTCAGGTCGCCGTTGCGCTTCACCTGGATGAGCTTTGTGTGGCTGGCGAACTGGTCCTTCAGCTGGTTGTTGAACATGGGTGCCATAGGTCCCCAGACGTAGCTGGCACGGATGGGGAAGTCGGCTATCTGTATGGTCTTGGTCTTGCTGTAGTCGATGCTTGCGCCATTGAACTTATAGCCTTCAAAGGCGCACGAGGCAAGCAGCATGACCACGACGAGTGCCGTGCATGTCCTGATGGTTTTACTTATTGTCCAGTCCATATTGCCTGAGTCGTCGGTAGAGGGTTCTGTCGCTGATGCCTAATTCCTGTGCGGCCTTCTTGCGATTGCCACCGTTGCGCTCGAGGGCTTTCTCGAGCATCTGGCGGCTGAGGTCGCTCAGGTTGAGGCTTTCGGGTTCGCGTATCTCTTCGGCATCGGCTTCTTCGACCTTGTTTTCCTGCGTCGGGACGTCCTTGCCCAGCGTGCTCACGGCCGTGGTGTCGCCAGGGTAGGCTGCCATGCCGCCGAAGGCAGCAGCTCCGCCCAACTGGCGTGCCTCGTCGAGTTGCTTGCGCAGGCTGTTCATGTCGCGTCGGAGGTCGCTGACGTTGCCCTTCAGTTCGTAGAGAATCTTGTAGAGCAGCTCGCGCTCGTTCTCGTAGGTGTGGGAGCCGGATGGCGCAATGGGGGCCAGCTCGGTGCTTTCGGGGTCCTCGGGGATGAAGCGACGCAGCGTCTGCGCGTCGATTTCCCTGTTTTCGCTAAGCACCGACATTTGTTCGGTGATGTTCTTCAGCTGACGAATGTTGCCTGGCCACTTATAGCGCAGCATGAGCGACTTGGCCTCGTCGGTGAGGGTGATCTTCGGGAAGCGGTGCTTCTCGGCAATCTCCAAGGCGAAGTGGCGGAAGAGCAGGATGATGTCCTGTCCGCGGTCGCGCAAGGCGGGCATCTGGATGGATGCCTGGAGTAGGCGGTAGTAGAGGTCCTCGCGGAAGCGGCCTTCGCTGATGGCTTTCCGGAAGTTGATGTTGGTGGCTGCCACGATGCGGACATCGGTCCGACGGATTTGCGTGCCACCCACGCGGATGTACTCGCCCGTCTCGAGCACTCGCAAAAGTCGTGCCTGAGTGGGGAGTGGCAGCTCGCCCACCTCGTCGAGGAAGATGGTTCCCTTGTTGGCGGTACCGAAATAGCCTTCGCTTTCGCCGATGGCTCCCGTGTAGGCGCCCTTCTCGTGACCGAAGAGTTCGCTGTCGATGGTGCCCTCGGGGATGGCTCCGCAGTTGATGGCGAAGTACTTCTCGTGGCGACGGGGTGAGTTGTCGTGAATGATGCGTGGCAGGATTTCCTTGCCCACACCGCTTTCGCCTACGATGAGCACACTGAGGTCGGTGGGTGCCACCTTCAAGGCAACATCCAGCGCACGGTTCAGATCATCGCAGTTTCCAACGATCTTGTAGGCTTGTTTTATCTGTTGCAAATCACGCATACTCATAATGGGGTGACAAAATTACACATTTTCTTTGAGATAACTGCAATTTTGGCAGATTTTTTAAGGTTTCTTCGGATTCTTCTTGTCTATTTTGATGAGCAGGAGGCCTATGCCCGTCCAAATGAGTTCGCGTAGGCGGACGATGAGTGCGACAAGTGTTGCGGCGCTGCTGGTCATGCCAAGGTTCTTTACCGACATGAGGAATCCGCCCTCGCGTCCGCCCAGTTGCAGGGGCATGAAAAAGAGCAGATTGGCAAAGAGCGACGTGAAGGCAAGAATCAGGATGCACTGGATGAAGTTGACCGAAGGCATGAGAATGAGCAGCACGAAGAAGACCTCGAGCGCGGCTCCCACGCGGCAAAGCAGTTCGAGCAGTACGGCTGCCACGAAGGTGCGCGGGTTCTGCTTGTGGAGCGCGGCTATCTGCTGGTCGATGGTGTTGAGTTGCTCACGATGCTGCTCGATGAAAGGCTGCGCCCAGCGCTTGATGAAGGGCAGGTGGCGTAGCAGGTTCATAGCCCTGAAGGCGAGTCCCTTGCGATAGCCGGCCATGAAGAACCACAGTCCCAGCAGGCAGAAGGCTCCTACCATGGTGAGTAACACACCCATGAAGAAGTTGATGGGCTGCGTCAGCACGTAGAGGAAGATGGCGAGGAACCAGTACCAGAAGTGGCTGAAGATGTGCGTCATGGCATAGAGGATGACCGACGACGAGGCTCGTTCAGTGCCTATTCTGGGCGCGAGTTCCATGATGCGGTAGGGTTCGCCGCCCATGAGTCCGCCGGGCGTGGCGTAGTTCAGGGCGAAGCCGCTGATGGTGATCTTATAGAGCCACCAGAAGGGAACGGGCGAGGGCTTCTCGTCCTGTGCCTGGATGATGAGGAACCAAGCACTCGTGTTGAGCATGTACAGCGGTGCCCATAGCGCGACCACGGCGAAGAACCAGTAGCCGGCATGCTTCAATCCTGCCCAGACAGTACGGAAGTCAAGCTGTGTCACCATGATGATGAGCACGAGCAGGCCGAAAAGGAAGAACAAGTTTTGGTATTTCTTCTTCATTTCTTAGGTATGGCGAAGCGCACTTTCTCGCCGTCCTCGCGCTTCTCGTGATAGAGCTTCGGCAGGGGATTGACGAGCGGCTCATCGTAGTTGATCCTGTTGCGGAATGCATCGATGGCGTAGTAGATGGCCTGTCGGAAGGCATTCTCGTCGGTGATGCCTTTGCCGGCGTGTTCGTAGTCGACGTCGTCGGATGCTGCCGTGCAGGGCATGGACAATCCGGCCACGTAGATGATGTTGTCGTCGGCAGCAAGTGTCGTCAAAGGCACGGCGCCTTGGTCGTGGTACATGGCCAGGACGGCGTCAAAGGCAGCATACATGCCCTCGCCGAAGAACTTGGCGGCGGGGTAGGGACCAAAGGCCTGACGACCGCTGGCCTCCAGTTCCTGAAGGGCGGGCACGATGGCCTCGGCTTCTTCGGTTCCGTCGGCATTGGGGTTCAAGGCCAGCACGGCAACACGTGGATTGCTGATGCGCAAGTCGCGGCGCAACATGTCGAAAAGGGCTGTGCCCTTGCTGACAACGCGTTCCTTCGTGACCTTTTGAGCCACCTCTTTCAGGTCGATGGCATTGGTGGCAAAGGCCACGCGCAGGTCTTCGTTCATCATGACGAGCAGTCCCAGTTGCTCGACGACGCTATTCTTTTCCAGTGGCGCCATGACAAGCACGTCGTAGGCACCCGTCTTCTGGTCTTCGAGGGCGCGCTTCAGCGCTTTGGCACCAGCCTGCTCGCCCTCCTGAGTCTTGTTGCCAAGCTCGACCTTCACTTCCTCTTCGAAGCAGGTCAGAAGGTTGACGCGTCCGTCGCGTGCCTCTTCGGCTGAGCTGATGATGCTGAATGCCGACTCGATGCCCAACGCCTTGCGGTGGTAGGCGGCTATCTTGGGCGAACCATAGATGATGGGTGTGCAGAGATCGAGGATCTCCGGTGAGGCAAAGGTCTTAAAAATCAGTTCATATCCAATGCCGTTGGTATCGCCATGGGTAATGGCAACGCGTACTTTTCTTTCTTCCATATTGTATTGTTTTGTTAGTGTCAGAGTGATGGTTTCATGTCCTGTGGCTGGTCCTCGGCCTCCTGTTTAGCCGTGGAGAGTAGTCCGCAGGCGGCATAGATGTCCTGGCCGCGCGATGCCCGGATGGTGGTGAAGACGCCATGTTGAGTCAAGTAGTCGCGAAGCCACTCCATCGTCTTCTCGTCAGAACCGTGAAGCGGTACGTCGGGAATCTGGTGGAAGCGGATGAGGTTGATGCGGCAGTCGAGTCCACGGAGCAGGTTCACGATAGCCTTGGCATGCCGGGGCGTGTCGTTGAGTCCGCCGAAGACGATGTACTCGAACGAAAGACGGCGCTGGTGGGCAAAGTCGTAGTGTCGCAGCAATTCCACCACATCGCTGACGGGCATGCCTTTTTCGGCAGGCATCAGCTGCATGCGCTCCTCGTGGAGTGGGGAGTGCAGGCTGATGGCCACGTGGCACTCGCTTTCCTCGATGAACCGCTGCAGCTTATTGCGCACACCCACGGAACTGACGGTGATGCGTCGTGGACTCCAGGCCCAACCCCATTCGGCCGTGAGCACCTCGGTAACCCGTAATACGGCATCGAGGTTGTCCATCGGCTCGCCCTGTCCCATGAAGACGATGTTGGTCAGCTGTTCGCGCTCGGGAAGGACATGCAGCTGGTTGAGAATGTCGGCT
>JAEEGL017427537.1_pt1 | contig 39015 bp, 26 predicted proteins | sample 9134231 | NCBI WGS metagenome assembly JAEEGL01 (sample SAMN16246548, study PRJNA631951) | gut metagenome | biome: gut microbiome; feature: rumen; material: fiber-attached | host: Bos | place: Iran: Karaj | collected 2018-10 | reverse complement strand
GGAGGCTTTATGTTTATCTTTTTTGCCTTCCCCTTGGGGGGAAGGTGGCAGCGAAGCTGACGGATGAGGGGACTACTCACTCGCTACAAGTTGCAAATATACGCCGCCGTTCGCCATAAGCTCACTGTGAGTGCCTCTCTCCACAACCTCGCCATGATCAAGGACAATAATTTCATCACAATCGCGAATGGTGGAAAGTCTGTGAGCTATTACCACACAGGTAATTCCCCTGTCTTTGATTGCCTTTACTACGTTGTATTCTGTCTGTGCATCAAGAGCACTTGTTGCCTCATCCATAATTATCAGGGTTGGATCCTGAGCCAGAACTCTTGCTATCTCAAGACGCTGGCGTTGTCCACCGGAAAAATTCTGTCCGCCTTCTGTAAGCTTGTACTGATATCCGCCATCTCGCTGCATCACATCATCATGAATCTGCGCATCTCTGGCAGCAAGTATCATTTCAAAATCCTCGATGGACTGGTCCCACATCTTTATATTATTGGCAATAGTGTCCTCAAAGAGAATTACTTCCTGATTGACAACAGCAACAGAACCGGTAAATACCTCTCTGTCTATCTCATCCATGGGTTTTCCATCAAAAAGTATCTCCCCGCTCCAAGGCTGATACAACCCAGAAATGAGCTTACTTAAGGTACTTTTACCACAGCCTGATCCACCTACAAAGGCCACACTTTTCCCGGGTTGTAATTCCAGATTAAAATTCTGAATAAGTGGCGGAGAAAGCTTTGAATAGCCAAATGATATGTCACGCATTGACAGCCGTCCAGAAAGTTTTGCTTTACTCTCATCCGCAGACTTAACCGCAGCAGGCTTCTCCACAGCCGGATCCAGCGGATATTCCATAACATCCTGAATACGTTCCATTTCGGTACGCATCTCCTGAAGGCTCTGTCCCGCATTTACAAAGGACTGAGCAGGCCCGAGAAACTGTGCAAAAAGTCCCTGAAAAGCAATAACTGTACCTGCAGTAAACTTACCGGTCATGACATAATAGACGCCGATTATCAGTATTAGATTATTTGTCAGATTCATAACTATAACCGGCAGTTTTCCAAAATAGGCATTAAGCTTTTCAAGCTTCACATTCTGAGCATTAACACTTGCCTGAAATCCGGACCACTTACGGAAAAATCCATTTTCTGCACCACTGCTTTTTATGGTCTCTATCATCTCTATTCCGGACACCGTTGTTGAATAGAGCTTCGCTGCATCCCTCATCTGAACACGCGTAATATTAACACGCTTATCACTTATCAGTTGAGAAACTAACAGATTAACGATTATTGCACTCACCCCGATAAGCGTCATTACTACTGAATAATTAATCATGAAAATCAGATAGAATACAAGCATTGCGGCATTAATAATAAGAGGAGCAAAGGTATTTACCAAAAGATTGGCAATGACCGCATTTGTAAGTCTCCTCTGTTCAATGTCGCCTGCCATTCTCTGTGAAAAGAATCTCATAGGGAGTCTTAGAACATGCCAAAAATATGTGGCATTACCCACTGCATCAAATTTACCGCTTATCCTTAAAGAATAAATAGCACAGATCCACTGAACTATGATCTGAATAGCCGCAACAAGGGATATAACCACGAGGAATGGAACTACCATATTGGGATTATTACCTGTAAGCAGGTAATCCATAAAAAATTTAGCCAGTCCCGCAGTTATTAAAAGGCACAATGAAGCTGTACCTGTAGTTATCGCAACAAAAGCAAAGGCCTTACCTGTACCCTCCATCCTCTTTTTGGCAAAATCAGCCATGCTTTTTTTCTTGCCTGATGGCTCAAAACTCTCTCCGGGCGCAAACAGCAAAGTCACACCTGTAAAGCCTTCATCAAATTCTTCTTCCGTAAGAACTACGTCACCTCTTGCGGGATCATTTATGTAAGCATGCCCGTTTTTAAAGCCCTTTAGAACTATAAAATGATTGAAATTCCAGTGAACAATACAGGGATATGAAGCCTTTTCTTTTAACTCCTCCGGCTCAAAGCGATAGCCCTGTGCTTCCAGCCCATAAGATCTGGCGGCTCTTGCGACATTACCTGCTTTTGAACCGTCACGTGATATTCCGCAATCCTCTCTGGCCTGCTCAAGCGGAATCCATTTTTCATAGTATGCCAATATCATGGTAAGTGAAGCGGCACCACATTCTAAGGCCTCCATCTGCATTACTACAGGGACCTTTGCAACCCCACCTGTCACCGGAGATTTAATTTTTCTATTACTCCCCTTTTCCATATAGTTTGTCATTCCTTTATCATTCAAGAATTGTTGTAATAGGCGCCACTACCTTTTCACCCTGTTCGGTTTTTACATGAATCTCTCCAAAAATTCCCCATATAAGCATCCCTACAATAAGAATTATTACTGCAAGCAGAATAATCCAGACTGAAGGTGTTGTAACCTGAATATAGTCATTAAGTTGTTCAGGAGACGAAACTCTCTCTATACTCTTATTTCTAAATATGGAATTTTCAGCCATTGGAATAACCTCCTTCGCCATAAATCACCACTTTCATTTTACCCTATCCCCTGATCAAATTTATAAATTATGTAGGAATATTTCATAAAAAAATTTATGGTTTCCAAAACAATTATGCAAAAATAAAACCTTGCCGGTAATGAATGGCAAGGTTTTACAAAAATCAAATATTAAGTTTTCAGCAAATTGTAGTACCATCCGGATTCGGACCCGGTCCACCTGAAAGTGTATTCGCCTGATTATTCTGTCCCTGAATAAATATCGCATTAGATCCTTTTGCCTGATTTGAACCAAGGGGTGCGCATCCTAATTTTGTTGCGATCCTTGAAGTATTTGCAATACTTGGTCCACCACCCAGACTGGCAAAAAAAACACCGGCTGCAGCATTATCAAGATCATCGTCGGTTAATTCATTACCTAATGGTGTATTGGAAAGATTCTTATCATCTGACATATATTTACCTCCATTATTATTTCTTTTATATGAAACTATTTTGTCATTAAAAAGTTCTTCATGCAATCGTGATTTGTGTCCATCATCAGAAAACTTGGCGTTTTTAAAAATATACTCTATATCCTTCATCCCATTCAATGCCACCTCCTGATCTGTTCTTTTATATTTATATACGAATATGGCTATGAAAATGCGACATTTTTAATAAAAAATTTTTTTACTGAAAATTTTTTCAAATATGTCGCCATTTGAATATCTGAATCGTATATATATGTAAAAGAATAAAACATCAACTTAAGTTACTCATAAAAAGGAGGTATTGTAATGGAAGCTAAAAATGCTAATGAATTAGATAAAAATAATCGTTTATCAGATGATGATCTTGACGCTGTCGGCGGTGGAATGCTCCAAAATACAAATCAGACCCGTGGTGCAGATCCAGTCACAGCATTAAGGCAAGCCAATGCTCAAACTACCTTCTCCACCAACGATACACAGCAGAATCGATAAAAATTTAATTTATATAATATCCCCGATACCATATCAAAATAGTATCGGGGATATTTTTATGCCGCTTTATTTAAAGCCTTTTTCTGCAAGAAGCTCTCTGTTCGTTTCCGGACATTATCCTGCAGAATTGTTCACATAAAAAAACACCCCATTACCATTGTATCAATGATAACAGGGTGTATATTCACTTGATTTTTTCTACTCCGTCACACTTTGGTATCGTATTAATCGAGCCATCTTCATTGTATTTAAATTCCGCAACACATACACTTCTGTGGAACAGGCTTCCACCCGGAAGGTCACCGGTATGATAAAACAGATAAGAATGTCCTTTAAAATCTGCGATTCCCGGATGATTTGTAAAGACACCACCTTCTTCCGTCATAAGAATTCCACCATATTTCCAGGGTCCTGTCGGTGAATCTGATGTAGAATATGCCAGATGTTCATCCCTTTTATCTACTCCAAATGCAGCATATACCATATAGTATATACCATTCTTTTTATAAAACCACGGGCCTTCGCCATAGGATGTCCCGGTATCATGGCTTCCTTTTGCAAAGGATTCCTCCGTCATGGGGATCTTAACCACTCCGATTTCCTTATCATATGAAATCATATCTTCATTAAGAAGTACGTATCTAAGCTCGGGGTTACCGAAGTAAAGATATGCCTGGCCGTCATCATCTATGAAAACCGTCGGGTCTATATCATTCCAATCCCCTTCATCAACAAGAGGGTGTCCCAGATCCTTAAACGGACCTGCCGGGTTGTCAGATATTCCCACTGCAATCGCCATCCCTCCATTTCGTTTATGAACAGGACAATACAAATAATATTTTCCATTTCTTTCAATGGCCTGAGGCGCCCATGCCCTGTCATCAGCCCATGCGATGTCATCAAGTGAAAAAATCACACCATGATCTGTCCAGTTCACCATATCCTTTGTAGAAAAGCATCTCCAGTCCTTCATGGTGTAAAAATCATTTATCAGCTCATCCTCGTCATGTGTGGTATAGAGATAAAGAGTATCCCCATATACCGTAGGAGCGGGATCTGCTGTGTAGATATCAGTAATTATCGGATTTTTCCTAAAATTCTGTTCTTCCATTGTTTTATCCCTTCATTTGTATTCCTGAATTGCCTTAATCAAATCAGGATACGGAACTTCAAGTGTCCTGCGGTCGATTATTCCAAAATTCTCACCGCTTCCGTCAAACTGTCCATTGTCCCACCAGATACATGGAATGTTCATCTCTCTTGCTTTTTTAAGAAAATAGCTTACCCATTCTGCTCTCTCAGATTCATTATCCTTATTCATTGCGCCAAATTCTCCGATGATAACAGGAACATTTTTGAAGAAAAAGATTCTGTTTATATCTGTTAAGAGTCTGTCCAGATCACCATGATCATTGTCATAGGTTGTTCTTCCGGGAATCTGAAGAGCAAATTCGTAAGGTGTATAGGAATGAACAGAAACTGCAACACAGTCATCATTTTCAGGAAGCTTTATTGCCATAAGACAGTTGGTCTGATTGCTGGCAGCATAGCCGGGGAACATGATAAGGCGGTTCTTATTGTTTCCTTCGGATGCTCTTATTGCTTCATAACCTGCCATATTTACAGCATTTACTACTTCTCTTCCCTCTTTATCACCGCCATTCCACTCAAGATCTGTGCCAACTTTTCTGGGTTCATTCTGAAGCTCGAAAATAAGGTGTGTATCATAATCCTTGAATCTCTCTGAGACCTGTGTCCAGATAGCAGCCAGCTTCTCAGATGCAGCATCCTGATTATCGTAGTAAGGATAGTTCCAGTCCTCATGATGAACGTTGATAATTACGAAAGCCCCCTTATTGTATGCGTAATCAACTACCTCCTGGACTCTGTCCATCCATGCAGGATCTATGTTGTTATTCTCATCAATATGTGCCTTCCAGGTTATCGGTATTCTTATTGTATTGAAGCCAAGATCCAAAACCGCATCAATAATTTCCTGTGTGGTCTCGGGATTTCCCCAGCAGGTTTCCTGCTTCGAAGGTGCATCTGTGATTTTGATGCTATCTTCATGTGCATCCAAGGTATTTCCTAAATTCCAGCCGATTGTCATCTGGCTTACTATTTCCCATGCAGGGGTCTGTGTCATATCGTCCTCCCCGGTTGAATTGTCAGAAGATGTTGTTTCGGATTCTGGTTCTTCCTCTGTCTTTTCTGTTGTTTCTTCTGTGTTGTTACCATCTGATTCTTCGGTATTTTCAGTTTCAGATTCATCCTCAGATTTTTCAGTTTCTGCATCTAATACTTCCTCAGAACTGTTATCTTCTGCCTCTTCGCTTACAGCCGCGCTACTTTCTGTATCTTCTGTTTTTTCAACACTTTCTGTACTTGTTGTCTTTTCTGAATTTGCTCCGCTCCCACCGCAAGCGGTTGTTGCCAACAATGCCGTCGCAAGCAGTAATGCCATTACTTTTCTTTTCATAATATTCTCCCTTTTTATGTTGTATATATATCATTCAACTATACGCCCATAAAATCAAAAAAGGTACCATTTTCATGGCAAAAATGGCACCTTTATGATCTAATATGACAAATTAACTCATCCTGCCTACAAGGAAAATCAGATCTTTACATCCTCAAACACGCACTTATGTCCTGTAAGCTCCTCCGAGCGGCTATCAGGCTGGGAAACACCTGCATAGATACGGAAGGAATCACTGAAAATCTTTCTATTGCCATCACCATCAACAGAAGTAAACGCTCTTGCATCAACTGATATAGTTACTTCTTTCTCCTCCCCCGGCTCAAGATGAACTCTCTTAAATCCGCAAAGGCAGGGATTTGGAATCGAGTACTGAGAACCGGTATCCTTGATGTAAAGCTGTGCAACATCATCTGTTGCAACAGATCCGTTGTTAGTTAATGTTATCTTCACAATAACTCCCTGGAACTCAGTGCCATCCGCCTTACTAAACTCGCTTTTAACGTTACCCTGATCATTTGGCTCTACTACCAGGCTCTTAACACTGCAATCTCCGTAGGTAAGACCATATCCGAAAGGATACAGAACCTCTCCCATAAAGTATCTGTAGGTACGGTTTTTCATGGAATAATCCCTGAAATCCGGAAGATCCGCAGATGACTTATAAAATGTTACAGGGAGCTTGCCTGAAGGTGAAAGCTCACCAAACAGTACCTTTGCAACCTCTTTTCCTCCTCTTGCACCGGGATACCAGGTCTGTAGTACTGCACCTGCCTTGTTCTGAGCCTCAGAAAGGTTAATTGCACTACCTGACATGTTAATGACTACTGTAGGTTTTCCTGTATCTAAAACGGCTTTAAGGAGCTGTCTTTGTGACAAAGGAAGATTAAGATCAATCTTATCGCCGGAAGCAAACTGGTTACCTGTATCGCCTTCCTCTCCCTCAAGAGTCTCATCAAGGCCCACAACAACTACCACAACATCAGAATATTCAGCAACAGTAAGTGCTTCTGACATTCTGTCAGGCTTATTGGGATCCGCAAGACCGCTTACATTTTCCTTCCAAAGATCACATCCTTCGGAATACATAACTCGTGTATTCTCCGAAACATAGTCCTGGATGCCTTCAAGAACAGTTACATATCTTGATGATGTGCCATGGTAATTTCCTACAAGGGCAGATCTTGAATTAGCGTTAGGACCAATTACTCCGATGGTTCCGATCTTTTCCTTATTAAGCGGTAAAAGTCCGTCATTTTTCAGAAGAACCATACTTTCAGCTGCTGCTCTGTGAGCAACATCCAGGTGCTCCTTGCACTCTACTACTTTATAAGGAATCTTGTCATACTCTGTCTCATCAAACATTCCAAGAAGGAATCTTGTGGTAAAGAGGCGCTCACAGGAAGCTGTGATTACGCTCTCATCAAGCATTCCAGCACGATATGCATTCATAACCTTCTGGTAGGTGCATCCGCAGTTAAGATCACAGCCTGTCTCAAGAGCAAGCTTTACTGACTCCTCCGGAGCTCCTGTTACTTTGTGATTTTCATGGAAATCACGCACTGCCCAGCAGTCTGATACATAGTGACCTTCAAAGCCCCATTTTCCACGGAGGTATCCATTCATCAATTCCTCATTAGCACAGCAGGGCTCATCATTTGTTCTGTTGTAAGCACCCATGACAGCTTCTACATTTGCCTCTTTTACGCAAGCTTCAAATGCAGGAAGGTAAGTCTCTTCCAAATCCTTCTTGGATGCAATTGCATTAAAGTGATGGCGCTCACCCTCAGGTCCTGAGTGTACCGCAAAATGCTTTGCACATGCAGCTGCCTTTAAATATTCACCGTCACCCTGCATTCCCTTTACGAAAGGAACCGCAAGTCTGCTTGTAAGGAAAGGATCTTCACCATAAGTCTCATGTCCTCTTCCCCATCTGGGATCACGGAATATATTTACATTGGGAGCCCAGAAGGTTAATCCCTTATAGATATCTCTGTCCCCACGTTTTGACTGCTCATTGTACTTTGCACGTCCCTCGATTGCAATAATCTCACCAATACATTCCATGAGCTCTTCATCAAATGCAGCTGCAAGTCCGATGGCCTGAGGGAACATTGTTGCGGTGCCTGCACGGGCAACACCGTGAAGTGCCTCATTCCACCAGTTATATGCAGGAATCCCCAGCCTGTCTATTGCCGGAGCATCAAATTTAAGCTGGGAGGCCTTTTCCTCCACAGTCATCTTACTGACGAGCTCTTTTGCTCTTTCTCTTGCTTCTTGTCTGTTCATACCATACCTTTCCTCATTTGAGCAGCTATTATGACCCCCTTCTCATATAGCCGAGCAAACAATAACGTAACCCTTATTAAAATATTTCTCTTCCCTTTTCATCAGGGATACCGCTCTTTCTGTAAAAATATGAGTTAACCTGATCTCGCCATTCTTTAGCATTTGCTATCTGCATCTCAAATCTGTGACATACTGATGCAAAAACCTCAGGCTCCACATGAGCTTCCATGCCTTTCCAGGTCTCGTAAAGCTCCTCTGCTTCAGCTTCTCCTTCAAAATGGCTATCATAGATGTACTGGATGAGCGTTCTGCCATCCCCCAGTTTTCTATCATAGGCTATATGATGGAAAAACAGTAAAAGCTCCTCAGGACACTTGTCCGGATCATTGTAGCTCTCAGCATTTTCAGGATAATACTGATGAGCATAATCCGTACCTTTATCTGTTCTGTCTACACCGATTCCAAGATGATCTGCTCTGTGATAGGTTCCCCATCTTGAATACTCATATCCGTCTACACTGGGGCCATAGTGATCATGCGGTGTAACCATCCATCCAATTCCAAGAGGACTTGTGTACTTTTCATAAATCCCTCTGGAATTCAGGAGCATGGAAACCAGTTTGTCAGTTTCATCTTCAGTAAGATTGAATGTCATCTGTACCCACTCTCTTGCTATTTCCTCTGAAGACAATTCAGTGTTATAGGCAAGTCTGCCAAAGCCGTAAAGATTAGCCGCTGCAAGATAGTTGCCTGTCCAGTTTGTATCATCTCCTGTGTTTATAACAGCCGCCATTCCCGCAAGCTTGTTACCAAAAGTTCTTCCGCTTACTACATCTGCAACCGTATCCTTGTCCTTACTACAATATGTCTTAAAATCCAGAACCTCTTTGAACATAGGCATCAGGTAACATAAATCTATCTGGTGTCCTGTGTACTCCTGAGCTATCTGTACCTCAAGCATCTGATTTGTCTTCGTAAGGCCTCCGATAAGGGGTGAAACAGGTTCTCTTATCTGGAAGTCCATAGGGCCGTTCTTTATCTGTAAAATGACGTTATCAAGGAATTCTCCATCCAATCCCTTAAAGTAATCGTAGCCGGCTCTGGCACGGTCTGTTTTGCGGTCTCTCCAATCCTGAGTGCAATTGTAGACAAAACATCTCCAGATTATAATTCCACCATAAGGAGCAATCGCCTTTCCAAGCATATTTGCACCATCTGCCTGGTTTCTGCCGTAGGTAAATGGTCCGGGTCTTCCCTCAGAATCTGCCTTTACAAGGAAGCCCCCAAGAAGAGGAACATTCTTGTACACTTCGGCAAACTTTTCATCCCACCATTTAATCACTTCTTCATCAAGAGGATCGCATACTTTTAATCCCCCCAGCTCAATGGGTGATGCGAAATTAAGTGAAAGATATAACTTAATACCGTAATCAGCAAACAACTCGGATAACTCTGCCACTCTGAAGAAATATCTGTCTGTGATAAGATCAGTAGCTGCATCCTTAACATTAACATTGTTAATTACTATGCCATTTATTCCGGTGCTTGCCATCATCCTGGCATAATCACGTGTTCTGTCATTGATATAAAAGTTGTCATTTTCGAAAAAGAATGATCTTCCGGAATAGCCTCGCTCAATGCTGCCATCCATATTATCCCAGTGGTTCATCATTCTAAGAGGATTGGAAGGTTTACACTCAGCCTTGATCTCTCTGAGTTTAGTTCCGCGCATAAGTTCACGAATCACATGAAAAACGCCGTATAAGGCTCCATTTTCGTCAGAAGCATTAATCACTATACCTTTGTCTTCTGCATCAATAAGATAGCCCTCTGAAGCCATATTTTCGCTTTTTGTAATAGCTATCCTATAGGTACTCTCATCTATGCTACTTTCTTTTTCAGCAAAAAGAATTTCCTTCCCATAAAGACCCTTAAAGGCTTTTAAAAGCTCATTCTTAATACTTTTGATAATCCTGTTATTCTCTGTAAATCCATCAATCAGAACGGCTATGTTATCTTTGTCTAAACTTACTTTTCCCCTCTTTTTTTCGTAATCCAGCCATAGCTGAGTCCATGAAGTATTATTCATTTATTTATCTCCTGTACTTGATAGAACATTATTGACATCAAGACATCATATTAGCATGATGTCTTGATGTGTACTTTGTCCGACTCAGATCATACAACACCAAATCCAAGAATAGTAAACTTCTTTCTCTCATCACCCTTTGTCATACGTACCTCTACCTCGTGAAGTGATGCTTCAGGTCCGTTCAGAATAATGAGCGGATTGCAATGGGTCCAGCCATTTACATGCGGATCCACATCCAATACTTTCCTGCCATCCACAAATACTTCTGCCGTTCCAAAATCAGGTTCCCCTGAGTCTTTATTCACGATAAGTAGCTTCTTACAGCTGATTTTCATTCGGAATGGCACCGGATTATCCGATCTTCCATCGTAGTACCAGTTGTTAGGGAACTCCGCTACAGGCACAACCTCGCTGTCCATCTCGACCATCTGCAGCATCTTATCAGTACCTGAAAATGCACCTACTGATACCTCAGCACTGCTAAGGTCCTTACTATCAATAAGGTATACCTTTTCAAAATCAGCCCCGAGAACAGGCTCTCTATCAAGAAGATTGCCCTCTTCTGCGAACTCTGTGCATTTATCAGCCTCGTCTGTCATGTCCATCAGGCAGTCACGCATCACCATATGGCCATAATTACTTGGATGATAGATATCATAGAAAAACTGCTTTTTAGATATAATTCTGCCTTCTCCCGGCATAAGTCCAAACTGGGGAGATACCGCATCTAACACACTTACCATGGGAAGCTCATATCTCTCACCGATGGGAGATAGTCTGTCCTGAAGGTTCCAGTCATATGAAAATACTGCAAATAAAAGCACAACAGCGGGTTTCCAGGGAAGTGCCAGACATTTTCTTACCAGGCTTTCATAGCATACGCCCTTTGTCTCATCACCCTCATCATTAACAGCAAATTCTATTACGATAAGGTCAGGTTTTTCCTTACCATCGCGAAGTACATCTCTCTCAAAACGGATCATGCCAAGCTCAGAAGGAGTTCCACCCACTCCTGCCTTAATAAGGTTTACTTTTCCGCCATTCGCATATTTTTCCTCAAAAGCATCCGCGTAAATACGCGCATAGCATTTTTTATGAATCGGAATAGCACCAGCTCCCTGTGTTATGGAGCCTCCGATAAAGGAAAGTGTAACATCCTCTCCCCTTTTTGCCTTTTCGGTAACCTTATGAAGTCTTTCCAGGTTACCCTTCTGCATAATAGATCTGTGTATCATCTGCTTATAAGCATCTGACTCAAAATCTATAGCACTGTCTGTAATCTGTTCCGGTGCTTCATAGCCATCGTTTAAATAAAGGCATACGTCAACCATTGACTGAATACCTGATCTGTCATATTCAAATCTGATCTGTCCCGGAACCTTATCAGTCTCGCACCAGGCAATATCTGTAAGGTCAATGACCTGCTCTGATCCGTCAGCCACAAACCTCTTGCTTACTGTTGTTGCGGGATCCCCCTGATTCTGTCCATACATCTGAAGTACAAAAGTAACCTCTTCTTTTCTGGTTTCTTCGGTTACAGACACTCCAATACTGTGCACAAGCTTTCTAAAGCCTTCTGCAGTTGTGAGCATATTAAGGATGTTTTCATCAGTTACATTACCCTGAAGCTTTGCTGAATCCGGAAGTCTGCCCATATCCTCATAAATGAACTGAATTCCTCTTCCATCGGGTTGTGGTGCAGCAAATATCTGCTTATCCTGCATTATGTAAAAATATGGTCTTTTCCTAGTAGGGTCTTTAGGGGCTACAGGTCCCTTTCTTTCTTCTGTACTCATGGTCTCCTCTTTCTGCTGATGGCTGAATCCCCTCATCCGTCAGCTTCGCTGACACCTTCCCCCCCAAGGGGAAGGCATAAATTATATATCTACTCTCTCTTAAAGGGCATAAAATTATATATCTGCTCTCTCTGAAGAAGCTTAAATTATATATCTACTCTTCCTATAATCTTATATCACGGCCATCTGCCGGGTCTTGGTTTGTTAACGGTTATTATTCCTGAGCTTTCAAGATTTCTGAGAAGGAGCAGTCTTGCTTCACCAACCTTCTCAGGCTTAAGCATGTAAAAACTATAGGTTTCTATAAGTGAAAACAGATTTCCTGTTCTACCTTCTATCTTGAAGTTATTTATACCCATAGGCACATATTTCTCCCAGATCATTTCCGGAGAAACAAATGTGGAATACTCCTGAATCGTATAAATACAGTTTTTGTCACCATATTCGCAGGTCCAGGGCTTTATGGGCTTTTGTTTATCCTTGGGAAGTTTTCTGTTCTCAAGGGTTGTTCTCTGATTTATAGCTATATTTTTGTAGTGGTCTCCTCTGCGCTTGCAATCCGGTACACAGCAGGCGTTTATAAGCACTTCAAGCTTCTCTTTGTGCTCAACCTCTTTAAGTAAATCCCACTTATTATTTAAATTGTAATCAAGAACTACGTATTTATAGTCCTTTTCCATCTCCTGATTAAGTGACTCAACATCACGAATCTCTTTACAGGTAGTACTGTTGAAATGATATGAAGGATATTTTTCCCTCAGGTATTTCTCCAAAATCTCTGAAAAGACAAGGACTTCATTCATTCCGTTATCGCCAACTTCCATGCAGAAATTGCAGAAAGGATCATCTAAATCTTCCTCGGTAAGAAGCGGATTAGTAAAGGTATATCTGATTGGTATTCCCTTTGAATTTATAGTTTTTACAACATTTTTTACAAATCCTGCATCACATTGATCGTTTCCTAAAAAACGTCCTCCGTTCCACAATGCAAGAGGAAATGCTCCGAAAAATGATGCAATCTCCACTCCTTCTCTGAAATATTCAGGATGCTGCTCCATCATGCTTATCCAAAACATGTTTAACGGGAAATTATAGCGTAATCCCGGAAGATGAAATTTAACCTTGTTACTCATAACTTATTTCTCCATTTTTACTGAAAATAGCTTTTCTCTCGCGAAATCCCTACGCTCGAGCAAATTGGATTAAAAAAGGGGCGACCATTCAAAGCCGCCCCTCAAATTCTCTACTTATCTGGTTAAGCAGATATTATTTATTTGCCTCATCAATGTAAGCCTTCCATGTATCAGCAATAGCTTCAACCTGCTCAGAAACAACACAATCAGGTGTGATGTTCCAGATGAAGTCTGAACCAATGTTCATGTTAGGAATCATGCCGTGGTAAGCAATTGTGCCGTGCTCAGGCTGAGTCATCATTGTGATTGTCTCGTCAACAGCTCTTGTATCGAAGATACCGTTACGTGCTGTTGAGATGTTACCATTGAAGTCCTCATAGCCTTCAGGCTGGTTTGTCCAAAGATCCCAAGCGAATGCAAGCTTCCAAGCCTTGTCAGCATCATAGCAAGCAGGAATTGCAACCGGGTTGTTTGTCCATACGTTGATGTAATCCTTACCCTTAGGTCCCTTAGGGAACATTACGAAACCAACTTCATCAGTCATATCCTCAAGGAAGTTACCAGGACATCCTGCGTACTCATCCTCTACAAGGAAAGCTGCCTGACCGTTAAGGAACTGCTCTTTGTAGTAATCCCACTCAGCTCCCTCAGGATTAGCCTTCTCTGCATCGTAGTTAGAGAAGATCTTTACTGTCCACTCAAGAGCTTCAAGTGTCTCAGGGCTCTCAAGATCATATGTGTACTTACCGCTTGCATCCTTACCTACGATGTCACCACCGTTTGCAAAGATAGCTTCAGTTGTCATAACACCTTCGTTAAGTGTCATACCGTAAACATCGATAACACCATCGTTGTCTGTATCGCGCTGAACCTTGGAAAGGAGATCTTCGAAAGCATCCCATGTCCATGTTCCGTCTGCCTGCATGTCATAAATTGACTCAGGATCGATACCAGCTTCTGTAAGAAGTCTCTTATTGAAATATACACCTGTTCTGGGCTCTGAATAGCCAGCATACATAGCGTAGATGTGACCATCCTTACCATACTGATCGTGGAGCAGGTTTCTCTGGAACTTATCCTTGCTGAAATCAAGGCAATCAAGTGTTGAAAGATCATACATAAGTCCGCTGGAAATAGCAGATGTAATAGCCGGATCATCACGAAGGATCCAGATATAGTTTTCATCGCCACCTGTTGTAGCGTAGTCTACGAAATCTGCAGGTGTTGAACCCCAGTCAGAAATAGCCTGCTGCTTGATTGTGAAGTTGTAGGTCTCCTGAGCCCAATCTCTGTACTCCTGCTGAGCCTCTTCATAATCGTTTGCGGGTTCTGTCGGGTCGCCTGACCACCAGTCACGAATGATGATTTCCATACCGCCGAGATCGATAGGGTTACCATCTGCATCTGTCTTTACTTCATAGAGATCGCCGCCTTCAGAAGATTCTGCCTCTTCTGTGTCCCCAGCGTCTTCTGCATCAGCAGTCTCAGCGTCAGCATCTGCATCAGCTGCATCTTCTGTTGAAGCTGCATCTTCTGTTGAAGCTGCTTCGTCAGTTGTCTCTGTAGCAGTTGTGTCCTCAGTTGCCTCTGTGGATGTTGCTGTAGTAGCGTCGCCACCATTTGATGTTGCGCCACATCCAACAGCACTCATAGTCATTGCTGCAAGTGTAATAGCAGCTGTAACTTTTTTGGTTAATGCCCTTTTCATTTTCTTCCTCCTTTGAAAGTGAGATATTTGTATCCCTTTTTGTTATATAGAAGCCATCTGCCCCGGCGCATTCCCGGGTGCTGCCAGAGCAAATGGGCATTCCCATAAGAAAATTGTATTATTTTACTCTTCCGTTCCTTCTGCGCGAAGAGATTTTTTACATCTTAATACCTGTATTAGCAATACTCTCAACGAATGCACGCTGTGCGAAGAGGTAAAGGATAATCAATGGCATGATGATCATCAAAGTACCTGTCGCAAGAATACAGTTAGAATATGCAACCGAAATTGTTGTCTTTACACCGTTGATACGCTGAATGTATGCACCAAGACTATCAATAATTCTGGAAAGGCTGGTACTTACAAGCTTTGTATTTCCAAGGAACAGTCTGGAATAGAATCCGTCTGTCCACTGCCAAACAAAGGCAAACAGGAAACATGATGTAATAGGCGGCTTAGCCTGAGGAAGCATGATGCTTACAAAAGTCTTAAGCATTCCGCAACCATCAACGTATGCAGCTTCTTCAAGATCTACAGGAAGGCCTCTGAAGAACTGTCTGATAATGAAAATGTACAGTCCGTTCTTAAGTCCCATGCAGCCTGCACTCATAAGGTAATAAGGAATTGCCGAACCTCTGAGGTTTAAGGTGCTTCCGGTAGTTAGTTTAACCAGTCCCAAAACATCGAAGAATCTGAAATGCAAGTGAAGTGAACTTGCAATTGTCTGCGGCGGAATAAGGATTACAAGGATAACTGCTGCAAACCAAAGCTTTTTAAGCGGGAAATCAAATCTTGCAAATCCATATCCTACGAGTGTACAAACCGCAATCTGTAACACTGCTATCGTCAGAGCTATAATGATTGAATTAACAAGTGCCTGGCTGTAATTCATAAGCTCTGCGGCAAGTTTGTAGTTTTCAGTTGTGAAATGTTCAGGTATTGCTATAACAATAGGATTGTATAAATCCTTCTCTGTCATGAAGCTTACAGAGATCTTGTTTAAGATGGGCTGCAGGATCATGAAGCACATTCCGAATAACAGAATAAATCTTACGATACTGACACCAATATCCATTATACGCTTTTGTAAGAGATATCCACCAGAAAGTCTGTTTCTTTCCCAAAAATCTCTGTCTGCGTGAACATTTGTATTCTTTTTGTTTTCTTTGGCACTCATTTTCTGTGCTAATGCCATATCAGTCATAGTAATAAACTCCCTTCGAGATAACAAGAGATGTAATTCCGACAAATGCTAGTACAACCAAGAAGTAAATCCAGGACATTGCTGAAGCATTACCATACTGCATCTGCTCAACCATAACCTTCTGAATCTTCTCAATAACTCCGTTATCGGAACGCATACAGAAATCTACTACGGTGTATAACCAGTTAACAAGGAAAAGTGAACTGATCATAGGGAAAGTAATCTTCCAAAGGCTCTCCCACTTTGTACATCCCTCAATATCAGCTGCTTCATACATACTTGATGATATGCTCTGAAGTCCTGACAGGAAGATAATGATCTGGATACCTGAAGCAATTGCTACATCATAGATGTTATCAATAACCTCGAATACCTTTTCATAAGCTCTTACACCGACACCTGCTGTACGAAGGACACTCTCAAGAGCGGCTGTTACGCTAACGCCCTGTGTTGTCTGTTCAATTGTCTGTGCAAGAGAAGCCATGAGCTGGTTGTTTGATTCAAGTCCTACGATTACACCTGATGAAAGGATAACCGGAAGGAAGAATATTGCTCTTACAAGCGCACGTCCCTTGAACTTCTGATTAAGAATCAGAGCTACAAAGAAACTAAATACTATGATTGCGAGTGAATACACTATCATTCTTGAGAGCTCTTCAACCAATAGTCTGTTGAATTCCGGATCTACTCTGAAAGCATATATGAAATTGGTAAGTCCAACCCATGTTTCCTTAAAATCTCCGGCTCCAAGTTCGACGTTGCAAAAACTCATATGAAGTGACTGCCAAAGCGGCTTTACCATAAATACCAGAAATCCAATAATAAAAGGTGCTATGAATGCATATCCGGCTTTTGCTTTTCTCTTTTGCAGTCCAACTATTTTCTTCTTTTGCATCTGCTTTTCCATAAAACCATTTCCTCTCATCTGACAACCAGATAATCTCTGGCAGGAACTGTCTTTCCGTCCGGTGTCTGTGCATCACTGTATCCGTAATTTACATAGACATTTGTTCCATCCGCGTACTCTGTGCGGGATAAATCTTCTGTAATGTTCTCGTGATCAACCATTTCCTGATTGAAAGTATGTCCAAGCTCGTTGTTATATCTTGTGCAGATATCAACCATCTTATCTTTCCATGCAGAGTAGGTTGCTCCGTAATAATCTGTGTAGAGTGTCTTCTGTGTAGCAAATGAAGTTTCATTCATGAATGCAAAGTACAAACCTGCGCCATATTCTGCGCTGTAGAGAACTTCATTTTCCTGATTGCCACCGATATTTACCGGATCTCCTGTGTAGTTAACTCTACCGTGTACTGCTATCTGGTAGAAAGGTACACACTGGTCAAGTATTGTATACTCGCTTCCTCGTAAATCCATTCCGGTAACCATGCTTGCATAAGGAACAGCGTAGTCATTACCCATGTTGATCATTATGGGCGTTCCTTCGCTCTGAACCTTCTTGAACTCTTCCTCCTGGAGGCTCTTAACGCTCTGTCTGCTATGAGTGTTCTTTCTGTAGAAATCTGATGAAAGATCTTTACCCATATCCTGATATGAAACGCCTGCTCCGTAGGATGCTGCTGTATCAGCAAACTTATCTGCAATATTCATTGCCAGATTTGTATGTAAGAGATAATACAGATGATCTGAGTTTTCTCTCTGTGCATAGGTTATGTGGCTGTAATCATAAAGCTTAGCCTGTTCCTTACTGATCAGCTTGGCTGCATCTCTGTATGAGAAGAAACCATCAAGCAGATTAGAATCGTTTGCATACTGTGTTATTCCATCGAGATATACCTTAGATCCGGTATCTTCTCCGGTTTTTACAAGGTTCTTTAAATCTTTCTTACTGCCAAGCGCTCCAATGGTCTTTGCTGACTTCAGTAATTTCTGATCCACACCACCGTTACACCAGCCGGTAAGCTTTACTGACATATTTTCTACGCCGCTTTCATCCAAATCCTTAATGATATCAGCTGCTTCCTTGTAGCTTGTGAGCTTAACAGGTCTCTTTACAGGTATTCCAAGAATCTGCTTTACCTTATCGATTGCGCCTATCATCTCAATTGCAACAGGTGCGCTTGTATCATCGTTCATTGAAAGAGAATCGCCATATTTATCCTGTAAATATGTGCCATATTCTTTAGCCATATCTACATAGCTTCCGGAGTTAATGAATGTATATCTTCTTGTAAGTGTCTCATCCGGGAGACTGGAAACATATTCGTAAACATCACTGTTTGCAATATCACCTACATCATACTGTTCTCTCTGACATATGCTGTATACTGCATTTACATAATTATAGCTGTTATTTTTTCCACTGATATCTGCCTGAATTGATGCATAAGGACTACCCTCTTCAAGTGTGCAGATAAAGGAATTATCACCCTCAGATACACCAAATACTCCGTAATATGCTCTGGTGTTATGTACTACTGCATCTCTGCTCAGACACATATCCCAGCCATATACATTTGTGTAGTAGCTACTCTGAGAAACTTTTCCGTTATTGAAGTTAATCAGTGCACCGCCACCTTCAGGAACAAACATGTATCCATCTTCATCCTGACCGCCTGCTCCGAAGTACGGAAGAGGTGTAAGTGTGTATATCGGTGAATCCTTCTTATATTTCAGATCCTTCATAGGGATCTCTACAACAAGATCATTTCCTTCAAGCTTATAAACAACGCTTACATTAAAGATGGGCTTATCAGAATTCTTTACTGACATATCCTGTGCTTTATCTGCAAGATAATCATCATATGTATATCCTGCATCCGCAAAAGACTGTTCCATCTTCTTTCTAACATTTTCCTTTGTCTTATCACGAAGGACATAAATAATGTTATTTTCAAGAATCGGATAATTTGCAAGAAGCTCGTCCTTATTATCCTTTTTGCCAAGCTTGTTTATATCGTACTTTTTATAGTACTGCTGGATAAAGTTAACTGCGTCCTTATCCATCTTTGAAAGCCAGCCATCAAGACTATCTTTCGTGATTACCGGAGGGATAACATATTCTTTGATTACATCACCCAGTGAATAATCTACTCTTAAAGAGTCACCATCCTGTGTAATGTTGTAAATCTGGTTCGCTGTACTGTAGGTATGCGTATCATATGTTGTCTCAAGTCCGGTTACTACTGCGTATGACATAATGAGAGGAGACTGAAGATTTGCTTTTTCCTCAGGAAGAGCAACTGTATCATTTGCTGCATTCTCCGGATTTGATCTCCAAACCTTGCCGGTTTCCTTAACAGTCAGTGTAAACTGTGTTGTTAAAGGATCCATTTCAAGCTTCAACTTGTCATTCTCAAGGACTACCGTGTCTTCTCCGCCTTCGTAAGAATACGGAACAATAGCTTCCTCATTATCATTAGAATTTTTATGATTTATTATGAAAAGTACGGCAGCTAATATCAAAAGGCATATTATTACAGGAGCTGCTAAGCTCTTTAATATCTGTCGTATTTTCTCTTTCTTCATATCTTTCATGTCTGCTCCCATCCGTAATTCCTATAGTCGGAACAATAATTCCTTACCCAGAGATATAAAGTAGGAAACTCCCTGAGATATCATACTGAAGAAGATCATCAGTATGAAAATCATAACAAGCATTGCAAAAAGTGTTGCAACTGTAAAAAGTAGGTTCTTACCTGCTGAATACTCGTGTATCTGTCCCATAGCTGCTATAACAAGGAGTGCTGCCCAAACCAGTGATATTGCACTCACCATAGCGTAAAACTCTTTTTCATCCACAGTAACAAAGTTACTAAAGATCATAAGTGGGAATTGAATGAGCGGGTATGGTGTAAATGCGTAACATGTGGCCATATATACCTGCCCTAAACGTCCTTTACCATCAAACAACGTTGTTAATCCCCAGTTTCCTACAACCCAGAGGGACAAAGGAAACAGAATACTTGCTATGTATAAGAAGATGTTCAGGTCTTCCCAATATACTGTCATGAATATGAAACTCGTATATCTGAGCTTTAATATTCTTATGAGCACTGTAGCAATCAGTATGGTGTTGGCTGCTGCATAGGTTCCTCTTTTTTCGTGTGTCAGATCCCAAAATCCGTCAAGCGGATGTGAGATACAGTAAAGAGCAAACTTCAGCGAGTCAATATATCGATCATATTTCTCTTTTGTGATAGCTGCCATTATTTTTCTCCGTCCTGTAAATTCATGAAAATATCTGCAGTGTCAATCTCATGCTTGATTCTCTTAATTCTTCCGGATCCAAGCGGGATTAAGAACAGTGCCAGAATAACAAGTACAATCCAAACAATATGATCTTCTACCCATTCCTTACGATACTGCTTATAAGCTTTGGAATAGTTCTCATCGTCATACTTAAGCTCGAAGTACTCCATTGCTTCCTTATAACGTTTCTGGCGAAGAAGAGATCTTCCTATTCCTATGTATGCCAGGTCGTAGTTACCATTCTGGTTCATTACGTTTTGCCAGGACTCACCGGATTCTGTGTATTTACCCTGATCAAACTGTTCTATTGCGTTATAAACCATTTGACCAAATTCTGTAGGAACAAATACTGTAATAGAATTATCTAAAGCATCTACTACATATATATCGTGACCTATGCAGTCAATAGCTGTAGGTTTACGGAAGTATCCATTCATATTACCGTTTCCACCGTAGCAGAATACGATATTACCCTGATCATCATAGCCAAAGCATCTTCCACGGTTTCTATCAAGACATACATAGATGTCATTTGTCATGACGGTAACATCTGTGAAAACTGAAGGTCCTTCATATCCACCGCCGGAACCCCAGTAAAGGTCACCCAGAATTCCCCATTCTCCGTTATGAACAAGAATGTCATTTCCCATGAGGTTAAGCTTTCTTACCGCATTATCGGTTTTTGAAGCTTTGTCCTCGTTTATTGCCATTGTTGCATATATGAATCCTTCATAATCCATGAAGATATTCTCATATTCGGTAGGAACAAAAGATTCCATCTTAGCTCTCTGTTCCTGAGAAGCAAACTTTTTCCAGATATAATCAGTCCAGTCAAAAGTAACAGGAGTTGCTCCTACAAAGCCCGAGAAAGATCCATCAGCTTCATACTTTATAAGACCTTTGTTAATACCTGTTGCAATACAGTAAACTCGACCTGCTGTATCAATTGCGAGTTTCTTGGGCTGGAAAACAAGACTGGGATCAAGTGTATTATCATCAGGTTTTGTGAATTCCATAATGTAATTCAGATCCTTATCCAGTTTTAATACTCTCGCATTACCCTGATCAGCGATGTAAAAATCTCCCTCTTCAGAAACAGCAACGTCTGTTGGATTGGAGAAAGTCTTAACTTCGACATCTCCCTCAAAAGAATCGATGATTCTTACAACCTCCAATTTTTCGGCTGAATCTCTTTTAAGTTCGATAATACGATTGTTTCCGCTGTCACAAAGGTATATAAAATTGCCATAAGTGAATATTCCATCTGGACTCTTTAAGTTTGTATCAAGTCCTAAGTCTGATCCTGTAAACACCTTACAAACATTGTAGAAATCAGGACTTTCCTGAACATCTCCCCAATAATCGTAATTGTAGGTGTATCCATATTCACCTGCGTATGCCGTCAAAGGAGTGGCCGTAACTACCATCATTCCTGCAAATATTGCAGCAGCTCCTTTTACGATTTTTTTCATAGTCTGCATAACTAACACCTTTCCAAGTATGGTATGGTAATGTCTTTTATCAATCCTTAAGACCTGAACTAGCCATTGTCTCGAGGATCTGGCTCTGAGAGAATACGAAGATGATAATCGGAACGATCATTACTACAACCAGTACGGCTGCACCCTGACCTGTTCTTGCAATACCACCACTCTGAATCTGCTGAAGTGCAAATACCAGTGTCTTCTTTTCCTCTGAATAAATAAAGGTTGCTGCTCTGTCATTCCAGAGTCTCTGTACTGAGAAGATGATAAGTGTCATCCAAGCGGGCTTAACATTCGGCATTACTATTCCTGCAAATACCTTCCACTCATTAGCTCCATCTATCTTGGCAGCTTCAATAAGTGATGTGGGAAGACCTTCCATGAACTGCTTCATAAGGAAAAGCCCCATAGGTGCTGCGAATGCCGGTATAATGATTGCCCAGTATGTATCAATCCATCCGAGTTTGTTTAGAATGATGTAGTTCGGGATGGCTGTTACATAACCGGTGAACATCATAGCAACTGTTACTACTTTGAAAAATGCCTGATTTCCTGGGAAATCATACTTAGCAAGTACAAACGCTGCCATTGATGAAATTATCAAATGTCCGAATGTTCCTACAAATGTGATAAACACTGTATTGAACAGATATCTTGAGAAGGTAACCCAGGATTTTCCCATTGTTACGAACAGATCTGAGAAGTTATCCAATGTAGGATGCTTCGGGAAAATCGTTGGCGGGAACTTAAACAGTTCATCCAAAGGCTTCAAAGCACTACTAACCGCATAAATAATCGGGAATGCCATTACAAAAGCCAGAAACAATAAGAATAAATAAAGGAAAATGTCACCAATTATTGAGCGATTAGGTTTTCTTTTCTTAATCAGTTTCTTACGATAAACCTGTTCCTTCTCTGCTTTTTCAATTTTTTTCTTGCTACTTTCTTTACTCATGTCAGGTTCCTACTCTCCTTAAGAGACTTTGAATTGCTTTGTTGCATAAGATCATCATCAGGAACAGGATAGTTGCTATTGCACATGCATATCCCATCTCATATCTTGTTGAACCGTAGTCAATAAGGTGCGCTACGATTGTTCTTGCTGCGTAATCCGTACTGGGGAATCCGCAAAGCTGCATTGTAACATCAGCAACGTTGAATGCCTGTGTTATTGACATAACCGCACCGAACATAAGCATAGGCTTCATGTTGGGCAGCGTAATGAACCAAAGCTCCTGCCAACGGTTCTTAATACCATCCATGTATCCGGCTTCAAACTGTGATCTGTCAACGCCCTGTAGACCAGCTACGAAAGCAAGGAATCCTGAACCAAGGCTCATCCAGAGGATAACTACCATACAAATAGGTAACATATATGCCGGATTTACAAGCCATAGGATTGGTTTATCAATTATTCCCATGTTCATCAAAAGTGCATTTACATGACCATACGCATCACCTCTGAAAAGTACAGAGAAGATAACGAAACAGTTACCCGCGATTGACGGTGCGTAAAACACTAAGACCGCTATACTTCGTACCCATCTTGGCAATTCATTTATCAGCCAGGCAAAAAGGAAGGACATTATATAGCCAAGAGGTCCGGTAATCACTGCAATCAACAATGTGTTTTTCACACCGATTAGGAAGATGTCGTCCTGCAGAATCAGGCTGATATAATTCTGCAGACCGATAAATCGCGGTGCTTCCAATACGTTATAATATGTAAAACTAAAATATATGGATGCCAAAACCGGAAAAATGTAAAACATTGTAAACAAAATCGCGTAGGGTGCCAGAAAGAGATAGCACATTTTTCGATTTTTTGCTTTTTTATATGCCACCTTTGCTTCATGTTTTCGCAAGGTGAAGTATTTTTGAAGATACTCTTTCATTCTTTCTCTCCTAAATTTCTCGGATTAGTGTGCTTATGCCTTCTTTATTCAAGTGGCATTCCGAACTCTTTCCTCTTCTTCACGATCTCTTCATCTATCATGATTGAATAATCAATGATTGTTTCTCGTGAATCAACTTTTTCATTTATTACCTTACGGATCGCGTTGGAAATGTGACGTCCTGTGAAATATCCACCGGGAACTTCTCTAATTCCAACTGTCTGATCCCACTGATCATCAAGTACTTCTATATCATCTGCGCTCCAGGACAGATTTCTGAATGCATCTCTGTTTGCTGTAGCATATCTTGCAGAAGATCCAAGGAGGGCCTCGATCTCTCGACCGAATCTAACCTGTGTATCCGGTTCTGCCCACCACTTCATGAACTCCCAGGACTGATTCCTAAGCTCTTCATCCTCAGTTTTGATCATCATAGTCGCACTACCTGTGATGAAGTCTGAGCGGTTGATAGTACCATCCGGCATCTCTGTTCCGGGGATAAGTGTGAAGTCCCAAAGGCCTCTGATCTCCGGTGCTGATACCATAAGTGTGTTATATGTTGAGTACGGAGAAATACCTATCGGCATCTCACCTGATCTAAATCTACTTACAAAGTCATAAATAACCGGCAGACCATAGTCATTGAAGTATCTTACATAATCATCAAATGCTCTGACACCTGCTTCTGTATTGACTGTTGTCTTTGTACCGTTTTCATTGTACATATCCCCACCATACTGATAGAGAAGTGAGAAGTACATTGAAAGATCCGGCTGACTCGACATAATTGATGTTGATGCCTGTGCAGCTCCGCTGTTACCGGCTGCTGTCGGAATTCCTACTGAAAGGTTCTTACCCTGGATTGTAGGCATCATTTCAATAAGTTCCTGCCATGTCTGCGGAGGTTCAAGTCCCAGTTCTTCAAGTACGTCCTTTCTATAGAACATAACATTGAAGGTCTGTGTCTCCGGGAGACCATAAATATGTCCATCAAGTCTGTACTGCTCGTATGAACTCTCTGAATAGTGCGCAATTACATCCTGCCAGTCAGGGAACTGTGTAATATCCTCAGCTGCACCACGGAGTGCATAGTTGACAGGCTGGTCTGCTCCTACGGAAAGAACTACGTTTGGTCCTCTTCCTGCAAGTACTGCATTAAGAAGCGCATCCGGAGCAACAATTTCTACGTTAACCTTTACTCCGCTTTCAGGTGTGAAAGTATCATCTACCATGGACTTAAGGATTGTACCCTGATCACGTCCGGTAAGTATCCATACCTTTACTACCTTATCTGATCCATTTGAATCATATACATCACCGACTGAGTTATAATCTACAAAGAAGGATGCAACGAAGGATTTAATCTCATGTCCGCTCTTTGTAAAGAAATTTGCTTTATCTTTCTTCGGTGATACTCCGGTTCCTGATACTACCAGATAATCAATATCCAGCTTTGTATCACTCATATTAAGTGACGCTGTACCAAGTGCAGTTATGTTATCCTTAAAGGATGTAAACTCTGTTGTAATCTTCTGAGGCTTAGCACAGAATCTTTCAAGCTGCTGTGCAACAGTCTGTGCAGAAGCTATCTGGTCTGCTTTCTGTCCACTGTATGCAACCATATCATCTACTATTTTATAGAGACGCTTGGATTCAAGATCCATAGCCTGCATGATTTCCGGATATGTCTTTTCTATATGATAGTCTCTGTAAACATCCGGCGTTGCACCTGTATATACAAGGACTCTTCTGTATATCTGATTAAGTCTGTAGGTTGAATCCTCAAGTTCCTGAAGTATTTCACCAACTCCACCGAGAGTTGCTTCTAATCTAATAGTATGTGTTCCCTTTGTAAAGAAAAAGTTGTAAGGTATTCCGTTATCATCTGCAAGTGTCAGACAATCCCAGTCATTTGCGAACGGGAATGACACTTCATTTAACTCATCAAAAGGAACCTCACCATCTATAAGAACTCGTCTGTTTGATACGATACCTCTGGAGTAATTCTGACGTCCTTTTACCATTATGTTGTAAAGGCCATCTTCGGGAACATCTATGTTCCACTCAATCCACTGTCCTGAGCTTCTCCATGTATCTCCTCCAACATAGTTGAGAACTGTATGAGTTACGCTGTTAGGAACAGTTGTAGGTGAAGATCTGTCATACTTAGCATAAAGTGATGATTCTGATCTTAATGTTGAAGCTTCACCCTGAACAGTCTGCATGTATGTCTTTGCTGTATCGGAACCATCTTTTCCTGCAAATTCTGCTGAATACTCTTCGTAGGTCTTCGCTTTCTCTATTGCCTTCAACTGAAGCTGAGTTATCAGCATTGGCTCGTTAGCAGCTTCGATTGTCAGCTCGTTTTCACCTTGTTCGAAAAAGAACTGATAAGGTTCTGTAATGAATCCCATATCATCTCTGAAGTAAGCTTTCTGCCAGTCAAAAACCTCTACCTGTGTAGGTCTTATTTCATTCTTCTGATTATCAACCTTAACTTCGCCGCCATCTGCCCAGATTCTTGTAAATGTAATGTTCTTTGCATCTTCAAAAGGAGCTTCGCCATTTATGAAGACTGATCTCTCAGCAGCAACTCCTCTTGACTCAGGCAGGAAGTAATTTATATAGAGGTTATATAATCCTGCTTTTGGAACATTGACCTTCCAAGTCACTTTTGATCCTGTTCCTGTATAAAGAGCTTTATCTGCATCACCCTCGGGATTGTTCTCTTCATGAACATCTCCCTCACTCTGATTGTTATACAGATCCACATCTATTGACTCACTCGGTTTATCTGCATCAGCATGGTCTTGCAGGTAATTGGTATATGTTCCTGTCCTCTCCATACCTTCAACATCTACCGTAAGGTCTGTTCCTTCATATTTATTATGGAAGTCATCCACATCTCTCAGCGACAGAAGCACGCAGATTCCTGCGATAACTGCTAAAACGCCGATTATTATTAAAATTGTCCTGGAAGTCTTTTTCATGTTATCCACCAAATCTCTTATTCTGCTTTTGTTTCTGCAAATACCCAGAAACTCGGTTTAGGCTCATATTTACTATCAAACAGAAGCGGGCATTGAGCCTGTCCTGATTTATTTCCGCCGCCCACATTTGATCTGAACTGAAGCCATGAATACTTATCAATTGTTCCCCAGAATGTCATTCCGGTCACCTTGGCTTCTCCTGAATTCTGCGCTGCCTGAAGTGTATAATATAGAAGATTGTATTGCTTTCTGTTCTTCTCATATTCTGCTTCCACAGATTCCGGATCTGAACTGTCATACTGATCACTTGCGGATAAATCCCATTCTGTAATCTGTATATTTCCTACAACATCGCCATATGCTTTAATCGCACTCTCAAACTCTGTTGTCGATGGTCCGCTTACACTGTAATGCCCTTGCATTCCCATCGCTGTAATTCTTGTTCCTTCCCCGGGTGCTCCTTCTTCTGCTTTAACAGCTTCGAGCAGTTTTATGATTCCGCCTCGCTTTTTAACATCACACTCGTTATAGTCGTTGTAGTAAAGCTCAAGGCTCTCAGGCGCATATTTATTTGCGTATTTAAACGCATTAATAATGAAGCTTTCATTCTGATATACATGCCACCAACTGGAATTTCCTCCGTGAGTGTCCTCTGAAAGATCTTCATCAGGCCTTTCTGTGTCTGTCCTGTAGGTTCCTGTCGAATCTGAAATAGCTTCATTCACAACATCCCAGCCATAAAACAGATCTTTGTACTTACTGTCTTCACCAACGAAATGTTCAAGAACTGATTTAATGTACCATTCCTGACGCTTATCCATCTCATCGGCAGATACGTACGGTTTTTCCTTATCATAGTCTTCATGGAAGAACCATTCAGGCGTCTGTGAATGCCACAGGAGAACATGTCCTCTTACCTGTAATGACTGATCCGGATGTGTTTCATTCCATTTAAGGATTTTATCCAGGATTTTTTCCGGATTTTTAAAACTAAGTACCGGGACCGTTATCGTTTCACCATTCAACTCTGTTTCTTCCGTTCCCGGACACTTTCCATTGCTATATCCGAAAAGTGAATCCGGTTTTAATTCATTTCCCAATGTCACGCAGTTGAAATGCCTGGTAACTATGTCCCAAACTCCGAGATCCCAGGGTTCCTGACCGGTTATCGCACAGCCAAATCTGCATCCCATTGTTTCTTTTACGCTATCCTTTAATGCGGGCACGTCCTCTTCCTCACTCTCGGCAGCACTTTCATCAGTGCCGGCAATCTCCGTATCCTCTGCTTTTTCTTTATCATCTGTTTCCGCAAAGCCTTCTATATTATCTGCATCTTCTGCCATGTCTTCTTCCATATTTGAGGCATTTTCAGCAAATTCTTTCAAATTCTCATCTTTTTTATCTGAATCATCAGATGTTGCGGAAATTTCATCTGCGCTTTTTGTATCAGTAGTGCCTCCAGTTGAGGGCTGGCCGCATCCTGCGCTGATAATTGCTGCTGTTGCAAGCAATACCGCTGCTCCAATCCTCCGGCGCTTTATAAGATCATATTTCTTCATGAAATATTCCTTTCTACTTCTCAAAATTTGCTAAAAGTCTTAAAAGCTTTGCTGTTACTACAGCATAGACGTTTATTAGGTATTGTGCTTATCATATTTTGCTTTTCCATACGCGCTTATTGCTATATAGTTTCCAAAATCTCCCTCCACTTTTTGTGAATATTTCACAATATCATTATTTTTGTTTCATCTCTTGTTTATAATTATTTTATATGTAGAACATATTTCGTTCATAATAGCAAAATATGAGTGTAGTATGTTACTGAATCTTTCTTCCTTTTTGTTGCTATTTACTTCTCAATTATTGCTTTTATTAGCACAAATTTTAGCACTATTTCTTGTAAGCATTTCACAAACTTGCTAAAATAGGGCTTTTTCTATTTACTACATCCCGCAATATATGCTAAAGTACGAAAATATAAGATTGCGTTTCGCAATTATTGCATAATCAATGCAAATATTTGTTTATCAGATTTTGAGATTTTAAGAGGACGCTATGAAAAACAAAAAAGAGAACCTTAATCTGAATTTTTATCAGCAAAATACCGACTTCCGTAACAGAGTAATGGTAGCCGAGAAGGAGAACAGCATTTTCCCCAAGGATGCTTCTGTCCGCATCTGGTACAATGTGCAGACCAGCGATTATCTGCCGCATTGGCACGATGCAATGGAAGTAATCATTCCTATAGAAAACTATTATGATGTAGATATCGACAACGAACCTCATCATATCCTTCCAGGAGAGATCCTTATGATTTCTCCCAGAAAAATGCACCATTTACACGCGCCGGAAAGCGGAGCTCGCTTTATATGCCTGTTTAATGTAGATTTCTTTTCACAGGTTAAGGATTATACCGGTATGCTCTTTGTGAAAAACAGTTGTATACATATCACACCTGAGACATACGCTCCTGTTTATAGTGAAATTTACGATCTCTTTACTCAGATTTGGAACGAATATTTCCAAAATACAGAATTTTACGAATTCTCAATATATGCAAATCTTCTTCAGGCATTCACTCTGCTTACCAGATGCCAGCTTAATCAGATACATCTGTTTACAGAAAGCAGCCCGAATAAGCGCAGGGACTATTTCACAAGACTTAATGGGGTTCTCGAATACATAGATGAACACTACACCGAGGATCTTACACTTGATGAAGTCGCTGATTTCAGTGGATTCTCCAAGTTCCATTTTACAAGGCTTTTCAAGGAATATATGAATTGCACTTTTTATGACTATTTGATAGGAAGAAGAATTAAAGCATCCGAAATCCTGCTCTCACAGAACGATCTATCAATAACAGACGTTGCGCTTCAGGCAGGATTTTCAAGCATTTCAACCTTTAACAGGACATTTAAAACAAAGAAAGGTTGTACTCCGGGAGAATACAGAGCACTGTTCAGGCACAACAAGAATACTTCCGATGATGGGCCTATTTCAGAAGAGGATGCAGTTGCAACCAGAATTATATAGTTTATAAAAATAAAGCCTTCCCAAAATGGGAAGGTTTTATTTTTTAATACACTTCATATTTAAAATCAGAAAACGACACTTTTCCACCGGAATTCTTCATACTAAGAATAAATAGCGCAAACCTACATCCCACAAAATGTGCAAGTGTAAATTGAAGACTTTTTGAGAATGGAACAGGTTTAAACTCATTTTCTGAGAGTTTCTTCCAAAATACTGTCGCATTTCCCACAGGAGCAAAGGTATTTGCATCTACCCTAAATACATAAGACTCCTCATCTCCCAACGATTGCGTGTATTTCACAACTTCATCTCCATTTTCTTTCGATATAAGGAGCAGTTGCTTTCCATCATCAGTTTTTTCTATTGCGAGATAGCAATACTCTTCACACAGAATTCCAAGGCCTGCCCTGTCTCCGACTTTGAGCCCCGATGCATTTACAATAACACTTGCTCTGCTTCTTGGCAGCGTCATTCTCTGCGTTAATGTATTTATCGCCTGATCAAATTTGTCACAAATTCTATCTGTAGAAAGAACAAGTTCTCTTTTTCTGGTATCCACTTTTACAAGAGATATCTCCGGCTGATGGTTCCATTGCCAAAAGCTTCTCATTCCAAAGCTGTCAAAAGCAGCATCCGTAGTTACTCTTCCATCTTCAGTATTGGAGATTTTGCCGGTCTTGCTAAAGTCATCACTTCCGGTAAGTGATAAATACTTATGATCAGGATTTGTGTTACAAATTTCAATCTCTGACGGAAGTTTTCCGTTCTCTTCTATGTAAGGGTTTGCACCTTTAAACCGTAAAGGAAGCAAGAACGGGGTTCTTCCAACACCGCCTCTATCCTGGAAAAGCATCGTGAACCAGTGTCCCTCCGGAGTATCTACTATTCCTCCCTGAGCAACACCCTGTCCGAAATACCCCATATCATCACAGAAAAGCTCTCCGCCACGGAATTCTCCTTCAAGCGAAGTTGCCATAAAATAATTCTGAGTTCTCATCCATCTGTCCGGAAGCGAATGAATAAGAAAAAGATAATATCTGTCATTAATCTTATAAAAATGGCATCCTTCGTAACCAAGTCTGGGGTTATTCTCATCTCTTAGAAGAACCCTTTGAAGGCCGCCTTTTTTAGGTCCTTTAAGCTCGCTGTCCAATTCCACAAGCTTAATCTCTCTGTTGCCAAATGCTATAAAAACCCTGTCACCATCAAACAAAATGCTTCCATCGTGATAAAAGCCGTCTATGTATTGTTTTTTCCATGGTCCGTTTATTGAGTCAGCTTTGTATAAATATGTTTTCTGCGTATCATTAGCACAAAAGCTTAAATAAAAGCATCCGTTATGATATCTGAGACATGGCGCCCACATTCCTTTTCCATAAATATTTTCCCCATTGCTAAGGCATTGTCCCTCAGTGCTATCAAGTTTGTCATAAACGTATGCTGCATGCTCCCAGTGTAACAAATCATAAGATCTTAATATTTCGCACCCCGGAAAAAAATGCATTGTTGTTGAAGCCAGATAGTATACATCTCCCACTCGGATCACATCAGGATCCGGATAATCCGTTGGTATTATCGGATTAATTGTCCCCAAAGAAACTTTTTCACTAATCATTTTATAAATCTCCACGAAATCAAATCGTAATCTTTCCCCACGAAAGTGAAGAAAATATCATGCACTCCGCCCGGTCTTTCTTCCAAAGCCACAAACGTGTCTTCAATCTCATTGTCTGTATCCTCAATCGGAATATATGCCAAAACATCTCCTTCAGGTGAATCCAGACTTACTCTTACTGCACCTGTACCTCTGCTCTTATATTTAAGGCTTATTTCAAACGGATCGCTGTTCCCAAAGTCAGCGCCTGTAACGCTAATCCAGCTTCCATCACTTATTCCGGTGACAACCATATCTCCGGATCCGCACTTTATAGCCTCTTCACCATACTGAACTGTATCGATTCCTGAAGAATTTGACATTGTTACTGCCGATACTTCATCGTATGGATTTAAATAAGAAACCTGCTTTACTCCCGTTTTTGTTCCCTTTGAAACGGCAGGCGCATTGTCTTTTATTTCCAAAACATCTATATTAGTGCTTCTGTATCCACCAAGATATCCTTTTTCCTTTTCAAGAATTCTGGAATGGTAGGTAATATACCACTGATCCTTAAATTCAAACATGCAATGATGATTATTACCGCCAAGCCCAAAGAAAACTTCAGGATTCTTAAGAACCGGTGAGAAATGCTCAAACGGTCCCATGGGAGAATCAGAAACAAGTGTTATTATCTCACCCTGCTCAAATCCTCGCTCTTTTTCTGCTTCAGGAGTCATACTAAAATTAGAGCAATAAGAATAATAATATTTATCTCCAATTTTATTAATACCTGAATCTTCAAACAGATACGCTACATTCTCAATTGGTAAAGGATCGCCATCAAGGCTAATCATGTCTTCTCCAAGCTTTACCACCCTTGCTGTCCCCGGGTTTGATGCCTTTTCAGGACTGGGTACACCACCACCAACATACAGATAAGCATTTCCGTCATCATCCATAAGTACAGCAGGATCAAAAAGCCATGTAACCTCAGCACAATTAGGCGTTTCTCTTGAAATAAGCGGTCCATTAATCGGATCTGTAAAGGGTCCTACAGGACTGTCCGCCGTTAGCACCGCAATTCCATTTCCATTATTTGCAAAATACAGGAAAAATTTGTCTTTTCCATCTATATTCTTATAAGCTGCTGCAGGAGCCCATGAATTAGCTCCCCATTTCGCAGCACCTGTTACCGATGCAGCATAGATAGTTCCATGATCCGTCCAGTTAACAAGGTCCTCAGAAGAAACCACATTAATTGTATTTATATTGCTATAGGTATTTTCCTTTGCATCACCTTTCTCATCAAATACCGGATCATCGCCGGTCATATAAAGGTACACCCTTCCCTCATATACCAGCGCATACGGATCCGCACCATATCTCTGTGTCATAACAGGATTATGCTCGGAATACTTTTTATATGCAGGACTGATCTTCAGCCCTTCAAACATCTCTTCCATTGTCTGTGTTTCAAAAACTTGCATTGCTACCTCCCGAATATTGCGAATGTCGCAAATCCCTATGTTTATCCCAATTTAATGTAATTTTATTGTTCCTGTAAGATTCTTTCCACAAAGTAATTGCTCATTTTTTTGCACAAATTGCGTAGCGCATAGCAATCTTTTGAAACGAAATAGCAAGATTCGCATAGACCATGCAAAATGCAAATCATTAAAATTGATATGGGAATTACAAATTATTGGTATATTGAAGAAACTTTTTTGTATGGAGGAACAATAAACATGTTAAGACAGACTAGAGTTGAAAACGGCGAAGTAAAAGGTCTTCCCGGCTCCGACCCCAGAATTACAGTATATAAAGGTATTCCTTTTGCTGCACCACCGGTCGGAAAAAACAGATGGCGAGCACCTCAACCCTGTGAGGATTGGGACGGTGTACTGAACGCCTTTGAATATGGTCCTATTTCCATGCAGGACACACCGGGTCTTGGTACTGATATTTACTGCAAGGAATGGCATGTGGATCCCGATATCGCAATGAGCGAGGATTGTCTCTATCTTAATATATGGACGCCTGCCAAAAAGGCAAATGAAAAGCTTCCTGTGCTTGTATGGTACTTCGGAGGAGGTTTTCAGTGGGGATACACGGCAGAAATGGAATTTGACGGAGAAAAACTCGCAAGAAGAGGCATAATTGTCGTAAGCGTAAATTATCGCTTAAACCATCTCGGTTTCCTTGCTCATCCGGAAATAACAAAAGAAGCTCCTGAAGCTCCCGGTAATTTTGGCCTTCTCGACCAAAAAGCAGGACTTGAATGGGTATACAGAAATATTTCTGCTTTTGGTGGAAATCCCGATCAGATTACCATCGCAGGACAATCCGCAGGAGGCGGTAGCACTATGCACCAACTTGCCTGTGAGGACAATTATGACAAAATCAAAGGCGCTGTTGTTATCAGTGGTATGATTCACAATCCTAAAGTAACAGACGATATCTTTAGACCGCTTGACTTATCCGCCGCTGAGAAAAAGGGTGAAGAATTTTTTGATTTCATTGGAGCCAAAAGCCTTGATGAAGCAAGAAAAATTGATGCAGAAACTCTTAAAGCAAAATATGCCGAGTACGCTGCTTCACACCCCCGCATGTTCCCTATAGTTGATGGCGTTTTCAGCAAGGAAGATCCTGCTGTTAAATTCCTCGAAGGAAGAAATGCACCGGTACCTGTTATTTCAGGAAACACTACAGATGAATTCCAGATTGATGGAGACAGTAGTGTTGAAATATCCGTAAAAACCGTATTTCTTGACGCTGAAAAGAACGGAAGAAATCAGAACCACTACTATTACAGGTTCGATCCGGATATTCCGGGTGATGATACTCCCGGCACCTTCCACTCCGTAGATCTTTGGTTTTTCTTCGAATCTCTCGGAAAATGCTGGAGGCCTATGGAAGGTCGTCATTTTAAACTTGCAAGACAGATGTGCGACATGTTCGCCAACTTCATAAAAACAGGAAATCCCAATGGAAAAGGATGGGACGGCGCAGAACTTCCTATTTGGGAGCCCTATACAGATAAAAATCGCGCAGAAATGGTATTTGATGGCAGAGGTGCTGTTCCTCAAAAAGAAGGCGGTATAAGACTTGGAATTACCGGTAAAAAGCAGGCACTTAACCCCTATCTTCCTTCCTGGGAGTATATTCCGGACGGGGAACCTTACGTATTTGGAGACAGAGTTTACGTTTATGGCTCACACGATATTTATAACGGCGAGACCTTCTGTCTTGGGGATTATGTATGTTGGTCAGCACCTGTTAACAGTCTGGGTGACTGGCATTATGAAGGAGTTATTTATCCTAAAACAGCCGACCCACTTAACAAGGATGGCCATATGTGCCTATATGCACCTGACGTTACAGTAGGTCCTGATGGCAGATATTACCTCTATTATGTACTGGATAAAATATCAGTCGTTTCTGTTGCTGTTTGCGATACACCTGCAGGAAAATATGAATTCCTTGGATATGTTCACTATCCGGATGGAACACGGCTTGGAGAAAAAGAAGGCGATGAGCCTCAGTTTGATCCAGGCGTCCTTACTGAAGGAGATAAAACCTATCTTTTCACTGGATTCTGCGGACAAGGGGACGTTTCAAGACATGGCGCTATGTTGACAGTACTTGGTTCCGACATGCTAACTGTTGAGAAAGCACCTGTAATTGTTGCTCCAGGCAGTTGTTACAGCAAGGGTACTGAATATGAAGGACATGCTTTCTTTGAAGCTCCCTCTATACGTAAAAAAGATGGTAAATACTTCTTTATTTACTCCTCTGAGGTCATGCATGAGCTCTGCTATGCTATTTCCGACAGCCCTGAGGGACCTTTCAGCTATGGCGGTGTTATAGTAAGTAACTGCGATCTGCATATTGATTCATATAAAAAGCCGGAAATGGCAATGGCAAAAGGTGCCAACAATCACGGAAGCATGGTTCAGATTGGCGAGTCATGGTATATCTTTTACCACAGGCATACCAACAATACCTGGTACAGCAGACAAGGATGTGCAGAGAAGCTCACATTCAACCCTGATGGCAGCATAATACAGGCTGAAATAACATCCTGTGGCCTTAATAACGGCCCTTTATCAGATATTGGTGAATATCCTTCATATATTGCCTGTAACCTCTTTACGGACGAGCACGCAATATATGTTGGTTCAGCAGGTCCTAGAGTTGTTCAGGATGGTGGTGATGGCGATCCAAATATAGGATATATCAGAGAGTTTTGTAATGATTCCACAGCAGGGTTCAAGTACTTTGACATGAAAAATGTAACTGGCGTTATGATAAAGACCCACGGTTATTTCAATGGAAAAGTACAGGTAAAAACCAAGTGGGATGGCGAAGTTCTTGGTGAAATCAATATAGAAAACCAGAATATCTGGACAGAAGGCTCTTGCAGTTTCGCACCAATTACAGGTGTTAACGCGCTTTACCTTACCTTTGTAGGAAACGGAAGCTGCTCCCTTAAGAGTTTTGAATTATTGCATTAATATCTGACAAAAAGCCGTGGCATTGGGGAACGCCACGGCTTTTCTTTTTACTAACGCTTATTAAAAAAGAGTAAGTATAGATATTTTTTAGCTTATATCAGCCCTTTACACCACCAAGTGTAACACCACCGACGATGTATCTGGAGAGAACAAGGTATACAACGATTACAGGGAAAATTGAGAATGCAATCATTACGTAAACCTGTCCCATATCAAACTTCAGCCAGTCTGCTGAACGAAGCTGTGCAATAAGAATAGGCAATGTTTTCTTAGTATCAGTATGAAGTACCAGCGCAGGTGTGAAGTAGTTATTCCAACTGCTTACAAAAGTGAAAATAGCCTGAACAGCTATAGCCGGTTTCATCAAAGGTAATACTATACTGTTAAATGTTCTAAACTCACCTGATCCGTCAATTCTTGCTGCCTCGATAAGAGAAAGCGGAAGTGTTGAATCCATATACTGCTTCATATAAAAGAATACTGAAGGAGCAGCAATTGCAGGAATTGTAAGCGGAACAAATGAATCATCAAGTCCCATCTTACCGATTAACTGCAGGAATCCAAGCGCTGTAACCTGCGCAGGAATCATCATTACCATAAGGATAAATGTAAACATAAAGTTCTTTAACTTAAAATCATATGCATGAATTGCATAGGCTGTCATTGTTGAGAAATATGTTGACAAAACAGCCGTAACAACTGCTATGAAAAGTGAGTTAAAAATACCGTTAAAAATCGGTAATGTACCGTTTTTAAGATTTGTCCAGTTCTCGATAATGTGTGTACTGGGTATTGCTGTGAAACCTGAGCTAAGCTCCTGATGAGATCTGGTCGAGTTGATAAATAATACATAAAACCAGAACAAGCACAGGAAAGATACCAGAACCAGTACCACATATGCAATTATTCTTCTGGCCTGTACAGAAGCACCATTTTCCTTCTGACCTGCCATTAAGCTTCTATTAGGTAAAGCCATAGTTGTATCAGCTGCCATATTTTTTTCCTCTCTCTAAATCATTGTTAACAAAAGCATCTTATGCTTTGTTTTTGCTTCTCTTCTTTTCATTCTCACCTGAAGCTGTAAACTTAAATACGATGAGACTCAGAATACCTGTTATTACGAACATGAATACTGAAAGTGCACCGCCAAGTCCATAGTTCTTGCTGTACAGATGCTTATTCAGGTACATAATAAGTGTCATTGATGAACGCATGGGATCTCCGGTTCCGTCTGTCAGGATCTGAGGAACATCGAACATCTGAAGTCCACCGATGAGTGAAGTAATCATAACGAAGATAAGAATAGGTTTAAGCAGCGGTAATGTTATTTTATAGAAAATCTGAGTAGCCGTAGCTCCATCAACCTGAGCAGCCTCGAAGAGTGAAGGGTCAATACCCATCATTCCAGCCATCAGAAGAATAGTCGTATTACCAAACCACATAACACAGTTCATGAATGCTACAAGTGAACGAACAGACCATACATGAGACATAAACTGATATGACTCCTTTATAACACCAAGCTGTAAAAGCAGAGAGTTAATCGGTCCTGTGTTTGCAAATAATGTAAAGAACAGCATTGAGAATGCAGATGCCATAATAAGATTAGGCATATATATAACTGTCTTGAAAAATCCCTGTCCTTTAAGTCTAAGTGAAGGATCTGTGAACCATGCACCAAGCAGAAGAGACAAAATTATCTGAGGCACAAAGCCCATAACCCACATGATCAGAGTATTTACAAGATAAGTCGGCAAATCGCCGTTTGTAATAATAGTAGCATAATTCTTTAAACCTACGAAGTTAGGTCCAATCTGAGTAAGACCTGAACGATAATTCTCAAAGAATGAATTATAAACAGTAGTTACCAAAGGTATCATTTGGAAAACAAGGTAAACAACAATAAAAGGAATAAGGAAAATATAGCCCCATTTATTGTAGCTTACTACTTTACTCTTTTTTTTCATAAGCGTCCCCTTTTCAATCTAGCGATTTTCAATATACAGGGCGCAGAGGAATGTCCCTTGCGCCCCGCAAATGTTTGCATAATCGTAAGGCCTTTTGCCTATCGATTTTTAAAAATATCAGTCAGCTGTAACTTCAGGATACTTCTCAACTACAGCCTTCTTGAATACATCAAGTGCCTCATCAAGAGTAGCGTTGCCTTCGAAGTAGTTCTTTGCAGCGTTCTGGAAAGCTTCGTTACATCCCTGATCGTATGCAGAAAGGTTAGAAAGGTCTACCTTCTCAGCACCTTCAGCAAGCTGCTTGTAAGGATTCTGTCCACCAAGAAGTGCAAGGTTACCTGAATCATCAGAAGCAAGCTCTGCAAGAACTGTCTTGCTGTTTACACAGTCAGCATCCTTTGTTGCGATTTCCTTAAGAACATCCTTATCTGTTGTCATTGTAAGGATGATATCCTTAACAAGACCAGCATTGTCTGTACCTGTAGCTGCGCAGATCCATGTGCCGCCCCAGAAATAAGACTGAGGTCCTACACAGTATCCCCAACCACCCTGGTTAGCGATTGTGCCTTCCTGATCAGCATCAAGACAGAAATTGAAGAACCAAGCGGGTCCAAAGTAGCAGAAGATCTTTCCTTCAGGAGTCTTACCCTTTGCCCAGTCATCACCCCAAAGGTCATATGTGTTCTCAGCCTTAGCATCAACAAGATCCTTAGAATCATTTACCCAGTTCATAAGGTTGTCATCAATTACGAGCTTACCATCCTGTACCCACTTGCCTGATACGTTGTTAGAATATGTACGATATGTATCGTTTACAGAACACATTGTGTAGCCAGCTTCCTCTGCCTTCTTAGCTGTCTCAACATACTTGCTCCAATCAGCTACTGATGCCTGAACTTCATCAGGATCATCTGTTCCAAGAACTTCCTTAGCAGCCTCACGGTTGTAAATAAGACCAGCTGAGCATGCCTGCCATGAAGATCCCTTAAGCTTACCGTTGCTATCTGTTACAATAGACTGTGTATATGTGTACTGGTCAGCAAGATCAGCATCTGAAATACCAAGATCTGCTAAAGCCATTGTGTAATCTGTATCTACATACTTAAGAGCGTAGTCAGCCTCAACAAGGAAAAGATCGATCTT
>JAEEGL014537728.1_pt1 | contig 39023 bp, 38 predicted proteins | sample 9134231 | NCBI WGS metagenome assembly JAEEGL01 (sample SAMN16246548, study PRJNA631951) | gut metagenome | biome: gut microbiome; feature: rumen; material: fiber-attached | host: Bos | place: Iran: Karaj | collected 2018-10 | reverse complement strand
TAGACGATTTTTCGATTTTTGTCTTCAAAATGTGCAAAAGAGCCTGAATTTGCACGTTTTGTAGACGAATTTCCGTTTTTCGTCATCAATATGTGCACAGAGCAACTAACCAAATAACAAAGGGCGTCTCGTTGAGGCGCCATTAACTTTGTTTTTCAGCCCTTAAGAATTTGCGGCTGCTTCATTTACCCTGAATTCAAAGAATGTATTTACGATCGGAACGATGAGCCTTGCGTTGGGTTCGTTGAGGGATACCCTGAAAACAAGCTTTTTCTGTAATTGTTGCCTGTTTTTTTGCCCCTGTGCGATAGCGCTTGCATAACGACCACTACATAAAATACAAAAATGGCAGGGAAATGGGGTTCCCTGCCATTTTTGGCTAAATATTCGGATAAGCGGCAATGATCATAAGTGGCTTTGAATGATCGTTTCTTGCCGCCTAACTGAAGCAGATCAGATCTCCTCGACTCTGACGTTCTTGATATGGATAGTGGCGGTGTCTTTGTGCTTACCCATATTGAACTCTAAGCGGCCGTTGTTATCATCCTTGTCCTTCATTTCGAACTCGAAAACGAAGGTGTTCCATTCGGTCGTCAGGTCTATTGAGGTGTCTTTCAGGTACCGGATCCAGCCGGCGTTCGGCGCGGATACGCAGACGATACATTTTCGGGCTTCATCCGCTCGGATATCGAAGGTTACCCGGTATTTGTGGCCCTTCAGCATCGGGAGGTCAGGATGTACGAGCTGGACGGAGTATTCCTCCGTACCGTAGTTCTTTGTGTAGATGATCATCTCGCCGTCCTTGATCTCGGCAGAGCCTTCGCCGCCGTTGAAAAGGAGGAACTTCCAGTCGACATCATCTTCAAGGTTCTCAGCTACGGAGAAGTCTCCGTTGCGGATGAAGTTGCCGTCAGGGAGAGCTTCGCGGAAGGTCATCGGGGGCTTTGTAACGTTGGTGTCGTAAGCGTCTTTCTGATATACGCGGACGTAGTCGATGAGAAACTCAGCCTTGGAGAAATCTGTTGTTGAGTCAGGATTTCCGGGCCAGTTGCCGCCGACTGCGAGGTTTAACTGTACATAGAAAGGCTGGTCGAAAGGTGCCGGATAAGGCTTATCGTCAGCGCCTTCAACTGCCGTGAACCAGTCGTTGCATGTGAGGACCAGTTCGCCGTCTGTGTAGAAGCGCATCTCGCCGGGTTCCCACTCTACGGAGTACTCGTGGAATTTAGCGGAGAAGCTCTCGTCGCCTTCCTTTGTGATCGTGCCCTGCTGCTCGGCATGGGGCTCTCCATAGTGAATTGTTGAATAAGAAACTGTTGTGTCGTTGCCCAAAGATTCCATGATGTCGATCTCGCCGCACTTCGGCCACTGACCGTATTTGGATTCCTGGTTAGGCATCATCCAGATAGCAGGCCACAGACCCTGGCCTTCAGGTACCTTAGCGGAGACAACTACTTTGCCGTACTGGAACTGTGTCTTGTTCCAGCCCTGTACCTTGCCGGATGTATAGTAAGGCTGGCCGTTCTTTTCGGTCTTGATAGCCTTCAGAACGAGGTTGCCGTCCCTGACGAAAATGTTCTCGTCGGAATTCGTGTATTCCTGCAGCTCGTTGTTTGTCCAGCCGGGCTCGTGGGTCTCACGGTTCCACTTGGACTCGTCAAGTTCTTTGCCTTCGAACTCGTCGCTCCAGAGAAGGTTATAGCCTTCGATAGAGGGCGTCTCAGTCTTCTTCTGGCCGCACGCAGCCATGGGCAGAAGCATTGAGATTGCGAGGATCGAACTTAAGATTCTTTTGCTCTTCATAATTGCCTCCTGTTTTTTCTTGTTCCTGTCTGACCTCAAAATATCAACTTTGCGCTTTTGGTTATTGCTTTTTCATAACCTGTTTTTATGTTTTCGTGCTATAATAAAGTTCGAAAACCGAATCTCACGCATATTTGATTTCCGCAATCTGCAGGGTTCCTCAGGCTGTCAGACAGATGCCGGGGCGAATGCACACAAACAGGAGATGTCATGCCGGCACCGCGCAAAAAGATCTCATATCAGGAGTTCCTCCACAGGGAATACGGATTTTTCAGAGCGCCGCTCGCGCCTGAGATGGATTTCTATGAGACGATCCGTTCCGGCAACCTGCGTAAGATCCGGACGCTCTTATCTGAACCCTTTCACGAAAAGCAGGGCCTGGGCATTCTTTCAAATAATCCTTTGCAGAATCTTAAATACCACCTGACGATAACGGTCGCGCTGGTCGCGCGCTTCTGCATATCGGGCGGGCTCTCACAGGCAGAAGCATATTCATTGAGTGACTACTATATAAGACTTTGTGACGAGGCCTCGACCGCCGAAGAGATCGACGAGCTCCATAACGAGATGTGCCTTCATTACACCAAGCAGATGCAGACTCTCCAGAGGAGCGCCATCATGTCAAAGGCCGTCAGCACGGCGATCAACTATATCTACGAGCACCTGCACACGCGCATAACTTTAGAGACGCTTGCTTCTGTGACGAACTTGTCAGCGCCTTATTTTTCGCGGTTGTTTAAGAAAGAAACAGGGAGCTCTGTCAGCGAATATATCCTGGGCAAGAAGCTCGAGACGGCCAAGTCGATGCTCGCGTCGTCCTCGTATTCGATCGCAGAGATATCAGCGTCTCTGGCGTTCCCGAGCCAGAGTTATTTCACGAATGTCCTGAAAAAAGACTGCGGCCTGACACCCAAGGAATACAGGAATCAGAACCGCAATATCGATTTTTATCTTCAGCGCGCGATGCTGAACTGAGCTATTGACGCGGCGTTTTACACCAAACCGTATATATTTGGCTAATTGGTGTAAAAAAAGGCCAATTTTTACACCAAAATGAAAAAATAAAGCAATTTGGTGTAAAACCCGACGAGCTAAAGATTATAAATACAGTTCCAGATCAGAGCAGTTCCACGGGCCAAAAGGCGTGTCAATGACGTGTGAACCGTAGACCTTGAAGCCGCATGCCTCATAGCATCTGCGGGCCTTGGGGTTGTTGTCGAAAACACCAAGGTCGACACGGGTAGCTGATAAATTGTCGCGGACATATTGAACTGCCAGACGTACCAGTTCGCTGCCGTAGCCTTTGCCGCGGATCGTGGGGTCAACGATAACAAAACCCAGTCTGACGGACGAATCGTCGTTCTCATTCGGATATCTGATAATGATGTGCGCAACGACATTGCCTTCTTCGTCAACGCCTGTCAAAGGAATGAAGCGGCCGGTTTTCATATTCGGTGCGTAATTGTCATCGATGCTGTAGGGCAGGAGAGGGAAGAACCCGTAGCGGTCAGCTGACCACTGGTAGAGCTCTGTCTCGTTGCGGAGCCATTTCGCGATTATGGGTGAATCTTCTCTTGTATATGCACGTAAGATCATGTGTTGCCTCCACAAAATTCAGCTATTTCTTTCTCAAGCAAACGGTAAACATTTGCCACCAGATATCCGTCGGCAATTGCGTGATTGAGGCGCACCGTAAGCGGCATCATGAGGCGGCCGTTTTCTTCTCTGTACTTACCCCAGTTTACGATAGGGAGGAAGTAAAGATAACCGTCCGGGAGTTCGACATTGAGCGAATCGTATGAGAGCCAGGATACATAGGATGCGTCGAACCAGTTCGGGTGGTCTGCATCGAGCAGATATTCGCGTGTCTGTTTTGCGGCCTCAACATCAGCAACTGCATTCTTATAGAACTCGTTGTAGTCCTCATAATATGTTGTGTAAACGGGTGAGCAGGTTTCAGTATCCTCGTGGAAAACATACTGGGTCGGATTGATCACGTCGTAGCAGATGAGCTCGTCCGACTGCCAGAGATACTGCATTCTGTAGTCGTCTCTGGAGTTTAAGGTTTTCGAGAGGAGGTACAAGAAGTTGATGTAGAACTTCGTGCCGGTCTCCTTCGAATGCTTAACAAGATCAGTGACGTCAACGCGCGCGGTCATTGAGACCGAGCACTTGCAGTCCTCAGTAAAATGGCGGTAAACGCCCTTTCTATAATATTTTTCTCTATCGATAACCTTGTAGTTCATATGTCAGTCCTTCTCGTAAAAAACAATATCCATGCGGTCGTTGATATGCTCGACCTTGCCGGTCTGATGGTATCCCATCTTTTCGTAGAGATGGCAGTTGCCTTTCTCCTGCAGGATCGTGTCGAGGCACCAGTTGTCTGCGCCGTAGAGATCTTCGACTGCAAGGATCGCAGCCTGTGCGTAGCCTTTGCCTCTGTATTCTTCCATGATCCACAAAGGAGAGATGCGCTTCCTTGAGCCGTCCTTCTTATCGACCACTCGGATGGCTCCGACATCAAGGCCTTCGGCCTCAATAAAGAAGTACCTGGTCCACGGCTGTTCGAACCTTGCAATGACCTTATCTACGCCCTCTGCAGCGGGGCTTAAATCGTAGTCCTGATACTTTTCGAGGAGCCCGCGAAAAGCTTCTGTCTGCATCTTCCAGATAGTCTCAATGTCTTCTCTTTTTGCCTGTCGTAAAGTAATGCTCATATCAATAGATTATAACGCTTGGCGGTTTGTTTTCGCATCTGTCTGATGATATATAATAAAAGCATTAATGATGTGGAGGGTATCAGGATGCAGCAGGGCGAGACAAATACAACAAATAAATCCGGTTATTCTGTTGTTCCGGATACTAAATTCCTCACAGATTATCAGAAAAAACAGGAATTAAAGGAACTGGAAGAGAAAGAGAAACAAAGACCGCGCATAAAAATGAATAACCTATGCACTTTCCTGGCGGTTTTGGGATGTATTGGTGTTGCGTATGGTTGTTATTATTATCCAATTCATGTTTATAAGAATTTCTTCCTGATAAAACGTCAAAGTTCATTTGGCTTCATTGCTGTTATAACAGCAATCGTGATAGCTGCAAGTCTTGTCCTGTCGGTGATCGACAAGATAAAAAAACACGATAACAAACGTGCATTGGTCAATATCATAATCAATGCCGCTGCCATACTTATCTCAGTAATATTTTTTGCCGTATATCAGATAGGATTTAAAATCAATCCCCGTAGATATTATTACAAGACGACATTGAACTCTAACATTCACTTCTATGATAAGATGATCGGCTGTCTGGACGAGCATGATTTTGATGTTGCCATACATAACGATTCAATCAGAAAATACAGTTTCGATACAGATACTTACGATATACTTCTGTATGTTTCCAGTGATGCTTCTCCTGAGAAGCATGAGGAACTGACTGATTATTTTAATGAGCTAATCAGAATCAGCAAGTACTTCAATGGCTATACAGATAACCGCAGAGTAATGACCATTAATGTTCTGTGGGTCTATTATTGCCCTGATGAAAAAGAAGGGTTCTATGACGGATACCAGCAAACGATAGGAGCAAGCGACAAATTTATTCCTTCTGACATAGAAGAAATAAATAATTATATCGCTTTAAATCTTCAAAAGCATGAAGGTAAAATTGATACGGAACCCGACAAGCTGGTTGATGCAATTATCGTGGTGAAGTGATCACCTCGTCAGCACCATGCCCTCTGTAGAATTTGTAAATCCGAGGCTCTCGTAAAGGGGTCTTCCCATTGTTGTTGCATCAAGGCTGATCTCTGTTGCGCCTCTTTTCCAGGTCTCGTCGATCAGCATGTTTACCATCTTGCGTGCGATGCCCTGGCGGCGGTATTCAGATCTTGTATAAACGTTCATCAGATGCGCGCGCCTTCCCGTAGGATGCGAAAATGTAGGCATTATCCACATGAAGCTCATCGATGCGCAGCCGATCACTTTGCCGTCATCTATTGCAAGTACCGTAATGTGATCGCCGTTAAGGAAATAATCGCGGCTCTCTCGTACGATCTCTTCCGAATATTCGTAATCAGCGGGAAGGTTATTTACGACCTTCAGCATCTCAAGTCTGCTGCTCATGAGGAGCTCAATATCTTCATTTGTTGCTATTTTGCACTCAATCATTGTTTCATTTTCCTTTTGTGTTGCGTTGTAAAAGAATTAGTTGTGCGAGCGATTCCGCACAAGCGAAGCGCGGAGGACCTAAGCGAGCATAACTATTTCTTTTTCAATACTGCTGTTGCAGCGTAGTGTAATACATCAAATTCATCGGGTACGTTCTTCAATAGTTCGCGGTGCTCTGCATCCCATTTCGCGAGTTCATCAGGCGATAAAGAAGCGCCGACGCCTCTGCATGCGATCATGCGGCCGTGCCAGGATTCCTTCGTGAAAGGCACCTTGAGATCGTACTCTTCGTGATAATCCATGTCGAAATAATCGTACATCACTTCAGGTATGAAGATCGGGTGTCTGGTCTCGCCACCGCCGGTCCATGCCGGGCTGTATTTGCGGACCAGGTTTTCGCTCATTTCCGCGATCTTGTCTTCGTACGGAAGCCATGCCATATAGAGGATCACGAGCTTTCCGTCCTTCTTGAGGATGCGTGCAAATTCAGGCGCGACCTTTTTGTGATCGAAATACCAGAAGCACTGGCACGCTGTGATCACGTCGAAAGACTCATCAGGGAAGTCGAGTTTTTCGGCAGAAACAGCCTGATAATTAATGTTCATGCCGGCTTCTTCAGAAAGTTTTTTCGCCTGCTCGATCTGCTCAGGAGAGATGTCCGTTCCTGTCCATTCTGCTCCGAACTTATACATGTTGCGCGGCAAAACGCCGGTGCCTGTGCCGAGATCCAACACCTTCTGGCCCTTTACGCAAAGGCCTCTGTCAGCTACCTTCTGATAGAAGAGATCCGGATAGATGTCTCTGTATTTTGCATAGAACTCCGAAGTCTTGCCCCAGTCAAAAGCCTTGCCGGCATCTATTCTGCTGTCTTTAATATCCATATTCCTACTCCAATTAGCTTGAAAACTATTTATACATTATATCGCAGCGTGTATAGTTAGTTATGTAGGGTAGGGTAGTAGGTTTTCATAAATTGCGGGAGCAAAGACAATAAAAAATGTCTCAACGAGCTAAAAAGAAACCTAATAAGGGAGTTGTCGCAACCATTATCGTTGTGGCAATTATTCTTACGGTCGTTTTATTCACGCGAAGAAATTGTCTCTTAGACGGTGGTACTGTTATTTACCGCAGTATTGCTTTCGAAAGGCTATACCAGGTTGAACACAGGCACAGATTATATGATGAAGCCGGATATGTGTATTATGAAAAAGGGTATATTGTCACATTATTCGGCATGGAAGTTTTTAACAATGTCTATGTTGATTATAACGACGGACATTCATTAGAGCATCCTCCCGAAGTCGAAGCAATGAACAAAGAAATAGACAAGGTTCTGGCAATACCAAATGGAGATTAAGAATAATCCCTTACAGCGACTTTATAAACTTATCCGCCATTTCCGGCCATGCGCATACTTCAGGGAACTTCGGCGCATTGGGATCGTAGGGCCAGGGCTTTAAGAAATCAAGCAAGCTTTCAGGGTCGCCGTCGAATTCGATGAGGCCCTCTTTTATTGCCTTTACGAGCGCGAAGCTCTGCTCAGCTGTATAAGGTTCACCGTGCATTCCTCTTGCCCATTCCTCGGTCGGAATAGAGAGGCCGTGGAAGCCGTGAGGGAAGGTGACGTGCTCGTACTTAACGCCTGCTTTTTTGCATGCTTCAGCGTAGAGATAACTGTTCTTAACGGGCACGAGATCGTCCTCTTCGGTCTGCCAGATGAAGCAGGGAGGATTGGTGGATTTTACGTGCTTCTCGAGAGAGTATTTATCGAGCAAAGTCTTTGCTTCTTCGTCGTCTCTGTCGTAGATATCGCCGCCCAAAAGGAAGCGGAACGAATCCTGATGAGCAAACTCGCCTGAAGTGATTACAGGGTAGGAGAGGATAGCTGCGTCAGGGCGGCAGGAAACATCAGCATATAAAGGATTCGGATTATCGATCTCATCCCAGTAATCGCATAAAGATGCACAGACGTGGCCTGCAGCTGAGAATCCGCAAATGTAGATTTTTGAGGGGTCGATGCGATATTCGGAAGCATTCTTTCTTACGAATCTGACAGCTCTTGCGAGGTCTCTCATAGCCTGGTCCATAACGGGTACGCGGCAGAGCTGGTTGGTCGTGTAGGTCATAACAAAACAGCTATAGCCGAGCTCGTTGAAGCGCTTTGCGACGAGTTCGCCTTCGGGAGGAACTGTGACAGCGTAGCCGCCGCCGGGGAGAACCAGCATGCAGGGATTCGTGCTGCCTTCATCAAGAAGATAGGCCCTCAGATTGGGCGTGAAATCAAATGCCAACGGGTATGTATATTCGCCCTTCTGCCAGATGTCGATCTTTTCCATAATGTGAAATCCCCCTTTTCGAGCTCGAAAACATAATCAATTATAGCCATGAAAGGGGCTGTTGAGAATGCGCCGGGTAGAGTTTTAGAGATGGCTTATCAGTGGAGCTGCTCCGTGACGGCGCGGATCCTGTCTTCGGCATTGATGAATGCCTGCGCAATAACGGGATCAAAGTGCTCGCCGGAGCTTTCCTTGATGATCTTCATGGCATCGTCAAACGGTATGCCGGGCTTGTAAACACGCTTAGCGACCAGGGCGTCGAAAACATCGGCGACGGCCATGATCCTTGCTGACAGCGGGATCTCCTCACCCTTAAGGCCGCACGGATATCCTTTGCCGTTCCATTTTTCGTGATGGTAATGGGCCATGTTTTCGGCTTCGCCCAGGTAGTCTTCCTTGAGGGCGTCGCTCTCGACGGTCTTTTTAACGGTGCTGATGATCTTCGCGCCTTCTTCGGCGTGGGTCTTCATGATCTCATACTCTTCATCGTTGAACTTGCCGGGTTTGTTGAGGATCGTATCGGAGATCTTGATCTTGCCGATGTCATGCATTGGCGCGGAAGCTACGACATTATTCTTGTATTCTTCGTTGACGATATCAGGATAGAGCCCTTCTTTAATCAGCTCTTCGCAGATGATCTCGACATAAGCGGAGGTGTTCTTGATGTGAGTGCCGGTCGACTTGTCGCGGCTCTCTACGAGGTCTGCCATGACGTTGATCATGCCGCTCTGGAAGGTGGAGATCGCTTCGTTCTTTCGCTGGGATTCGTTGATGTAATCGACTGTATCCTTTGTCGTTTTCGCCATCGCGTCGTAGAGCTGTTCGATCTCATCGCCTGTCTTGATCTCAAGTTCCTTGATGCTGTCGAGAGCTTCTTTTCTGGCTTCGTCATTCGTGTAGGCGAAGTCGCCTGCGAGCTTTGCCAGGCTGTTAACAGGCCTTACGATAAAGCGCTTTGCGCAGTAAACGCTCAATGTCAGGATTGCGATGAAGAAGCCCATGAGGATCGTCGTCATCTTGAAGGTGAAGGTCCTCTCGACTTCGGCAACATTAGGCATCGATACGTCAACGCAGACGTATGCTTTGCACCTGCCCTGGTTGTCGTGGATCGGAACGTAGGCCGATAAGAGCCAGCCATATGTGTCGTTGGTGATGATCGGGTCGATCTCTTTTCCTGCCAGGAGATCGTCGATATGCTCATCGAAGCTTTCATCGAAAGGAATGATGTCGCCGGTCTCAGATGCGGGCGTGTCCGGTGTGGAAACATCGAAAACAACGTGGCAGCCGTCGTCTTTTATCTGATAAACGTAGAGGTACTGGATCCTGTCGGAACTGTTCAGGATGAGGTTGAAATATCTGCTGATCCTGTAATAGCCTTCAGCCGATTCCTTGCGTGTTAGATATTCGTCGACCTTGTTGGCATCGATAAGGGTAGCTGCGAACCTCGCGGTATCCATCGCATATTTGCCCTCGGACTCCACCATGGTCTGGCGGAACTGCTTCAGACTGACGCCTGTGACAACGGCAGCTGCTATTCCGAAAATGAGCGTGACCGCAATGATTATCTTTCCGCTTAAGGAAAGGCCTTTCTTGGCTAGGGAAGCCACATCGATCCTGTCTTTTGTGGGCTTTAGCTTTTTCGGATAGGTCTTATAGATGATGAAGGCCAGGATTGTGCTTATGAGTTTATCCGGAATATCCATTATCATGCCGGCATAAAGCTGGGCCAGGAAAGCGTCGTTGATAACATTCGTGTAGATCCTGCCGGCAAGAGACGAAGCGACCTCTTCGCCCATTGTGTTTCCGTAAAGGCCCCACGTGATGACCGATCCCAGACCGCCGCCCAGGATGATGAAGCATGTCAGAGGGATCAACATCTTTATGTGGAGCTTCTTGAAATAGCCCTGCTGTGCGAAAAGCGTTGCAGTAAGAGCGATGAGAACGCTGACGATGCAGTAATAGAGATTGCTGGAATCGCTGCCATATAACCATTTATAGATAAGCGTTGAAAGGATATTCGTCAAAAAGCCGACCAGGACGCTCGGCATAAAGCCGCCGATCATGGCAGCAACGATCGTTCCGATACAGTCAAAATAGAAAGGAATTCCGGTGATATTGCAGATCAGGTTGCAGACGATGTTGATCGCAAGGCAGATAATGACCAGCAGGAAAAGCTTGGGATCGTCGTGCTCTTTTGCAGGAGACCAGCTGACAACAAGCCCGGTTGAGGGATCAGTTTTCTTTCCGGATTTGATGTTGATAGCCATCTGGTAACTCCTTGCACTTATTGCGGAAACCCGCGTAAGCAGACAAACCTACCGTATATATGGATACTATCAAATCATTTTATCAACTTCCATTAACATTATGTAAAAAATATTTACTTTTATAGAAAAATTGAGAAATGCGTCTCTTTAGCCCGCCAACGCCTTGCATACAAGGCTTACAACGATATCAAGGGCAAACAGCGCCGCCGGGATGTAGCAGAGCAGGAGCCATGCCTTCCTGGGCATCTTTTTTTCGAGCTTTTCAAAAAGCGGGACCAGTATGAACTGCAGGAAAACGCCCGCCAAACCGAAGAAAATCACTGACCTGGCGCACACGAAACCGTTGATATTGCCCCAGTTTAAGATCTCTTCGTTATAATCCCAGAGCCTCGTGTGGAAGAACGTGAGGATGAACCAGCCGGTCGCGAACTCCAGGATCCCTGATGTTATCGTAGCCAGAAGGAAAACGAGGAAAGGGTTCTTCCTGACCTTGAATGTGAGGCCAAGGATGAGCAGTCCGCCGAAGCCGTAGATCGGGATCCAGGGACCGAACGTCGTGCCGCGCTTGACCCACTCGCCCAGATCGAAGCGGTAGAAGATCTCCTCATAAATGAATCCGAAAATACCGCCGAATGCGAAGATCAGCATCAGCATCGGGAATCTGGCTTTGAGGTAATCTTTGTTCATGAGGCGCCTCCTTGGGGTGCTTTTTCAGGGTCTTGTTTAGGCCTTTTTAGGTTCGTTTTCAGGTCTTTTCCGTCTGTTCCGGCCGGACTATTTTATCGTGAGACTTAGCACGATGTCTATTGCGAATAGCCCGAATAGAGCGATTGTAACAATGTTAAATGCTTTTGGAGCCTTCTTCTGGAACTTTTCCAGGAGGGGCAAAAGGCCGTACATCAGGATCATACCGAAGATCCCCCATGTGATGACTGACCTGACGCAGATGTAGCCGTTCAGATTGCCCCAGTTGAGGATGACATTGGTGTAATCCCAAAGCCTCATGTGGAAATATTTGTCGATGACATATCCGGTGGTAAGTTCCAAAAGGCCGCAAGAGGCTGCGGCGATCAGGAAGACCAGCCAGGGCTTTTTCCTGAAATTGATCGTGAGTGCGAAGATCAGGAGCGCGCCAAATCCGTAGATCGGGATCCATGGGCCATAGGTCGTCCCGCGCTTATAAAACTCGCCGCCCGTGTTGATCATGACGCAGACCGTCTCATAGAGAAAGCCGATCACACCTGCGAATGTAAAAGTCAGCAGGAGAAGCGGGATAAGCTTTTTCGCGGGCGTCTTGCTCAAGTTAGGGCTCCTTATAGGTTCAGGTCTGTTCATTATACAACAGGATTTGAAAATCAAAGGTTTTGAGGGTGGGGCGTGCTGTTGCCGTTACAGTCTTTTATCGGTGTGGGAAAGGCGCCTGGCTACACACTTTCATTGTCGATCCACTCATTACTGCTAAGCAGGTTGCCGTATATGACGCCATTAAGTTTGGCTGCAATATACCTTAGATCAAACGGCTGGTTCTCAGTGTTGTATGTAAAGAAAACGTCCTGGTCAATAAGCAGTCCCGCATCGATATATGTACAGGCTTTGAGCTTCGCGTCGCGCGTATATTTCGCGAAATTCATCAGGCCGAAATGCTCATGGATCTTGCACGTATCCAGCTCAGGAATATACAGGAAAAAGTCCGGATAAATCGGCTTGCTCATGCCGGCGATCCAGAGCTCCGGCTCATACTTAAACAGTACGTTCATTTCAGTGTAGCCGATGGCTATCTGCCGCTCGATGTCCGAACGGTATTGAATGCCGTTAAACGGGTACAACATAGGCTTCGGATACAAGGTGTTCGCATCATTTTTCAGGCTGTCGAAAAACGCCCTGTCCATAACCGCCTTTACATTGTTGTTGGTCCTTATCGTCCTCACGATTTTCGGCGGCTCAAACACCGGCACCGGCGTCCTGTAATAGCGGTCCCAAATGGCCTCATAGATCTTGAGCTGGCACTCGAGATCTTCGCGCTCGACCATGGCGGCGTAGAGGTCTTGGCCCTTTGTTGTATCAAGATGGATCTTATGATTATCCAACTTAATGATCTGCGTCTGAACACCCCTTATTGAATGCGTGTGCATGCTAGGTTTAGGCAGCTCGCTGAGCCGCTTTCTGCAGTAGTTTATCTTAAGGGCTAAAAGCTCTTTTGGTATGTACTTGTCTAAATATTCCATAGTTCGATTCTATATGCTCATTTTCGAGAATCAACCGACAAATACCGACAAAAACCGACAAAGAAAAAACGCTGAAAAATCGTTTTCGAGCGTTAAAAAAGAAATAAGTATAACTTACTACAATAAGCACTTGGAAAAATGTGTTCGAAAACTTTGTGGACGCAAATGGTGACGGAAATCGCCAAAAGTGTCACCAGATTCGTCTCTAAAGGGCAATTTGGGACGGAAATGGTGACGGTTTTAGCCATTTTTGTCACCAATATCGTCCCTGAGTGATGGGAGCGTCTGATGAATAGCTGCTGGCGATGTTAAGATCGCGAAAAGTGCGCTGCGCGGGCCGGCAATAATTCAGGCGCCCCCGGAGGAGCGCCTGCGTGCTGATTTAACAAAGCAAACTAAATAATTACGATACTTTCATATCATCCCAGGTTCTGTCGTCTTCTACAAAGCCGTTAGCGGATTTGGCCTTAACAATGGCCTTGACGATGAAGCCGGAGCAGAGGATAAGGATCACGACGCACCAGCCGAAGATGATGTTGGCCTTGAGGGAATAACCGTCAGCAGCGCCGTAGATGCCGCCGCCTTTGATGAGGTTATAGAGGTTCCAGATGAACAGGCCGATGAGGACAACAGGCGAGACGACCTTGATGGAAGGTATGAACCACCATTTGGGCATCTTGAACTTGTTGGTGTTGCGGTTGAGCTCGTCCAGGATCTTGGAGGTCTTGAAAAACCAGCCTGCGGCGATCATCTCGAGGATACCTGTGATGATAAGTGTGTAGCTGTTGATGAAGTAGTCGACGATATCGAGGATGGCGAGGCCTGCACCTGTTACGTAGATGAGGCTGATGACGCCTTCGATAAGGCAGATGATGAGTGTTGTCTTCTTCTTGCTGAGCTTGAACTTATCGGAAATAGCTGTGGAGATACCTTCGATGATGGAGAACAGGGAGTCGATCGCAAGGGTGATCAGGCAGAAGTAGAAGATGAACGCAAAAATCATGTTGAAGATTGAGTTGCTTGAGATCTTGACGATTGCCTGAGGATAGATGATGAATGCTGTTGCGATACCTGAAGCGGACATGCTGTCGAGCATTCCTGTGCCTGCCATTGTCGTGAACATAACGACACCGGCGAGGATGCTGATGAACATGTCGGAGAATGAGATGATGATCGTGTCGATAACGATGTTGGAGTCCTTATCGAGGAACGAACCGTAAGCGAACATGATCGCCATTGATGTTGAGAGTGAATAGAATACCTGACCGATAGCGTCTACCCAGAGGTTGGAGTCGGCAAGAGCTGTCCAGTCAGGGATGAAGAGCTTTGCAAGACCAGCCATTGCGCCGGGCATCATGATGCCGCGGACAGCCATGATGAGGAGGCAGATGACGGGGAGGGAAACGGTGTATTTAACGACCTTTCCTACTGTTGTCGTGCCGTTCCTGATGCAGAGATAGCAGAGAGCCCATGCTGCGATGAGGCTGCCTACGACGGGCCAGGAGATCGTGGTAAAACCGGACGTCGTTCCGGTGGTCTTGATCGTTTCTGCCCAGAGACCGCTTGCGGCTTCTGCGTTGCCGGTCATGTCCTTAAACTTGTAGCTCAGGCAGAACATCATGATGACCCATGCGAAAACTGCTGCATAGTAGATAGAAATACCGATACCGTTTGAAACTGCGATCCAGCCGATGCCCTCGGTCTTCTTGTTGAGTGCACGCATTGAACCGGGCGCGCCCTGACGGGTATATCTTGCAATGGATATCTCCATCATGAGAAGCGGAATGCCGACAACGAGCATTGCAATCAGGTAAACAAAAAGGAAAGCACCGCCGCCGTATTTAGCAGCCAAGCCCGGGAATCTCCAGGCATTTCCCAAACCTACGGCAGAACCAATCGCTGCCAGGATAAAAGCAGATCTAGACGACCATTTTTCGCGCATATAAATAACACCTCCTCGCACAAAAATGATAATACTTCAAAAGCAAAGAGCAAGTCAAAGATATCTGATTCTGTGATAGAATCCGTATAAGTATAACAAGGGGGTAGATTGTATGAACAAGAAGATCGTTTCCGCTCTGCTGGCGGTCGTTATGCTAGTCGGCATCTTGACCGGATGCAGCAAGACCACGGCAATGAACAAGAACAAGTTCATCAAGTCGTGCGAAAAGCTCAAGCTCACCGAACTTGAGATCGATGAATTGGACGAGATCGAAAAGAACGTCGAAGACGGTTTCTATTTTGTCGGCGACGAAGATATCATCTCGGGCAAATCCAAGGTAATCGACCAATATCTTAAGATGTTAAAGTTTTCGAAGGCTTTTACTTCTGACGATCTGGTGTACGTTGCTTTTGCCGGCAAGTGCGCGGGCTATGATGACCTCAAGGATGTTAAGGACCCTGAGGATGCCGAGCTGGACGGCGCGTTTGCTTTCCAGATGGATTTCGGGCAGAAGGGCAAGGCAGAAGAATTCATGGACGGCGTCGAGTATGTCCTTAAGAAGGCCGGCATCAAGCCCAAGAAGCTCACGCCCAAGGAATATTATGTTTCTGAGAATGAAGCATTTTTAAGATTCCACATCGATCTCGAAAAGCTCACGGAGACCGTTCTTGATGACGACGATACGATGAAATCGCTGAACAAGAAATACGGTGATGTTGAGGATCTTTTAGAAGGTCTCAAGGGCGATATCGCTGTTTCAATCGAGATCAAGGGTTCCACAATACTTATTTTCGCGGGCGGCGCTGTCAATTCCGAAAAGAAGGTCTACAAAGACTTCGTTAAGGCTTTCGGCCTTGCAAAAGATCCGATGACTCTGCCGATGAATGAAGAAGTTGCAGAAGACCTGGTCGACAAAGTTGTTCTTTACGCCAAATATATTTCGAAGATCGCTAATAAAAAGCCAACCATTCCTACGGCAACTCCTACACCCGCACCTGATACGGCAACTCCGACACCTGCACCGGATCCCGGCAAAGATCCCGGTGTTGATCCGGTCTTGACGGGTTCAGGTAAGGTCGGTATCTCAATGCCGACAAAAGACCTCTGGAGATGGGCTCAGGACGGTGACCGGATGAAGAAGGAACTTGAGGCAATGGGCTACACGGTCGATCTTCAGTACGCAGGAAACCGGGTAGATACCCAGGTCCAGCAGATCCAGAACATGATCAATTCCGGCTGTGAAGTGATCGTTGTTGCTGCCATTGAATCCAGTTCATTGGCACAGGTCCTCGAAAATGCCAAAGCGCAGGATGTAACCGTCATTGCTTATGACCGCCTCATTTATGGTACGGAAGCCGTTGACTACTTCGTTTCTTTCGATAACTACATGGTCGGACAGCTTCAGGGAAAGTATATCGTTGAAGCGCTCGATCTTGATAACGCCAACGGATCTTTTAACATTGAGATCACGGCAGGCGATCCCACTGACAATAATGCGGCGCTCTTCTATCAGGGCGCTATGGATGCGATCAAACCGTATATTGATTCCGGCAAGCTCAAAGTACTTTCAGGCCAGAAGGATTTCAAAGATGTTGCCACCGATTCGTGGAAAACGGATAATGCCCAGGCCAGAGCCGAGAACATTATCGCTGCCTATTATCCCAGTGGAACAAATATCGATGCATGGCTCTGCTCGAATGACTCCACAGCGTGCGGTGTCATAAACGCTCTGGACAAGTACTACAAAGGCAATTACCCGGTCATCACGGGCCAGGACTGCGACATACTCAGTGTTAAGAACATTATCGCAGGCAAGCAGGCCATGTCCGTGTTCAAGGATACGAGGACTCTTGCTTCCCAGGCTGCAAAGATGGCTTCCCAGGTCATGAACGGTCAGAAAGTCGATGTCAATGATATTGATACGTACAACAACGGAAAGAAAGACATTTCGTCTTATCTTTGCGCGCCGATATTTGTTACGGTCGATAATTACAAGACAATACTTGTAGACAGCGGATATTACACTCAGGATAGTTTGGATTATTAATAAGTCAAAATAAAATGATTTGTAGTATAATGCTGATATTCCCAAAAGGAGGGTATTAATTATGAAGAAGATTAAAGCTATGGCATGCGTGCTGGCATTAGCTATGGTTGCAGGCGTTTTGGCAGGCTGCAGCAAGACAACAACGATTTCCACAGGCAATTTTACAAAGGCTTGTGAGAAGCTTGGTCTCGAAGAGTTCGAGCTCGATGGCAAAGATGCCCCTGATATTGATGACTTGGAAGATGGTATCTATGCATATGCAGATGAGGAATTCATCGAAGATGAGCCTGAGCAGATCGAGGATTTCCTGAAGGATCTCAAGCTTAATGATGTTATCGATGTTGATGACGTTGAGACTTTCGCTTTCGCAGCAAAGGCTACAGGTATCGAGGATGCAAAGGACGTCGCTTCAGATCCTGAGGACATCGCAGATCTCGAGATCGACGGTGCAGTTGCTTTCCAGATGACACTTAAGAAGGACGGCTATGCTGAGGATATCATGGACGCTGTTATGGATATGCTCGATGAAGCAGGCGTCAGCAAGAAGAGTCTCACAAATAAGGAATTCTATTCTTCCAAGAAGGAAGGCTACTTCAGATTCCACATTGATATTGCCAAGCTCGCAAAGATCATTCTCGACAACGACGATATCGCTGACATCCTCGAAAAGTACGGCGACACAGCTGACATCGATTTCGAAGAGCTTTTAGGAGGCCTCAAGGGCGACGTTGCTATCACTATTGAAGTAAACGGCAAGAACGTTTTCGTTCTCATGGGCGGCGCACTCAACACAAAGCCTGCAACACTCAACCAGTTCGCTAAGGCTTTCGGTGCTTCCGTAAATCCTGTTTCCGTTCCCATGAACGAGAAGCTCGTTGAAGAAATGATCGAAGAATCAGTTGATAACTACGCTTCCAAGCTTGCAAGTGCCGGAGCTTCTTTTGATCTCTGATCTTTAACTGAATACTGATTAATGAGGGCTGTCTCGAAAGAGGCGGCCCTTTTTCGTTCCAGTGCAAAATCAGTGCATAAATTGGGGTGTTTTGTGTGCTGTTTTTGCACTCAGAGCCTGTAGTGAAAATTTAGTGCATAAAATAGGGCATTTGGCGCACTGTTTTTACACTCAACTTGATTAAGGCGGTACGGAGTTTGAATGAAGTGAACCGCTTTTTGAGAAGTGTATCGAAAACCCATGGTTTTATTGTGATTTCGATACAAACAAGTTTGACCGTGTATCGAAAACTCCTGCTTTTGATGTGCTTTCGATACAAAAACGCGAATTTGTATCGAAACGAGGGTGTTTTTAAAGGCTTTCGATACAGCAAAGTGCGGTTGTGTATCGAAAAAGAAGTTTTTTCGAGGTTTTCGATACAAAAATTGTGATTGGGACGGCTAACGGAGAAAGGGCTCAGATTATCAACGCAAAACGCAAACATCCTCAGAACATCGACGGCGGAAACAGTCTTGATAATGTTCTCAGTGCCGTACCGAAATTGGTCAGGTCCATGAGGATGCCCGAGAAGAGGAATGACAGGATCAGGTAGACCGGCAAGATGGAAGAGAAGATCTTCGAGCGGGCCGTGCGGATCGGAAGGAGAGTCATTACTGTGCCGAGCACAAACGATACCAGCGTGACGAGCAGGGTGTAGACGACCACGTGCAAGGGGGAAAAACCTATCCGGGAGACGATAAAGCAGATAATGGATATTACCATTGCGGGCAGGGTGAATACAGCGACCTGGATAAGGCCCAGGTAGATGCGCTCGATGAGGCCGAAGCGCAGATAGATCCTGTTGTCCTGGTCGTTTAAGAAGGCGAGAGTGCCCAGAAGTGCAGCTGTGAAGATGAAGAAACCGGCGAACTTATAGAGCGGGATCGGAACCTTTTCGGTGCGGGTGATGGCGTCGTAGATCTTGCCTTCAACGTTTTCGAGAGCGAAAAGGGACCGGTCGTCTAAATATTTGCCGAAGAGTCTCGTAAGCTCAGGGTCATGAACGTCGACATCGCGGCCGTGGGCGGCGAAAGTCTCCTTGATGATCTGGCGTGCGCTGTACTGGTAGAAATTCCTGAAAATTTCTTCTCTCGATAAGAAAACGAAGCTCGATGCGGGTGTCGATATCTGCTTGATATCGTAGCGGGAGCCTGACGAAGTGAGGTTTTCGGAAAAGCCTTTGGGAAAGATATAGGCCGTGTTTGCCTTGCCGGATGTGAGGTCGTTATAGACCTCGTCTTCATCGTCGACTTCATAGAAGTGGAAGATCGAATTCATTGAGGTGAGGCTGTCTATGATTTGTTCCGTGTCTTCAGAGGTGTCCTTGTTTAAGACTGCGACGGGAATGTAGATGCTGGTCTCTTTTTCGGGCACGAAAATGACCAGGAGCGCCATTAAGATAATGACGAAGCTCATGACATACATCGCAGGGTTTATGAGGCTCCTTTTCGCGAGGACCGATAATCTGTTCAGGAATAATCTCATAGGAACATCGACCTCATAAAGAAACGAATCAGGTAGTAGAACGGGTTATATACTGCGGCATTCTGAAAGAAGCGTGACATGAAATCCAACGGGATCAGGCCTCCTGCAAGATACATCATCAGAGTGCCCGCGCCGAAGGTGATATAGGATACTGCGGCAGGGCTCTTTACGAGATAGCAAAGGGAAGTTCCCAGAAGCGCAATGATCAATATTACGGGGATAACCGTTATGAGGGATAAGAGCTTCATGGATTCAAAAATGAAGCACAGGCAGATAAACATCACGATATAGAGCAGATAGATCATGACGGCGGTGCACAGGGCCTCAAGAATAAATATCTTCCACGTCTTAATGCCGGAGAGCTTTGCCCTGGCCCTGAAAATGTCGTTGTTGCCCTTATAGAAAAATGAGATGACGAAGACGGACATCATGAGGATATAGAGAGTGTAAGATGCCGTGAGGCGCTCCCTGACGGCATATTTGGCGACGATGTCGTCGGCGTCGATCTGGTGGAACAGCTTTTTGCGGTCCATTACATAGCTGAAGCTGTTTGACTGGACTTCGCTTCTTATCTCATAGATCTCCGAAGGATCCATACCCATCTGCTCGGCATATTCGGCGGCCGTGAGGATCGATGCCTGCGCAGTGCCCAGAAGGTCGCTCATCGCATACATGAGGTCGTTTACTATGTGCTCTTCAAAGGTGTCAGCGTCCCTGTAGATTACCGAAACATGCTTTGCTTCAGGGGTTCCCATCTCCTCGATGAAGCCTTCGGGAACGATTATTCCGGCGATCGCATCGCCGCTTTCGACGAGGCTTATAACCTTCTTTTCGGATTTTACCTGGTTGATGTCTATCGTGTGCTTGACGCTGTCCATCTTCTGGACGAGCGAAATTCCGAGCTGGGTATAAGACTCGTCATCGGGCACATAGCATGCGACCGATACGATGCTGTCGGTGTTGTTCTCGAAAAGAAACTCCGACGCATACATGACGAGCGCGAGCATGGCAATGCCGAGTGCCAGAAAATAGCACAGCACATAGGGAAGGAAAAGCAATACTCTTTTGCAGTATGCCTTTATCATCCAAGGGCCTCCGCGGGTGAGATGCCGGCAGGAAGGAGCGACGCTTCGCCGTTTTTTAACAGATATATTTTCGAGCAGTGCTTGAAAAGCTCTTCACTGTGGCTTGCGATGAAGACCGTGCCGCCCTTGGCCCTGAAAGAATCGATGAACTTGATGATGTCGTTTTTCGCAGGAATGTCCAGAGCTGCCAGCGGTTCGTCCATGAGCAGGATATCGGGCTTGCTCAAAAGCACCGAAGCTATTGCAAGACGCTTTTTCATACCGCCGGACATGCGCCTGACCTTGAGGTCGATAAAATCATTTACCTTAAGGATGGAGAGCTCGGTGTCAGTTAATTCTTTTAAGATTTCGGCCTTGCTAAGTGGTGTCCACATCTTGAGGTTGTCCATCGCTGTGAGCTCGTCAATGAGGGCGTTTTCCTGCGTGACAAAGCCGGCTTTTCCTAAAACTTTGATGGTGCCTGAAGAAGTCCTTCTAAGGCCTGCTATAGCGGAGAGCAGGGTGGATTTACCTGAACCGTTCAGGCCCAAAAGGCCTATTACGTCGCCTTTTTCAGCTGTTATGGTAACGTCGGTCAGAACGGTTTTCTTGTATTTTAACGAGACTTTTTCGATAGTTACGATTGAATCAGCCATATATCCCTAGCACTCCTTTAAATATAGAGTGATTATAGCATAGAGGAAAAAACGGAAAGGGCGGCCATCACTTATGCTTTGAGATGAATTCTTCGAATTCGTCAGACGGGATGGCAGAGCCCATGAACTGACCCTGGAATCCGTCGCATCCTGAACCTGCTAAGATGTCGAACTGGTCTTCCTGGCCGACACCTGTAGCGGTTACCGTGATGTCGATGTCGTGCATCAGCGTGATAGCCGAACGTGTAAGGATACGGACCGTGGGATCTGTTGCGAGGTCTGAAGTGAAATTGCCGTCGAGCTTTAAGACTGAGACAGGCAGCAACGGGATCGCATTGAATGAGGAATAGCCCCTGCCGAAATTATCGAGAGCCATCTTAACGCCTGTCGTAGCGAGCTCTTCTATCGTCATCCTGATATCTGCAAGGCTCGAGATGAGGCTCTCTTCCTGAAGATCCAGAACGAGGTTTTTGACGTTGCAGTCAGTGTAGGAAACGATGTTCTGGAAAGCCTGTATGAAGTCAGGTTCGCGGAGCTGGTAGTTCGAGATGTTGATGTTCATCGTGAGCTCAGGATCGATCTTGTTTATCGATGCGAGAGCGCTTAAGGAATTCTCCAGCGAGAAACCGCCGACGCGGCGTATGTAACCTGTTTTTTCTGCAGCAGCGAGGAAGACCGGAGGAGGGACGGACACGCCGTTCTTCTCGAATCTTAAGAATGCTTCAAATCCTGTGAGCTTGCGCTCTGCGGTAAAGCAGGGCTGGTATGCCATGTGGAAGCTTCCGTCTGTTATCGCGCGCTCGAAAATAGCGATGATCTCGTCTTTGGACTTGTCCTTAAAGATCTCTTCGCCCGGCAAAGGTGCGCTCTCATTGATATCCTCAGCCTCGCCTCTGGCGACTGCGGCAGCTCTGCTCATGCGCTCTTCGGCAATAGCAATGAGCTCTCCGCCGTGGCGTGAATCAGCAGGGTAGTGGGCTGTGCCATAGAAGATGCTCGCATTCATCGAATCGATGCCTGCTGCAAATGCCCTGCCGGCTTCCTTTACGAGCTTGTCGGCATACTTCTTTTCGCTCTCGGGAGAAAGGCTTCTCCTGAAAAGAATCACGAAGTCTGCATCGTCGATCCTTGCTACCATATCGGTGGGATCTGCTGCCTCACGGAGACGGTGTGCCATGCTCTGAATGAAGAGGTCCATCGACTTGTGGCCGATAGATCTCGTTATGTTGTCAAAATGGTCGAGAGCCAAATAGATGATCGTGAACGGACGGCAGACCTGGTCCGGATTTTCGCTTTCGCGCATGTTGGAGATGTCTTCTCTGATCAGTTTATAAGCGCGCTCGGTGATGGCATCACGTCCGGGGAGCGTCGTCAGAGGATCGATCGAAGAGTTGAGGTTTCTTCCGATCGCTTCGCTCAAACCCTGGTTATTTCCCATTGCTTCGTAGTTAACGATAAGGCTCGTACGGGAGAACATCTGGTCTTCCAATTCTTTTCTGATAGCCTTGCCGCGTTCATCACGCTTTGCATCTTCGATGCCCTTGATCTTGGCAGCGAGCTTGATGACGTAATACTGCAGGATCATGTTGATGACCATGGTGACGAATGTCATCGCAAGAAGGATAGGTGCGGACGCATTTTTCATCATGACATATTCATATGTGTAGATCATGAACTGAACGAAGTTAAGGGCATATGAGATATAGAATCCGAACTTGCCTTCGAAAACATTCATCGAGAAAGACAGAAACATCAGGGCGACGCCGATAAAGATCCTGGTCGCGTGAATCCCTGAGAAGATCTGAAGAGCGATAAGGCCTATGAATAAGATTACGCTCACGAAAACAACTGCGACATAAGCCACATCATTTTCGATAAACAATCTGCCGTTATTTTTTCTCATATGATTATTATGCTACGTATATGATTTTATTGTGTTACACACATTTTAAATAAATATTAAAACTTAATTTGGTTTCCAAGCAGAACTGCCCTGCATATTTTATATTACGGAACATGAATTTAGCAATTTGATTTGATTTGTTTCATTGTTATAATTTAACTGCAACATTTCCTCCGCTTGGTCTGTATATAGGGTGAAAGCGGAGATGCAACGAAGGATAAAATGGAATTTACTTACGAAGCCAATCTGCCGCTTTTAAGAAAGCTCGCCATGCTGGTGGCGTTTTCGGGCTCGGACGATGATTATCTCGAAAATCATCCCGAGATACTCGATGCAGCCGAAGAAGACCTCTACGATAAAGAGGCCTCTGAAGGTGAAGGCCGCAAGTCTGACGAGGAGATAGAAAAGGAAGCGGAAGAGATCCTGAATACGATAGGTAATTCTATCCTTCGTCTGGCACTCTCTTACCTGCACAACATTGAGGACGCGGAGGATATCTTACAGGAGACGATGATCAAGTTCGTTACGGTGAGACCTGTTTTCGAGAGTGACACACACAGAAAAGCATGGCTCATGAGAGTAGCATCAAATCTTGCCAAGAACCGTATTGACTACAACAAGGTCCGTGACACGATGGAACTCAACGAAGAGATCGTCGGCGAAGTACAGGAAGACCTGGATCAAGGCGACGAATATAAAGCCATCTGGGATGCAGTAAGAAGCTTGCCCGTCCATCAGCGTGAAGCAATCCACCTTTTCTATCAGGAAGGTTATTCAACCGCGGAGATCGCCAATATCACAGGGCGCCGCGAAGCAACGGTACGTTCAGACTTAAAGCGTGCCAGGGACAGACTGAGAGAGATGCTGAAGGAGGCGAATGATTTTGAATAAGTATAACGAAATCATGAGCAAAGTTACTGTTGATCCTGAGATGAAGTCCAGGATCATGAGTGCTGTCTCCCAGGCGATCAAGGATCAGGCCGAAAACCCTTCCGGCACAGACGATTCAAATGGTGAAGGCACGAGCAAAGTAACTGACCTCACGAATGTATTTGTAGATACAAGAAAAGACACTGAAACAAGTAAAAATGCGGAAGAAAAAGGTGCGGAAGAAAAGCCCGTAAGGAGAAAGGCAAAGGTTATCCCCATTGCTGTAATATCTTCTATCGCGGCAGCTGTCCTCGTTCTTATCGGAGCTGTATGGTTCATATCTCATTATCTTGACAGCGCAAAAGCTGCAAGCACGACTGTCGCTGAACATAACAGCAAGGCTAACGATGTTGCCTCTGAGATCGATTCAGTCCTCGGCGTAGAAAATGCTCCGACAGAAGCTAATGCCGATCCTGCGCCCGGAGCAGATGTTTCCGAGGAAACAACAACATCTGCCGTTGATAATAAGAATCTCTCCTCAGGCGGAAACAAGAACTATGCCACTATCACAAACGACAACAGGACTGTAGACAGCACAAAGCTCCCTGGAGAGAAAGAAGATGTCGATTACAGTCAAGGTATCGGCAACGAGCGTATCGACAAGATCAGCAGAAAGCTCCCGTTCGACCTCAAGAGCACCGGTTCTGGCACTTACACTGACGGCAGCCTCAAGGAAGTATTCATCGGCGAAAACGACGAGAAAGTAATAGTCGTCACCACTTACGAAGGCACCGATGTTCTGAAGAAGGTATTCCCTAACAACAAGAGCGTTGCTGTCGCAGGTCAAACTCCAGGCGGAATCTCCGTCGAACTCTACTACGTAGCATTCGGCAACGTACCGAAGCTCGGCAAGGGCGAGACAACGACCGGCGTCAACGCCGCAGTCTTCATGAAGAACGGCTACAAGTACCTGATCGTATACTCTGAGATCGTTGCACCTGAAGTCATCTACGATCTGGTCGACGTAATCTGATCTGTTTTGAATAAGTGATTTAAAGGGGCTGTCTCGATGGAGGCAGCCTCTTTTTCTGAAATGGTTTTAAGCGAGTTGTTTTCGAGTACGAGTCGGCCTCTTATATTCTGAGCGGAATTACAGCGTGTTGATATTTTGTAGACGAAAATCGGGAAATCGTCTACAAAATGAGTAAATTCATTCATTTTTGCACGTTTTGTAGACGATAATCGAAAAATCGTCGACAAAATGGAAACAAGCATTTCCCGGGGTGGGCTGAAGAGAATCAAGCCGAAAAACCATCCGAACCGTCTACAAAACATCACCGAAGCGAAGTTAAAACTTTTGTCGATAAAAACGGTCATCAAAATGACGACAAAGCGGTTGTTTCACTTTTAGTCACCGATTTTTCGATTTCGGTTGTACAAAAAGTTGAAATGAGCTCCGTTTTCAACTTTTAGTCACCGCTTTTCCGGTTTTCGTTATACAAAAAGTGAAACACCCGAGAAACAAGGTCAATATATGCAAACCTACATATTTAAACGCTTATTTTTATTGACTTTATTTAAGAACACGTGTGTTACAATGGACGTATCACGGTTATCGGGTTTTTATGCCCGAGGAAAGGATACGAAAAATGTTTTGTCCTAATTGCGGAAAAGAAAATCCCGATGGCGTTGCTTTCTGTGGTGGATGCGGAATGTCATTCGGTGCTCCCGCTGCACCTGCAGCTGAAGCAGCTCCTGTAGCACCTGCTCCTGAAGCACCTGCAGCTCCTGCTCCTGAAGCAGCACCCGTTGCAGCAGCTACTGCTCCCGAAGCAGCACCTGCAGCACAGCCTGCACCTCAGGCTCAGCCTAAGGAACCTAAAGCAGGTGTTCCTTTTGGCCAGCACTTCAAGAACATCATTAAGGCTGCGCTTCACCCCACTGACGGTATTGCTGAGATTGCTCCTACTTATGAGAAAGTCGGAGATGCTATTCTCCTCGCTGCAATCGTAATCGTAGTTATCAGTGTTTGCTGCGTCTGCATCGATGTACCTGATTATTTGATCCGTGTTGCAAAAGCAAAGGCTGAATTAAGCAGCAGATCATTCAGAGAACTCTATGATGCCGGTACGATCGCTCTCAGGATCTTCAAGCTTTGCTGCTACCCGTTCATTCGTTTTGCAGGCCGTACATTCGGTATAGCTGGTGCTTTCACACTTGCAGGCCTTATCCTGAAGCAGAAGCAGTCTTTCTCCAAGTTGCTTGCTGTATCTTCATTGGCAGTAGCTCCTGCATATCTCGTAAGCGAAGTTCTGGGATCACTCATCGGATACATTCCTTTCGTAAGATTCGGTTCTATCATCTCTGTTGCAGCGTATGCTTTCTATCTCGTTCTTCTCTATAACGGAATGAGCGCTGAGACAAAGATCAAGGGCAACAAGTTCGCTTTCACATTTGTAATCTGCATTGCAGCTGTAGCCTGGGTTATCGGCTTCTTCTGATCGGCAGAAATCAATTGAATAATTCATACGGCGGAAGGCTTTTGCTTTCCGCCGTTTTTTTGCTTTGGCGCCGGTTTTACACCAAACTGATATTATTTCGAAATGGTGTAAAAAACGGGCCTGTTTTTACACCAAAATTAAATAATATCGAAATGGTGTAAAGCAGGGCCCTTAAAAGGTGTAAAAGCTGAGTCTTTAAAATATCGCGGCGCGAAAAAATATTTGATATAATATTTTTCGGGCGCGTACGGAAAATTCGCGCACGCTTGAATAAGGGTAGGGATAGAGAATGCCAGATGTATATGTTACTCCGGTATCTTTAAAGTGTAAGATCTGCGGCGGCGATATCATTAACGATTATCTCGTCGGTACTTCCAGATGCGCAAATTGCGGAAACAGGTGGGCCATAGCTGACCTGTATCCTGACTATGCAAAGTACCAGAGGATAATCGCGAATATCACCAAGGCAAATGACATCGTCGAGAGCGAAAACAAGGCTGCTTCAGCAAACGAAGCCAAGCTTCTTTTCAAGACGTCCGTTATCGAATGCTCGAAGTTCAATGATCCGATCTCGTCAGATCTTGTCAGGATCTGCGAAGAGGGTCAGAAGAAGGCGGATCTTCTTGCAATCTATGCAAAGGGCAAAGGTTATTACGATAAGGGTTCTTACAGCAGTGCCATCTCGACTTTGTCGAAAGCTAAAGGCTTCAGAGATGCCGATGCCATGATCGAGATCGCAAAGGAAGAGCTCGAAAAGAAGCGCAGAAAGGATATCCCCTGGGATGTCGTATTCAGCCTGCCGCTCCCGGCAGCCGTAGGATTATTCTTCCGCGAAGTCTGCCACTGGCCGTGGGCTGTCTGCATCCTGTTGTTCCTTGCAGGTTCTGCAGGACTGGGATATGTTCTCTACAGAGGCGGCGTGATAGAGATCATAATCAAGATACTGTCATTTCTCGCGGCAGGACCGATCATCATTTTTTCAATTATGGCATATGCGTTCCATGTGCCGACAGTGATCTCGGTAATAGTTGCAATAGTTGCGCCGATCGCGCTGTTCATCGTTTTCGCGATATCAACAGAACAATTATCTATACTTACGAATAACAAGAATTAAGAAAGGGAGATTTGAAGAAATGGTTGAAGCTATTAGTGTAATCAAGTACGAAGGCAGTAATGACGTCCTCGCGCACAAGCACGAAAAAGAAGATTTTACGATCGGCTCACAGCTGATCGTCCATGAGACCCAGGAAGCTTTATTCTTCCGTGACGGTAAGATCTTCGATCAGTTCAAGGCAGGCAGACACACGCTCGTTACGAACAACATTCCTAAGGTCCGTGACTACATGAAGCTCGGTACCGGCGGCATCAACGTTTTCCACTGTGAAGTCTACTTCATCAACATGGTTACCCAGATGGGTATCAGATGGGGTACTGACAGCAAGGTAAGACTTTTCGATCCCGCATCCGGACTCCACGTTGAGATCGGCGCATCCGGTAACTTCAATATGAGAGTTACTGACCCTGCCAAGCTCATCTTAAAGCTCGTCGGAACAACAGACGGACTCATGCAGAGCGACGTTACAGGCGAAGGCAAGTCCTACGGCACAGGCATGTTCAAGGCTCTGATCGTCAACAAGGTCAAGGCTAACCTCGCACGCATAATCAAGGAACAGAACCTCAACATCCTTGAGATCGACGCATACCTTGACGTTCTTTCTTCAAAGCTCATGCTCGACATCAACGACACGCTCGAAGAGTACGGTCTCACGATGCCCGAGTTCTATGTTACTTCCATCGTTACACCCGATGACGATCCGAACTTCGTACGCTTGAAGCAGCAGTTTGCTGACAAGACCCTGAAGGTCCGTGAAGAGGAAGTTAAGAAGGCTGAGGCAGAAGCTGCTCAGCAGAGAAAGATCGTCGAAGCCCAGACTGAAGCACAGCTCAAGGCAGTAAGCGCCCAGGGTGAAGCTGACGCTCTCCGCATCAAGGCACAGGCTGAAGCAGACGCATACAGAATGCAGGCAGAGGCTGAGGCTAAGGAAATGGAGATGAAGGGCTACACCTACAGAGACGAGACAGCTCGTCAGGTTGGCCTCGAAGCAATGCAGAACGGTATCACCGGCGGTTCAGGCGGCGGTGCCGGTGGAATCGGCGATGTTGCTTCCCTTGGTGTTACATTGGGCGCAATGGGCGGCGTAATCAACATGACCAGAGATGCTATGGCTCCTATCATGGGCGAGTCCCAGAAGGTCGGCGAAGGCTTCGGTAATGTTGTAGCCGGCGGCGTTGCTGGTGGCACTGCTCCTAATTCTGCTGCCGGTGCGGTTCCCGCAGCTCCTGCAGCACCTGCGGCACCTGCTGAGGGCGCTTGGAACTGCCCGACTTGCGGCAAGACAGGAATCACTTCAAGATTCTGCCCTGACTGCGGAACTGCAAGACCTGTTTGATCCGGTTATTAATTTGTTTTTGAGAGGCTGTCCGGCGACGGGCAGCCTTTTTGGTTAATGGGCGGTTTTGAAAACGGACCTACCGACTAAAATGCCATTTTTGCCATTTTGGTCGGTAGGGGGAGGGGGTATATCACCTGTTTTTGCTCGAAAAAGAAGGCCTGACAGGCTGCTATTCAGACTTTTCGAGGTTCCCGACGGCAAAACAGGCCCTGCCTGAAGCCTCTAAATTGGTCACAAAAGGAAGAAACAAAGCAAAACCTACCGACTAAAATGCAGTTTTTCGCGTTTTAGTAGGTAATTTTTCGGTTGAAAAAATAAACATACCCTATGGGGGTATATGACAGGCGGGACTGAAAGTGATTTTTAGGTATTTGGCGCACCTGAATTGGTTGGCATTATTTCTGCTTTTCGGCGCCCGAAAAAGAAGACTTCGCTTCTGACGTCTTCTCGCCAACACCCATCCTGAGTGCCTTATGCGGGCACGCGCGGACGCAGTCGCCGCAGCGGATGCATTCACAGCTGTTGGGTGCAACAGACGGGTTAACATTCATCTTGCACGCTTTGGCGCAGGCATTGCACCCGACGCACTTGCTCTTATCTAGATGCATGCGGTAGAGGGCGATCTTATTAAAGAACCCGTAGATGGCGCCAAGGGGGCAGATATATTTGCAGAAGGGCCTGTAGATAATGAGGCTCGCGGCGAGGATCAGACCGAGGATAACGAGCTTTAAGTCGAACAGCGCGCCGAGCTGGCCTGCGACCTGTTTATCCAAAGCGGCGAGCCAGATTCCTGAAATGGTGCCTGACGGGCAGATGTATTTGCAGAAAAAGGGCGTGAGCTTAAAGCAGAAGGGCAGGAGCACGACAAAGAGCACCAGCACGACATACTTGAAGTAACGCAGGAATTTGTCGAGCTTAAACTCGTTTTTCTTGAAAAACGGGATCTTGTAAATGAGGTCCTGGAGGAACCCGAACGGGCACAGAAAGCCGCACACCGCACGGCCGATCAGGGCGCCTATGAAGATCAAAATGCCAACGACGTAGTAGGGCACCTTGAACTTCAATCCGCTTAAGTAGTTTTGCAGGGAGCCGACAGGGCAGGCGCCGACAGCGCCGGGGCAGGAGTAGCAGTTAAGGCCGGGCACACAGACGGACTTTGTGGGACCCTGGTAGATCCTGCCTTCAAGAAAGCCTTTGAAGTTGGCGTTCTGGATCAGGGTAGCTATTGCCTGGATTGAATGTCTGACCCACTTCTTAGCCAATGCCTACACACTCCATACAGATCCTTGCTGCCTTCGCGAAAACAGAATCAGGCTGCTTAAGGGCGATCCCCACGACTATGAGGATCACTCCGGCTGCCAAAAGAGAAAATGTGATGATGCGTTTTCGCATAGGACTCCGATACAGACTGATGTTTCCGGGCTTAAGTGTTTCCGGTTTTAAGTGTTCCGGGCTTAAGAGATGGCTGGTTTTAATGCCAGACTTTAGAACTGCCGGCATCTAAACTGTTAGAGATAATTCTTGATTATTGCTTCCCAGCCTTCGTAGGAGTTGGAACCGATGACGCTGCCTGAGCCGTCTTCCATCTTGATTATGTGGCCTTTGCTATCAACAAAGATCGTTGTCGGAACGTAGCCGGTCTGGAACTGGTCGAATTCTGAAGTGTAGTGGAGGATGGGATATGAGACCTGTTTTTTGCTCAGAATATCTCTGACATCACTCTCCATATGGGTCTCGGAATAAACACCTAAGATCTGAAAACCCTGGTCCTTATATTTTTCATAAAGGCTTGTGAGATCGGGGAGCTCTTTACAGCAGGGGCCGCACCAGGGCTCCCAGAAATTTATCATGGTGAGCTTATTTGAAGCAAAGACACTCTCGTCCCATTCGTTGCCCTGACGGTCAGTTGTCTTGAATGTGAAATCGGGTGTGAAATCGGCACTGGTTTCCGGAGACACTGCTGATTCTGAGGCCGAAGTTGTGGAAGCGGTGGTCTCCTCTGCATTTGATGCGGAGCAGGATGCGATTGAAAGCACCATGGCACCGCAAAGGATCATTGATAAAAACTTTTTCATAAATACTCCGTTAGTTTTATTTTCAGTGACTGCTTAAGTCACGTTTATGCATCTATTTCTATGGTATCCGGCATGTACTGCGATATGATCATTTCCCATTCTCTCGTTGTATAGGTGCCGGGTAAGTACTTTTCCCCTTTTATATAATAGATACGGCCCGTGCCGGTGATAAAGGAGTTTGAGGGAATATAGCGTGACTTTATCTCGTCGAGACCTGATTCGTAGTGAAGGAAAGGGAATGTGATCTTGTACTTTTCTATGAGACTGTCGATCTCGCTTTCCAGCGACGTATCTTTATATACACAGAAGACCATGAAACCCTGATCCTTATATTTTTCGTAGAGCTGTTCAAGTTCGGGGAGATTGTCGCAACCGGGTTCGCAATAGGCCTCCCAGAAAACGATCATGGTGAGCTTATATTGAGTAAAGATGTGCTCGTCATATTCGTTGCCGTCTCTGTCAGTGGTCTTGAACGTGAAGTCGGGATGAAAAGAGATGGACGAAGTGGTGGCTTCAGTTTCAGTAGTTGTCTCTTCGGTTTCTGTTTTGGAGGTTCCGGATTTAGAACCGCAGGATGCAAGTGATAAGACCATTGCTCCCAATAAAACTATTGCTAATAACTTTTTCATAATCTACCCCCTTTGTTTTGTATTCCATGAATATTATAGCATTCGCGAAAAAATGATTTTGCGGAATAAATATGTGAGTGCAACATTTTGAAAAGCAGAACTGTTTATAGGGCATAAAGCAAATACATCGAAACATGCTGGAGGCATATATCATGAAGATCTGCTCTAAGAAAGATATAAAAATTATCACGGGGATCATGGCTGCATCGCTGCTTTTGGGCGGTTGTACCGTAAATAATGAGAGCCCGGAAAGATCAAAGCCTAAGCGTAAGGTCGAACCGAAGGTTAAGACAGAGATCAACCTTTCGAAGGTTTCTGAAACCGAATATGACAAGGAAACAATGGATAAGCTGTACAGGAATTATTGTTTCGATCTGTTCAGCCAGACTATTAAAGATAACGGCGGCAACGGCAACCTGATGATCTCTCCCGCATCGGTAATGATGGCGCTCGACATGGTCGCTGCAGGCTCTAAGGAGGAATCGTTACAGCAGCTTACGGACCTTTTCGCTGCAGGACAGGGACCTCTTACACAGCAGGCATATGCAGCGAAACTTATGGATACGATCAACAGCGCGGAGAATGTTGAATTCTCATGCGCAAACGCAGTGTGGAGCAACAAAAAGCTCTTGGGAGACAAGGTTAATTCCGAATACATCGAATATATTCAGAAGACTTTCGATGCAGAATACAATTTAAGTAATTTCGACAAGAAGACAGTAGAAGAGATAAACGATTGGGTCGACAAGAAAACGAACCACATGATCGATAAGATCATTAATAAACTTGATGATGCAACCGTTATGGTCCTCGTTAACGCGATCGCTTTTGAGGGCAAGTGGTATAAGCCTTATAATCCGTCACAGATCAGAGACGGAGAGTTCAAGAGTGTGGGCGGCACGCAGACGGCAAGTTTCCTTTATTGCAATGAATCCGTTTATTTCGAGACTGAGAAGGCAACGGGATTCCTGAAGCATTACGCAGGCAGAGAATATGCATTCCTTGTCATTCTTCCTACAGATGATACGATCAGTGCCAACGAGTTTGCAAAGAACTTTACGGCAGAAGATTATGAGAAATTCATTAAGAGTGCTGCAAACGATTACAAGGTTCAGACGATGATGCCCGAATTCTCGTATGATTATGAAGTGACACTTAATAACACTATCGAAAACATGGGCTGCAACAGCATCTTCTATCCTAAGTCGGCCGACCTCTCAGGCATTGCAGGAAACAAGGGCGATATCTATGTTTCCCAGATCGTTCACAAGACACATATCGAAGTTAACAGCGAAGGAACAAAGGCTGCGGCAGCAACGGCCGTATCAAATCTTGCCGGAGCAGCAAAGCCTGAAGAACAGGAGATAAGGGTGGTAGAGTGTGACAGACCGTTCGTCTATGCTATCGTTAATACAAAAACAATGGCTCCGGTATTTATCGGAACAGTAAATGAGATTTAATGGGATTTAGGTTTTTGGAGGATACGAAAATGAAGATCTGCTCAAAGAAAGATATTAAGGTCCTGACGGGCGTTATGGCAGCATCCCTGCTGCTCGGAGGTTGCACCGGAAGAACACCTTCGTCAAAGCCTCTGAAGAACGATCCGTCAGTCAAGGCCGCGATCGATTTTTCTGAAGTCAAAAAGACCGGGTACGACAAGGATCTGATGGATGCCGAATACAAGAGATATTGCTTCGACCTGTTAAGCCAGACTGTAAGAGATTACGGCGGCGAAGGCAACGTAATGATCTCGCCCGCATCGATCATGATGGCGCTCGATATGGTCGCAGCAGGTGCCAAGGAAGATTCGTTAAGGCAGCTTACCGATCTTTTCGCAGTGGGGCAGGGACCTTTGTCACAGCAGGCATATGCCGCTTCACTGATGGATAAGATCAACAGTTCAAAGGACGTCGACTTCACTTGCGCAAATGCGGTCTGGAACAACAGCCTTTTGCTCGGCGACATGGTAAATACGGAATATGTCGGCTACATCAGGGAGACGTTCCTTGCCGAATACACGGTAACGGAATTTAACGAAAAGACCTGCGATGAGATCAACGGCTGGATCTATGATCACACCGACAAGAAGATCAAGAAGATGATAGATGAGCTCGACCGCGACACTGCAATGGTGCTCGTAAATGCGATCGCCTTTGACGGCAAGTGGGAAGATCCTTACAAGAAGGACAATGTTAAAGAGGGCGACTTCACCGCTTCGAACGGAAACGTCCAGAAGGCAACATTCCTGAACGATACCTCTTACGTTTACTTCGAGACAGACAAGGCTACGGGATTTACCAAGAACTACAAAGGTGGAGAATATGCATTCCTCGCGATCCTTCCCAAAGATGCTTCGATCAGCGCTAATGAGTTCGCGAAAAGCTTTACATCCAAAGATTACGAAGACTTTATCAACAGCAGGACCACTGAATACAAGGTGTATTCCAAAATGCCCGAGTTTAAGTCCGATTTCAAGCTCCTGATGAATGATACCGTCAAAAATCTCGGCGCAGGTGATATTTTCGAGCCCGGGAAGGCCGATTTCTCAGGTATTGCAGGCAAGCCAGGCGATCTCTACGTATCTGTAGTACTTCATCAGACCCACATTGAAGTCGATGCCAACGGTACAAGAGCTTCTGCCGCCACCGTTGTAATGATGACAAAGGGCGCAAGTGTCGACAGCGTTTCCAATGAACGTTACGTAAACTGCGACAGGCCTTACCTTTATGCCATCGTCGATACCAAAACAATGTCCCCGGTATTCATCGGAACCGTTAACGAGGTTTAATGCAGGTGTCATAGCAAGGCGCTTTTCGCACCGGATAAATTGTAGTAAAAATCAGTCTTTCAAACATCCCTCCTCGGGTTATAATATGCGGAGTGTTTTCGGCTAACCATATGGGCCGCGGGCACTCCGCATAACTTTTTGGATGGAATTGGTTTTGGAAACGAAAGATAATAAGAGCCTCATAAAGAAGATCCTTTATGTCGTCGTGACTTTGCTCCCGATGGCTATTTACATGGTCGTCTATATGCCCACGTTCTTCTGGGTCGAGGGTCTCACGCCCGCAGGCGGTTTCCACATCATCCACACAGCGATCGATGACATGATTCCCGTTATCGAGTGGTTCATCATCCCTTATGCACTGTGGCTCCCTTATCTTGTTATCGGCATGATCGCGATCGCCATCAGGAGCCGTTCAATTTCCAGAAAAACATCCTATATGCTCATGGCAGGCATGACACTGTTTATAATCATCTCTCTCGCATACCCCAACGCGTTAGAACTCAGAGCGCAGCTCCCTGACCGCGAAAACATATTCATGGACTGCATCTTATATCTGCACTCGATCGACACGCCTACCGATGTATTGCCGAGTCTTCATGTTTACGATGCTCTGGCAGTTGCTGCGGGCCTTCATTTCGCATTCAAGGACAAGAAGATCCTCCTTATCGCGAGCGACATTCTCTGCGCCCTTATCGTTCTTTCAACGATGTTCATCAAGCAGCATTCGATCATCGACGTTATCTCCGCATTCATCATTTTCATTCCGGTCTTGATCATTACATGCTTTGTTATAAAGCCGGTTAATAAGACTCTCGAAAAGGCTGCCTGATATTTCAGGCACCGGCATTTTTCTCTCCAAACAAAACAACTTTAAGTTGCTCAAAAGTCAAAAATCTTTTCGTGGTATAATATGCCTACATACGGAAGTTAGGTTCAAGCCTTTTGGTTTTTCATAAGTGAGGGGGAAAATGCTTATGAAAACGTGTACGAAATGCGGTGCAACCGTAGAAAATGAAGCGAAAGTCTGTTGTAACTGCGGAAATGTATTTCCGGAAAAAAGGCCGTTCAGCAAGGCTGGTATTGCAGGATTTATTTGTTCTTTATCTGCAGTAGCACTTGTCCCAACGATACTTATCTCATATTTCTTTATAATAGTGATTTTCGATTTGTATAATCTCAATACTTTTTTCATGTTATTGGGTGCCGTTTCCTGTCTTGCAGCATTTGTCTGCTGCATTTTGGGATTTTTCTTCTCGCTCAATGGCGTTAAGGATTCCAGGAAGAACAATCTGAGAGGCCAGGGAATGGCATCAACAGGACTCGTTTTGTCATCTGTTTTGGGCGGAATTTGTTTGACGTGTGTCGCAATGCTCGTTGCTCAGGCTGTATTATTAGGTGCCCTTCTTGGAACTTTATTAAACAGCCCATCTTCGTCTGGTTCATCGAGCTCCTCATCGAGATCCTCATATTCCGACTGGGAATACGAAAGGAGTTTAACAGAAACTACCACATATACGGAAGAAACCTGGTATGAAGAAACAACAACCGAGAAGCAGACTATGACATACGGTACAGGTCCGGAAAAGATCGATCTCTGGTCTTTCACTGACGAAATCCCGAAGATGGTGGATGAATATATCGATCTGCATCCGGAGTTCGGTGAAAAATATACTGTCGAGTGCACGATCATCGCTACAGACGGCGGTGCTTATCAGACGGCTCTCGATAATGCTCTCGCAGCCGGCGGCGATTCTGCTCCCGATATATATTCTGCTGAGGCAGCATTCATCCTCAAGTATTCAAAGGGCGAGATGTCGCAATTTGCTTCCACATACAAGGATCTCGGAATAGATGTGGATAAGAAGATCAAAGAAGCTGATATCGCGAAATATTCAGTCGATATAGGCACCCGTGACGGCAAAGTCGTAGCTCTCGGCTATGAGGCTACCGGCTGTGCCATGATCTACAATGCAGAAGTCGCAAAAGACGTATTTGGCACAGATGATCCTGCTGAGATCGAAAAGATCGTCGGCGCAGGTTCAGGCAGCTGGGATAAGTTTTTCAAAGCGGCTGAGCAGATCAAAGAAAAGGGCTATGTTGCAGTTTCAGGTCCTTCTGATTTATGGAATGCCTGCGAAAAATCCGCTGATACGCCCTGGGTAGTTGACGGTGAACTTAAGATCGACCCTAAGAGGGAAAAGTATATAGACATTGCCAAGACGATCGCCGACAACGGCTATTCAAATGGCGCTCATCAGTGGTCAGAACCCTGGTATACAGATATGAAGGGCGAAGGCGAACACAAAGTTTTCGCATTCTTCGGACCTATGTGGCTCATACAATATGTCATGATCGGAAACTCCGGATTCTGGCCGGGAGAAAGCGAAGGAACATACGGCCAGTGGAGAGTCTGCGCTCCGCCGGTTGGTTTCTTCTGGGGCGGCACATGGTTACTTGCCAATAAGGATACGGATCAAAAAGAAGGCGTTGCCGAACTTATCGAATGGATCACTCTGGACACTTCAGAAACCGGTCTTCAGTATCTCTGGGCTAACGGCCTTGTTGACTGGGACAATGACCCCAACACAACTACTTCAAAGGATACTGTTACCTCTGCTGTGGTTATGGCCAAGTCTGACGGCTCGCTCGATTTCTGTGGTGGCCAGAACGTCTACCCGGCTTTCATTGCCGGCAACAAATATGCTTCCGCAAAGGCTATGACACAGTATGATGAAACCATTAATGGGTACTGGACATACTGTGTCGAAAAATATGTTGATGGAACATATAGCAGGGAAGAAGCTATAGAAGAATTCAAAAAATTAGTTAAGGACAATATTACTTTCTGATACAAAAGTGAGGGATGGGAAATGCATATGAAGAAGTGTTTGAATTGGGCGACTGTTTTAATCGCATTTGCTACACTTGTAACTTTTTTACCATTATCTGCATGTACTGTGACAGATGATCCGTCTAAGGATCAGATGGAGACGACTATTCAGACAGAAACGCCGCCTGTCCAGACGACAACTCAGGAAACAACAGATGAGGATTTTCCTGAAGGGGAACCTGCCATGCAGTATGATTATTCTTTTGGCACAGGACCTGAGAAGATCTTGCTTTGGTCTTTTTCAGACGATGAGTTTAAGATGGTTGGTCAGTATATTAAGCAGAATCCGGAGTTCGGCAAAAAGTATACTGTGAACGGTGTGATTATTTCTGACAGCGACAGTAAATATGATGAGGCGCTCGGAAATGCCCTTGTTGCAGGAGGCGACTTGGCACCTGATATTTATGCAGTAAAGGAACCATATATAACCCAATATGCGCAGGGTGAATTTGCAAAGTATGCCTCAACATATAAGGACCTCGGCATAGACGTTGATACCAGGATAAAGGAGGCCGAAATTGCCCCTTATTTAGTAGAAGCCGGTACGTATAATGGCGAAGTTGTAGCGCTCAGTTATTTAAGCTCAGCATGCGTTATGATCTATAACTCGGAAATTGCGAAGGCTGTTTTCGGAACAGACGATCCTGCTGAGATCGAAAAGATCGTTGGCGCAGGGTCAGGCGACTGGGATAAGTTTATGAAAGCAGCAGCCAAGCTCAAGGAAAAGGGTTATGCTGCAGTTTCCGGCCCTTCTGATTTATGGAATGGCTGCGAAAAATCTGCGGATACGCCCTGGATCGTAGACGGCGAAATAAATATTGACCCTAAGAGGGAAAAGTATTTAGACCTTTCCAAGACGATCACTGAAAAAGGATATTCTAACAGTACACGTATCTGGACCCAGGAATGGTATGAAGACATGTGGGGAGGAGGAAGCAAAAAAGTATTTGCTTTCTTCGGACCTACATGGCTTATCAATGGACTTATGACGGCAAGATCAGGAGATCTTTACGGGAAGTGGAGAGCCTGCACTCCGCCTGTCTGTTCCTACTGGAACGGCATATGGCTCTTTGCCAATAAGGATACGAAGCATAAAGAAGGTGTCGCTGAGCTCCTCGAGTGGATCACGCTGGACACTTCAGAAACCGGTCTTCAGTATTTATGGGCTAATGGTCTGGTTGACTGGGATAACGATCCTTCGACTGTTACAAATAAGGAGGCAGTTGCTTCTTCTGTTGTTATGGCCAAGTCCGACGGCTCTTCCGATTTCTTTGGCGGCCAGGATATTTTCCCTGCTGTAATTGCCAGCAACAAATATGCTTCCGCAAAGGCCATATCTCAGTACGACGAGTTTTTTGGCCATGCCTTTATGAATGCCACCTTGCGGTATTCGTTTTCCCGCACCAAACGGGACGAAGCTATAGAAGAATTTAAGAAAGAAGCTGAGGGATATCTAGCTTCCTGGTAAGAGATTCAATTCATAAGTGAGGGGGAAATACTTATGGAACAGCATCCGGAATGCACAGAAAATAAAGCTGTAACGGAGAAGATGCCTCAAGGGTAACTTAGTTTATTGCTTGAAAACTAAAAGGGCTGCCTCGTTGAGACAGCCCTTTGTGTTTGATTTTGTTGTAAGTATCAGTTTTCGAACTCGACAACGAGCTGGGAAACTGTCTGCTTGGCATCGCCGTAGATCATGACGGTGTTGTCCATCGTGAAGAGCGGGTTCTCGATGCCGGAGAAGCCTGTACCCTGACCACGCTTGAGGACGAATACCGTGCGTGCCTCGTAAGCGTTTACGATAGGCATGCCGTAGAGCGGTGATGACTCATCGTTGATTGCTGCAGGGTTAACAACGTCGTTAGCGCCGATGACGATAGCGATGTCTGTGTTAGGCATCTGAGGGTTCATTTCGTCAGCTGTCTT
>JAEEGL012891337.1_pt1 | contig 39030 bp, 34 predicted proteins | sample 9134231 | NCBI WGS metagenome assembly JAEEGL01 (sample SAMN16246548, study PRJNA631951) | gut metagenome | biome: gut microbiome; feature: rumen; material: fiber-attached | host: Bos | place: Iran: Karaj | collected 2018-10 | reverse complement strand
ACGTAGTCCCAGCGCGTGTAGACGATCATGCCGTCGTTGTTGACGGAGGGCTCGAACTCGTTCGTCTCGTGCCAGGAGATGCAGGTGATGTCGGAACCGTCGGGGAACATCGAGTAGAGAGTGTAGTTCGGCACCTCGCGGCGGTGACAGCGTCCGTAGCCGCCGCGCCGCTCGCTCACGAAGGAGACGCGCCCGTTCGGCATCCAGCACGGGAAGAGGTCGTTCACGTCACCGCTCGTGAGCTGTTCCAGGCGCGAACCGTCGGCGCGGCACTTGAAGATATGGAAGACGGTATCGTCGTTCCACTTGCGGATCTCGGGCTTCGCGCGCGTCGCGCAGAAGAGGATCTCCTGTCCGTCGAACGAGACGTCAGGCGCGAGGAAGCCGCACGTGTTGCGCGAGTCCCAGCCGTGCTTCGCGCGCAGCTTGCGTCCTTTCCACGGTCCCTTCTCCACCTTGCGGTCGAAGAGCAGGTCAACGAGCTTCGGGTTTTCGCCGAAGGGATCTTCCAGCACGTACAGTCCGTCGTCGAGGGTCGATTCCTTCAGGCGCGCATGGAAGCCGAAGAACTGGTCGCAGATGTGCGTGCCCCAGTCGAGCTCCTGCGTGGGGAACGCCTCGCGCGTGACGAAGAGGAGTTTGCGGATGGACCGCACGAGCGGGTTTTTCCAGGCGATGGCCTTGCGCAGGCGCATGAGACGCGTGAAGATCGCGTAGCGCGCGTCCTCGTCGGTGGGGGGCACCTTCGCCACCTCGGCGGCAAGCGCGGCGAGCGCGGCGCGGTCTTGCGCAATGGGATTGGGGGATTGTGAGATTGGGGGATTGGAGGATTGCAGGTCGTCAGCGAGCGCCTGCGTGCGGCGGAGCAGGACGTCGAGCGGGTCGCGGTCCTCTGGCCAGATGAGCGCCTGCCGGTTGAGGACCTCGCTTTCGGGCGGCTGGAAGTTGGGGACGGTCTCGGTGCCGCGCGGGCGCGGCTGGTTCCACATGGAGATGTCGCGCGCGAGGAGACGCCACGTCTTCGCCGTCTCCTCGCGGGAGACGGTTGGCACGGCGAACAGTCCGCCAATGCAGGCGAGAGACAATATCACGGGCAGGATTCGTTTCATGTTGACCTTTCGTTCTAGGGAAAGTATATCACAATCCCTCCTTCCGCGCGGCAGCAAACGTACAATCGATCTCAGGTCACCAGAATCGCCACTTGGGCGGAAAGAGCGGCACGTTCTCGAAATGGTCGATCTCGGGCGGTTGTGCGCTCCTGCGCCTGCCGAAGACCTCGATGACGTCAAAGCGGAAGTTTCCGTGCCATTTCTTGCCCATCAGCCAGTTCGCGCAGGCGCGGAGCAGCACGTTCTTCTTGCGCCTGTCCACGCCCCACAGGGGCGACGCGCGCGGCGAGCGCATGGCGTGCGTCTTAACTTCGACGAACACGACCGTCTGGCGATCCGGCAGGCGCGCGATCACGTCGATCTCGCACCGCCTGTCGCGCCTGCACGGGCGGACGCGCCGTCCAACAATCTCCCACCCGTGGTTCCGGAGGAAGCACGCGGCCACATCTTCGCCCCAGGAACCGGTCCGGGCGTTTTCGTGCCCGTCGTTCGACACGGGCGGTTGCTTTTTGAACACTTCGGTTGCGAACCACATGTAGGGGCTCCTTTCGTGGAAGGGTGTTTGCGCATGGATATTCGGGCGGGCCGCGCGGAGAAGCCGCCGGGCGGGCGGATGGACGGGAAGACAGGACACGTTAATCCCGGCCATCCGCCGGACTACACCCCGCTTCTTCCGCGCGGCGACCGCCCTACGCTCAGGCGCTGATCGCCTCCGTGACCGCAACGTCAGCTACGGTCTCGACGGGCATGGCCGCGATCGGTGCTGGCCGCATGCGCGGGATCACAGTCGGGATGCCGAACGCGACGTACACGAGCGCCTGCTCCAGCATGAGCGCGCAGGCGAACGCCTCGGCGGGACGGAAGAAGAAGTTCACGCGCAGGAGGTCGCCCGTGAGAGGCTTCTTCGAGACGTCCAGCAGATAGCCGGGCACCGGCTCGATACGATGCTCGAACTTGATGATGGCGCTGGCGTTGGACGAGCGGTGGAAGAGACCCTTGCCGTCGGCCAGCGACTCCTGGACGCCGCGCATCACCTGCAGGATCTGGGCGAGATCCATGAGGTCCAGCTTCAGGCAGACGGAGTTTCGCCAGTCGAAGGTGGGGTGGACGGTATCGTCCGCCGTGCGCATGCCGATCGTCCGCTGCGGGGCCATCGTCAGGAATACGCTTCCTTCCGTGTCCTCGTGGGCGGGATGCAGCTCGAGCTGAAGGGCGGAGCCGGTTCCCTTGCCGTTAGGGTGGTAGAACACCTTGCGCGTCCGTCTGACGAACGGCTGCGCGGCGCGTGTTTCGTTGTCGTTCATGGTACTGTTCCTTTCGCGTTAAACAAGGCCGGATGTCGGCCAACGCGAACAGTATCTCAAATCCCGGAAAACGAATTGTCTCAAAGATGTCTCAAAAACGTCTCAAAATTGTCTCATGGGAGGAGATGCGATTCCCTCAGTAAAATAAGGGCAAAAGGCGTCTGTTGAGATCTGGCGCCGGTGAATTTGCGCGGCTTTTCGTGGGATTCGCGCGACATCGGGACCGATTTGGTATACTATCGCCGATGACCTCACAGCAAATCATGCAGGACTCGCACGTGGCGCGCATCCGTGCGCTGAAGGACGAGGTGTCTCGTCTCAAGGGCGAGCTGGCGCGCGCCTGCGAGGAGCGCGACAGCCTGCGGCAGCACTTCGCGCTCGCCCTGCTGGCTGCGCGCGACGCCGACCGCCTGGACGTCGGCGGGACGCTGCTGATCGTGGACGGCTGGAACGCCATCCTCGGCAGCGAGAACATCGGCGGGCAACGCGACAGGCTGGCGCAGCTCGCGCGGGAGTGGCTGGCCTCCCATCCCGATGGCCGCGCATGGATCGTGTTCGACGGGCCGAACGAAAGCGGAAGCGTCGAGGACCGTTTGCGCATCAGCTACACGGGCGGAAGCGGCGCGCATCGCGCCGACAGGCTTGTCTGCGACTACCTGCGCATGCGGCAGTACGGCGGGCAGAAGGGGCGTGTGGTCGTTGTGACGAACGACAAGGATTTCAGGAAGGACGCGGAACGCCTTGGCGCCGAAGTCAGAAGGGTTAAAGAGCTGAAAGGTTGAAGGGTTATAAAGTACGATGGACAAGAAAGTGACATACGCCGAGGCGATCCTGACCGAGGCGATTGAGAATCTCGCGGGATGTGGCGCGGCGACGCGCGTCCTGACGGCGGGGAACCGGAGCGGCGGCGTGGCCGTGGCCGCGATGCGCCGCTGGCCGGAGGCAACCGTGGTGGCGCACGCCTTCGACTACCATCACGCGCGCGCGATCCGCAAGCGGCTGCTGGACGAAGGCCTGCCGGCGCGGGAGGTTCGCTGCACGGCCGGCGTGGGGACGGATGATGGCGCATACGATCTTGCGTTCTTCATGACGACGCCGCAGTCGATGCCGGCAGAGCTGGTGCTTGACCAGCTTCAGGACATCCACGTGAACTTGGCGGACGGAGGCGCGCTGTACGCCGCGTTCGAAGGCGATCCCGACGAGGCGCTCAAAACGATGAAGCTTGTGTGGAGGAGCGTCGGGGTGCTGAAGCGCGCCAAGCACGCCGTCCTTTTCAAGGCCGTGAAGCGCGGCGAGCCAGTGAAGACGCGCGACTTCGCCGCTACCTGGGAGGCGAGCGTTCCGGGAGGCGAACCGCTCGCGTTCACCACCTACCCGGGCTGCTTCTGCCATCGCCGCCCCGACGCCGGCGGTCTCGCGCTCGCGGAAGTTGCGGCAAGGCTTCTCGGCGACCATCCCTCGATGCTCACCTGTCTCGACATGGGGTGCGGGTGCGGTCTGGTGGGGCTGCTCGTGGCGGATGCCCTCCGGCGGCAGGGCACGCCGTTCGCCCTCACCCTTATAGATTCGCACGCGCGCGCGATCGCGGCGGCGAAGGAGAATGCGGCGCGCGCGGGAATAGAAGCCGAGTTTCTGCTCAGCGACGATGGCCTCCCGCGCGGGCGCGTGGGAGAGTACGACCTCTTTGTTGGAAATCCGCCGTACTACAGCGACTACCGCATCGCAGAGGTCTTCCTCGAGACGGCATATCGCGCGCTGAAACCTGGCGGCGTGTGCCTGACCGTCGTGAAGACGGCGACAGGACTTCTGGCGTTGCAGGAAAAGTACTTCCGCACCGCCGAGGTGATCAAGCGGCGCGGATACTGCGTGCTCAAGTCCGTGCGCTGATAAATGAAACATTTTTCGCTGGAGTATTGCGCTTTCGTCTCCGTTCGGCTATAATAGTGCCATGTTTTCAAAATTCAGAGGACTCTTTTCTACCGACATCGGCATCGATCTCGGCACGGCGAACTCTCTCGTCTATGTCAAAGACAGGGGGATCGTGTTGCGCGAACCGTCTGTCGTCGCGATAGAAGAAGGTTCGAAGCGCGTGCTCGCCGTCGGCGACGAGGCGAAGCGCATGCTTGGCAGAACGCCTGGAAACATCATGGCCATCCGTCCGATGAAGAGCGGCGTCATCGCCGACTTCGACATTACGGAGGCGATGCTCAGCTACTTCATCAACAAGGTCTGCCCGAAGCGGTTCTGGAGCAAGTACGCCAAGCCGCGGGTGGTGATCGCCGTGCCCGGCGACATCACGGAGGTCGAAAAGCGCGCGGTGGAGGACGCGGCGCATGCGGCCGGGGTAGGAGAGGTTTTCCTGGTCGAGGAGCCGATGGCGGCGGCGATCGGGGTTGGCCTGCCGGTTTCTGAGCCGGCGGGCAGCATGATTGTGGATATCGGCGGCGGCACGTGCGAGGTGGCGATCATCTCGCTGGCCGGCATCGTTCATTCGCGCAGCGTCCGTTCGGCTGGAGATGCCATGGACGTGTGCATCGTGAACCACATGAGGCGCGTCTACAATCTTCTGATTGGCGAACGCACCGCCGAGTCGATCAAGATGACGATCGGGTCCGCGTTTCCGACGGGTCAGGAACAGACCATGGAAGTGCGCGGGCGCGACATTGTGTCAGGATTGCCGAAGACGATGACGATCTCTTCAGAGGAAATCCGCGACGCGCTCAACGAACCTGTTTCCAATATCGTGGAAGCCGTGCGCAACACGCTCGGAAACTGCGCGCCCGAACTGGCGGCCGACTTGGTGGACCGCGGCATCGTCTTGTCGGGCGGCAGTGCGCAGTTGCGCGGACTGGACAAGCTTCTCGCTCAGGAAACGGGACTGCCCGTGACATTGGCGGACGATCCTCTGTCGGCGGTGGCCGAGGGGACGGGTGTGGTGATGAGCGAACTCGATTTCCTCGCGCGGAACAAGAGACGGTGACGGGGACGGCAATCCTTCCGTAACGAGGAAGGATTTTGAAAGGAAGAACAGGCATAATCATTGCGGCGGCCGCGTTGGGCGCGGTGACGCTTGTCTTGTTCGGCGTGCGCGGCACGGCTGCCGAAGCCGTCTATCCTGTTGAGAACGGGCGCAACTGGTTTTCGCGCCATATCGGCACACGCGTGCGCGGCATCTTTTCCCGCATGGACCTTGCGGCCGAGAACCGTCGTCTCAAGGAGGAGAACGACGCCCTGCGGATGGAACTCTCCTCACGCGATTCGCATGCCTCCGTGCCCTCTGCGCGAGCAACCGATCATCAGCTGCTCGGCACAAACTGGATATCCGCCCCTGTCTTGAGCAGAAACGGGACGACTGGCGTCAACGGATATCTGCGGGCGGGAAAGGGTTCACTCGCGGGGGTCAAGGCAGGCGCGCCGGTGGCCGTTCCAGAGGGACTGGTCGGACGTGTCTTTTCGGTCACGCCCCACACGTGCGACATCCGCCTCATTTCCGATCCGTCGATGCGCGTCGCCTGCGAGATCGAGCCCCCCGACCCGTCGATCGGACCTATCTACGGCATACTTTACGGCGGAGGCGCCACCTGCGTGGCGGCCGAGGCCGACGCGTCAGTCCTTTATTTCATCAACCCCTTCCGCATTCGCCACTTGCAGCAGCAGCCGGAGCTGCCGCCGCGCACGAAGATTGTCACCAGCGGACTCGGCGGAATCTTTCCGCGCGGTCTCGTGGTCGGATTCCTGCTTGACGGACCGCACGTGGACGAAACAAGGTTGGAACGGGAAGGCGATGTCGTGTCCGCCGTCGACTTCCCGGCCCTCGAATACGTGTTCATCCGCCATGAAGACTGACATCGTCCAGACTGCTTTCGTTGCGATCAGCCTCGTCCTTCTGGCGGCGCTGCAGGACATGTTGCCGTCGGGCGCGGGCGGAGCCAAGTTTCCCTTGATGCAGGTCTTCGCGCTCTACATAGCCATGGCCGATCCCTCGCGCGCGGATGAGCGACGGCCGCGCGCCCCCCGTTCGATCCGATGGGCGTGGACGGCGGGTGCGACAGGCTATCTGATGGAATCGCTGAGCGGGCTTCCATTCGGCAGCTGCATCGGGTTCATGCTTCCCATTTGCGCGCTTGCTCACATGTTGCGCAACATCGCGCCGCCAGACCTTCCGAAGCCGCTGCTCGGAATGGCTGCCGCGGCGGCCTACACGCCGTTGCAAGAGGCTTGGCTCGCCGCCTGGGATAGCACGGGGGGAGATTCCGCCGTCGTCCGGTTCTTCGTCGGCATCGTCCAAGCCGTCATCGCCGGCGCCGTGCTGTTCCCGCTGCTGCCCGTTGCCGAGCGTTTCGCCGGCCTGCGAGAGGAGGCGCCCGAATGAGAGTCTCCGTCTGGTTCATCGCCGGGCTCGCCTGCCTGTTTCTCTTCGGGTTCTCCGTGCTCGGCGTGTCGCTCTACCGTCTGCAGTCGGAGAAAGCCGGGGAATTCGCCGAAGAGGAAACCTCGCAGACGACGCGCCGTATCGGCGTCCCCGCGATCCGAGGACGAATCCTCGACAGGTCTGGCCATGTGCTGGCCGACTGTCGCCCGAGCCGCTGCATTCTCTGCAATCCCGAAGAGTTTCAGCAGCGCGGCAGCAGGTCGAACACGGTCGACGCCATCGACGTTGCCGTCGAGTCGCTCGCCTCTGCCGTCGGTCTCGTCCGTACCCTGACGCGTGCACAGATCGAGCGCCACATGGCGCGCGCAAGCGCACTGCCACTCACGGTGTGGCGCGATCTGGACGACAAGACGTTTGCGCGCTTTGCCGAACGGGCGGACATGTTTCCCGGATTCTCCATGACGGTGCGCGCCGAGCGCCGTTACCCATACGGCACGCTGGCCGCGCACGTGGTCGGCTATACGGGGCGCGGCCGCCCCGGTGAGGACGTGACCGCGCCCGATGCGCGCGACGTGCATTTCTTCGAGGAGATGGAGATCAAGGGGCGCAAGGGCGTTGAGGGATTCTACAACCGCTATCTGGCCGGATTCCCCGGGGAACGTTTCCTGCGTGTCGACGCGCGCGGGTTCCGGCCGCGCAAGAGCGCCGGAAAAGAGCTGGCCGACGCGGCGGCGGACGATGTCGAGCCAGTGGACGGCCTCGACCTTGTGCTGACGCTTGACATCGACATCCAGGCGGAGCTCGAGCGCCAGCTTGAGGGGGTTACGGGGGCCGGCGTCGTGCTCGATACGCGCGACGGAGCTGTGCTCGCCATGGCCTCCGCGCCGACGTTCGACCCGAACGATTGCATCCCACATCTCTCGGCGGCCGTGTATGCCTCCCTCACGAACGCGCCGGCAAAGCGCGGACAGAACCGCGCCATCTCCGAGGCTTACGCGCCAGGATCCACATTTAAGCCGGTGACGGCCCTCGCCGCCCTTGCCACGGGATGGTTGCCGGACGACGAATACGACTGCATCGGCGTCTACCAGCTCGGGCCGTGGAAGCTTCGCTGCTGGGACTACTACGGGCATGGGCCCATCAACTTGCGCCAAGCGCTGGAGCAGAGCTGCAATACGTTCTTCTGCAATCTCGGATCCGCGATCGGCACGAACGCGCTGGTCGAGGCCGCGCACGCCTTCGGCCTCGGTGCGAACACCGGCATCGACCTGAGCGGCGAGACGCCGGGCGTGGTGCCGGACGAAGCGTGGAAGATGCTCCACTACGGTGAAAAGTGGTATCCCGGTGACACGTGCCAGATGTCGATCGGTCAGGGCATGTTGCTGGTCACGCCGCTTCAGATGGCGGTCGTGGCGGCCGCGCTCGCCAACGGCGGCACGGTTGTTCGGCCCTATTTGCACAAGAAGGAGGGTCCAGCAAAAGAGTCGGATCGTTCCCGGCCCGAAACGAGGACCATCCCCTTCTCACGGGAAAGCATCGATCTCGTTCGCCAAGGCATGCGTGACGTCGTAACCCAGGGGACTGGCCGCAAGATCGGAACGGGTCTCTCTGTGACATGCGCCGGCAAGACCGGTACAGCCGAGATCGGGAAAGGCGAAACGAAGCGCAAGAACACGTGGGTGATCGCTTTTGCCCCTTACGAGAAGCCGACGGTTGCAATCGCCATGGTCGTGGAACGCGGTGAGTCCGGCGGCAAGACGGTCGCGCCGCGCGTGAACGCCGTTTTCGCGAAGATATTCGGGCACAAGGAAGGGGAGGGGGCTCCATGAAGGCGTTCTTCTCCAAGTTCCTTAGGCTTGACTGGGTCTTGCTCGTCTGCATGCTCCTTCTCGTGTACATGGGCGTCCAGCTCATCCAGTCCGCCGGTGACGCGCGTACTTCCAAGGCGCTCCAGGCCCTCTGGAGCGTTCACGCCCGGACTGCAGGCTTGGGTATTGTCCTCTATGTCGTACTGGCTTCGATCGACTACCGAAAGTTGCTTGACTTGTGCGCGGGACCGATCTTCGCGGTCGCCTGCGCCTTGCTTTTGGCTGTGCTATTATTCGGAGCAGAACGTTTTGGCGGGCGGCGCTGGCTCTGGTTCTTCCAGCCGAGCGAGCTCGCGAAGCTCGCCGTCATCCTGTTTCTCGCGCATGTGTTTGGGCGTCAACCCGTTGCAGACGACGGTCCGCCCCGCCGGTTCGGCTGGCGCGGTGGCCTGTGCGGGCTGGCGATTTTTGGCGTGCCGGCCGCGTTGATCCTGGCTGAGCCGGACCTTGGCACTGCGCTCGTGCTCATTCCGACCGCGTTCGTCATGCTGTTGGCTGCGCGCGTCTGGCTCAAGGGGCTCGTGGCTCTTCTGCTGGTCGGCCTGCTGTCAGCCGGGCTCGTGCTCGGCGCGGTCTATGCGGCGGAGCGGCAGGTCCAGCCGGAGAGTAAGGCGCGCATCTACAAGTACATTCCGTTGAAGGAACATCAGCTTAAGCGCTTGCGCGTATTCCTTTTTCCGGATCGCGACATCCACGGCGACGGCTACAATCTGCGGCAGGCGCGTATCTCGATCGGCTCCGGTGCCTGGTGGGGTAAGGGTCTGGGCAACGGATCTCTCAAGCGGCTGGGTTATCTGCCTCCTGCCGTGGCAATGAACGATTTCATCTTTGCCGTCTTGGCCGAAGAGATGGGCTTCATGGGGAGCATGAGCCTCCTGCTCCTCTACCTTGGAATCTTGCTGTCGGGCCTGCGCATCGCCTGGCGATGCGCGGACGACAGGGGCCGCCTTCTGGCAATCGGCATCTGCACGCTCATCTTTGCCCACATCTACATCAACGTGGCGATGGCAATAGGCCTTATGCCGATCACCGGGCTGCCGCTGCCGTTGATCAGCGCGGGCCGCACCTTCCTGGTCGTTGTCATGGTGGCGCTCGGGCTGCTCCAGAGCGTGGCAATCCATGGGAGGGCTGAGAATTGAGAACATTTAGGACTAAGGACAAAAGACAAATGACAGAGGTTTCATCCTTTGTCTGTTGTCGTCTGTCCTTTGTCCTGCGAGCAACAACCATCTACCCATCATATCCATTTACAGGAGAAAACAAATGGCACTAGGAATCAAGACAATCATCGAAAAGGTTACCGGAACCATTTCCGACTGGTTCAGGAAAAAGACGCTCAAGCGCGAGATCATCGTCAACGTCGAGAAGCTCGAGACGCGCGTCGCCGTGCTCGAGAACGACAAGCTCGAGGAATACATGGTCGAGCATCCAGAGGAGGAACGGCTGGTCGGTTCGGTCTTCCGTGGCGTCGTGCAGAACCTTGAGGACGACCTGCAGGCGGCGTTCGTCAACATCGGCCTGAAGAAGAACGCGTTCCTCCACTACTGGGACATGACACCAGACGCGGAAGCGTTCCTCGAGGAGCTGGACGACTCCGACGATGACGACGAGGATGACGAGGACGATCGGCCCGCGAAGGGCGGCAAAGGCAAAGGCGGGAGGGGTAAAGGCGGCAAGGGCAAGCAGAAGCGCCGTTCCAACCGCCTCACGAACGAGCAGATCCACGAGATGTTCAAGCCCGGAACGCCCATCACCGTGCAGGTGACAAAGGATCCGATCTCGACGAAGGGGCCGCGTGTGACGGCTAACCTTTCCATCCCAGGCCGCTATCTTGTCATGATGCCCGGCGCCGCCACGCGCGGTGTTTCGAAGAAGATCAGCGACGACGCCGAGCGCAAGCGGCTCAAGAAGATACTCGATCGGCTCCCGATTCCCGCAGAGGTGGGCATCATCGCGCGCACGGCTGCTTTCGGCGCGACGCCCAAGGCCATTGCCCGTGATCTGCGAAACCTCCTGGAGGAATACAACGAGCTGCAGCACAATGTGAAGACACGCCTCGCGCCGTGCTGCGTCTTCCAGGAGCCCGGCCTTGTCGAGCGCGTCGTGCGCGACTGGCTCACCGAGGACATCGAGTGTGTCGTGATCGACGACGAGAAGACCTTCGACGAGATGCGGGAGGTCACGAGCAAGATCTCGCGGCGCGCGCGCAACAAGCTGCGCCGCTACGACGGCCCAATCAACGTCTTTGACCACTTCAACGTCGAGAAGCAGCTGAACGCCGCATTCCGTCGTCAGGTGCGGCTGAAGTCCGGCGGCTATCTCGTGATCGACGAGACGGAGGCGCTTATCGCCGTCGACGTGAACACCGGTCACCACAAGAGCAAGGGCTCGGGGAAGGACGCCCAGGAGCAGGCGATCCTCGAGGTGAACAAGGAAGCGGTCGTGGAGGTGGCGCGCCAGCTGCGCCTGCGCAACATCGGCGGTCTCGTGGTGCTTGACCTCATCGATATGAAGAGCATGAAGCACCAGCGCCAGGTCGTCAAGGAGCTCAAGGCCGCCCTGAAGCGCGACCGCGCCCGGACGCGCGTCCTCAACATCTCCGACCTCGGGCTCCTCGAGATGAGCCGCCAGCGCCACGAAAAGTCCATCCTTTCCAAGCTCAGCTCAGCCTGTCCGTGCTGCCACGGCTACGGGCACGTGAAGAGCCCGCTGGCCATCTCGATCGAACTCCAGCGCCAGCTTACCACGCTCCTGCGGAAGTACGAGGACGAGAAGAAGCCCTTTGTGCCAAAGATCGTCATCTCGCCGGCCGTCATGAACCGCCTCCGTACGGAGGACGCGCAGATCCTTGCCGAGCTCCAGTCAAAGTTCAACACAAAGCTGACGTTCGTCTCCGAGCTCCATCGCCATCCGGAGGCCTATTCGATCCTAGACGCGGAGTCGGGACAAGTGCTATACTCTTCCGGCGGCCCGTTGACCACCATGTGACAAGGAACCTGACATGAGAGCGAAAATAGCCACAGCCCTGATCCTCTCTGCGCTCATCGCGCAGGCCCAGCTACTCGAATCTCTCCTTTACGGGTCGGGAAACGTCGAGGAGGCCGATAAGAAAACGATCGCGGAGCTGACCGTCAAGGGCGACTACCTGTCCGCCAGCCGGACCACCGGCGAGCTTGTCGCCACCGGCGGCGTCAAGGCGGTCGCCAGCCCCTACCGCTTCCAGGCCGACCGCATCAGCCGAAGCGCCGACGGCCTCTACGAGTTCGGGGGCAACACGCTGATGACGACCTGCACGAACGACGACAGCCACCTCCACTGGAGCCTGTCCGGCGACTTCACCTACCGCGAGCGGCATTCGGCCACGGTCAGCGACGCCTGGATCCGCATGTGGAACATCCCCGTCCTTTGGGTGCCCTACTGGTACTATCCGCTGAACACGGACTACGGCTTCCGCTTCATGCCCGGCTACACCTCCCGCTGGGGCGGCTACATCCTCACCGGATACGTCTACGATCTCATCAACGAGGGCAAGCCGGACAGCGCCTCGCTCGGCGGTTCCACCTACGCTGACTATCGCACGAAGAACGGGTTCGCATTAGGCCAAACGCTCCGTTGGAACCTCAGGGACTTCGGCACCGGCAAAATCAAGGTCTATCATGCGTGGGACATGAATTACGACCGTTACGAAGACCATTGGAACGACAGAAAGCACCGTTATCGCAACTGGGGCAGCGACGTTGATCGCGAGCGCTACCGCATCATGTTCGACCACTCGGCCGACTTCACCGAGCGCGATTCCCTGCGCGTGCACGCCACCTATCTCTCCGACTCGTGGGTCCAGCGCGACTTCTTTGAGCGCGACGAGCGCGGGGAGTCCATCCCCTCCAACGAAGCCTTCTACGAACATCGCGAGAACAGCTGGGCCGCGGGCGGATCCGTCTCGGGCCCCGTCAACGACTTCTACGGCGGCACCGCCCGCCTGCCCGAGGGCTGGCTAGCGATCGCCCCGCAGCCGATCTGGAACCTGCCGGTCAACTACGAGTCCCAGACGCGTGCCGGCTACCTGAACCGAGACTACGCGAGCTACCCGGGCGCGGCGGAGCCCATGTTCCGCTACGTGCCCTACATCGGACCTGACGGGCGTGGGGCAGACTACCAGGCGTTCCGCGCCGATACGGCGCACCGCGTCACCGCGCCTTTCAAGATGTGGGACATGATCGCCTTCGTGCCGCGTGCGACCTACCGCGGCACCTACTGGAGCGACAGCGGCGACGCGCGCGCGCTCCGCGACGAGGAGGGGCGTAGCGTCGCGACCGGTGACGCGATCTACCGCAACATCGCCGAGTTCGGCTTCACGGCAAGCGTGCGCGGCACCGGCCAGCTCTCCGACCGCTGGTGCCACGTGGTGGAGCCCTACCTCGACTACTCCTACCAGGCCGTCGAGACTTCCGGTGGCAATTCCCGCCGCGCCTACATCTTCGATGGCTACGATGGTGCCACCGAATGGCTCGATCAGTTCGGATTCGAGGGCCGTGGCCTCCCCTACAACTGGCATGGCGTCCGTCCGGGCATCCGTAACTTCTTCCGCCACACGAACGAAGAAGGCATCTCGCGCACGGTCCTGGACACCGACATCTACGCGGCGGTTCCCTTTGAGGACTACGGCCGCTACGGGCGCGGCGAGGGCGTCTGGCACGGCTATCCGAAGGACAAGGACGATCCCCGCTACAGCAAGAAGGGTAATGTCGTCCCCGGCGCGCGCGTACGCCTCAATCCCACGAAGAAGACCACCTTCGGCACGCGCGTGGAGTACGACACGGACGATGAGAAGGTCGCCTACGCCGACGTGGTGTTCAAACACCTCGTCACGCGCGACTTCGACTGGTACGTGAGCTACATCGGACGTGACCATCGCATCTGGGACTACGCCCCCTCGCCTTACGAGCGCTGGAACTGGGAATACTCCAACCTGATCAAGGTCGGCTTCGAGCACCAGGTGTGCGACAACTTCGCCTGGTCGCCGTACATCCGCTATGACTGCCGCATGAACGAGCTCGACGAGGTCGGCTCTTGGTTCGATCTTATGACAGACTGCCTCGGGTTTCGCTTCCTTACGGCCTTTGAGGACTCCTTCACGCGCATTGATGGCTCCAAGCGCCGCGCGGACGTGCGCGTCGGATTCTTCATCTATCTCCGCGCGCTCGGTCCCAGCACTTTGCTCGACCTCGCCCGCTTCTAGCCTTGGTCCGGTGGGGAGTTGCGGAGCCGACGGGTTTTGGCTACAGGAAGAGGCCCGGCCCGGCCTTAGGACTGTTGAATCACCAGCAGGGCGAGAACTAAGAAAGGACAGAAAATGGCAAACAAGGCAAAAGGCGCGTGCGACATCGTCTTCCTTATCGATGCGACAGGCAGCATGCAGCCGTGCATCGATGATATCAAGAACAACATCAAGATCTTTTTCAGATCGCTTGAAAATCCCTGGGGCGCCGACAGCGGTGCGCCGGTCAAGGATTGGCGTGCCCGTGTGATCGGCTATCGTGATCCGGCGGCCGATGGCGCGGACTGGTATGTCAGCAATCCGTTCGTCACGGACGTCGCCTCGGTGGAGGCGCAGCTCGACGCTTTGCAGGCCTATGGCGGCGGGGACGAGCCGGAGGGGCTCCTTGATGCGCTTTACCGGGTCTCGTCGTGGGACGAAACCGAGAAGGGCGCGCAGGAGATCGATGCCGAGAAGTGGCGGTACAAGTATGACGCGGCACGGTGCGTAGCCATCTTTACAGACGCGCCCTACTCCGAAACGACCACGTTGCCCGAGGCGCCTGGCCTTCCTTTGGAGGACATCAGAAAAAAGGTGGTCGCCGCGCGTCTTCGCATCTCGCTGTTCGCCCCGCAGATGGATTGCTACGACGACCTTGAGGACATTGAACGTCTGGAATACAACGGCTTTGCCTTTGATTCGAGCATCCCGGGGGATGCCGTGCAGAAGCTTCGGGATTTGACGGCGGACATCGCGAATTTCCAAACGACGCTCAGGCAGCTCTCGAAGGCGTTTTCCGCCTTTTCGTATGCGGACGTGTTTTGATTTGCCGAAGAAACAGAGGTCGACATGGCAGGCCGTGAAACTGCGCGGACGGGGAGGTTGCGGAGCCAACGGTGTTTTGCTATAATCGCACGACGGCGACTTAGGTCGCTTGAGAGTTTGACGTTGTAGGTTTATCCGAAACGAGAGGATTTGCGATTGCAATGCCCGAGAATGGCGCGTTCGTTCATTGAGGGTTTGCAAAGGAAGTCCTTCTGTTCCGGACGGCCGCAGGAAGAGGATCGGCCCGATCCTTGGACTGTAGAATCACCAATAGGGCACGAGCAAACAAAGGACAAAAAATGGCAGACAAGGTTAAAGGCGTATGCGACATCGTCTTTCTTATTGACGCGACAGGCAGCATGCAGCCGTGCATCGATGACATCAAGAACAACATCAAGCTCTTTTTCCGAACGCTTGAGCAGGCGGACGCGAATGGCGGTGCGATCGTCAAGGATTGGCGCGCGCGGGTAATTGGCTACCGCGACCCGTCCGTGGACGGGGCCGACTGGTATGTGAGCAATCCGTTCGTCAAGGATGCGGCGGCCATTGAGGGCCAGCTTGACGCGCTGAAGGCCTCGGGGGGCGGGGACGAGCCCGAAGGCCTGCTTGACGCCCTCTACAAAGTTGCCACTTGGGGCAACACCGACAAGGCCGCGCAGGAGGTCGATCCTGGGAAGTGGCGCTATCGCAGCGACGCGGCCCGTTGCGTGATCGTGTTCACCGACGCCTCCTTCTGCGAGCGGACGGTTATTCCCGAAGCTCCCGACTTGACGTGGGAAGATGTGGCGAACTCGGCGATGCAGGAGCGCCTTCGCATCTCCCTCTTTGCGCCGCAGATGGACTGCTACGATAACCTCTCCCAGATTGACAAGTGCGAGTACATGGCAATCCCGTTCGATCCGAGCGTCAAGTACGATGCCGTGATGAAGCTCCGTGACTTTACGGCTGATGTTGCTAACTTCCAGAAGACTCTCATCCAGCTCGCGAAGACCGTGTCGGTTTCGGCCAGCGTTGATACGCTCTAACTTCTTTACCAGGCTACTCTATCATGGCAGGCAGAGAAACTGCAGACATCGTGTTCTGCATGGATGCGTCGGGCTCGATGAGCCCGACGTTCGAGGGAGTTCGGGACCACGTCTTCGAGCTGCTGGAGTCCTTGAAGGAGGACGTTCAGCGCTCGTGGGACGTGCGTTTCGACTTCCTCGCGTACAATACCGCGTATGACTGCGGCGGCAAGGCCGGGATGATCTTCAAGACTGTCGGAAAGACGAACATGGAGGTGATTGACGGGCTCTACAGGAGCTCGTACGATCCCAACGGCGGATCGTCTTCCGGGTTCTTCACGTCAGATGTCAATCGCTTCAGGGCGGCGTTGAGCGAGGTCAGCTGCAACGGCGACGAGGCCTCTGCGATCGCGCTGGACATGGCGGCGGACTTCCCGTTCAGGGACGCCACCTCCTGCCATCGCGTGATCATCCTCCTGACGGACGAGGAGATGGAAACGGGGACGAACGTGCAGGAGTCCAACTCCAAGCTCACGGCACTTGCGCGGAAGATACAGGACCGCCGCATCGCGCTTTACATGATTACGCCGCAGAGCGACATGTACGATGCGCTCTCGCTCATCGACAAGTGCGAGTGGACGGTTGTGGACGGCGAGTCGAGCGGACTCAGCAACGTCAATTTTGGCAAGCTGATGCAAAGCATTGGGAAGTCGGTGTCGGTCTCGCAGACAAGCGCGAGTGCTTCGATTGATCCCAAGCCGCTCTTTAACGAGGACACCTGGACCGAGCATGACGATTGCGTGTTGACGGATCTGGATGCATAATCAAGAAAGGAAAAAGATTCTATGGGGTACATGGTCAAGGAAGGCGATCAGGTGAGCAGCAAGCGGCACACCTACAGGATCGTCAAGGAGCTCAATCAAGGCGGATTCGCCTTCGCCTACAAGGCGACGGACGAGACCGGCCAGGTTGTGTTCTTCAAGCAGTACAAGTCGCCGAGCAAGCTCGTGCCGTGGTTCAAGGACTACTTCTCCTACGAGGATGAGCTCAACCGGCGTCTGCGCGAGGATCCCGTTCTCAAGTCGGCCTCTATCTACGCGAACGAGGTGTTTCTCGGAAGGCCTTGCGGACCGGACGGAGAGCCCGTGACAAAGCACGAAAACATCTTTCAGGTCTTTCCCTTTGTCGAGGGCAACATCAACCTTGAGGACATGATTTCCAAGAAGGCGTCGGCCTTTGACTGGGAAAAGCGCGTCTATGCCAGCACGGTGTTTGCATTTGCGATGCGGAAGCTGCATGACGCCGACATCGTCCATTGCGATCTCAAGCCGGAGAACGTGCAGGTTCGGGAGGATCCGACCATCGGCATGCGCTATCGCCCGCTTCTCATCGACATGGACTGGTCGATCCTTTCCGACAGGAGGGCGCCTTGGCATGGCGAGCAGGGCTACGTGGGAACGGTCGGATACATGTCTCCGGAGCACATGCGCGGCGAGGCGCCGCAAGAGGCTTCGGACGTGTTCACGTCTGCGATCATCATCGCGCAGGTGCTTGCCGACGCGCATCCGTTCGCAAGCCATCTTGGGGCCGACGACTTGAACGACTACGTCCTTTCGGGGAAGAACGATTTCTCTTCTTCGGGGATTCCGTTCAAGGGTGGCGTCACGGACACGTTCCGGGATCTCCTGATGAAGGCGTTCTCGCCGAACGCTTCCGCGCGGCCGACGATGGAGCAGATCCACAAGGAGTTGATGCTTATCTGCAAGTCGCTCGGGAAGCTTCCGCCTCCTCCGGTGCCCTCGAAGACGGAGCCGCCGAAGACGGAACCGCCGAAGACGGAGCCGCCGAAAACGGAACCGCCGAAGACGGAGCCGCCACCGCCACCGCCGACAGCGAAGCTTATAATGCGTGGAGATAGGGGTGAATTCGCGACGCGGGCGACATTCCGCATGGACCAGAAGACGCTGGCGCGGGCCTCGTCTCAGGCGAACTTCGCCGACGGAACGAATCAGTTCACCGTTCAGGTCTCTGGCGGAAACTGGTCGATTGTCGGCAATTCGAAGGTGGCGAATCCCACGACGCTCAACGGCGAGGAGATTGGGGATTCTCCGCTGCCGATCAAGGATGGAGATACCATTGCGCTGAAGGGTCGTTCCAGCGGCAAGACGGCGATGGAATTGAAAGTTCAGATCGTCATGGAATGAAGGTATGATGCCGCGCATCACCTTTTGAGGTGTTGCGCGGCATCATTTCAGGGAGATTTCCAACATGCAACACAAGGCTGATCTCGTTTTCCTGATTGATTCTACATATAGCATGTCGGCAGGATTTGATCGGGTGCGTGAAAGCATTAAGCGGTTTTGGGAAGAGGCCATCAATTCACTTGATTGCCGGGGGCGGATTGTCGGTTTTAGGGATGTTGAGGCAGATGGGGTTAATTGGTTGATCGAAAACGAGTTCGTCAGTGGCATGTGGGATTTTTATCAACAAATTGACGCGCTTGAGCCCAAGGGGGGATCTGGGGGCGCCGAATCGCAATTAGATGCCTTATATTCAGTATGTCAGTGGGGATGTGTGGCGAAGGGCGAAATGGCCGATGCTAAAAAATGGCGATATCGTAGCGATGCTAACAGATTTGTTGTTTTGGTGACGGATTCGCCATGCAAGGACAAAACGCATCTCGCCGCCGCGCCTGGATTGTCGTGGATGGATGTGGCGGATATGGCTATGCAAGAACGGTTGAGATTGTCTATTTTCGCGCCGGAGATGGATTGTTACGACGATTTGTCTATGATCGACAAGTGCGAATATATGGCCATTCCGTGGCAGGCGCCCGTTCTGTCCGTTGCAGCGTATATGTCCGACAAGGATTGTTATCGTGCGATTCTTTCACAGGCGAGTTGGATTAAACCAACAACTGCCTGTTGCGATCCATCTGACTATCTTTAATGTGAGATTGAGCTATGTCGCATACAGATAAGAACATAGAGGTGTTTCGTGACACGCTTCAACTTTGCGAGACGCACGAGAAGCTAAGGATGGCGGTTTTTAAATCGACATCTCTGCAGAAGTTCATACGCGAGACGGATATCTTTCCTCGGCCGAAACTGTGCGTGAACAAGTCGCCGGCCAATGTCATCATCTCGGAGAAGCGCACTTTTGAGGCGGCGAAGGGGTACGCTGGAACGAAAACGGCGGTCCTTAATTTCGCGAACGCCTGGTCTGTTGGCGGAGGGGTAGAACATGGTGCGAATGCGCAGGAGGAATGTCTTTGTCGGAGTTCTGGTCTGTTTCTCAGTTTGAAAGCGCTTGAGAAGGAATTTTATCAATCGCATCGCGAATCATTTAATGCGCTCGCGAATGATGATCTGATCTATACGCCTAATGTGCTTGTCTTTAAGACCGACGCGTGGATTCCCAAACTCATGCCGGAGGCAGAGTGGTATGCGGTAGATGTCATAACTTGCGCGGCGCCATGTTTGGATCCGTCTGTGTTCAAGGGAAGGTTGCCTTCGGAAAAATTATTTGCGATCCATGTCAAACGGTTGACTCGAATTTTGGATGTAGCGGTGATGAATGGCGCTGAAACCATTGTGCTTGGAGCATTTGGCTGTGGCGCATTTGCCAATGATCCCAAGGTGGTCTCGGCAGCGTTCAAGCAAGTCATAGAGCGATATGCCCATGCTTTCAAGAACATAGAGTTGGCGATTTATGGTTCTGATTACACCTCCGAGAATTACGAAATTTTTTGTGAGGTTTTAAGCTCGTAACAATTTTTATTAACCGTAGCAACTAACGAAAGGCAAACAAATGGCAATTTGTCCTAAATGTGGAACAGAGATACCCGAAGGAACCAGAGGCTGTCCGGCTTGCGGGGCGGGGGCGATTGGGCGGATCGTCCTGACGGGAACTTCGGGATCGATGTCGAACGGTCAAGATCTTGACTTCGGGCGAATCCTTGCCGGGCGAATCTGCGGAGAGGACGCTCGGTTCATGGACGAAAAACAGTTCGCCTTGCGAAAAGGCGATGAATCTTGGATGCTTTCCCCGAACCTTTCCGTGAAGAACGAGACCTTCGTCAATGGTGCCCCCGTCTCCGGCGATACGGCACTCAATGATGGCGACGTGATTTCGCTCAAAGGCAAGGCGGCGTTTATCACGATTTCATTTTCCTTTGCATGAGATTGGAGCTGGTCATGGATATTGCGACGAATGCCAACCTTATCGCGGTGACGCCTCTTGAAGGGATTGCCACGCGCGCGCGTCATGAGCGGCTCGCGGAATGGCTGCGAGAACACGAGGTGTCACTTGCCGAGACGACGCTCGGCGACGACGCGCGACTTTCGCTCCATAAGCTGGCGGTCTACCCTGCCGCAAAGAACGGATGCTTTGCTTGCGGGCCGGGGTGCTTTACGGCGACCGATCCACGGGGGGCGGTGTATGTCCTCGGAGATACGCACGGAGATTTCGACTCGGTGCTTGCAATCTTCGACGCGATCCTTGCGATCGCTGAAGAAAAAAGCGAGGCAAATCCGATCGTCTATCTGCTCGGCGATATTGTGGACCGCAATGGGGAGGGATGCATGCTCGAGTGCGCGCTCATCCTCGCAATCCTTCAGGGAAAGCTCGAAGGGGAGTTTTCCGAGCTAAATAAAATCCGCATCGGTATCATCAAGGGAGACCATGACATCGGCTTGATCTACGACGAGCCGTATGCACCTGAGGCAAGGTTCAGGGCGATGGTCAAGCCGGCCGATTATTGCGATTGGCTCAACAAGCGGCTTGACGATGGTGGCGACGAGAGCGTCACCAAGATCGGGCGTGCCTGGATTCGGCTGATGAAGGAGTGCCCGGCGGCTGCTTTCCTCGAGGAGACGGGGACGTTGATAGCCCATGGCGGAGTCCCCCGTGAGGATCTGCAGCGGCGCGTTGCCGCCGGCGAGCCGTACATGCTCCAGTCTGAGGCCTTCGCTCAGGACTTCGAGTGGTGCCGGATGGTCGATGTCAAGAAGAAGCTTCTCAACAGAGGATCAAAGACCTCCGAGGTCGGTGGCCAGGAATTTGACTCTTTCTGCAAGACGGTGTTCCCCGCGCAGCCCAGAAGTGGCGATCCGACGACACGGGTTCGTCGCTTCGTGTTCGGTCATCAGCATCCAGTGAAGGGGTTCGAGCAGTACACAAAGTGGTACGCTGGTTATGAGGTGATCTGCATCGCATCCTTCCGTGACGATGTGGTCTTTGGTGGACCGACCATCCCGCATTTCGTCCGTATTGCGGCCACGGGAGCAGAGTCGGGGCTGGCGGGCAAGGGTATCTCGCCTGACGTATCCGAATCTGTGGACGTGTACAGCATCAAGCTGTCGTTCAAGGAGGATATGCCTGTAACAGAGGCGCCTGGCGACGCCCAGCCCTCCAGTGACCAAGATCAACTCGGAGAAGCCGCAGAAAAGCCGGGATGCCTGACTGCCGGAACAGAACTGCCATCCGCAGATGTTATGGCTTCGGCCGCCGACAAGCCGGCTCCAGCGGCATCAGCTGTCGAGAATCCTCCCGCAGAGGGTCCGGCACCGGGTGCAGATTGCGAGACATCGAGTTGTGAGGGTACCCCTTTGGGTTGACATGGGGATGAGTCAATGGCTGGCGGAACGAAAGCTGATATTGTTTTTTGCCTAGACGCTTCGGCGACGATGGATTCATTGCTCGCCGGCGTGCGGGACCATATAGGCGATCTCATCGGAGCTCTCCACGATGATCGTCCGTCCGCATGGGACGTGCGGTTGGACTTTCTTGCCTACAGCACGCCTTATGATTACGGTGGGGGCAAAAAAACTCGCAGAACGGACTTGAAGCACAATGGTAGGCAGGGGATGCTGTTTCAATCGATAAGAAAGAGCAACTTCCAGTTGCTGGACGCGCTCTATCGGCCGGCAAAGGACGTTCCCGAGACTGCATTTTTCACACAGGACGTCGAAGCCTTCAAGGCGGCGTTGCAGGAGGTGAAATATATCGGTGATGAAACGCCTGCGGTTGCGCTTGACATGGCTGCGGACTTTCCATTTCGCGACGCGGCGAGTTGCCATCGCGTGGTGATATTGATCACTGACGAACCGTTAGAGAGGGGCTCCGCCGTAAAGATATCCCAGGATGCGTTGGAGAATTTGTCGCGGAAAATCCAGGACAAACGGATCGCCCTGTATTTGATCACGCCGAAAAGTGAGGCATTTGAGGATTTGTCGCAGATCGAGAAGTGCGAGTGGATGTTCCTGGATGTGTGCGCCTTGGCGACTTACGATTTCGGGAAGATATTACAAAGGATTGGGAGCTCCATATCCGCGTTGAAACTTGGACCTTCGGCTGCTATCGGAGTGCAGCCGTTGTTCCATGAGGAGACCTGGACGGACGGTGGAGATTGCGTTTGCACGGATTTGACTGACTTGACGGCTGCTGTCGATCCTGCGGTGCAGAATTGACAAGCAGGGAGTAACCACGGAAAGCGCTAAGGAGAACGAAAGCTATGGCAGGCAGAGAAACGGCAGATATCGTCTTTTGCATAGATGCGTCGGAGTCGATGCGTCCGGCAATTAACGGCGTACGGGATCACGTCGTTGGATTGCTTCGGGAGTTGCAGTCAGATCCGCAGCGAACATGGGACGTTCGTTTCGACTTCCTTACTCAAGGAGTGGGATTCCAGAATGGGGCTCCGGTCTACATGCTGAAGTCCGTTTTGAACGAGGGTCTGCCGCTGACCGACTCGATCTATCATCCGACGGCCAGCCTCAATCAAGGTCCTTCCTGTTTCTTTACGAGAGACATCGGTCTGTTTCGCCAGCGGTTGGACTCGGTGGAATGCAGGGGGGACGAGGAGATGGCGCTGGCATTGGACATCGCGGCAGACTACCCGTTCAGGGACGCCGCAACGTGCCACAGGGTCGTGGTCCTGTTGACCGACGAGCCGATTGAGACGGGTGTTCTGGCTGAGAAGGCCAGCGGACTGATTGAGGAGCTTGCGCAAAAGCTCCAGCAGAAGCGCATTATGCTCTTCATGGTCACGCCGTCAAGCGAATGCTACGATACTCTGTCACAGGTGGACAGGTGCGAGTGGAAGGTTATCCAGAGGTCCGATGCGGGGCTTTCCACCGTGGATTTCTCCAAGCTGATGGTCAGCATCGGAAAATCAGTCTCGGTCTCGCAAACCGGTCCGTCTGCGACCGATGGGGTTCGCCCGTTGTTCGGGCAAGACGGCTGGGTGCCCGGAGAGGCGGATTCCTTTACCGAACGCATATAGCGGGCCAAAAGGAAAGAATGGTGGAATGACCATGAGATACGAAACTCAGATGCCCGGATTCCGGCGAGAGGCTTCACGCCTTGTCGGTGCCGCTTGCCTGCGACTGTCCAAGTTTGCTGCGGCGGGCGTGTGCGCCTTCTGGCTTGCGGGATGCAGCACGATCGATCCCCTGACGATGGATCGGACCCCGCGGGACGAAGAGGTGTATGCGGACAAGACGGGGGACGCGATCCCAAAAGAGGCGAGAAAGGTCTGCGTGGTCTCGCAGGTGGTCAACCACCAGCGGTCGCAGGAAACGTACCACACGGAATTCATCGAGCGCGCCGTGGAGGAGGCGGCCATGAACGCATTCTCCAACCTGGGATGGTTTCGCGCGTCGAAGCTGTCGGTGGATGCCCGCAAGGCGCTCCAGGAGATCGAGCATGGCGCGGTGAAGGAGGTCAAGATCGATTCCGACTACGTGCTGCAGACACGGACGTCGGTCGCGTATGTGGCCAAGTGGAGCTGGCTCTGGTGGCAACGCGTGACCTCGCACTCGAAGAAGGCGAGGGGCGTGAAGCTGGAAACGGAATTCCGACTTATCGACGCCGTCTCGCGCGAGCTGGTGATCGGCGCGAAATTTCGTACCGAGAAGGACTGCGGCAAGGGTGATGTGCGTACCGCCATATCCGATGCCGCGAAGGAGAACGTCCGGAAGTTCGCAAGGGTCGTCTCGGCCAGGTACCTGCCGCCGGGCCGCGTCGTGGAAACCCGCGGTGGAGGGCATTGCGCCAAGGTGTCCATCGGCATCAACAACATGCTGCTGGCAGAGGGGAAGGGGCGGCCTGCGACGCGCGTGGACTTCTTTGAATACGTGAAGCATCCTGGCAGCGACAGGCGCGAGAAGACGATCATTGCCCACGGCAAGGTGATTTCGGCAGAGAAGAACGACGCGTGGGTCGAGGTCGACGCCGACTGGATCAGCCGCACGACCCATCTCGCGACGTACGCGGTCAAGCGCGGGCACTATGTGAAGATATCTGAATCGTCGGTAGACAACGAAACGGAGTGACAAATGGACAAAGACCAGATTGATGCGGCCACAGAGGAGGCCGGCCAGCGGTACGACGTCTTCATCAGCTATCGGCGCGATACGGGCCTCGACCTTGCCCGCGGCATAGCCTACTGGTTCCGCCTGAACGGGTGCGTCTGTTTCCTCGACCAGACGGAATTGCTGACCGGCCAGTTCAACAAGGTGATCTACAATGCGATCGACAAGACGAAGTATTTGCTTCTGCTCTTGACAAAGGGAGCGCTCGACAGGTGTTCAGCGGACGGGGACTGGGTACGAGAGGAGATTGCGTACGCCGAGTCGAAAGGCGTAAAGATTGTCCCGGTGACGTCCTTGGACGATTTCGAATATCCCGATCTCCCCAAGAATCTGGAATTCCTCAAATGGCAGGAGCGGGGGAGCATAGACCGGGAGAAAAACTTCGAAAGCACGCTCCGCGAACTCGTTCGGCGCCAAATGCCGGAAGTAGACAAGCAGATAGAGATGCGGGACAAGTTGACCGAAGCAGAGTATTCGCTCATGAAGCGCATCCGGCTGCACAAGACCAATGACGGAAAGATCGATGACGAGGAGATGGAGGACCTCAAGCAGCTGGCGCAAGGATGCGGCATCACGGAACTCAGGTTGACCCAGCTGATCGATCGAATCGAGGACGAGGTCGTACGCGAGAACGAGGAAGTGTTCAAGCAAGAGGTCATGACGCTCAAGATGAACGACGGGCGAATCGATTCCGGCGAGCGCGAGCGGCTTGACAAGCTGGCGGAGCAACTGGGAATCGACGAGAAGCGTGCCGCGAAGCTGATCGTGGAGGCGGAGTCGTCCCGTCGGGCGCAAGCGTTGCGCGGGAACTGGAAGATGCTGGCGAGTTCGTCCGTTGCCGTGATCTGCTTTGTTGCCATGTTGTTTCTGGGTTATAAGGCCTGGAAAGATTCCGATAAGGGCGATTTGCTGGGAAAGCGAGAGACAGACGTGTCGGTCCTAAGCGCAAAGCTGAAGGCCGCTGATGCCTCATATGCTTCTCTGCAGGCACGGCTGCGTAAGGCCGAGGAAACGGCGGCCTCCGAGAGAGAAGAGCTGGAGAAGTCGCTGGCCGACCTTCAGGAGCAAAAGAACAGGTCCGATCTGGAAAAAACCACCGCGGAGACGCGAGTGGCAGAGATGGAAAAGAAATTGCGGGAGAGTCTGGAGTCGGAGGACGACAGACGCAAGACGATCATCGAAAGAGCGACGGCCGACAAGTTGCGGCTGGAAAAGCGTGCCGAAACCGCAGAGAAAGCGCTACAGGAGGCGAACGCGACCGTATCTCGGCTCGAAGCGCTGAGGAAGGGCGACGCCGAATCCGTCCAGCGAGCGGAGGAGAGTGCCCGAGAAGCCGCGCAGCGAGCTGCGCAGCGCATAAAGGACCTGGAGAAAGAGCTTGAGCTGGAACGCAGCAAGCAAAGAACGAATATGCTTCGCGACCTGTAGCGGATGAAACTGACTATGCCGAATGTGACGCTTAGATTCATGGCCGGATGCGGCTTGGCAATCCTTGCCGGATGCGCGTCGCCAAGAATTGTTTCGGTACAGGAGCCATACGCGGAACCTGTCGGAACGGTCCCGCGAATCGTTTTGTTGCCCGAGGTCGCAAACTTTCGCGATCTCGGCGGTTGGCGAACTAGTGACGGGCGACGCGTTCGCCAAGGGGTGGTTTACCGTTCTGGGTGCCTCAACAGACGCTGGCGTTGGTACGCGGCGGAATCGTCACGGGACTTTCTTTCGGAAACCTCTCGCAAATACCTTGTCGAGACCTTGGGGATCAAGACGGAGCTTGATCTGCGCAAGGAGGTCAACTGCCGCGGGATGACGCAATCGGCGCTTGGCCCTGGCGTCAAGTTTGTCAACGTCTCGTCAAAGGCTTACGAAGACATGGCGACCGAGGAAGGAAGACGGGCTTTTCGTGAAGTGTTCAAGGTTTTTCTGGATGAGAACAACTATCCGATACTCTTCCACTGTATCGGCGGCAATGATCGCGCAGGGGCGGTCGCCTACATTCTCAATGCATTGCTCGGCGTTCCCAGGGCGGATCTGATTCGAGACTGGGAATTTTCCCGGATCTGGAACGGGCTGGAGCATTTTACCTATGAGAAACGCCTGGTCCGTCTCGAAAAGGTCTTTGACGCGTATCCGGGCGAAACGCTTAACGACAGGGTCGCTGCATACGTCATGTCGCTAGGCTTCGATGCGGCCGACATCGATCGTTTCCGCAGAATCATGTTGGAATCTGACAGGGGGAGCCGGCCGTGAAGTACGAGTGCACGATGTGCGGAAGCCTGGTGGAAGCGAGTTCGCCACCGACCAGCTGCGAAGCCTGCGGAAACGACGAGTTCCGCGAGAAGGCATTTGACGTCAAGTGTCCGCTCTGCGGCCGAGGGTATTATTCAGACGCCAAGCCCAACTTCTGCAGCAGTTGCGGGTATCGCCTGAGCGCGCCCCCTCGCGTAGCTCCTGTGAAGAAAGTGCCGCCCCCTCCCCCGGAGCCGGATCCCGTGCCGTCGTCCTCGGTTTCGACGTCCTCTTCCTCCGGGAGCGGACATTCGGTCCCGCGACGGAGCAAGGAGGGAGGGGGGTGCCTGAAGTTTATCGGGTGGCTCATCGGGGTCGCGCTTGTCCTCTTCTTGGTATTCATCATTTTCGCTTGGTTTGGGGATATCATTCGTTTCCTGTTCAGGCATTGGGTGATCGTGCTCATCGTGCTCGCGATCATCGGCGGCGCGTCCAAGAAGTAGGTATGGCGCCACGGGGAATAATGACTGGCGAGAAACGAGTTTGCCGACATGACGACATGCGAGCGCCGAAGACACGAAAGTACGGAGGAAGCTGTTTATGAAGAAGAAGTTCGACAAGTACATCGCGCAATCGTCGAAGGGGCAGATCGTTGCGTTGACGTTGGCATTCGTTTTTCTCGTCGTCATCGGCGGTTTCGTCGGGAAGACCGTCGCGAGCGATGACAACGACGACAACATCAAGGCGTTCGGTCGTTCGGCGACGTGGGGCTTCATGCAGTGCGTGGACGGCGGCTTCGTTCAGGCAACCATTGAGAACAGCACAAAGACGGACGGTGACAAGGTTACGGAGCCGGCACCGCTGTCTGTCATCTTGCTTTCGCTCGGATTCTGGCTGGGGGGGATGATCCTGGTGTCGTTCTTTACGGGCGTGGCGACGGACTTCTTGAATGCGAGGCGGGAAAAGATATTGGCCGGCAAGATCGATTACGCCTTCGGAAAGAAGTATGTCCTCATCGTAGGATATGATTTCCAGGTCAAGAATCTCCTGCACATGCTGCTGGGCGAGAAGCCCGATCATGATGTCGTGCTGGTAACCGATTTGTCGGCAGAGGGCATACACGAGGAGATACTGTCGGAATTCTCCCCGCGTGCCGCCCGGCACCTGTTCCTCATGCGGAAGGATCTCGCGTCGCCGGACTCGTACACGAAGTTCACGATCACCGGGGCCGCGCAGATATACCTGATAGGGGACGAAGGGTCCATCGGCCGTGACGGCAAGACGCTGCAGGTGCTCGAGATTCTCGCGAAGAAGGCAATTTCCGAACCGCAGGGCGACCGTCGCCGATCGGTGAAGGTGTACATGCACATCGAGGATTCGATCCTCTATTCGCAGGTTCGCGCCGTGAAGCTCCCTGCGGATGAGCTTTTCCTTGACGGTGGCATCCCGGTGTTCGACCTTGAGGTGTACAACTACTACGAGAGCTGGGCATGGGAGTGCTGGGGACACAAGGGCGCCAAAGACGGCGCGGAGGGCTATCTTCCGATACGGCACGCGAAAGGCAGCCGCCACGCCGAGTTGTTCGTCATTGGAGCCGGACGCATGGGACGCGCGATTGTCAGCTTCGCCATGCCGCTCATGAACTATGGCGAGGCGGGCAAGCATTGCAAGATCACGGTTTTCGACCCAGATGACCTCCAGAAGGCATTCCTGCCGGATCGCGGGACGATTGACGCGCTGCCGGAGATAGATGTTCGGTTCGCCTGCATGGACGGGTGCTCCGACGAGGCGAACGCCATCATGCTCGAGGCCGTGAAGAGACCTGAGACGTCTGTGACCGTCGTTGTTGCGCTCTCCGATCCCGGGACCGCCGTCCGTGCGTACTCAGAACTGTCGAATCAACTGAGAAGGGAGAACGTCTCGATTCTCGTGTGGCAGGCGACGCATTCCAACAATTGTCCGAACAAGGCGTATCTGAAGATGGGGGGGCCGGATTCCGTCGCGGACAAGACGCAGGTGCGTTATTTTGGGATGACGGACTTGTTGCCGTGGAGGGACCCCGCGCGATTCGAGTATGGCATGGCGATCAATTACTTCTATGAATGCTGGTTCCCGTACGGGAAGGAATATCCTCGGTCGCCTAAGGCGACAAGCCGCGATTTCCTCTCCGCGGCAAAGGCGATGTGGAATGCTGACGCGCCGACCGGGTCTCGATGTGGCGAGGTTGTGGCCGGCGTCGTCTGGGGCGGGACCAAGCGGTGGAAGAAGTGGGCGAGCGTCAATTCCGGCGATACGTTCAAGGAGAAGAGCGTTCTTTTTGACGGCGTGCCGTACGAGAAGGCCGCGGAGACCGTTCTCAAGGCCGAGCATAACCGCTGGTGGACGGAGAAGCTGCTCTCGGGTTGGACCTACGATCCCAAGGTCGTCACGGGCGACGAATCGCATGCCGACAAGCCGAACATGCTTCACGGCGACATGGTTCCGTCCGAGATGCTGTCTGAGGGCGTGAAGGACAAGGATAAGATCAACATCGCCGCCATGGCCGTCTACGGATTTATCTGAGAGAAGCAAGGAGCAAATGTCCGCTGAGTACAAATGTCGCATGTGCGGTACGATCGTGGCCGCGTCCAGCATGCCAGCCATGTGCGAGGCATGTGGGGCGGAAGATTTGGAGCAGGTGCCGTATGACGCGAAATGCAAGATGTGCGGGTTCGAGCATTACAAGGATGACGGCTTGAAGGAATGCCCCAGATGCGGGTACTCATTCGCGCCCCCCAAGAAGAAGGCCAGGCCCCAACGCAAGCCCACCTCCAAGTCCGCGTCCTCTTCGATATCTACGGTAAGGACCAAAGCTCGGAAACTGAAACCTCCGATAAGAACCACGCCCACACCTCCGAGGCGACGCACCGTCGTGCATACGCCGCCAGAGCCGTCATACACGCCGCCCTCCTCCTCCAGCTCGTCCGATTCGCACGTGACGGCGGGAGATGTTTTCGCTTGGATTGCGACGATCGCTCTGATCGCGGGGATCATCGCGCTGATTATATGGGCTTGGCCGGTCGTGTCTGTCATACTGGGGATCATCTGGTTCCTGATCAAAGCCATCTTTTGGGTGATTTGCCTGCCGTTCAAGATCATCGGTTGGCTGTTTGGTTGAATGCGAAAAGGAACATGCGATGAAGAAGGTTGCGAGGTGGATCATGCTCATGGGCGGATCGTGGCGGAGGAACGCCCGTGTACTCTTGAGCGACGTGTCATTTAGGCGTAACCTGAGAGTTCTTGGCGTGATCATGTTGGGCGCCTTTGCGGTCTTTGCGTTGCTGTGGTGGCTTGGAATCGGCATCAGGGCCGAGGTGTACAGGCAAGAGGGGGGCGCCCATCCGCTGACGTTCCACGAATACCTCTTCTCCGTGCTCGGCGCGATAGACGCCGATCCCGCCGCCTCACGCGTCTACGCGCTCTATTCTGCCGTGGTGAGGCTGATCGGGGCGATCATCATCGGCGGCGTCCTGACGTCGTTCCTGTGTTCGCTGCTCGAGCGCTTCTCGGACATGACCTTGCGGGGGAAGCTCGTCCCGCTGCTGTCGGGCCACACGATCATCGTCGGCTTTACGCCGTTGACGGACGACATCATTCGGACGGTGCTCTCCGACAAGCGGGATCCGTTCACCAACTGGCTGCCGTACCAAAGCAAGTGCAACAGCGGTGGAAAATCAAAAGTCCTGCTCTACACGTCAGGAGACGTGAAGCGCATCCGGGATGCGCTCAATTCCGTGCTGGACAGAGACATGGAAAGCCGCGTGGTCTACGCGTTCGGCAGCATGGACATGTCCCAGCCCAAGATACGGAAGGAAATCTTCGATCGGGTAAACATCCTGGAGGCGCAAAGCATTATCGTGCTGGGCGATTCCTGCGATCCTTCTCGGGGAGACCTCAAGAATTTCGCCTTCGCCGTTGAGGCCGGCGGATATGTCAGGGAGAAGCGCATCGCCGAATTCGAGGAAAACTTTGCGCGGCTGGGAGACGACGGCAGGAAACGGTTGCGTTACAGTTCAGATGCGGTTCCTCTCCCTTTTTACGTGCAGATGGACGACGTGCCGACGTTCGAGCTGATGAAGCGCATGGAGTACAAGATCGGAAGCCTGGATTTCGGCAAAGACGAGAAAGAGGTGTACCTGGACGCGGTCGGTGCCTATATTCGGCCCTTCAGCTACTATGAAAGCTGGGCACGGATGATCTGGGGGGCGCCGTATGCGGACGCGTATTACCCGCTTGACTTCCGTCCGATGGACGGGAACTCGTACGTACATCTCGTCGTTGCAGGGCTGAGCAAGGCCGGCGAGGCGCTGGTCATCGAGGCGTTGCGCATCTGCCACTATCCGCGCGGCAGGAACACGCGCATCACCATAGTGGATTCCGATCCGCAGATCGAAGAGGACTTCCGCGCGCACCATTGCGAGGTCTTTTCTGTCCCCGACATTGAGATCGACTTCAAATGCGAGCGGCTCCAGTCCCGTCGCGTACGGGATTTCCTCAGCGCCGAGGCGCGCAATCCGGACTGCCTGCTGACCGTGGCGATCTGCTTCCGCGACATCGAGCAGACGCTGCTTGAGGGGCTTTGCCTTCCGCCGGATATCTTCCGCGGATACGATCCGCAGGAAGGGGTGACCGCGGACGACCGTATTGCGAAGCGCCTGGAGTACCCCAGGTATCCGCCTCGCGTGCTCGTCTACCAGGAACATGTGAACGGCGATCCGGAAACCGGGAAGTCGGCATGCCCCGCCAGATATCGGTGGATACGGCCTTTCGGCATGCAGGAGGCCGGCGTACAGACGCAGTGCATGCGCAGTTCCGCCAGCATGTTCCTGAACGCGGTCTTCTTTTGGCCGATAGACGCGGATGGCGTGTCGTTCCTTGACCTGTTCCTGAAGTCTCAATATGCAAACCTCTATCCGGATGTAACGGCGGCTATCGAGCGCTTCAAGGAGAAGTGGAAAGACCCGCTTGACAGAAAGCGGCCTTCAGAGATATCGCCAGAAGACCGTTACCGGTTGATCGTCCTTATCCTCTCGAAAGACGATGAACTGCTCGCCGCGTTCAAGAAATATGCCTTCCGGCGGTATGTGCTCATGGATCCGGTGAAGGAATGGGGCAATGTCTATGTCCCGGATTCGTACGGTACGATCTTGAGGTCGATTGGCCTGGAGGCCAGGAAACTCAGGCCTGTCACGGAGTTCAACAACACGTCCGCGAAGGATTTTCTCGCGTTGCTCGAGAAGAACGAGTCTCTGTTTGCGGAAGGGCAGGCGTCGACGGCACTAGACCGGTCGCTCGAGAAGGTGGAACACGCCCGATGGATGGCAGATCGCGCCTTGATGGGATATCGGGCAAGCAACCCGGCGGATGGCGAGAAGAGGGACGACGGTTACCGCTATCACAATGCGATGTGTCCGTACGAAGACCTGTCGGAGGTTGAGAAGAACAAGGACGCGCTGGTGATCCGGTTCATCCCCATGTTTCTTGCAATTGAAGGGCTCGCCATTGTCAGAAGGACGTTGCGCGCATGAACGTGCAGATCGCCTCGCCGTGCGATAATGGCAGCAGACGAATCGTTTAAGAAAAGGAACAAACATGACATTGCCCAGTTTCATAAGCCCGTTGCCGGGCGAGCGCGCGGTTGCGGAAACGCACCCATCCTATTGGAATTACCATGGAGCGATCATCGTCGGGATCCTGTTGCTGCCGATGTTTGGAGTCGGACTTGCTTTCCTTGCGTGGGCGCACATCTGCGTTCAGACCACCTGTTATGTGGCGACGACTGCCAGGGTGATCGCAAAGTCCGGATGGTTAAACACGCGACAGACGGAAGTCAGAATCGTGGACATCCGCGGCGTCAATGTCAGACGTTCGCTCATTCAGCGCATTCTTGGTATCGGAGACGTGGCGATCGGTACCGCGGCGACAGACAGGACGGAGATCGTCATGCGCGGTATTGTCGATCCCGAGGAGTTTGTCAGACAGGTGAATGCGCAGCGGCATTGAGAGGCAAGAGCCGTCGTTCTCGTGCTGACGGCGCATGAAGCTTCGCGCCGTGATGCATCAAATGATCCGCAGCAGGTCCCAAAGCATGCGCGGGGCGTCGCGCAGGACGCGCAACGAACTGCGCCTGCCGCCGTGCCAGTCGACCGGCACCTCGGCGATCACGCCGCCTGCCTGCCGGACGCGCTTGACGAGTTCCACGTCGAACGCGAACCGCTCGATTCGCTGCGCCTCGAAGATCGGCCGCATCTTCTCCATCCTGAACAGCTTGAACCCACACTGCGTATCTTGGATGCCGCGCACGCCAACGAGCCAGACGAGCGCATGGTACAGGCGCGAGAGGATGCGGCGGCGAAGCGGCATGCCATCGCGTCCGTAACGGCTTCCACAGACCATCCAGGCATCGGCGTGCGGCGCGAGGTTGGCGAATTCCGTCAGCGGCGCGGAAAGGTCCACGTCGCTCATCAGTACCCAGTCTCCCTTCGCCGCGAGAGCGCCCGCACGAACCGCCGCCCCCTTGCCGCGGTTTGCGGGCTGGCGAAGAACCCTGATAGGAACGGGCGTCTCCTCCGGCAGAGAAAGTTCAAGCGGTTGCACGGAGCCGTCGTCTACGAAGATCGTCTCGAGCAGTTCGAACCCGCAACCGGACGCGCTGGAGGCCAGTTCCGATATGTGCTCGCATGCCGTCCGTGCAAGGTCGGGCGCATTGTAGACGGGGATGACGAGCGACAGCGTTTTCACGGTTCAAAGCGGGCGGATGGATCGGCTCCAAGTTTGCGGAAGGCTTCGGGCAGGAGATCGCCGAGATCGGAGAGCGGCCGCCATTCAAACTCGATCCAGTCCTCCTGCGCCTTGATCTCACCTTTGGCAAGCGAAAGTTCGTAGACGAGGTTGATTTCGGAATGGGGGGCGCCGTGCTGGAGGAATGAATTTTCCACTACGCCGAGAAATGCCCCCGTGCTCGAATCAAGCCCCAGCTCCTCCTTGATCTCGCGTACAAGCGCCTGGCGGCCGGTCTCGCCGAACTCGATGTGCCCGCCCGGAAGGTAGGTCGTCTTGCCGCCCTTCGCCTTGCAGAGCAGGATCTTCCCGTCGACCACGCACACTCCTCGCGCAATGGTTTCGATTCCGGCCAGCTCGTATTCGTTCATGGACTGATTACCTCAAAGTGGTGTGGAGGACATTCGACATTCGACGACCGACAACCCTGACTCTCTCCGATGCTATATTCTCCATTCACCTATTCACTATTCACTGTTACCTATTCACTGTTTCAGTCCCATCCACGGCGCAAGGCGCACGCTGCGGGCCTCGCGCGACTGGTGCGTGGCGCCAGGCATGCCCATTTCCAACGCCGAAAGGCGTGTGAGCAGCGCTTGCTGGGCGGCGGCGTGCTGCTGGCGTTCCTCTTCCGCCTTCTGCCGTTCCTCCATCAGCTCCTTTTCGCGTCGCTGAAGCTTCTCGCGCGTCTCCTGCAGCTGGTGGTAGACGACCGTCAGGTCGCCCGTCTGCTGCTGGAGGCGCGCGACCTCCGTGTCGCGTTCGCGCAGCTTGGCGGAAAGGTCGCGGATCTTTTGCTCGCTGTCGAGCGCCGTCTTTTCCTGCAGGATGCGGAGCGCGTCCAGCTCCTGGCGTAGCTGCTTGGTGCGCGGATCGTCCGGATGCGCGAGAAGCGCGCGGCGCGTCATGTCTTCCGCATCCGTGCCGATATGCTTCAGGATCTCCTGCCGCCGCGCCAACAGGCGTTCGGTCCGTTGGCGACGATATTGGCGCAAGGCCTCCGCCTCGCGGTTTTCCGCTTCGAGCGCCGCCGTCAGCTCGTCTGCCTCTTCCTTCATGAGGGCGTAGACCGCGGCTTGCGCGTCGGCGGCCAGGCGTGCCGTGGGCGGCAGGCGCTTGATCTCGTCGGAAAGAGAAAGGATCTTCGCCTCGTACTCGGCCTCGTTGGCGCGTGCCGCCGAGACGGCCTCTTGCGCCTTGGCGATCTCGCTGTCCTTTGCGGCGATTTCGGAATCCTTCTTCGACTCAAGCTCACGCAGAGACTGCTCATTCGCTGCTCGTACTGCGGCCAGCTCCGAGTCTTTCGCCTCAAGGGCGGAGGTGCTTTCTGCGAGGGCCGAGTCTTTTGCGGCAAGAGCGCAGTCCTTTGCGGCGATCACGGAATCCTTGGCTTCCAGCGCGGACGCGCGTTCGGCTAGCTCGGAGTTGCGCTCGGCGAGAACGGAGTCCTTGGCGGCCAGGAGCTTTTGCGCGTCTGTGAGTTCGGCGCGAACGGCCTTTGCCTCCTCGCGCATCTGCTTGATCTTAGCCTCCAGCCGCGCGTTCTGCTCCCGTAGCGTCTGCAGTTCCGCGCTGTCGCTAGGAGCATCAGGAGCCTTCATGTCGTTGGCATCCTTCATGTCGCGGTTCTCCCGGATGTCCCGGATGTCCTGGCGGTCTCGGCCATCCCCCACATCCCGGCCCGCCGCCGACTCCTCGAAGCTGGGCCGCACCTCCACCAGCTTGCTTCCACGCGGCAAGCGCCCGCTCGAGAGCAGCGCCTGCGCCGCATGTTTGTTGAACGGTCCACGCGGCTGGCCGTCGCCGATGTCGATCGACCAGCGCATGTCCAGGAACGGTATCTCCGTTGCAGGACGCCACGTCTCGCCGTCCTCGGAAATGTCCTGCCCCGGCTGGATACGGCCCATTCGCGCCCATTCGATCAGGCGCTCTTTCGTTTCAGGGCCGAACGTCTCGTCCTGCGTGCGCAGATACCATTGGTTCTTCATGATTGCTACTTTTTAAACTTGAAAAACTTTTTCGCGTGTAGCGGCCCCATGCGCGCAAGTTCCTGCTGGGCCCGCCGTTCGAGATCGGCTAGCGCGGCGGCGTTCCCGAAGTCGAACGCCTGCCGCGCGACGGGCGGCGGCATCTCGTCGGTCACGATCTCGGGCTCGATGACGTCCGTCGACCATTCGCGCGCATGCGGCGTCTGGCGCTTCTCCATCTCTTCCTTCAGGTCCGCGATTTGCTGCTTGAACTGCTCGATCTCGGCATGCAGCTGCTGAATCTCTGCGGCGCGCGCGGCGAGTTCCTCTTCTGCTCGCGCGCGGTCGGCTTCCTTTTGCGCGACGGTCTTCGTCAGCTCTGCGATCTGGCTGTCGCGCTGCGCGAGCGTCGCGACATCGGCTGCGATGCGTTCGTCGCGCTGCGCGATGGTTTTCTGGGCGGCGGCTAGCTGCAGGTCCTTCTTGCCGGAAAGCTTCTGGGCCTCGACGAAGATCATCTCGCGCTGGGCGAGTTCGGCGTCCTTTGCGGACAAGGCACCCTCGAGCGCGCGCAGGCGCTCGGCTCCCGCTCCGCGGTCGTCGAGGAAGAACCGGGCTTCGCGCGAAAGCGAGCCCGCCTTCTTCAGGTCGTCCAGCACCGTCCGGTGCGTCGGCCCGTAGAACTGGCCCGGTTCGTTCTCGACCACCCAGTTCATCTCCAGCTCCGGTTTCATCGGAGCCAGCATCCAGTTCTTGAGATCGGACGAGATGCCCGCGAGGGGCTCGATGCGGCCGTCCTTGACCCATCCTTTCAGCGTTTCAAGGTCGATCGGACCGAACACCTTGTCCGCCGTGTTTTTGACATACCACTTTTCCATAGGCGATATTGTAGCATATTTCAGTTGGCCGCCGCTTGACGGAATTCAACGCGGCGAAGAAATCTTATCTGGAGGTAGGTGAAGCCGATGAGCGCGACACCCAGGAACCAGGCCATCGTCGTGGCCGTCGAGAAGCGCAGGTTGTTGTACGCTTCCTTCCAGATCGCGAGCGAAAGGACGCTCGTTGCGTCGCCCGGCCCGCCGAACGTCAGGAGGAAGATCGACCCCATCCCCTGGAACGCCGCGATGAACGCGCCCACGAAGTTGATGACCATGAGCGGCATCAGTTGCGGAAGGGTGATGTGCCGGAACCGCCCGAAGATGCCAGCCCCGTCGATAGCCGCCGCCTCGTAGTAGTCCGGCGGCAGGCTGCCGAGCGCCGCCACGTAGATGAGGCTCGCCATGCCCGCGCCCGCCCAGACGCCCGGCAGGATGCAGCACGTCATCGCCCATGCCGGATCCTGCAGCCATGCTTGGCGTCCGATCCCGAAGAACGCGAGCAGCTGGTTCAGCATCCCGTTCTCCGTCGGGTCGAACATCATCTTCCAGAGCAGCATGATCACGAGCGCGCTCGTCAGGTGCGGCAGGAAGTAGACCGTGCGGAAGAAGATCTTCCCGCGCGGAATCTCCGTGAGCAGCAGCGCCAGCACGACGGGCGTCACGAACCCGAGCACGAGCGTGATGCCGACATACTGCAACGTGCGCCCCCACGCTTTCCAGAAGCCTGGGTCCGATGCGACGCGGATGAAGTTGTCGAGCCCTTGCCACTCTCCGCTCCCCACGATCCGATAGTCCTGGAACGCCATCACCGCGCCGCGGATGAGCGGCCAGTAGCTCCAGAGCGCGATGGAGAGGATTGCCGGGAGCAGGAAGAGCCAGGGGGCGTAGTGCCTAGTGGTTAGTGCCTGGTGCCTAGTGCCTGGTGCTTGGTGCTTGGTGCGTTGCTTACGCGCCCAAGATTTGCCTGTAAAGCCCGCACTAAGCACTAAGCACCAGGTACTAAGCACTGCTATCAGCAGCACGCCGAGGATGACGCGGGCGAGGGGACGCTTCTCCTCGATCCCGCGCTTGTCGGCGTCGAACATCAGGCCGCGGTTCGCGTCCTCCGTGATCGACTTCAGCGCGGCACGGTAGTCGAAGTCCTTCCCCGCGTCGCTCAGCAGGATGCCGAGGAACCGGCGGCTCACCAGGTCGCTTGCAGCCTGCCAGAAACCGACGGACGGCTCTGTCACGGCGCGGATGCGTCCCGCTTCCAGGTCTTCGTACATCTTTCGGATGCCGGGCGGCACGTCGGCCAGATGCTCGGTGAAGCCGAGCCGCTTTAGGTCGGACGGCAAGCACCACCGCGCGCGCCCCTCCGCCACGTTCTTCCGCACGGTCTCGTCGTAGACTTCCGCCGACGTCAGCTCGTTCACGCACGCCCACACGTCATCGCGCTCGTTCTTCGGCCTCCGCCCCACGCCCTCCGTGAGCGCATAGAAATGCTTGTGCGCCTGCAGGACGGGCCGGCACTTCTCGTCCGCCGCCGGGAACGGCATGAGCCCGACCTGCTCCGCCGGGAAGTTCAGGCTTTCGGTAAGGTACGTCACCAGGTCCTCGCCGCCGAACACGCTCACGATCTCGCCCTGCACGAACAGGTCCGCGATCTCGTTCGAGAGCGATAGCTGCGGCAGCGCCCGCACCACGCCGTTCGTGATGAGCGAATGGAGGAAGTCCGCCGCACGCAGGCACTCCGGCGAATCGAAGCACGCCTCCCACTCGTCACTCGTCACTCGTCTCTCGTCACTCTTGACCCTTACCACGTCTCCCCCTGCAGCGCCCACCCACGGCAGGAAGCCCCATGGACGATTCTCGATGCCGAACGCGCGCTGGCCGCGCTGGAGCTTTGCGCCCGCGATCGCCTTGTCGCGGAAGGTGAGGCGCTCGCACCAGGCGGCGAACTCGCTCCACGTGCGCGGCGGCGCTTCGGGATCGAGTCCCGCCGCCTTCACGAGATCCTTGCGGTAGACGATGCCGTAGTAGGCGAAGCCGGGCGTCGGCACCGCGTACACCTTGCCGTCCTTCGTGGCCACGTCGCGCCAGAGTTGCGGCACGTCCTTCCAGCCGGGCCACTTCGCCTCGGCGTCGGAGAGCTTGCCGTCGCCGTCCGCGTCCTCCCCCAGCCATTCGTTGAGCGGATAGCAGAATCCTTCTTCTATGTCATGGCGAAGAATGTGGAACCAGGCCTTGTAGACGTCTGGCGCCGTGCCGCCCGCAAGCGCGAGCATGAACGTGGCACGCCCCCCCGCGCCCGGCAGGGTAAGTCCGCCCCACTGGAACGGACGGATGTCGGGCCGCTTGGCCGTAAAGGAAAGAATCTGCTTCGTCGCCGGATCCTCCGGGTGGTCCGGCCGATAGCACATCAGGAACGTCACGTCCGTCGCGCACGCGGCAGAGACGGCAAGAACGGAGAGCAAGAAGCCCAACGCCGCCGTCAACCTGTCGCGCACGGTTCTCACGCCGGCCGCCTATGCGAAGAGTTTGGCGAGCTTCTCGAGCTTGGCGACGTTCGCCACCAGCTCGGCGCGCTTCGCCTTCTGTCCCTCGACGATCGCCGCCGGCGCGTGCGCCATGAAGTTCTCGTTGGAGAGCTTCGCGTCGATCGACCTGATGAAGCCTTGCGTCTTCTGCAGCTCGGCGGCGATGCGCTTCGCCTCGGCGGCCTTGTCCACCAGCCCCTCGAGCGAGAGGTAGATGGTGCCGAGCTTCGTAAGCGTGCCGGGCATCGCGCGGTCGGAATCGTCCGTCACGATCTCCACATCCTCTGCGCGGAGCGCCTTCTTGAGGGAGGGGAGGTCGGTGGTGAGCTGCGCGGCGATGGAAGCGTCGCGGCACTGGACGACCACCTTCACGAACGCGGCAGGGCTCACCTTGTACTCCGCGCGCAGCGCGCGGCCGGCCGTGATCATCTCGCGCTTGGCGTTCACGTAGTCGTAGACCTCGTCCGTGAGGCCCCACGCCTTCTTCTCCTCGTCCGTGTAGCCCGT
>JAEEGL014526535.1_pt1 | contig 39034 bp, 37 predicted proteins | sample 9134231 | NCBI WGS metagenome assembly JAEEGL01 (sample SAMN16246548, study PRJNA631951) | gut metagenome | biome: gut microbiome; feature: rumen; material: fiber-attached | host: Bos | place: Iran: Karaj | collected 2018-10 | reverse complement strand
GTATTTCCGTAACCAGCTCGGTGCTGCAGTTTGAATATGACGGATTCTGCATCAACATACTTGATACCCCGGGACATCAGGATTTCTCGGAGGATACATATCGTACACTTATGGCGGCTGATTCGGCAGTCATGGTCATCGATGCATCAAAGGGTGTTGAGCCTCAGACCAGAAAGCTTTTCAAGGTCTGCGGTATGAGAGGCATACCTATATTCACATTCATAAACAAGCTGGATCGTGATGCAAGGGATACTCTGGATCTGCTTGATGAGATTGAGAAAGAGCTGGGTATAGAGACTGTTCCCATGAACTGGCCCATCGGCTCAGGTAAAAATTTCAAGGGAATATATGAGCGTGAAGAGCGTGATATCGTAACCTATACCGATACCGAGAAGGGTACAAAGGAAGGCGAGGAGCACAGGATAGATTATGCCGATACGGCTGCGGTCAAGGCTGCGATCGGTGAGGATTTTTATGCAAAGATGGAGGAAGATATCGAGCTGATCGATATGGCCGGTGCTTCCTTTGATCTGGATATGGTCCGTGCAGGAAAGCTTACTCCTGTATTCTTTGGATCGGCTCTGACCAATTTCGGTGTTGAGATATTCTTAAAACACTTCCTTAAGATGACGACCACACCGCTTCCCAGAAAGAGCGGCGACAGTATGATCGATCCGCTTTCGGATGATTTTTCGGCTTTTGTCTTCAAGATACAGGCCAATATGAACAAGGCTCACCGCGACAGGATAGCATTTATGCGTATCTGCTCGGGAAAGTTTGATGCCGATAGGGAAGTGAAGCATGTGCAGGGCAAGCGCACCATGCGTCTCCTGCAGCCGCAGCAGCTTATGGCCGATGAGAGAAAGATACTCGATACGGCTTATGGCGGCGATATCATTGGTGTCTTTGATCCGGGTCTTTTCTCCATAGGAGACACGGTATGTACTCCGGGTAAGGATATCTGCTTTGAAGGCATACCGACATTTGCGCCTGAACATTTTGCAAGGGTAAGACAGGTCGATACCATGAAGCGTAAACAGTTTGTAAAGGGTGTCGATCAGATCGCAAAGGAAGGTGCTATACAGATATTCAGGGAACTTGGCAGCGGTATGGAAGAGATAATCGTGGGAGTTGTAGGTGTGCTTCAGTTTGAAGTGCTCAAATACAGGCTTCAGAACGAATACAATGTCGAGATAAGGCTTGAGCCGCTTCCCTACGAATTTATAAGATGGATAGAAAATAAAAATGAAGTTGATGTGGCACATCTGACAGGCACATCCGATATGAAGAAGATCGAGGACCTTAAGGGCAATCCTCTTCTTATATGGGTAAATGAATGGAGCATAGGCATGACGCTTGAGCGTAATCCCGGGCTTAAGCTTTCCGAATTCGGAAAGGATTGGTAAGTTTGAAGAAGACTTTATTTGCAGTACTTCTACTCATCTCTTCGCTGTTTCTTTTTTCCTGTGGTAAGGATGTAAAAGGCAAGGCGCAGGTGGAGTCTTACGGAGAGGATACTACTGAGACAAACAAAATCGGCTTTGACTTTGACGAAAAGGAACTGCGTGATGAAAGACTGGCACTGGGCATCAGCCCGGATACGATAAAGATCGTATGTGAACAGAGTGCCGGAAAATACTATTATGATCATATAAGCAAGCCGCAGCAGGAGCTGTATGCCGAAATTTATCTTCTTCTAAAGAATCACGGAGAAGATGTGCTTGTTGATGCACCTGACGAAGCATCAATAGGTTCGGTATTTCTCTGCGTTCTTAACGATCATCCTGAAATATACTATACGGAAGGCTACGGTTACCGCAAATATACTGTCGGCGGCAAGAATTTCTTTACCATGTCCGGCAAGTATATTTATTCAAAGGATGAGTGCGCATTCTATGATCAGAAGCTTGAAGAGGCAACGCGCGCATATCTGTCGGGATTTACGAAGTATGACAATGAATATACACGTGTAAAGAGCGTTTATACCAAGGTCATCAAGCAGACGAAATACGACAGGGAAGCAAGAGATAATCAGAACCTGCTATCGGTATTGCTTTACGGCAAATCCGTCTGTCAGGGATATGCCAAGGCAGTGCAGTATCTCCTGAATAATCTCGGTGTGGAATGCACCGTGGTCACGGGAAAGTCAAAAGGCGGAGAAGGTCACGCTTGGAATCTGGTAAAGATCGATGGCGACTATTATTATCTGGATGCGACCTGGGGCGATGAGGAATACCGTGAGTTAAGCGGCGAAAAGAAGGTCCCCGGCAGAGAGGTAAGCTATGATTTCCTCAATGTGACTTCGGATGATATCGCAGGTACGCACACCGCTGACAATGTGGTGAGCATGCCGGTCTGCACTTCGAGGGAAGCGAATTATTATGTAAAGGAAGGACTTTACTTTGATTCCTACAATGAGAGAGAGTTGGCAGTGGCTCTTAAGATGGCAGTGATGGGGAATCAGGGATATCTGGCTTTGAAATGTTCGGATAAAGATGTTTATCAGCTTTACCTTGATACGCTGGTGACCAATAAGAGGATATTTGAGCTGCTGCCCAAGGGTTCTTCGATCGCGAGTATCGATTATATAGTCAACAATGAGCAGCACATCATATGCTTCCTTTTCTGACGCGGTGCCAAGATTGAAATACAGGCAGAGTTTTGATAAAATAAGCAGGTAAGTTTTGCCAGCTCTTATATAACGGAGGGTGTGGAATGGATACAAATGAGATAAAGTTAAGTTCCGGAAAAGACGGAAAGGGAATGGTTGCCATTGCCGATGATGTGGTTGCTATGATCGCATCACTTGCAGCTTCTGAAGTTGAAGGCGTTTCGTCTCCGGTAGGAAATATCACAAATGAACTTATGAGCAAGGTAGGGATGAAGAAACTTACCAGAGGTGCAAAGGTTAATGTACTTGAAAATGTGGTAACGGTAGATCTTTCTCTTGTTCTTGATGCGGGAAGACGCATACCTGAAACCTGCAGGATCGTGCAGGAAAAGGTAAAGAATGCAATAGAGACAATGACCGGACTTTCAGTGGCAGATGTGAACATTCGCATTAGCGCAATTGATATGTCGGGGATGAAGTAAGGAACGTCAGATATGAGCAGACATGCGATAAGGAAGCAGGTTTTTCTTCTGCTTTTTCGTACAGAATTTCACAATGCTGAGGAGATGCCCGAACAGGAGCGTCTCTTCTTTTTGCAGGATGATATAGAAGACACATACAAGGGCACAGACATATGGGCTGAAGAAGAGGAAGAGCCCGATACAGATGAGAAGCGCCTTGATGACGAAAGCGAGAAGGAAGTATCCGAACGCTTTCATGCAATACAGGAAGCACTGCCGGAGATAGATAAGGAACTCAATGAGAAGATGTCCGGATGGTCAACGGAGCGTCTTGGCAAAGTTGAGCTTACGATCCTCCGTATCGCACTTTACGAGATGAGGAAAGATGATACCATTTCTGATGCGGTAGCCATTAACGAAGCCGTTGAACTTGCCAAGAAGTACGGTCAGGAGAAATCCGGCGAATTCGTAAACGGTGTGCTTGCAAAGCTGGTATAGCCCTCACTCAGGGGTGCTTATATTATGCAGAAAAACATATATACAGTAGCACAGATCAATTCCTATATCAGGAATATGTTCTCCGAGGATTATCTGCTGAAGAATGTTTCAGTCCGCGGAGAAGTCAGCAATCTCAAATATCATTCATCAGGTCACATTTATTTCAGTTTAAAGGATGACAAAGCTCTTCTTAACTGCGTGTGTTTCCGTTCGTCTGCGGCGGGGCTTAAGTTTAGGCTTGAAAACGGGATGAGCATCACGGCAAAGGGAAGCGTCGAGGTTTATGAAAAGGACGGCAAGTTTCAGCTTTATGTGTCGTCGGCAGAAAAGCTCGGAGCCGGTGAGCTTGCGGAGAAATTTGAGAAGCTTAAAAGCGAGCTGGAGGAAAGAGGACTCTTTGCACCTGAATACAAAAGGCCCATACCCGCTTATGTAAAAACGCTTGGAGTGGTGACTGCTTCAACGGGAGCTGCCATAAGGGATATAATCAATGTTTCCAAAAGACGTAACCCGTTTATACAGATCATACTTTATCCTGCGATAGTCCAGGGTGAAGCGGCAGCTGACAGTATAGTGAAGGGTATAAGAGCGCTGGATGCTGCGGGCGTGGATGTTATAATAATAGGACGCGGAGGCGGATCCATCGAGGATCTGTGGGCTTTTAACGAAGAGAAGGTCGCGCAGGCTGTGTTTGACTGCAGCACACCTGTGATCTCGGCAGTGGGCCACGAGACTGATGTGACGATAAGCGATTTTGTCGCAGACCTAAGAGCCCCCACACCTTCTGCCGGTGCTGAAAGGGCTGTGGCGGATGTTAATGCGATCCTTGATAAGATAGATAAATATTCCGGACGTCTTAATTTTGCGGAGAGTGCGGCGATAGGCGCTGCCAGATCCGGGTTAAGATCTTTCGAAACAGAGCTTAGCCACAGGATGGAAAAAAAGCTTTCCGACAGGAAGCATGTACTGGCTAATTTTTCCATAAGGATGGATGCCTGCTCACCGGATACATTGATAAAGAAAAAGCGCGAGAGCATTGAGTTTTCGAGAGAGAAGCTGGACAGACTGATAGAACTTAAGACTGAGAGGGAACGGCTTCGTCTTGAGCAGTTTAGACCGGCATTATCCGGAGCTATGCGGGAAAAAATTACGGCAGCTTCGCATAAGTATGATATATGTCTTGAAAGGATAAAGGCCCTTTCACCTGCAGAGCGCATAGGCAAAGGCTACGGTTATGTACGAGATACTGAAGGAAAGGCCGTTAAGAGCGTAAAGAGTGTAAAAAAAGGCGATAAGCTCAGCATATATGTAAGTGACGGTCAGATAGATACAGAGGTGCTTTCGGCAAAGGAGAACAGTATATGAAAAAGACTGAAGAAAAAGAAGCAAAAAAGGTTTCGCTGGAGGAGAATTTTGCTGCCATCGAAGAGATACTTACCAAGATGGAGGATGCGGAACTTCCGCTTGAAGAAAGCTTCAGACTGTATGAAGACGGAGTTAAGCGCTTAAAGGAATGCAGCGGCGAGATAGATATGATCGAGAAAAAGGTCAAGCTCCTTTCGGATGACGGAAGCCTTGAAGATATGGAATAAAGGCTGCAGAACGGAGATGGAAAGATGATTTTTACAGAAGAAATGAATAAAAGGACAGAAGAGGCCGATGTGTGTGTAAGGTCATACCTGCCCGAAATAAAAGGTCATGCAAAGATGCTGGCAGAGTCGATGGATTACAGCGTGGGAGCAGGCGGCAAGAGATTAAGACCTGTGATGATGAAGGCTGCTTTTGATATGTGCGGCGGACAGGGCGATATAGTAAAGCCCTTCATGGCGGCAATCGAATTCATACACAATTATTCCCTTGTGCATGATGATCTTCCCGAGATGGATAATGACATGCTGCGCAGAGGTGTGCCTTCAACACATGCAAAATACGGTTCGGGAATGGCTGTGCTTGCCGGCGACGGACTGCTCAATTATGCGTTTGAGACTGCGCTTAAGAGCACGGAAGTGTCGGATGATAAAGATTATGGACGCATACTTGATGCGCTTAAGGTGCTTGCCGGGAAGTCCGGTATATACGGAATGGCCGGTGGACAGGCGCTTGATGTGGAAGCGGAAAAAAAGAATCTGGAACTGTCCGAAGAAGAGATACTTTTCGTTTATGAAAATAAGACTGCAGCTCTTTTGCAGGCATCGCTTGTATGCGGAGCAATACTTGCGGGTGCATCAGATAAAGACTGTGATACGCTCATGAGAGCGGGATATTGCCTCGGCGTGGCTTTTCAGCTGCAGGATGATATACTTGACGTGACCGGTTCGGAGACAGAGATAGGCAAGCCTGTAGGCAGTGATGAACGAAACGGAAAAAAGACCTATCTTTCTTATCTGGGTTTTGATGCTGCGGAAAAGAAACAGGAAGAGCTTTCGGCAGAAGCCGCAGCACTGGTAAGGAGTATATATGAGACTGAAGGCGGTCAGAGACGTGAGGCGGGAGAATTTCTTGAGGGACTGATAGAGAGTCTCGTTAAGAGAAGAAAGTGATCGATATGGCTTTACTTGATGAAATAAAAAAAGAAAATGATATTAAGAAGATAGATCCGTCGGATTATGAAAAGCTTGCTGCCGAGATAAGGGAGTTCCTTATCGAGCATATAAGCAATACCGGAGGACATCTGGCTTCGAACCTTGGTGTTGTGGAACTTACAATGGCGCTGCATCTTTCTCTTGATCTGCCTAAGGATAAGATCATATGGGATGTGGGGCACCAGTCATATACACATAAGCTTCTTACCGGAAGACGTGAAGGTTTCGATAAGCTTCGTAAATACGGCGGAATGAGCGGATTCCCGAAGAGGAGTGAGAGTGAATGCGACTGTTTTGACACGGGACATTCATCGACTTCGATCTCGGCAGGTCTTGGTTTTGTTGAGGCCAGGGAGATCTCGGGTGAAGACTATACAGTAGTGTCTGTCATCGGTGACGGATCGATGACCGGCGGTATGGCCTTTGAAGGACTCAATAATTCTTCTAACAGGGAACTGAAGAAGAATTTCATAATCATACTTAATGATAACAACATGTCCATCGCAGAGAATGTGGGTGGCATGTCCAAATATTTAAACGGCATCCGTACGAATGAAAACTATCTGGAACTCAAGGATAAGGTTTATTACAGACTTATGGATTCCGGAAAGTTCGGGACAGCCAGGGCTTTAAGGAAAGCCAAAAGCTCACTGAAGAATCTCCTTGTGGGCAATATGCTTTTTGAAGATATGGGCATCACTTATCTGGGACCGGTTGACGGTCATGATGTAAATGCCGTGATGAAAGCTCTTGAAGAGGCTAAGCGTGTAAACAGTGCGGTGATAGTTCATGTGCTTACCAAGAAGGGCAAAGGTTATTCGCCTGCAGAGAAGCATCCTTCAAGGTTCCATGGTACAGATCCTTTTGATATAGCGACCGGTATGCCCAAGAAGGTAAAGAGCAAGCCGGGCTATACCGATGTGTTCTCTACGGTTATGTGTAAGCTTGCGCAGGATAGGAAGGATGTGGTGGCAGTGACTGCTGCGATGCCTGACGGTACAGGACTCAAGCGTTTCCGCAACCGCTTTCCTGACAGGTTCTTTGATGTGGGAATAGCAGAGGCTCATGCGGTGACTTTTTCCGCGGGTCTGGCAGCAGGCGGGATGCATCCGATATTTGCGGTATATTCCTCCTTCCTTCAGAGAGCATATGATCAGCTGATACATGATGTGTGTCTCCAGAACCTTCCGGTGACATTTGCAATAGACAGAGCAGGACTGGTGGGAAGTGACGGAGAAACCCACCAGGGTATATTTGATCTGTCTTTCCTTGCGTCCATGCCGAATATGCATGTGGTCGCACCTAAGAATAAGTGGGAACTTGCAGACATGATCAGATACGCTGCTGACTTCGGCGGCCCTATGGCAGTGCGTTATCCCAGAGGGGAAGCCTATGACGGACTCAGGGAATACAGGGCTCCGATAGAGCTTGGCAAGAGTGAACTGATATATGATGACGGTGAAGTGTGTCTCATAGCTGTGGGCTCCATGGTAAAGACTGCAGAGGAAGTGAGAGACAGACTAATAAAAGAGGGGCATAAGGCAACCCTCATTAATGCACGTTTTGTAAAGCCTATCGATGAAGGTATGATCGATATAGCGCAGAACGGCCACAAGATCATAGTCACAATGGAAGAGAATGTGATCAACGGTGGTTTCGGTGAACGTTTCAGGCTTCTCTATGATGAGAAGGTGCCTGAGGACAAGCGGATAAAGATGATCAATATCGCGCTTCCGGATACATATGTAGAGCACGGTGATCCGGAGATACTCAAGAAAGAATGCGGTATAGACATGGCATCCATATTCGGAAGGATAATAGAAGAACTGTGAAGGAAAGACTGGATATACTTCTCGTAAACAGAGGACTCGCTCCCTCACGCGAGCAGGCAAAGCGTACCATTATGGAAGGCAATGTCTTTGTAAACGGAGAGAGGGAGGACAAGGCAGGCAGCACTTTTAAGGAAGATGCTGTTATTGAAGTGCGCGGGAAGGAACTTAAATATGTGAGCCGCGGCGGCCTGAAGCTTGAGAAGGCAATGGAAGTATTCCCGGTAAAACTTGACGGGAAGATCTGCATGGATATAGGTGCGTCTACCGGAGGCTTTACGGATTGCATGCTGCAGAACGGCGCAGTGAAGGTCTATGCGGTGGATGTTGGATACGGCCAGCTCGCATGGAAGCTCCGGTCAGATGAGAGAGTCGTCTGCATGGAGAAGACAAATTTCAGATATGTCACAAAGGAACAGATCCCGGAGGATATAGATTTTGCATCCGTGGATGTTTCGTTCATCTCACTCTCCAAGATACTTCCCGCAGCCTATCCTCTTCTTAAGGAGGATGGAGAAATGGTATGCCTTATCAAGCCTCAGTTTGAGGCCGGCAGGGAAAACGTGGGCAAGAAGGGCGTGGTAAGAGATCCTGAGATACATATATCTGTTATTGAAAGTGTTTTCGGATATGCTGCTGAAAACGGTTTTTATGTAAGGGGGCTCGATTACTCACCGGTACGCGGTCCCGAGGGAAATATCGAATATCTGATGCATATAGGCAAGACGGAGGATGCTCAGGCAAAGCTTCCTGAGATAAAGGATGTGGTCGCCGGGGCTCATGCAACACTTTAGAGGGCAGCTATGAATAAGATATGCATAATCTCAAACAGTTTAAAGGATAAAGATCTGCAGATCGGTAAGGATATAAGCGCAAGGTTTCTTGCTCTTGCCGCCAGCGAGGGTATAGAAGGAGCTGAGGCACCATTACTTGATATCTGCGATGTGTATCTTGATGTGCCTTCTGGAATGCAGGGCTTTATCGTTATTGGCGGAGACGGCTCGGTACTCTCTGCCGCCAAGAAAACGATGAAGGATGATCTTCCGATGATAGGCTTTAATCTGGGTGCGGTGGGATATCTCGCCGAGGTGGAGCTTGCCGAATCGGAGAAGGCTCTGTATAAGCTTCTCAAGGATCAGTATACGATAGAGGAAAGGATGATGCTTAAGGGTGTTGTCCATAAGGATGGTGAGGATGAGCCGGCTGATGTGGCACTTAATGACGTGGTGCTCTCCAGGCGCGGGGACATGCAGGTTACGGGTTATCGTGTGTGCATTAACGGATCGTTCTTAAGCGACTTCAGATCGGATGGTATCATCATAAGCACGCCGACCGGATCAACGGCATACAACCTTTCTGCAGGCGGTGCCATAGTCGATCCTACGGCAAGACTTATTCAGGTGACTCCGGTCGCTTCACATATGCTCAATACAAGGAGTGTCATTCTTTCAGCTGAGACGGAGGTTTCCGTGATGATACTCCCGCCCAAAGGGGTGAGACCCGTGGATGTGGGCGCATATTTTGACGGCAATATGAGCAGGACTATGCACCCCGGAGACTATGTGACTGTTACGGCAGATAAAAAGATCACGCGTGTTATCCGTATCTCGGATGACGGTTTCCTTCAGGTACTTCACAAAAAAATGGTATGACCGCATGGCGATCCTTCTTAGAGAGCTGAGGGTATGATTTTCGTGCCTTCAGCTGTCTGAGAAGGCGGACAAGGAGAAAAGAATATGTTAGTTAGTGTGAATGTAAAGAACTTTGCACTGATAAAGGAAGCCGAGGTGCTGTTCGGGCCCGGGCTTAATATACTCACGGGCGAGACCGGCGCGGGCAAATCCCTGATCATAGGATCGATAGGACTTGCACTGGGCGCTAAGGCATCTGCCGATATGATACGCGAGGGAGCTGACTATGCCCTGGCAGAGCTTACTTTTGTCCTTAAGGACAAAAAGCAGATCGAAGCAGTGAAGGCGATGGAGCTTCCGATAGAGGATGATGGGACTCTGATACTTGCAAGAAGGATACAGCAAAACAGGTCTTCTTTAAAAGTATGCGGCGAGACCGTAACGGTTAAACAGATGAAGGAGCTTGCTTCGCTCCTTATCGATATACATGGGCAGCATGAACACCAGTCGCTGTTAAAGGCTTCAAGACAGAGAGAGCTTCTGGATGCATGGTGTGGTACGCAGATGGAAAAGGTGCTTGGTGAAATCTCGTCCGCCTATCATAAATACAGGGGGATACAGGATAAGCTTGATTCCCTTATGCTTGATGATCCCAAAAGACAGCGTGAGCTTTCGCTTGCTGAATATGAGGTGCAGGAGATAGAGGCTGCAAATATCACTCCGGGTGAGGAGGATGAGCTGCTTGCAAGACACAGGAAAATGAAGAATGCAAGCAGCACCTTTGAGGCACTTAGCAGGGTTCAGGAGATCCTTTCCTCTGACGGGACCGGAGCTCTCGATGCCATAGGACGAGCTGCACATGAGATGAATACGGCTATGGGCTATGACGGTGATCTTAAAGGTCTTTCGGAAGAGCTTACAGGGGCTGAGGATGTGCTGCGCTCGGTATCACGCGGGATAGATGATTACATGGAAGATGCCGAATTTGATGAGGAGACATTCAGGGAGACCGAGGAAAGGCTTGATGTGCTGGGCCGCCTCATGACCAAATACGGCGACTCAACCGAAAAGATACTTGAATATTACGAGAAGAGAAAGGCAGAAGCAGAGGAACTTGCCGATCTTGATGAGACCAGGGCACGCCTTGAAAAAGAAAAGGCAGCAGCAATGGAGACGCTGGATGATCTGTGTGCCAAAGCTCATGAGATGCGTATAAAGCAGGCTCAGGGTTTACAGAAGGATATTACGGAAACCCTTCTTGACCTTAATTTCCTGAAGGTAAAGTTCTCGATATCCGTTAACAGGACGGAAGGTTACAGCGTTCATGGATATGATGATGTGGAGTTCCTCATATCACTAAATCCCGGTGAGAAGGAGAGGGCGCTCTCGGAGGTTGCCAGCGGTGGTGAGCTTTCGCGTATCATGCTGGCTCTCAAATCCGTATTTGCAAGGAAAGATGCCATAGAGACTCTTATATTCGACGAGATAGATACAGGTATCTCCGGAAAGACTGCGTGGAAGGTGTCCGAGAAAATGGAGGCTCTTGCCACGGACCATCAGGTCATCTGCAGCACGCACCTCCCGCAGATCGCGGCCATGGCCGATACTCACTTCTGTATAGGCAAGCGTGAGACCGACGGAAGGACTGAAACCTACCTTAGTGAACTGAAGGATGAAGACCGTACGGAGGAGATCGCAAGGATGCTCGGAGGCGATGTGATAACCGATGCGGTAAGGAGCAATGCGGCCGAGCTGATAAGCCAGGCGGCAAATGTAAAACGTGACATAAGGCATTGAATACTATATAATATATAGATGGAGTAAGAAGCCCCGGAGGGGCAGAAATACGGAGGGTTACGTTCATGAAGAACATTCTTTTTGTTGCGTCAGAGGGCGTTCCGTTTATCAAAACGGGAGGTCTGGCGGATGTAGTTGGCTCTCTTCCGAAATGTGTAGACAAGAAGTATTTTGATGTACGGGTGATGATGCCCAAATACACCTGCATGAAGCAGGAAATGAAGGACCTGATGAAGTATAAGACGCACTTCTACATGGACTTCCACTGGAACAATGAGTATGTAGGAATACTCGAAGCTGAGTATGAGGGTGTTAAGTACTATTTTATAGATAATGAGATGATGTTTGGGGGCATGAGGCCCTACAGTGACAATGTTTATGACGAGATCGTGAAGTTTGCGTTCTTCTCCAAAGCTGCACTGTCGTCCATTCCCCTGCTTGATTTTGAACCTGACCTTATACACTGCCATGACTGGCAGACAGGACTTGTACCGGTTTATCTGAAAGAGCGCTTCTCGGATAATCCGATGTTCTCAAGGATAAAATCCGTAATGACTATCCACAACCTGAAGTTCCAGGGTAAGTGGGATGTGAAGGATGTGAGGGATATTACGGGCATACCCGCAAGCTTTTTCACGCCGGATAAGCTCGAGGCCTACAGGGATGCAAATCTTCTGAAGGGCGGTCTGGTATATGCAGATGCCATCACTACCGTGAGCGATACTTACGCAGAGGAGATAAAGACTCCTTTCTACGGCGAGGGACTTGACGGTCTGCTCAGGGCAAGGACAGGGAGCCTTCGCGGCATTGTAAACGGCATAGACTATGAGGAATATGATCCTTCAAAGGATAAGTACATTTATGCCAGGTATAATGCGAAGAATTTCCGTAAGGAAAAGATAAAGAATAAGCGTGAGCTTCAGAAGCAGCTTAATCTTGACCAGGATGACAAGACCATGATGATAGGCATAGTCTCAAGGCTTACCGATCAGAAGGGCTTCGACCTGATAGCATATATCATGGATGAGCTGTGTCAGGATGCGGTGCAGATAGTGGTACTGGGCACCGGCGAAGAACGTTATGAGAATATGTTCAAGCACTTTGACTGGAAGTACGGCGGAAAGGTTTCTGCGAATATTTATTATTCAGAAGAGCTTTCACACAGGATATATGCAGGCTGTGATGCATTCCTTATGCCAAGCCTCTTTGAGCCGTGCGGGCTTTCACAGCTGATGGCTCTCCGCTACGGTACCGTTCCCATTGTTCGTGAGACGGGAGGACTTAAGGATACGGTTCAGCCATACAATGAGTTTGACAGTACGGGAACAGGCTTCTCCTTCATGAACTACAATGCTCATGAGATGCTTGCGACGATCAGATATGCAGAGCGTATCTATTATGACAAGAAACGCGAGTGGAACAAGATGATAGACAGGGAAATGGCCTCGGATTTTTCGTGGCAGGTTTCCGCAAGAAAATACCAGGATATGTACGACTGGCTTATAGGTGAGAAAGGTTAACGGAAAATGATTTCAAGATTGATCGAAAAGATTCAGAAAACGGCTCCGATCGTGGTGGGGCTTGATCCACAGCTCAAGTTTATTCCTGAGCAGCTTCTTAAGGCTTCATACAAGGAGATAGGCGAGAATCCTGAGGGTGTGGCAGATGCCATTTTCAAGTTCAACAAGGGCATAGTTGATGCGGTATATGATATCATCCCTGCAGTTAAGCCCCAGATAGCAATGTATGAGGTATTTGGTATCCCCGGACTGATCGCATTTGATAAGACAGTCAAGTATTGCCGTGAAAAGGGATTAGTGGTCATCGGTGATATAAAGAGAGGCGATATCGGTTCCACATCCGCAGCTTATGCGCAGGGCCACATCGGTTCAGTCGAAATAGGCGGAAAGAAGTTCAGAGGATTTGAGGAAGATTTTGCTACAGTCAATCCGTATCTCGGATCGGACGGCGTTAAGCCTTTTATCGATATATGCAATGCAGAGGACAGAGGAATCTTCGTACTTGTGAAGACTTCCAATCCTTCAAGCGGTGAGCTTCAGGACAAGATGGTTGACGGTGCTCCCATATACGAGATGATGGGCAGGATGGTCTATGAATGGGGTAAAGAGTCGATGGACGGTACATACAGCAATGTCGGTGCTGTGGTAGGAGCGACTTATCCGGAGCAGGGCAAGGTCCTCAGAAAGATCATGCCGCATACCTTCATCCTTGTACCCGGCTATGGTGCACAGGGCGGTAAGGGTGCCGATCTGGTCCACTTCTTCAACGAAGACGGACTCGGTGCGATAGTCAATTCGTCAAGAGGTATCATCGCAGCATACACACAGGATAAGTACAGTAAGTTCGGGGCTGAGAATTTTGCCGATGCATCCCGTGCTGCAGTGCTTGATATGAAGGAAGATATACTGGGTGCAATAGGGAGATAATCAAAATGGAAAGTTATAAGCAGGAATTCATTGATTTTATGGTTGATTCAGAGGTTCTCAAGTTTGGAGATTTCACTCTGAAGAGCGGAAGAAAGTCACCGTTTTTTATGAACGCCGGTGCTTATGTCACAGGAACACAGTTAAAGAAGCTCGGAGAGTATTATGCAAAGTCCATACATGATCATTTCGGACTTGATTTTGATATCCTCTTCGGACCGGCATATAAGGGCATTCCGCTCGCAGTAACAACAGCCGTTGCCATAAGCGACCTTTACGGAAAGGATGTCCGCTACTGTTCAAACAGAAAGGAAATCAAGGATCACGGCGATACCGGTATCCTTTTAGGCTCCAAGCTTTGTGACGGCGACAGGGTGGTTATGATAGAGGATGTGACCACATCAGGAAAGTCTATCGAGGAGACCTATCCCATAATCAAGGCTCAGGCAGATGTTGAGATAAAGGGACTTATCGTATCACTCAACCGTATGGAAAAGGGCAAGACAGAAAAATCTGCTCTTAAGGAGATCGAGGAGACATATGGTTTCCCGACCGAAGCCATCGTAACAATGGATGATGTTAAGGAATATCTCTATGGCAGAGAGATAAACGGCAAGGTTGTCATAGATGATGAGATAAAGAACCGTATTGATGAGTATTACAAAATGTACGGCGCGGTAAAATGAAAGAAGAATCATCAAAGCATTCATTCCTGCGCGCATGGTTTCCCCTGCGCTACAAATTCTCGGATAAGACGCACCCCCTCCAGGGGATAATGTCATTTATCCTGGGAATGATATCCGCGGGGGCATTGTTTTTTTCTGTCTTCCTTTCTTTTAAGGCAGGCGGAGTGACAGCAGGAAAATATGCTCTGGCAGTCCTTCTCGGTACCATTATGGCCATTTGCGGGCTGGTACTCGGAATAGTTGCAAGAATGAAGGTTAACTGTTACCATCTGTTCCCGGATGCAGGGATTGCGGTGAATGCCATAACTCTTCTTGCTACATGGGTAATGATAACGGAAGGTTATATTGCGGGATGACAGATACAGCCGGCAGATTTTTTTTTGAGAATGATAATGAGGCGGAACGTTTGGAACTGGCCGCCACGGGACTAGAAAATATCATATCCTGTGAGGAAGAGGACCTGTTATATGATTATTTCAGGACCGGCGCCGGACTGCTCCTAAAGCTGGCAGAATGCTTAAAGAACGCAGACAGGGAATGCCATGTCATTGAGGGATACCTTTCATCGGTATCCTATGAAGAAACAGTTTTTTCAAAAGAGCTTGCGCTTCAGGCCTTCGGACCGGAGGTGGCAGGACTTATGGCAGCAGCTGCGGCAGAGATCGCCCCGGCAGAGCAGGCCGTAAGGAATTCCGATACAGACGGGCTGCTCATACGTATGGAACTCTGGCTTCTCCTGTACGGAGATGTATCAGGGGACCCGGAAGAGAGTACGGGGGCTATAAAGCAGGATCTGTATTTTTACACAAGCGACTATTTTGAGACGGAGTGCTGTAAAAGAGCGGAATATTTGTCAGGTTTCTGTGAAAATATGAGATACCCTGACGGAAGTTTATTTGATATAGTACGTGGTGGAGATTTTTACGGGATAGAACGATTCAGGGAGGAGCATGAGACGGATATCATGCTCATAGCTGACGGACATCTGGGCACAAGGTATCTTGAGTGTCTTGAAGAAGCGCTTAAGAAACATGCACCGGGTGATGGCGCCCTTAACATGTATTCTTCATGGACAGGGGTCAGAGTCAGGAAAGAAAACGAGTTTATTGATAAATTGTTTAATGAGGCCATGGTTCGGATCGAAAACTATGGAAACAAAAGGAGGTAGCAGGTCATGCCGCAGGTAAGTATTGTGATGGGAAGTGATTCGGATATGCCGGTCATGAAGAAGGCCGCAGAGGTCCTTAAGGAGCTCGGCATAGAATTCGAAATGCACATTATCTCAGCACACAGGGAACCCGATGAATTTTTCGAATATGCAAAGGGTGCAGAAGGAAGAGGGATCAAAGTTGTGATCGCAGGTGCAGGAATGGCTGCACATCTGCCCGGTATGTGTGCAGCGATATTTCCGCTGCCTGTTATAGGAATACCTATGCATACCACATCACTTGGCGGAAGAGATTCCCTTTATTCCATAGTACAGATGCCTTCAGGCATTCCTGTTGCTACAGTAGCTATAAACGGCGGAAAGAATGCCGGACTTCTGGCTGCAAAGATACTTGCCGTATCGGATGGAGAGCTTCTTGCAAAGCTCAAGTCCTACAGCGAGAATATGAAGAATGAAGTTATGAAAAAGGATGCAAAGCTTGCAGAAACAGGCTTTGAAAAATACGAGTGATAAGTAAACAAATAATTCTGGAAAGGAAAACGTATCATGGATTATAAGAATGCCGGAGTTGATATAGAGGCTGGCTACAAGTCAGTTGAACTTATGAAGCAGTATGTTGCACGCACAATGCGTCCTGAAGTTATGGGCGGTCTCGGCGGATTTTCCGGAGCATTTTCGCTCGGGGCGATCAAGCGCATGGAAGAGCCGGTCCTTCTTTCAGGTACCGATGGTGTGGGAACCAAGTTAAAGCTTGCTTTTCTGTTGGACAAGCATGATACAGTCGGAATAGACTGTGTTGCAATGTGTGTGAACGATGTTGCATGTGCAGGCGGTGAACCTCTTTTCTTTCTGGATTACATCGCATGCGGAAAGAACTATCCTGAGAAGATCGCAACTATAGTAAAGGGCGTTGCAACAGGATGTGAGCAGGCAGGCTGTGCACTTATCGGAGGCGAGACAGCTGAAATGCCCGGTTTCTATCCCGAGGATGAATACGATCTGGCCGGTTTCGCCGTAGGCGCAGCCGACAAGAAGGATCTGGTCACAGGCGCAGATATAAAGGCCGGGGACGCACTTGTAGGTATCGCATCAAGTGGTGTTCATTCAAACGGTTTCTCACTTGTGAGAAAGGTCTTCAATATGACAGAGGATAACCTGATACGCTACAATGCGGAGCTCGGAAAGCCTCTCGGAGAAGTGCTGATCGAGCCCACAAAGATATATGTTAAGGCTCTTAAGGCAGTAAAAGATGCAGGCATCAGGGTTAAGGGCTGCAGCCACATAACAGGCGGCGGTTTCTATGAGAACATCCCCAGGATGCTTCACGAAGGCATATGTGCAAAGGTTAAGAAGGACAGCTACGAAATACCTGCCATCTTCAATCTCTTAAAAGAGACAGGCAAGATAGAAGAGCATGTTATGTACAACACCTTCAACATGGGTATAGGAATGGTACTTGCTGTTGATCCTGCATATGCGGATGAGACGGTAAAGGCTCTTCAGTCAGCAGGCGAGAATGCTTATATCATAGGCGAGACAGCAGCATCCGATAAAAAGGAGACCGTATTATGTTAAGGATCGCGGTATGCGTATCCGGAGGCGGAACCAATCTTCAGGCTATCATAGATGCCATAGGATCGGGGAAGATCAGCAATACAGAGATCGTACGCGTCATCTCCAATAAAAAGGATGCATATGCGCTCACACGTGCTGCCGAGAACGGTATAGGAGCAGTGTGTGTTTCACGCAAGGATTTCCCGGATAAAGAGAGTTTCAATGATGCACTGATACAGGCTGTGGACGAAGCACAGCCTGATCTTGTTGTGCTTGCAGGTTTCCTGGTAGTGCTTCCGGAAAAGATGATACAGAAGTACAGACGCAGGATAATAAATATCCATCCTTCGCTTATCCCTTCCTTCTGCGGAAACGGATTCTACGGGCTGAAGGTTCATGAGGCAGCGCTCGCAAGAGGTGTAAAGATAACGGGCGCTACCGTTCATTTTGTGGATGAGGGCACTGATACAGGCCCCATCATCAAGCAGAAGGCTGTTGAGGTCCGTGAGGGCGATACACCGGAGATACTTCAGAAGCGTGTTATGGAACAGGCTGAATGGCAGATCCTTCCGGAGACCATAGATGAGATAGCAAACGGCGAATTACTTATAGGTATGGAAAGGAAGCATTGATATCATGAAAGTACTTGTTATTGGCGGCGGCGGAAGAGAGCATGCGATAGTTTTGAGTCTCGCAAAGAGCGACAGGATAGAAAAAATGTACTGTGCGCCGGGCAATGCCGGAATAGCTGAATTTGCAGAGTGCGTGTCCATTGGCGTTATGGAGTTTGAAAAGCTTGTCTCCTTTGCAAAGGAAAAGAGCATAGATTACGTTGTGGTCGCTCCCGACGATCCTCTTGCCGCAGGCCTTGTGGATGAATTTGAAAAGGCAGGCATCAGGGCATTCGGTCCCAGGGCAAATGCTGCGATAATCGAAGGCAGCAAGGCTTTTTCAAAGGATCTGATGAAGAAATACAATATCCCCACTGCGGCATATGAGAACTTTGATGATGCGGATGCTGCTCTTGAGTATTTAAAGACAGCAAAGATGCCCATAGTGTTAAAGGCTGACGGACTTGCTCTTGGCAAGGGCGTGCTCATATGCAACACAAGGGAAGAAGCAATAGATGGCGTTAAAGAGATAATGCAGGATAAGAGGTTCGGAAATGCCGGCAACCGTATGGTCATCGAGGAGTTCATGACAGGAAGGGAAGTTTCCGTACTGAGTTTCGTTGACGGCAAGACCATCCGTATAATGACCAGCGCCCAGGATCATAAGAGGGCAGGCGACGGAGATACGGGACTGAATACCGGAGGAATGGGTACATTTTCACCCAGCCCCTTCTTTACAAAAGAAATAGAAGATCGCTGCATGAAGGAGATCTTTGTGCCTACGGTCGAGGCTCTCAGAGCTGAGGGCAGAGAATTCAAGGGTGTGATCTTCTTCGGCCTCATGCTTACTGAAGACGGCCCCAAGGTTCTTGAATACAACGCTCGTTTCGGTGATCCCGAGACCCAGGTAGTGCTTCCCAGGATGAAGAATGACCTGCTTGAAGTGATGGAGGCCTGCACTGACGGAACACTTGATAAGATCGAACTTGAGTTTGAGGATAATGCTGCGGTATGCGTAGTGCTTGCGAGTGACGGATATCCCGTTAAATATGAAAAAGGCTTTGAGATAAAAGGTCTTGATGCTTTCAAGGGTAAGGATGATTACTTCTGTTTCCATGCAGGCTCAAAGTTTGCTGACGGAAAGATCGTTACAAACGGAGGAAGAGTCTTAGGCGTGACTGCAAAGGGAAGCAATCTGAAGGAAGCACGTAAAAAGGCATATGAAGCTACCGAATGGGTAAGCTTTGATAATAAGTATATGAGACATGACATTGGTAAGGCCATAGATGAGGCCTGAAAGTTGACATAAATAAGTTATGTCGTTTTTGCCAAAAATGTGGTATAGTAGTCTGTGTTGTTTATATGAATTTTTATACGGAGGTTTTCAACAGATGAAAATGAAATCGTTATTTTCGGGCATGCGTGCCGTTAAGATGACAGTTGCGGCTGTACTCTCGGCAGCAGTGATCTACGGAATGCCCGTTAGTACTCTTGCAGCACCCGAAGCAGGTGATACTGCAACTGTTACTGCAGAAGGCAATATCAATATAAGAGGAGAGAGCAATACTGACAGTGCTGTTGTGGGAACTGCTCACACAGGCGATGTTTTCACTATCAATGAGATTACGGAAGCCGGCGGAAAAACATGGTTCAAGGTTACAAATACCGATGGTTCCATTACAGGCTTTATCCGCAGCGATTTCGTTGAAGTTTCCGAATCAGCTGACACAGATGAAGCTCCCGCAGATGAAAACGGCGAAGCTGCAGCACCCGAAGAGGGCGGCGAAGGCACAGGAGAAGCAGAAGCTCCTGCAGCTCCTCAGTCAGGCGCAATGACAGGAATGATAGTTCCTCTTGAGCCGGCAGGCGAGCCTGAAGTTCTTCCTGCAGGATTTAAGGAGATCCAGCTCAATGGTGTTAAGGCATGGGGCAAGGACTCATTCTATATAGTATATGCAAAGTCACCTTCAGGTGAGCAGGGCTGGTTTATCATTGACGGTAAGGATGAGAACAATCTGTCATGGATCAGATTTAATCCTGAACTGTTCGCATCAGCAGATTCAAACAGCAAGAGCTCAGGCGGATCATTCAAGACAGTTTCGATAATCCTCGGCGTGCTCTGCGTGCTTCTCCTTGTGGCTGCAGTATTCCTTGGGATCAAGCTTTACGGAGGCGAAGGCTATTCCAGAGATGACGATGACGACGATGACGATGACGACGATGATGATTACGATGACGATGATGACGACGATGATGATGACTATGAAGACAGACCTGCACCCCGCAGGAGCGTCCGTCCTTCATCAAGACCCGAAAGACGTCCCGAGCCTCAGGCACAGAGACAGTCTGCACGTCGTGAGAGCAGACCTGTAAGACCTTCTTCAGACGGACAGGTACGCGTATCTCTCGACAGGGAAAGAGGCCATCAGACATCAGCACGTGTAAGAAGAGCCGATCCTTCAAGAAGATCGCTCGCTACAGCTCAGAATCCTTCAAATGTCCGTCCTGATACAGGTGAAGTTGTAAGACGTGAGTATGAGGATGAGGGAGATACAAAGGTTGTAGTACGTACAGAAAGACCTGCTCCCGTTGAGAGAGCTGATGAAGACAGAAGACCGGAAGGCGGCAGAGTTCAGGTAAGACGCAGTTCTTCATCAGGAAGCCCTGCAAGAAGATCTTCAGGCCAGACAGTTCAGAGACGTTCTTCTGCAAGAGTAGTAAGAAACAGAAGAGATGAAGATGAGGATGATGAGTGATCATCTGGATTTTATAAGGTACAATCGGTGAGGCTGATTGACAGAAAGCTCCTTTTGTTATAATATTTTTATAACAAAAGGAGCTTTGCTTATGAAGACAAAAAAGATAGATATCGTTATTGATTTTGAAAGTGAAGAAGCTTACTACATGCAGATCCGCGATCAGGTCATTAGACATATTGCTTACGGAAGAATGCTTCCGGGTCAGCAGCTTCCTTCGGTCAGGCAGCTTGCCGAGCAGGCCGGTATAAATATGCACACGGTAAGGAAGGCCTACAACCTGCTTAAGGAAGAGGGCTATCTTCGTGTGGACAACAGAAGAGGCGCAGCAGTTGATATATCCTACAGAGAGAATGCCGATATGGATGATCTGAAGAAAGATATAGAGATGGTATGTGCTAAGGCAAAGTGCAAAGGCATCAATGCGGAAGTGCTGCATACGATGCTTGATAAGAGTTATATGGAACAGTCAGAGGTTAAAGGAGAATGAGAGCCTTTACAGAGAGCGTCGGTGAGGCATTGATGTTTGCCGCCGCCTTCGCTTCAATGTCGGATTCGGCATATATTGGTACAGAACATATACTTCTCGGGCTTATCAGAGAGGGGCGGGGAACTGCCGCTGCGATACTTGAGGAGCACAAGATAAGCGTTGACCGTGTTATGGAACTGATGCGGGATGCTTTTTTCGCAGGCAACGATGATACCCTGTTCAGGAACGCGGGACATATCGAAAAGGAATATTCCGTAAAAGCTTCTTCCGTTCTGGAAGAGGCTGATCGCATTGCAGGAAAGACAGGATCAAAGAGCATAGGAACTGAACATATTCTTATTGCCATGTTTGCAGTAAAGGACTGCACGGCAGTAAGGCTTCTTTATGCATGCGGAATGGATCCTGCGACATTTATAAAAGAGGCGGGAAGAGCCGTTGACGACAGGCTTTCCGCATATCTTCAGAATCTCGCCGGAAGCCTGCGCAAGCAGGGCAAGCAGGGAACACCGATGCTTTCTCAGTACGGTCGGGATATGACAGCGCTTGCTGCCGAGAAGAAGCTTGATCCGGTTGCAGGAAGGGAAGATGAGATCGGCAGGGTTATCAAGATACTCTGCAGACGTTTAAAGAATAACCCCTGTCTTGTGGGTGAGCCCGGGGTTGGTAAGACTGCAATAGCAGAGGGGATCGCCGAGCGGATAGCTGCCGGTGATGTGCCTGATGAACTGAAGGATAAGAAGGTGATCTCTCTCGATCTGTCGGGAATGGTTGCCGGAAGCCGTTACAGAGGAGAGTTTGAAGAACGTCTTAAAAGGCTTATGGCTGAAGTCACCGCTGACGGAAGCGTTATCCTTTTTATGGATGAGATACATACAATAGTCGGGGCCGGAAGTGCCGAAGGTTCTATAGATGCTTCAAATATACTGAAGCCTGCGCTCGCCAGAGGCGAACTCAGGATGATAGGCGCGACCACGGTTTCGGAATACAGAAAGTATTTTGCCAAAGATGCCGCGCTTGAAAGAAGATTCCAGCCTGTAAATGTAGATGAGCCCACGGTTACAGAGACCGTTGAGATATTAAGGACTCTCAGGCACAGATATGAAGATTTCCACGGACTTAAGATACGCGATGAAGCTCTTACGGCAGCGGCAGAGCTTTCCGAAAGATATATTTCTGACAGGTATCTTCCCGATAAAGCAATAGATGTTATCGATGAAGCCTGTGCAAGAAAAAAGACTGACAGTTGTGCCATATCTCCGAAATGTGCGGAGCTTAAGAAAAAGATATCCGATCTTGATCAACAGATTGAAGATGCGATCAGCAAAGAGGAGTTTGCCGAGGCAGGTGAGTTAAAGCGCAGCCAGATAGCGCTTAAGTCAAAGGAAGAGAAACTCAGAGTAAGGGAAGAAGGAAAGCGTAAGGATATAACTGTTGATGAGAATGACATAGCAGCAGCAGTAAGCGCGTGGACAGGTATTCCTTTAAGCAGGCTCAGTGAAAAGGAAAGCGAAAGACTTCTTAAACTTGAGGATGAACTTAAGAAGCGTGTGATCGGTCAGGATGAAGCGGTAAGCGCTGTGGCCAGAGCGGTAAGGCGCGGACGTACAGGCCTTGCTGATCCAAGACGCCCGGTTGGTTCGTTCCTTTTCCTCGGACCTACTGGTGTGGGCAAGACAGAGCTTTCAAAAGCACTTGCGGCACTGGTCTTTGGATCTGAAGATTCACTTATCAGAGTTGATATGTCAGAATATATGGAAGCACATTCCGTTTCAAAGATGATAGGTTCGCCTCCGGGATATGTCGGCTTCGATAATGGCGGACAGCTTTCGGAACGGGTAAGACAGCATCCCTATTCGGTAGTGCTTTTTGATGAAGTCGAGAAGGCTCATCCCGATGTGTTCAATGTGCTCCTTCAGGTTCTTGATGACGGACATATCACTGATTCACAGGGAAGGAAGGTGTCGTTTAAAAATACGATCATCATCATGACTTCCAATGCCGGAGCAAAGGAGATAATCTCTCCCAAGCATCTGGGCTTTACGGCTCACAGTGATGCGGCATCGGAGCATGAGAGAATGAAGACCGGCGTCATGGATGAAGTTAAGCGCCTGTTCAGACCGGAATTCATAAACAGGATAGATGAGACTATAGTGTTCCACATGCTGGACAAAAACTGCATGAGAAAGATAACGGGACTTATCACGGCCGATCTTTCAAAGCGCGCAGATAATGCTTTTGGCATCAAACTTAAGGTAAGAGCTGCCACAGCAAATTATCTGGCGGATAACTTTTCCGATACGGTGATGGGGGCAAGGCCTCTAAAGCGTGCAGTGCAGCGTGAGATAGAAGATCCGCTTTCGGAGGAGATACTTTCCGGCAGGATAAAGCAGGGCGATGAAGTCAATGTGGTTTTCAAGGATAACAAAGCCGTATTTGAGATAAAAGGTAAAGAAACAGCAAACAGCAGAAAGACAGGAGGAAAGAAAAATGGCAGTGGTAAAAGAACTGATCCGCACCGAAAGTAACGGAAGTATAAGCTTTGGTGATTTTACACTGAATGAAAAGGCTAAGAAGGAAGACTTCAAGCACGAGGGTGATATCATGAAGGTTAAGACCTACAATGAGATCACAAGACTTGAGAAGAACGGAATGGTGCTTTACGAGTCTGTTCCCGGAACAGCAGTAACAGGACTTAAGGAGACTGAAGACAGTCTTGAGTTTACTGTTGAAGGTCCCCAGGATGCACAGATAACTCTCGGACTTGCCGAAGAGACAGGATATGATGTAAAGGTCGGCGGCAAGGATATAGGAAAGATGAAGACCGCACTTGGCGGAAAGCTTGCGCTCAGCGTTGAACTTGCAGGGGCAGGTGAGGTTGCTGTTTCTGTAAAAAAGGCTTGAGTAACTTATGGCTTCAAAGATAAAAACGGTGTTCTTCTGCACTGAATGCGGATATGAGTCCGCAAAATGGAGCGGACAGTGTCCGTCCTGCAGGGAATGGAATACCATGAAGGAACACAGTGTATCCGACCGGGCAGTAAAGACCGGCCGGATACAGCATGCTTCGACTGAGGCTTCAAAGCCTCTTCTTTTAAAGGAAATCCCGTTAGGTGATGAAGACAGGTTAGCTTCCGGCATCGCAGAATTCGACCGCGTGCTGGGAGGCGGGACTGTTCCCGGATCGCTCATACTTGTGGGCGGTGACCCGGGCATAGGAAAGTCGACACTTCTTCTGCAGGTCTGCAGAATGTTTTCAGAGAAAGGTATAAATGTTCTTTATGTTTCGGGAGAGGAATCACCGAAGCAGATAAAAATGCGCGCAGAAAGACTGGGTGAATTTTCATCCTCCTTAAAGCTCCTGTGCGAGACCGATCTGCAGTCTGTATCCGAAGCGGTCAGGGAAGAGAAACCGGCTGTATGCGTGGTAGATTCCATACAGACCATGTTTAATGATGAGATACAGGGAACCCCTGGCTCCGTATCACAGGTCAGGGAGTCTACAGCGGTGCTTCTTAAGCTTGCCAAGACTTTGAATTGCGCGATATTTATAGTCGGACATGTGACAAAGGAAGGTACGGTCGCTGGTCCTAGGATGCTTGAGCATATGGTGGACACCGTGCTATATTTTGAAGGAGACAGGCATGCTTCCTATAGAGTGCTGCGCGGAGTGAAGAACCGTTTCGGTTCCACAAATGAGATAGGTGTCTTTGAGATGGAAGGAAGCGGACTGAAGGAAGTGCCGAATCCGTCCGAATATCTGCTTGAGGGCAGACCGCAGAATGCGAGCGGTACGGTTACAAGCTGCACCATAGAGGGTACAAGACCAATACTTCTGGAAATACAGGCTCTTGTCTGCAGGACAGCTTTTGGTATCCCGAGGCGTCAGTCATCAGGTGCGGATCTGAACAGGATTAACCTGCTGATGGCTGTGCTCGAAAAGAGACTTGGTCTTCATCTCGGAGAATGCGATGCCTATGTAAATATTGCAGGCGGTATGCGTATCGTCGAGCCTGCGGTGGATCTGGCCATAGCAATGGCTGTGGTATCAAGTTTCTTAAATGCTCCGGCGGGCGACAAGCTCATAGCTATCGGAGAGATAGGGCTTTCGGGTGAAGTAAGAAGTGTGAGCCGCATAGAGCAGAGAGTGAGCGAAGCGGCAAATATGGGATATGAGATATGCGTGATACCTGCCGTGTGCATGTCACGTTTCAAGAATAAGAAATCTTTTAATGGTTTAAAACTGGTTCCGGTGGAATCCGTAAAAGATGCGATGGAGCTTATAAAGAGAAATTAAAGGAGTTTTATGCGGATACTTGTAACGAATGATGACGGGATAGATTCACCCGGGATAATAAAACTTGCAAAGGCGGCAGCGGCTCTCGGAGATGTGACTGTCATGGCACCGCTTAAGCAGTGCAGTGCAATGTCGCATCATATCACCCTCGACCGCAATATGCATATAAGCGAATATGATTTTCCTGTGCCGAAAGTGAAGGCCTATGCTCTTGACGGTACACCGGCTGACTGTGTGCGTTCCTGTATGGGCGGGCTTCTTAAGGATGAGATGCCTGATCTGGTCCTTTCCGGGATCAATGCAGGTTCTAACTGCGGCTTTGATGTGCTCTATTCCGCAACAGTAGGAGCAGGAATGGAAGCGCTTCTTTACGGAGTGCCCGCAATATGTTTCTCACAGGGCTTCAATGAATGCAGTCTTGATCCCGAAACACGTAAGATACACGCACATGGTTTTGATGAAGTGATAACCGAGGTGTGCGATGAGATGCTTGGAACACTGCTTTCCGAATACATAAATAAGGATGCCGGAAAGGGAAAGATATGGAGCATCAATTTCCCAAACTGTCATATGAAGGATTATAAGGGCGTGCTTACCGGACGATTCCCTGCCGCAACTCCGTTTTGGAATGACTGGTATGTAATGGAAGGCGAAGGAGATGAAAAGCAGGTTGTATTAAAGAGCGGGCCGCTTGAGACTGCAGAAGAAGGCAGTGATATAAGAGCGCTTATGGAAGGATACATTTCCATAGGCACACTTCAGAATACGGTCCTTATGGGAAAGGAAATGTTTGTTTAATAATGAAGGTGCTTGTTGTAAGTGATTCACACCGGGATACTCAGAGTGTGATCGATGTGATAGAAAAGGAAAAGCCTGAGATGCTCATACACCTGGGGGATCTGGAGACAGACACTTCCGAGTTGGAAGCAGCAATGCAGGTGCCGGTTCACCCGTGTATATTTATCCGCGGGAATTGTGACGGATATGAGAGGAATCTTAAGCCTGTGGCGGTATTCGATCTGTGCGGCCACAGGTTTTTCTGTACCCACGGTCACAGCCAGGGGGTATATATGAGCTATGACAATCTTATCTACTCAGCCGAGGAGAATGACTGCGACATAGCACTTTTTGGGCATATCCATCAGCCGGTCGATGAAACTTTCGGGGATGTGCGTATACTCAATCCGGGTTCCATATCAAGGCCGCGCGGCGGAAGCAGGAAAAGCTATATAGTAATGGAAATGTCTGAGGACGGAGAATATAGTGTTTCCTTTGGTACATATGCTTGAAATGAAAGACGTCTTGTGGTAAAAATAGATAAGTTTACGTAGAAATTTTTGGAGGATGTTATGGCTCAGCTCTGGGGCGGACGATTTACAAAGGAGACAGACAGGAATGTTTACCTGTTCAATGCCTCTATAGATTTTGATAAAAGGCTGTATGCTGAGGATATTGAAGGCAGCATGGCTCATGCTTCCATGCTTGCAGCACAGGGGATCATCTCGGAGAAGGAAAAGGATGATATCCTTGAAGGACTTAAGAAGATCAAAGCCGGTATCGAGGACGGAAGTCTTGAGATAACCGATGAATTTGAAGATATACACAGTTTTGTGGAAGCAAAGCTGACCGGAATGATCGGTGATGCGGGAAAGAAGCTTCATACCGGAAGAAGCCGCAACGATCAGGTCGCTCTGGATATGAAGCTCTATATAAGAAGGCAGTGTGCAGAGGTCAGTGAAGATGTGAAGGCGCTTCAGAAAGCAATACTTCATATCATGGAAGAAAATATCTGCACCTATATGCCGGGCTTCACACATTTGCAGAAAGCTCAGCCTGTTACACTGGCTCATCACATGGGCGCTTATTTTGAAATGTTCATGCGTGACAGAGACAGACTTGCTTCAATAAAGACCAGAATGAATACCTGTCCTTTGGGATCGGGGGCGCTTGCAGGCACCACATACCCGCTCGACAGAGAATTTACCGCAAAGGCTCTTGGTTTTGACAGGCCAACCGGAAATTCTATGGATTCGGTTTCGGACAGGGATTATCTTATAGAATTCCTTGATGCGCTTTCACTTATAATGATGCATCTCTCAAGGTTTTCGGAGGAGATAATCATCTGGAATTCAAACGAGTACAGATTCGTCACTATTGACGACGGCTTCTCTACAGGATCTTCGATAATGCCCCAGAAGAAGAATCCTGACATAGCTGAGCTAGTAAGGGGAAAGACCGGTCGTGTATATGGGGCACTGATGAGTATGCTCACAACCATGAAAGGAATCCCGCTTGCATATGACAAGGATATGCAGGAGGATAAGGAAGTATCCTTTGATGCGATAGATACCGTCAGGGAATCTCTTCAGATGTTTGAGGGAATGGTCTCTACCATGAAGTTTAATAATGACGTGATGGAGGCTTCCGCAAAGAACGGGTTCACCAATGCCACAGATGCGGCTGATTATCTGGTGAGAAAGGGAATGCCTTTCCGCGATGCCCATTCAGTCATCGGCAGACTTGTGCTTTACTGTATTGAAAAAGACAAGGCCATAGATGATCTTGATATAAATGAGTTCAAGGACATATGCCCGATGTTTGATGATGATATATATGAAGCGGTATCGCTTAAGACCTGCGTTGAGAGAAGACTTACGGACGGTGCTCCGGGTGAGCAGGCAATGTTGACAGCTGTAAAGAGATATAAGGAATATCTTGACAGATAAAAGGAGGAAATTAACTATGGAGAAATTAAAATGTGCAGTGCTTGGCGCAACAGGCATGGTAGGACAGAGATTCATCACAATACTTGCAGAACATCCCTGGTTTGAGGTAACAGTGCTTGCAGCAAGCCCCAGAAGTGAGGGCAAGACTTATGAAGATGCTGTAGGCAGCAGATGGAAGCTTGATATTCCCATGCCTGAGTCAGTAAAGAAGATGATCGTAATGAACGTCAATGATGTGGAGAAGGTAGCTTCACAGGTTGATATGTGCTTCTCAGCAGTAGATATGACAAAGGATGAGATAAGGGCTATCGAGGAAGCTTATGCAAAGACAGAGACACCTGTTGTTTCAAACAACAGCGCTCATCGTTGGACTCCCGATGTTCCCATGATCGTACCTGAGATCAATCCTGAGCATACAGATGTGATCGAGTTCCAGAGGAAGAGACTCGGCACAAAGAAGGGCTTCATCGCTGTTAAACCCAACTGCTCGATCCAGGCATATGCTCCCGTGCTTACAGCATGGAAGGAGTTCGAGCCTTATGAGGTTGTAGTTTCAACATATCAGGCTATTTCAGGTGCAGGCAAGAACTTTAAAGAGTGGCCCGAGATGGTAGGAAACATCATTCCTTACATCGGAGGCGAGGAAGAGAAGTCTGAGAAGGAGCCTCTCCGTTTATGGGGTAATATCGAGAACGGCGTGATCGTTCCCGCAAAGGAACCCATTATCACAAGCCAGTGCATCCGTGTACCGGTTCTTAACGGACATACAGCTTCAGTATTTGTAAAGCTTCGCAAGAAGGCTTCAAAGGAAGAACTCATCGACAGGATGGTTAAGTTCTCAGGCGAGCCTCAGAAGTTAGGTCTTCCCAGCGCACCCAAGCAGTTCATACAGTATCTTGAGGAAGACAACCGCCCTCAGGTTGCACTCGATGTTGATTATGAAGGCGGCATGGGAATCAGCGTAGGACGTTTAAGAGAAGATACAGTCTATGACTGGAAGTTTGTAGGACTTGCACACAATACTTTAAGAGGAGCTGCAGGCGGAGCCGTTCTCTGCGCAGAGCTTCTTAAGGCAAAGGGATTTATTGAAGCCAAGTCATGAGCTTTATAGGCAGAAAGAAGGAGCTTTCCTTCCTGAAGAGCAGATATAACAGCGAAGGAAGCTCTATTACAGTTTTATACGGACATAAAGGTGTCGGGAAGACAGCCCTGTGCAGAAAATTCTCACAGGGTCTGCCTTCCTGCTTTCTTTTTGCGAGAGAATGTGCGGATCTGTGGCAGAGGATGTTCTTTGCAGCAGATGCGGGACTTAAGTCTTCAAGCGGCAAAGACTGCAGCTATGCCGAGATATTTGATGCTGCACTCAAGGCAAGAGGACGGCAGGGTGAGAAGTTTATTCTGGTCATAGATGAATTCCAGGATGCGCTCAGAGTCTCCGACAGCTTCATGACAGAACTCATAGATTTTGTAAATAAAGCTGAATCTCAGGTGATGTGTCTGCTGATCTCATCTTCTGTCAGTTTCGTTGAAAATGATCTGGTTTCTTCGATAGGAAGAAGCGCGGTATCGATCGATACTTTCTATAAGCTTCCCGAACTGGGCTTCCTTGACTGCGTGAAATATTTCAGCAGGTATTCTACGGGGGACTGCATTAAAGTCTACAGTATACTGGGAGGTTATCCCGCATACTGGAAATGTTTTTCCGATGAAATGAGTCCGGAAGAAAACATAAAGAAAAATATACTCGATCCTTCCTCCTTCATGTACAGTGAGGGCAGGAGTATCGTTGCGTTTGAACTTAGAGAACTTGGTGTTTACAGTACGGTGCTTCACTGCCTGGCCGGTGGGCTCGATAAATTAAATGACATACATCAGAGCACAGGTTACTCAAGAGCAAAGATAAGTGTTTATCTTAAAAATCTCATGGAGATGGAACTTGTTGAAAAGGTATTCTCTTTTGAAGGTGCGAACAATGCCAATGCCAAGAAGGGAATATACAGGATAACCGTTCCGTATCTTCGCTTTTTCATGCTCTTCCTTTATGAGAACAAGGGCATGCTTGAGATGGTGAGCGCAGATGAGTTTTATGATGCTGCAGTCAGAAAAGAGATAGAGACCTTTTATCTCACGGGGATCAAAAAAGTCTGTGCTGAATATCTCAGTATACTTAATGAAAGCGGCGCTCTTGTGATCAATGCCGTAAGAAGCGGTGAGTGGCAGGGCAAGAGCGGAAACATAGATATTATCCTTCAGGATGAAAACGGGAAGAATATCCTGGGCTTCTGTCCTGTTTCAATGAAGGACGCAGGAGTGCAGGAATACACTTCATGTCTTAAGACTATCAGGGCTTCAGGGCTTTCGGCCGATGAAATATACATTTTCAGTGCTGCAGGTTTTTCGGATGAACTGAAGGCCATGAGTATTTCCGAAGGTAATATCAAATTAGTGAGCCTCGAGGATCTTTGATGGGAGACAAGGTACTTTTTATAGCAGAGAAACCTTCTGTTGCTCAGGAATTTGCAAAGGCTCTCAAATATGATATGAAGAAGTTCAACGGATATCTCGAATGCGAACAGGCAGTCGTGACCTGGTGCGTCGGTCATCTCGTGACCATGAGCTATCCTGAAAGCTATGATGCGAAACTTAAACGTTGGAGTTTTGATACCATTCCTTTCATACCGGATGAATATAAGTATGAGGTGATACCGGCATCCGCAGCACAGTTCAAGGTGGTGAGCTCACTTCTTAACAGGCCCGATGTGAAGACCATATATGTCTGCACCGACTCGGGACGTGAGGGTGAATATATCTACAGACTGGTCGCGCAGGAAGCGGATGTAAAAGGGAAGGATGAGAGACGAGTCTGGATCGATTCGCAGACTGAGGAAGAGATACTCCGCGGGATACGTGAAGCAAAAGATATTTCAGCTTATGATGCGTTAAGCGATGCCGCATATCTGCGGGCTAAGGAAGACTATCTGATGGGCATCAATTTCTCGCGTGCCCTTACCCTGAAATACGGACAGCATATAAAGAACTATCTTAAGGCTGACAAAGCTGTTATTTCCGTGGGACGTGTCATGACCTGTGTGCTCGGCATGGTAGTCCTTAAAGAACGCGAGATAAGAGCATTTAAGAAGACTCCGTTCTACAGGGTGTGCGGAAACTTTGATATCTGCGGAAAGAATATAGAGGCAGAATGGAGGGCCTTCGAGGGCTCGGCATATCTGGATTCTCCGTTGCTTTATAAGGAGAACGGTTTCAAGGAAAGAAAGGATGCGGAAGCTCTTATCGAAAAGATAAAGGCTGATCCGGAAACCGCAGGAGGAACAAAGGGAGTCATACTCGAGAACAATAAGAAGACCGAGAAGAAGAATCCTCCGCTTTTGTTTAATCTGGCAGAGCTTCAGAATATCTGCTCGAAGTTTTTTAAGATATCACCGGATGATACCTTAAAGATCGCGCAGGAGCTTTATGAGAAGAAGCTGACCACATATCCGAGAACCGATGCGAGAGTGCTTTCAACCGCTGTCGCAAAGGTCATAGATTCGAATATTAAAGGCTTATTGAACTATCCCGTGTGCAGCGCTGAGGCAAAAGAAGTGCTTGAAGCCGGTGCATGGAAGAATATCGCAAAGACAAGATATGTGAATGATAAGCAGATAACGGATCACTATGCGATCATACCCACAGGTCAGGGATACAGAAATCTGGAATCACTGTCGCCGGTTTCTGCCAAAGTATATGAACTGGTGGTAAGGCGTTTCCTTTCGGTGTTCTGCCCGCCTGCTGTCTTTAAGAAATACCAGCTGCGCATAGCGACAGGCAGCGAGAGTTTCTTTACTACTTTCAAGGTTACTGAGGATGAGGGCTTTGAAAGAGTGATGCGATGCAGTTTCTTAAAGAAAAAAGATGCAGCACAGAACCGTGAAAATGATGAAAATGATGATAAGAAAGAAGATGAAGAGATAAGTGTATCCGATCCTGAGTTCTTAAAACAGATCGCAGGTCTTAAAAAGAACAGTGAGGTGGCACTTTCTTCTCTGGATATAAAAGAGGGGGAAACATCCCCGCCTAAGCGTTACAATTCCGGTTCGCTGATACTTGCGATGGAGAATGCGGGCCAGCTCATTGAGGATGAAGAGATGCGTGCCCAGATAAAGGGTTCAGGCATAGGCACATCAGCCACAAGGGCAGGCATACTTGAGAAGCTTTTCCGCATAGGGTATCTTAAGCTGAACAAAAAGACCCAGATCATCACTCCGGAGCTGCGAGGTGAAATGGTATTTGATGTGGTCAGGTATTCCATAGGATCAATGCTCAATCCAAAACTCACTGCCAGCTGGGAGATGGGACTTACGGGTGTGGCTGAAGGAAAAGTAAGCTGCGAAGAATATACAAAGAAAATGAATGATTTTGTGGTGAAACATACTGAAAAGGTGAAGACCCTCAATAATACGGGGGAGCTTCACAGATGCTTTGATTATGCCGCCGCATATTACAAAAAAGGAAAGTAAGGAGACTAACTATGAATAATGCAAAAATAGAAAATCTGTATGATCTTGATAAGACTATAGCAGCGGAACTTTTTAAGGGGCATGAGTATCCCTGGGAACTGCTTCCGCTCATCGGTGATTTTATAAAGGAACTTGGTGCAAAACTTGATCCTGAAGTTTATGAAAAGCGTGGTGAGGATATATGGGTAGCAAAGAGCGCAAAGGTTTTCGACAGCGCTTATCTTTCAGGTCCGCTCATCATTGATGAGAATGCCGAGATCAGGCATTGCGCCTTCATCAGAGGAAAGGCAATAGTTGGAAAGAACTGCGTGGTAGGCAATTCAACCGAGCTTAAGAATGTCATCCTTTTTGATAATGTACAGGTTCCTCATTACAACTATGTGGGAGATTCAATACTCGGCTTCAAGTCTCACATGGGTGCAGGCTCCATCACATCAAACGTAAAGAGCGATAAGACTCTTGTGATCGTTAAGGATGGAGAAGAAAAGATAGAGACCGGTTTAAAGAAGTTCGGAGCAATGCTTGGAGATCATGTTGAAGTGGGCTGCAATTCCGTACTCAATCCCGGAACCGTGATCGGAAGAGAGAGCAGTGTATATCCTACATCATGCGTGCGCGGTGTAATACCTGCCGGACATATATTCAAGGACAAAGATAATATAGTAAAGAGGCAGTAATGAATCCCGCTTATCTGTTTTTAAGAAGACTTCCTCCCGATAAGGAGATGAAGTTTAGAAGAATACTCAGGGAAACAAGAAAAGATTCCCGCTTCAATGAGATGCGTAATTTCATCCAGCATGGTGATACCACCGTGATGGAGCACTGTATCCATGTGGCTCAGACAGCTTATTTCATAGCGGTCAAGTTCGGGATAAAAGTTGATGAGGATGCGCTGATAAGAGGTGCTCTGCTTCATGATTATTTTCTTTATGACTGGCATGAGAAGAAACCGGAGCATATGATCCACGGATTCACACATCCGGGAAAGGCTCATGCACAGGCTAAGAGAGATTTTGATCTGAAGCATGTGGAGTCGGATATGATAAAGCATCACATGTTTCCTTTGACGCCCATGCCGCCAAAGACCAGGGAAGGAGCGCTGCTTTGCCTGGCGGATAAACTGTGTGCGACTTCCGAGACTATAAGGGGCAGAATGCCCTACAGGGTATAAAGGCTTTATTTGTCTCGACTTTTATGTTATCATCTCTTCAGCTGTTTTGAATTATGTAAACTGAGGGGCTATTTATGAGTGGTATTACGTTACATCCTTTTATGCTTTGCGGCATGGATTTTCCTACATTATCCTGCCTGCTTCTTATCTACGGAGTGATAGGCTGGGCCTATGAGTCTTCCGTGTTCTCACTTGCCGAACAGGGAAAGTTTATGAACAGGGGCTGTTTTGTAGGGCCGTATTGTCCTATCTACGCTGTGATCAGCATATCGAGCATCTATCTCCTGCAGGGAATAGAATCGCCTTTTCGTATAATGCTTCTTTCATCCATACTGGTATGTGCGATCGAGTATGTTACCAGCTGGGGACTAGAGAAGCTTTTTCATGCCCGTTACTGGGATTACAGTTATTACCCGTTAAATATCAACGGACGTATCAGTGTCGTTTCAGGTGCATTCTTCGGACTTGCTGTCCTTTTCCTGAATAAGATACTTCATCCTGCGCTTATGGATATTCTGGCAGGGATACCTTATAAAGTTAAATTTGTGGCGGCTGTTACGGCATGGTCGGTATTTCTTATCGATATCGTGTTTACCACGGTAGGAATGTTAAACCTTAACAGAAAGTGCAAGGAACTGTATGATGCTGTTGACAGTTATATGGAATCACAGTTTGATACTCTCAACAACAAGAAGGAAGTTTTAAAGAAGTTCCGTATCGTAAGACAGGGCCAGAAGATAGTGATCAAAGCCAAGGGCGTGAACAAGATGTTCCTTGAATTTGAAACCAGATATCTCAAGTCGGTTCCCGATTTCCATTCGACAACATACGGCGATGTCATCGAGAAGATGAAGAAGGTTCTTTCATATAATGGTAAGGCCCGTCTTGCCGAATTCGATAAAGAAGATTTTGATGATATGGATGATGATCTGAAAAAAGACGAAGATGAAAGTGAAAATGCCGTCTGATCTATTCTGAAGGAGCTTCCGGCATGCTGGCCTGCTGACCTTCAAAGATGTTGCACATCTGCTCGACGCACTCGAATGCATATCTGTATTTGGCCATTGCCTTATCGGCCAGTGCCTCGTCGAAATCAGAGCTTTCATATACAACATGAAAACTGAGGACTGCATCGCTCATTGACTGTGAGGCTGCAGTCATATATCCGGAAGCATCGGAATACTTTTCCGGAACTTCAAGAGCTGCCATCTCGGCAAAACGCTGATCCATGTCATCAAGATAGCCAAGCATGGTTTCGGTTGAAGATTCATCTTCGGGAGAAATGCCGTTTATGGAAGCAGAGAGAGTATCCATGTCGGCTGAAAAAGCTTCCACCTTCTCACGATAGCGTTCAGTGGCGCTGTCGGTCCCGCCGGCGCAACCTGTAAGTACAAGTGCCGCGGATACTGATAAAAGCGGAAATATAAACTTGCAATTTTCTTTTATGGTGCTTAAAGTAAGAGTATTCATAAACAGGAATTTATCATATGAGCCGCATAAGTTCAAGTGGATGCGGTATTTGCCGCAATAACTGCGGTGAAGGAGGTAATTTATGAATGGAGCACAGGCACTGGTAAAATGCCTTGAAGCTGAAAAGGTAAAATATGTATTCGGTTATTCGGGTGTAGCGATATGCCCTTTTTATGATGCTGTTTATCACAGCAATTTAAAGACAGTCCTTATAAGGACAGAACAGAATGCGGCACACGCTGCCAGCGGAATGGCAAGACTTACGGGAAAGGCTGCAGTATGCGCAGTTACAAGCGGCCCGGGGGCAACCAATCTTATCACGGGCATAGCAACGGCCTTTGCGGATTCCATTCCCATGATCTGTATCACCGGTCAGGTCAATTCCGAGCTGATAGGTTCGGATGTTTTTCAGGAGGCCGATATCACAGGCGCTGTGGAGAGTTTTGTAAAGTACTCATATCTTGTAAAGGATCCCGATGATGTACCGAGGATAGTTAAGGAGGCGTTCTATATCGCCAATTCCGGTCGCCCCGGTCCTGTACTTATTGATTTCCCGAGCGATGTGCAGAATGCAGAGCTTAAGAAGGCATTTGATTATCCCGATGATGTGAAGCTCCGCACCTACAAGCCTACGATAAAAGGCAATACGCTTCAGATAAAGAAAGTGATAAGGGAACTTGAGAAGGCGCGCAAGCCTCTCATATGTGCCGGCGGCGGAGTTCATCTCTGCAATGCGGTTAACGAACTTATGGAATTTGTCAATGAATATAAGGTGCCTGTTGTCTCAACAATGATGGGAATAGGAGTGCTTCCCACAGAGCATCCTCTGTATTTCGGAATGGTAGGAAACAACGGATCACCTGCAGCAAACAGGGCGATGCGTGAGGCCGATATGATCATAATGCTCGGTGCCAGAGTGGCTGACAGGGCAGTCAATCAGCCTGAGGTGCTCACCGAAAATACTGTACTTGTTCATATTGATGTGGATCCTGCCGAGATAGGAAAGAATGCGGGTGCGACCATACCTATAGTCGGTGATGCGAAACATATCTTAAAGGATATGAACGAATATGAAGTAGATACCGATACCGATGAATGGATAAAGGAACTTGAAGGCTACAGAAAAGATCTGAAGATCCTCCGTCCGGAGCATCCGGGATATGTTGATCCTGCAATCTTTGTACGTAAGTTCTCTGAAAAGCTTGAAGATACTGCAGTTTATGTTGCAGACGTTGGACAGAATCAGATCTGGTCATGCCGCAATCATATCGTAAGAAAAGGCAGATTTTTAACTTCCGGCGGTATGGGAACAATGGGATACTCGATCCCAGCTGCAATGGGTGCAAAGCTTGCATCTCCCGACAGACAGGTTGTGGCTGTATGCGGTGACGGTTCGTTCCAGATGTCCATGATGGAACTTGCGACTATCATGCAGTACAACGTTGATGTGAAGATAATCGTTATGAGGAATAATTATCTTGGCATGGTCAGACAGTATGAGCATTTTTCGCTTAAAGACAGATACATGATGGTTGATATAGGAACTTTACCGAAGCTTGATGACATCGCATCCGCCTATGGCATGGGATATGTACTCATAAAGGATATGACTGATGTTTCCAAAAAGATAGATCAGGTCCTTAAATCAAAAGGAGCATGTCTCTGCGAGTGTCTTGTCGATCCTATGGATCTTGTCTGAGTTTGGAGGTTAGGTACTTATGAAGAGAATCTTTTCAGTACTTGTGGAGAACAGATCCGGTGTACTCTGGAGAGTGGCAGGTCTGTTTTCAAGAAGAGGATTTAATATCAGTTCGCTCGCAGTAGGTGAGACAGACGATCCTGAGAGATCGCTCATGACCATATTAAGCAAGGGCAACGACCGTACGCTTGAGCAGATAGAGAAACAGCTCAATAAGAAGATCGATGTCATAAAGGTCAAGACCTTTGATGAGTCAAAAGCTGTCTGCAGGGAGCTTATGCTCATAAAAGTCAAATATAACAAGGGCAATCGCCGTGAGATAATGGAGACCTGTGAAGTGATGGGAGCCGAGATAGTCGATATGTCAGAGACTCTCATGATGATACAGATATGCGACACGCCCGAGAAGATACAGCTCATGATAAGCATGCTTGCACAGGTAAGCGTTGTGGAAGTGGCTCGTACAGGGACACTGGCACTTCAAAAGTGTCTTGAGGATTGAAATAATGTATCTATAGTGATACACTATGGCACATCATTCATTTTGACAGAGGTAAACAATGTCTGAACAGGTAAATAAAAAAGTATTCCAGCTTCTTGTCGACAACACATCAGGTGTACTTAGCCGTATTTCAGGGCTTTTTTCACGCAGAGGATACAATATTGAGAGTATAACTGCAGGTGTTACCGCTGATCCGAGATTCACAAGGATAACAATAGTTACAAGCGGCGATGACGAGATACTCGAACAGATAGAGAAACAGGTTGCAAAGCTTGTTGATGTAAGAAATATCAAAGTGCTTGAGCCTTCTGATTCGGTTTACAGGGAACTCTGTCTTATCAAGGTTGAAGTTACCGACAGATCAAGAGAGGGACTTATCGCAGTTGCAAACGTATTCCGTGCCAACATAATCGATGTGAGTCAGACCTCACTGATCGTCGAGCTTACCGGTAGCAGGAACAAGATAAAGGCGTTTCTTGATCTGCTGGAAGGATATAAGATCCTTGAGATCGCCCGTACGGGCATAACCGGTCTCACCAGAGGAGACAAAGACGTTGTCTGGTTTGATGACTGATCCTAAGTTAAGTTACGGAAGTATTTACCGAGCTTATATATTATCAATTCTTTTAAAAACTAAGGAGGAAGAAAAGAAATGGCTAACAAGATCTACTATCAGGAAGACTGTAATCTCGATGCACTGAAAGGCAAGAAAATCGCCATTATCGGTTACGGTAGCCAGGGTCACGCACATGCACTTAATTTAAAGGAGTCAGGACTTGACGTTATCGTAGGTCTTCGCAAGGATTCTAAGTCATGGAAGAAAGCTGAAGAGCAGGGCCTTACTGTATTTGAAACAGCTGAAGCTGCTAAGCAGGCTGATGTTATCATGATCCTCACACCGGATGAGAAGCAGGCTGATATGTACAAGGAGTCTATCGCTCCCAACTTAAAGGCCGGCGATATGCTCATGTTCGCTCATGGTTTCAATATCAACTATGGCCTTATCAAGCCTCCTGCAGATGTAGATGTAACAATGATCGCACCTAAGGCACCCGGACATACAGTACGTTCCGAGTATCAGGCAGGCAAGGGAACTCCCTGCCTCGTAGCTGTTCAGCAGGATGCAAGCGGCAAGGCTCTTGAGAAGGCTCTTGCATACGGCGCAGGCATCGGCGGATCACGCGCAGGTATCCTTGAGACAACATTCAGAGTAGAGACCGAGACAGACCTTTTCGGTGAGCAGGCAGTTCTCTGCGGCGGCGTAAGCGCACTTATGCAGGCCGGTTTCGAGACTCTTGTTGAAGCAGGTTACGATCCCAGAAATGCATACTTCGAGTGCATCCATGAGATGAAGCTGATCGTAGACCTTATCTATCAGTCAGGTTTCGCAGGGATGAGATATTCAGTATCCAACACTGCTGAGTACGGTGACTATGTAACAGGTCCTAAGATTGTTACTGAGGATACCAAGAAGGCTATGAAGAAGATTCTTTCTGATATCCAGGAGGGTACCTTTGCAAAAGAGTTCCTGCTTGAT
>JAEEGL010591817.1_pt1 | contig 39037 bp, 26 predicted proteins | sample 9134231 | NCBI WGS metagenome assembly JAEEGL01 (sample SAMN16246548, study PRJNA631951) | gut metagenome | biome: gut microbiome; feature: rumen; material: fiber-attached | host: Bos | place: Iran: Karaj | collected 2018-10 | reverse complement strand
CGTGATGAAGCCTGCCCCAGAGATATTCCAGATGATGCTCGAAGGTCAGCACGCCCTGCCAGAAGAGACCCTTTTCATCGACGACAGCGAGACCAATGTCAAAGTAGCCCAGTCGTTGGGCATCCAGACGCTCTGTCCCCACAACAATGAAGACTGGACCGTCTTCCCTGAGATCCAAAAGCTTCTGAACGGATAACACGTGATGAGAAAAGTAGGGGATGCGAATGATGAAACCTCCGTAAAACACGTTAAAATCGGGAGGTTATGAGGTATTTCTAAAAATAAGTTGTATCTTTGCAGCGTCAAACTTAAATTAGAACATATAGATATGGGTATTATTGGTTCAATCATTATTGGATGTTTGGCTGGCTTCTGTGCTGGCAAGTTGATGAAAGGCGGTGGCTTTGGATTCATCATGAATCTGGTGCTGGGCTTGTTTGGCGGTCTCGTCGGAGGATGGCTGTTCGGACAGCTGGGCATCACCTGGGGAGGCATCCTGGGGCAGCTTGGTACCGCCATCATCGGTGCTGTAGCCATCCTTTGGGTTGCTTCGCTCATCAAGAAGTAGTTCCATAGGTTCGACGATGACGAAACTTGAACTAAAGGTGGAGATGGGGGAGGTGAGGCTCGTCAGAGCGTTTGTACTCTCCATATCCGATGATGCTGGACTTAGCGAGCGTCAGGCGCAGAATCTGCGTCTGGTCGTCGAAGAAGCTGTAGCTAATATTGTGAACTACAGCGGCGCTACCTTGATGGAACTCCGCGCCTGGCAGGAGGATGGCAGCCTCTATGTATCCTTCGCTGACGACGGCATCCCCTTTGATCCGACCCAGCATCCTGAGCCCGACCTGACGCTGCCCATAGAGAAGCGCGTCATTGGCGGTCTTGGCATCCACTACATCCGCAAGATGAGCGACGGCATGGCCTATCGCCGCCAGGACGGTAGGAACATCCTGACCGTCTGGAAAACATTGGAAAAACCAAAGTAACTTAATATTTTAGATATGGAGATTAGAATAACAGAAAAGAACGACCGGTTGGTAGCATTGCTCTGTGGCGAACTCGACAATATCGCCAGCATCGAAGCAAAGAAGGCCTTGGATCCGCTGACCCAGCAGACTGACCACGACGTAGAGATTGACTGTAGCGGACTGGAATATATATCGTCGAGCGGGCTGCGGCTCTTTATCGGCATCTACAAGCACCAGCACGAAATCGGACGGCGGTGTATTATGTCCCATGTCAGCGACAAGTTGAAGGATGTGTTTGAGATTGGCGGTTTTTTCATGCTTTTTGAGCAGGAGGGCTGATGAAGAGTGAAAAGTGAAGAGTGAAGAATGAAGAATGAAGAATTGAAACAGTTGCAGGAGGAAAACGAGCAGTTGCGAGCCGAGAATGCCGAGCTTAGGAAGCAGCTCGACTATACGAGGGAGCAGTTTGTGCGCCTGATGTCACGCAATCTCGATCTTGCCGACCGTATCGAGGGCAACCTGGAATTCCGTCGGCGTGTCGATGTGGCCCGCGAACTCATCGACATGAATATGGAGCGGATGCAGAATGCCGACCTCCGCGATGACGGACAGCTGATGGCCATTGTCGAGACGAAAGTGGAGGGAGAGCGCCTTCATCTTGATCCGGATTTCGACGCTGCCGCCCTTGCCAAGCTGATAGGCGTCAGCAAGGAGCGCCTCGACAAGCTTTTCCGTAACAAGTCGATGTACCGTACCCCCGAGGCTTATATCGACAACCTCCGCTTGCTGACGGCTATGCGCCTGCTTCGTGAAAAGCCGAATTACAACATCGCCTCCATCTCCGAGGATTCCGGCTTTAAGCATGTGCGCACCATGCAGCGCAAACTGGTCGATGCCCTGGGACTCACCCCTGCCGAATACAGGGCCCTATACACGCGAGACCTATAGTTAAGAACTCAACTGCAACATCATTTTGCGACAGTTATGGCAAGGTTTGCCGTTTCTGTCGCAAATTTTGTTTATGCGCCATAGGCTTCTTAGGCGGAAATCATCTATTTTGTTGGATAGAGACTGAAATCACGGTAACTTTGCACTCAGAAAATAAAAAAAAGTAAAAGTATATGAAGACAATGAAGAATTTGGCAAAGTTGATGTTCATGAGCATCCTTACCGCAGCAACAACAGTTAGTTTCACCGCTTGCACAAGCGAGGACGAATTTGTGTCGAATGAAAATTGGACAGCCGACAAGGGTTCCACCCGTCAGCCGATGCAGCCTGAGAGAACCGTTCTCATCTATATGGCCGGCAAGAACGACCTGACGATGAATGAGAATAAAATAGATTACCTGGAGAAAGACATGAAGGAGATCAAGGAGGGTTCAAAGAAACTGAGCGACAAAGACTGTATATTGGTGTTCGTACGCCGCTATCAGAAAGATAACATGATTGAGACCCCCTGGCTCGCACGCATCTGGAGGGGCGAGGTGACAGACTCTGTTTCCGTAGCCGACATGGGTATTTCGATGAGCGACGCACGTGCCTGCGATCCAGAGGTGATGGAGCGTGTGATGAACTATGCCTACACCAAATATGCCGCCACACGCGACTATGGACTGGTGCTCTGGGGCCACGGCACGGGCTGGATGGTGGAGAACGACGTGGCAGGAACGCGCGGCTACGGAGTGGACAATGGCAACTATATCGGCGGCTCTGGCAAATGGATGAACGTGCCGACGCTGAACAGCATCCTGCAGAAGATGCCTCACATGAAGTTTATCCTGTGCGACTGCTGCCACATGATGAGTTTAGAAGCCCTCTATGAGCTGCGCAACGTGACCGATTACATGATTGGTTCACCAGCCGAGATTCCTGGAAAAGGAGCTCCTTATGATACCATTCTGCCCGCTTTGTTTGAGAAAGACACATTCTGCGGCTCCATCATCGAGCGTTACCACGCCTCTGTCAAAGGCAATCTGCCCCTGTCGGCTGTGAAGATGAGCGAGATGGACTGTGTGGCACAGGCCACAGCTCAGGCCCTGCAAAGTGTGAAGGCCAGTCTCGGCGGCGGCTATGCCGACATGAAGGGCATCATCCACTATGGCTATGTGGGCAATGGCTGGAAGCACAATGAGGTACACAACTTCTTCTACGATGCGGGCGACTTCATGAGCCGTTATGCCTCAGCCGCCGATTACCAGATGTGGAATGAGGCTCTCTCGAAGGCCGTCGTCATGAAGCGTATCGGTTACGAGTGGGAAACCTGCAGGCTCTGGCGCAGCTTCTATAGCGACTTCAAGATGACGGAAGAGAAATTCCACGGTGTGTCGATGTTCGTGCCTCAGAATCCCAGCAATGGTCAGTACGCCAGATTCAACGATGATATCAAACAGATGGAATGGTACGCAGCCATCCAATAAAAAAACTTGTAATTTTGTTCCCATTTTCCAAAAAATGTGTATCTTTGCACTCGATATATAAAATATAATTATGGAAGATGTTTTTAAAGTTAAGCAAGAAGGAACAACGCTCATGGTCCACTTAGGAATGGAAGTGTCGGTTGAGAATACCCCTGCGTTGAAGGAGAAGCTGATGGAATACCAGGGGCAGGATATCGAGAAGATCGTGTTCGACGCCACCGACTTGATATATATCTCAAGTAGCGGTGTCCGTCTATTAGTCTTCGCTCTGCAGAAGATTGGTCATTCACCGAAGATGGAGTTGCTGAATTGCGATAAGAAAATATATGAGACCTTGGATATCGTTGGTATGACTCAGTTCTTCAGCTTTACAGAAGACGACCGCATCAACATGCAGGCTGCCACTCCCAATCAGGCGGTAACAGAATGGAAGAAGAGGGCGACGGAAGCCAAGCAGGAGATGCTCGATAACTTTGCTGCCCATAACGACGTGGTGGTCTACCAGATGAAGTTAGAACAGGAAGACAAAGAATGAAAAATATGAAAGTACAGGCAAAATTAGAGATTGGCAACAACCATGCCAAGATGTTTTCAAAGAATTACAACGTGGTGAACCTGTTCGTCAGATCCATCACCTATAAAGGGATATTGAGGAATGAGATACTTGAGATTAACAAATAAGAAAAGAAAAACCTATGATAGAAACTAAGCAAAAATACGAACTAAAGATTGGCGACAATACCTTCCAATTCCAGGAGGAAAAAGAGATCGGCAGCTGCAAATTCAGTCTGGAGGAACTGTCGTACGACAAGGGCATCTACCGCCCGTCGGAGATGACAGTCCTCATGAATGTTGCGGGTAAAGTGAAATATGAGGATGACCTGACGAACAACTTCTACATGAAGCCAGTATCACTGAAAATTAAACTTAGCAAGGGCAATGAAGTGACGGATTATATGGTGGCTGAAAACTACTTCGTCTTCAAGATGAAGCCCATCTTCAGGAAGGTATCGACGAATAGCACCAAATTAGAACTGACCATCTACAGTCAGGACAAACTGATGACGCTCGACAAATACTCGAAGGCCTGGACAGGCAAGAAACTCGTTGGTGACATTTTAAAAAACGAGATCGCCAACTTCAAGTTCGACGGCAAGACGATCGGCTACGAAACCAGCCCGCAGATCCTTGCCTACGGCAGTGGTAAAAATGACGAGTTCGTGCAGCCATACCTCATCCAATATAATGAGAGTTTCTACGACTTCCTGAGCCGCACGGCCAGTCGCTGTGGCGAATTCCTGTACCACGAGCACGGCAAGCTGCATCTCGGCATAGCAGGGGACGACAAGCCAAAAACAACCGCCACTGCAGATAAGGACAAGACAAAAACCACCACCACTGCAGATGAGGACAAGACTACTACCGACTATGCCGAGATGGCCGCAGAGCACTACTACGAGGATATCGCCAGCCAGGGAACGGACACAACCGACTATGGCTACAACTACCTGAATGGTCATGCCGAGCCAGGCGTCAATCCCTACAGCGACCCGCTGACATACGACGACTATCTGGACGATGTGCCGGACAACTACACCAGTGCCGACGAGCAAATGGATACGCTGAGTAAGAATATCGTGAGTGCCCTCTGCCTGGCGCTCGAGGGCACGTCGTTCTCCAACATCCTCAGCAACATCTCCGCACAATTAGCTTTCAAAAAGTTTCAGGCAAACGCCATTGCGAATAATCTGAACGCCGTCTATACAGAAATAAACAAGATGGACTGGATGGCCAAAGACAATCAGAAGACCCCCAGCGGGAGCATTCGCCAGTTTGGCACGGCTTCGAATAAGACACCGAATTCGGGATTCTCTCAAAACATCAACCTGAACGCTGAATTTTACGCCTTGGTGCGCAAGGCCGAGAGAAAGGTGAGCCAGAATGTGGTCTGTCTGGAGTTTGCCGAGAAAACCCAGGAACTGTTTATCGGCGACAAGATTTTCGTGGATGCCGACAAGATTACCAAGGATGACGGCAAGATTTACCTGAAAGGCAAGAAGTACCTGGTGATTGGCGTGAAAGGCGCGTGTTGCATGACCAAGAAAGTTAATGTCAGATATGAAGAGCGACAGCAGGTGGTGGCCGTTAGGCTCTATGGCGACTCTGACATCTGCATCCCCCCAGCCATGCCGTTCACTTCTTTCCGGGAGTCGCAGCCACAGCTGGCATTTGTCAAAGAGAATTTTGATCCGCAGAAGATAGGCCGCGTGCGCGTCAGGTTCGCCTGGCAGCCCAGCAGTGGCGGAGGCTCCGATGCCTCTCCTTGGATCCGTGTGGCCATGCCGATGGCCACCGACGGGGCTGGCGTGAAGTTCAAGCCCGAAGTGGGCGACGAGGTGATGGTCAGTTTTGAGGAGGGCAACATGGAGCGCCCCTACGTCACAGGATTCCTGTTGGGATCGCAGAGCAACAAGTCGTGGAAATATCCGCTGCCCGATCGTACGATTACCTCGAAGAACGGTCACAACATCACCTTCAACGATGGTCTCGACGGCGGCAGTTTCTACTATGGGCTCTATCCCGGACTGAAACTCATCAAGAGCTTCATCCCCAATGCCACCTGGCCAAACGTCCTGGAAGACAGTGTCGGCTCCATGGCCCTTACCGGCGGTATGACCCTGAGCGACCGCTATGGTCTGTACAAGATAGCCCTCTCCACCGACTCGCGCACGGTGCTCATACAATCGGCCATGGGCGAGGTGATGGTAAATGCATTTACCGGAATCACCATATCGGCTCCCAATGGCAACATTGACCTGATAGGCAAGAATATCAACCTCAAGGCAAGCAACAAGGTAAACATCGAATCGGGCGGAGCGGTCAAGAACCGTTTCTTCGCCCCTCGCGAGAAGTATAAGGAGGGCATGTTCGAGGTGGAGAACAAAGCCGGGCGTATAGTACTCGACTTGGTGCTCGAGCAAGCGAGAGCTGCGGTGAACCGCACCATAGAGAAGGCCATCGACATGAAGCTGATACGCAGCGTGCTGGAAACGTTCACCCGTCCCATCGATGGTACCACGAAGATTAAGTCGTTCACTTTCGTACAGATAGAGGCGGGCAAGGGGTCCACCGAGTACCCACAGGGTGCCAGGAAAGAGAGCGGAAGTGCCGTGGTCGCCCGCAACTTGTATGCCACCATCGGTAAAGTGGTGGCAATCGCTCATTCCAAAGTCTATACCGCACGCAGGGCCTATTCCCGAATGTGCAGTGCCATCCAAGCCTTTAACAACATCTCTGGCCAAAATTGTTTTAACAGTGATGAGAAATACATCAAGTTCTCCAATATCAAGAATGTCTCATACAAGGAAGATAAGGGAGAACCACAATATAATAATTTGCCAACAGTACAGGAGATAAAAGACAAGTACAAAAACGAAATAGAAAACATTAAAAATAGCAAGCCGAAAGAGGACGATGACAAGTATAAAAACAAGGCTGTCGATCAGCAGAAGAAGCTTTTTGATACGGATCTTCAACTCTGGAACCAGCAGAATACTGATATCCAGAAGAAACTGGCGAACGAATTGACAAAACTGACAGAATTGAAGTCGAATGTAGAAGAATTGAGCGAGGCCATCCACACGTATTTTGTGGCAACGCATAAGGATTTCAATTCGGTTGAAAACCTCAATTTAAGGGATGAGCCCTTTTCGAATGAAATCAAGAAAACAGTGGAAAGTCTAAAGTTCGACCAGTCTATCAACATTAATAAGGGAACCACGCTGAACACGCTCAATAACTGGGAAAATATTCAGAAACACTGTGCCAGGACGGCTGTGTATTTGTTCCTTACTCATGAAGATGTGCGAAAAGCGGTGAACAGCAGCGTGCTGAAATTTAAATCATCACAGAAGAATAAGAGTAACCTCAATAAGGATGACAGGTGGAATGATTTAGTTGACGACTTTGTGACTAAGTCTGTGACCCGTATGGAAAAGGCAAAAGACAATGCGGTTGCCCTGAAGGAGTGGGCAGCCAGCACATATTTGTCGCCATTTACCGATGGCACCGTGAATATGCATCGCTGGCAGACGGGTGTGGAGGGAAAGATACTCTTCTCGGACAATTCGGAGAAAACCTATTCTTTCGACAAGAACGGTGCTACCACATTTGCCCAGAACATGATGTTCACCGACAGAAGCTGCGACAATCTTAGGCGATATCTAAAGACGATAGAATAATCATTAAAGAAAAGGATAAGTATGGCAGATACAATATTTTCCAACTGGTTGTCGGCCCTGAAGGATCTTCAGTCGAGCGTGTCGAAAGACCTATCTGAGATACGCCGCCAGAAAGCAGAGATACAGCAGCTGAAGGCAGACATCCTCAACGAGGTGGCCAGAGGCAGGTTTATCCGAGACAATGAGCGCCTGGTGCTCTCAGCCCCGGAGATAGTGATTGGCAACGTGGATGCCAGCGGCATGCTCTATGGCGACGGCGGCACCATCGTGATCAGAGGGCAGAGGCTGGCCATGGAGGGCGTCGGTGAGCACGGCAGCGTGGAGACGCGCGCTCCCCTCATCGCCCAGACGGCTGTCGATCCCGGCCCCGACGGAATCGAGGAGGTGGTGCGCGGCCAGTCGGCCATCGTCAGTCAGGCCCGGCATATCACACTGCAGAGCAACGAGGCTCAGGAGGACGGCTATTTCTCCCGTCCAGCCACGACGACGGGAGCCTCTGGCATCAGGATTCATGCCGACGAGCAGATAGACATTGATGCCTCCAAGTCGGTGAAGGGCCGTAAGGAGGCTATCGAGAACAGCCTGGACGCAGTGAAGCAGGAGGCTCAGAACCTGAACAGCGATGCCATGACAGCGATGATGAACGTCACAGGCATAGTGACCAAGATGGAGCTTCTGCTGAAGGGGCAGGACTTGTTGGAGGGCGACGAGATGACGATGCGTGCCGGCATGACTCAGCTCGACGAACTGACACAGCAGTTCAAAGACCAGCTGCCTCAGGCATACGGTGCTCTGGAGAGCACCATCGCCACGCTGAGCAGACTGGCAGAGACGAAGCGCAGGCAAAAAGCCTTAGAGGCAGAGAAGAAGGCCGTGGAAGAAATCTCCGACGATTTCGAGAAGCAGGCGACGGGGGCCTCCCTCAATGTGACGGCTGAGCAGATGAGATTTGTCTCGAAGGATGGCGACAACAACATCCGCGAGAATCCGGATGCCGGCATCAGCGTAGAGGCAGGAAGAGTCGATATCACCACTTACAAGAAGGACGGCTCGCTGATCGATGACAGCCATGTGCGTATCGCCACCCGCGACGTGGAGATATCAACCGTGAACCCTAAGCTGAAAGAGGAAGGCAAGCGCGACGGTGACTATCTCAGCGAAGGCAGCGTGCGGATCAATTCCAAGGACGTGTCGATCGCTGCTATCGACTATTCTGTGAATGACAACAAGTATGAGGTCAAGGGGCAGACGAAGGACAGCTGGTTTGGCGTCCATGCAGAGAACATGAGCATGATGTCAATCGACAATGACGGTAATACCACTGGCTCCCTGAATGTCGCTGCCGAGAAACTGTCGCTGAAAGCCAGGGACAAGGACGGCAAGGCTTCCGGGCAGCTTGTGGCCAGTGCAAAGAACATTTTCGTCAAGTCGATGGATACAGACAAGGCCGGCAAGGAGGACAAGGGGCTTGCCGATGGCGGCAACATGGTTATCCTGGCAGAGAAGATGTTCGTGGGTCGTACCGACGACAATACGCTCACCAAGGAACTACAGATTTCTGCCGACAAGACCGGTATCTATGGCAAGACCACTGCCGAGATGCAGCAAGACGGCGGCAAGGCGCTCCTTCAGCTCGACGGCGACAACATCGCCCTCAAAGGCTCTAAGCTGGAATACTATGGCGACAACACCGTCAACGGCAAGACTGAGTTCAAGGCCGACGTCAAGGCGCCTAAGCTGGTGGCCGATAATATCGAGGCTAAGAGCTCGTTCAAGAGCTCGAACATCAGCGACGGCATTGCCGTGCCCGGTGCGCCCTCATCAGCAAAGCTGAATGCAAAGCTGAAGGAAAACGATGCGCCAGGGGTAAACTAAGAGTTATGAGTGAATAGTTATGAGAAGATCTATAGAAATATTATTAGGTGAGGCGGATGCCAAGCTGGGAGGTTATGCGGGCATGCTGAACTACCGCTATTTGAACCTCTGTATAAAAGCAGAGCCGGTAGCTCTGTTGTCAATCACCGTGACCGACATTGAGGGTAACGAGTATAATCTGGAAGATGTGGCGAATGCCATGATGGCCGGCGATTACGCCTTTGAGATTATACCAAACGAGATGGAGATGATGCCGTTCATCCAGGCAGGCTTTGCACAGACGCATCCGGAGTTCATACAGGAAGTGATCGTGCCCAAGGACGAGGATCATATCTTCCTGTCGGACTCATCAGAGTATGAGACGGAGCGCCATCTCGTCTGTACGATGCCCGAGGTGGACAAAGAACGCTACGACTTCCTGCAAGAGGCGGTCAAGGCGCTTTACGACCAGTGCATGACCGAGGTCGACAATGTGAATGCCCATTATTCGGATATGCTGGCCGATAGGACGAAGGACCTTCCTGAGAAAGAAGCCGACGAGGCTAAGGAGAAAATGGAGAAACTGATGGATATGTATACTAAGACCATCGATGCCTATCGTGACAATAAGGTACAAGAAATCGAGGAGAGTTACCAAAGGTGGATTGCCCAACAGATGGAAAGCAAACTGGAGGGTATCCAAAATAAAGACAATAACAATTAGACTATGGGAGCAATAAAGATTCTAAGCGTGGACGACGAGGCGGCTATTGAGATCATGATGAAACAATACTTCAGGCGTAAGATCAAGGCAGGTGAATATGAGTTCTTCTTCGCCCGCAATGGTCTGCAGGCCCTCGCCATACTGGCTAACAACCCTGACATTGAGATCATCCTCTGCGACATCAACATGCCAGAGATGGATGGTCTGACGTTGCTGGCCAAAGTAAATGAGATGCACAATCCCGCCCTGCAAGTGATCATGGTGAGTGCCTACGGCAACATGAGGAATATTCGCGAAGCCATGAACAAAGGTGCCTTCGACTTCGCCACGAAACCTATAGATATGGAAGACCTGAGCCGGACAATCGAGAAGGCCATCGAGCAGATTCGCTACGTACATGAGACCCAGGAGGAGCATACCGAACTGGTATCGCTGAAAGAAGACCTGACCTCGGCCGGCGAAATACAGCAATACTTCCTGCCAAGGCAGTTCCCGCCATTCCCCGAGGACAGGGACAAACTGGACATCTATGCCTCGATGGAGGCTGCCAAGGATGTCGGTGGCGACTTCTACGATGTCTTCCGTATCGATGGCGACCGCATCGCCTTAGTAATAGCCGACGTATGCGGCAAGGGCATACCCGCAGCTCTCTTCATGGTGCTCAGCCAGACAATTATCCGTTCGAAGGCCACACTGAGTGTCAGTGCTGCCGGATGTTTGGCCGAAGCCAACCACCTGTTAGCAGCCTATTCCAAGGATTTTATGTTCGTTACCGCATTTTATGCCATCTATCATACGGAGACAGGGCATATCACTTACTGCAATGCGGGGCACAATCCTCCCCGTGTGCTGCGGGCCGACGGTACGGTAGAGGGATTACCGAAGCATCGTAATCTCTTCATGGGTGCCCTCGACGGTACTGTCTATCAGGAAGACACCCTCCAGTTAGAGCACGGCGAAGCGTTGGTGATGTATACCGACGGCGTGACCGAGTCCATGAACCGGGAGCACGAAGAGTTTGGCACAGAACGGCTTGACGCCATACTCAAAGGCATGACGGGCAAGAGCAGCAGGCAGATCATTGAAGATGTCAAGGCCGGCATCACCGATTTCGTCGCCGGTGCCGAACAACACGACGACATCACGATGCTGGTGCTGAAACGGAAGTGAGAAGGAAATAGTGAATAGCGGAAAGATAAAAAGTAGTATCGCCATCGGATGCATGGGTGCCCTGCTGACAGGATCAGTAGCGGGAGGGCTTTATATGCGGCATGGCGACAGCGAGCGCATCAGGGAACTGGAATCGCAACTCGGCACGCTGCGGAAACAAGAAGAACAGTCGGTCGTTGACCGAAGGATAAGCCAGCAGTTGGAGGAGATAGCCTACGGGCAGCAGGCACTCTCGGAGGAGCGCAGCCGCGAGGCTATCCGCCAGTCGGAGATTGCCCAAAGGATGACCCTGCGCTCAGAAGCCGAGCGGCAGAATGCCTTGCGGTCGCAGGCTGCAGCCGAGGCTTCGGCCGAGGAGGCTCAGGCATCCTACCAGTTGGCTGAGTGTCAGCGCCTGGTGGCCGAGCATGCCCGTCAGACGGCAGACACACTGAATTATATCTCTTTAGGGCGCACCCTCGGCTCACAATCGTATGCCATCTACCGCAGTGGCGACGCGGAGTTAGGCACGATGCTGGCATACGCTGCCTATCTCTATACCAACGATAACGGCGGCAATCTCTATGCCTCATCGGTTTATCAGGCCCTCACGCAGGCTGCCAGGAGCAAGCGCAGTTGGAGCATCCACAATGGCAGGATTACAGGTGTCGACATCTCTGAAATAGATGGCAGTCTGATGACAGTGAGCGCCTGTGGTGAATTCCTGCTTCATAGGCTGGAGGGAGGAAGGATGAAGACCAAGCGTCTTTTCGATGACCGTAACTACTGTTTCCGTGACGTTTTTTCAGCAAGAGTCGGAAAGAGCTATGCCGTCAGCCATACGGGTCATCTGGTGGTCTCCGATGGTAGCCAGACACGGGTGGTCTTCCTTGAGAACGTATCCCGTCCCTTCAGTCTGCAACCCATGTCCGAAGAGCGCCTGCTGCTCATCATCGGTGAGGGCTGCATAGCCATGTACGATATGGCCACTGACAAAGTGATTGGCACTCGCCGTCTCGACTTCACAGTTGTCAGTACAGGCCGACATCACAAAAGACCTCTGCTCTTCGACAATCGCGGGCGGATGCACTCGGTGGGAAGTCTCGATAATATAACTAACGAAAAGGTTCCCGTTTCAGGTCAGGTCACCGCCTTTGCCAGTAGTTCTTCCCTGATGGCATACGGCATGGCCGATGGCAGCATCTGGCTCACCTATTCTAATGGAAAGGTGCGTAAACTCGCAGGCCATCAGTCGAAAGTGACCAGGCTGAAAATAATCGACAACCGCCTCTACTCCTCCAGTTACGACGGCAAGATGCTCTTCTGGATGACCAGCGACCTGCAGATCCGGCCTATCACGCTGTTCCAGGCCGACAACTGGCTCACCGACTTCACCTTTACCAGTCACAAGGATTACATTTGGACAGGCGACAACAAGGGAAATGTCTCAGAACATCTGATATCGCTGCCTGCCATCGCTGAGCACATCCGTCAGAGGGTGAAGCGCAACTTTACACAGGAGGAATGGGATTTCTATGTAGGAAAGGGAATTCCCTATAGAGAATTGAAGAATTGAAGGATTTTTATTATGAAGAATGAAGAATTTGCTACCGCTCTTGTTGCGCGCCGCGTACTTATAGTATGCTGCCTGCTCTTCAGTGCGGTAGCAAATTCTTCAATTTTTCAATCCTTCAATTCTTCAATTCTTCAATTCTTCAATTCTTCAATTCTCCACGCCCAGGGCCTGCCGCTGATACGCAACTATACGGCCGAGGAGTATGGCAGGCACAACTGCAACTTTGATATTGAGATAGGCAAGGACGGTACCGTCTATGTGGCCAACTTCGCCGGGCTGCTCTATTATGACCGTGCGCAATGGCGGACGCTCTATATTCCTGGCATCAACCGCGTTACCGTGGTCTATCGGGCCAGCGACGACAGGGTATGGGTGGGCAGCTACAACTTCTTGGGGCGACTGGAGAAAACACCCAATGGCTGCCTGACCATCCGGCAAGTAGGCAGGACAGGACAGTTCAAGGGCGAGGTGGTGGCAATCTTCGAGACCGAGGGCAGGCTGCAGTTCGTGGCAGGCGACAACTGTATCTACGAGATAGGACCGGATGACCAGGTAACCTTGAAGCAAAAGGCGGGCACCGATTTCCGTGTAGGGATGGAATCGAAAATCATCTCCGTCGAAGCCCTGCTCAGAGGAGACCGTCAGGTCGTTCTGGAGGACATTACCCAGACAGAAGAACTGGACGGTGGACTGCTGGTGAAGGTAAAAAGAGATCACGGGCTGCTGATTACCGACAAGGAGGGGCACACACTTTACACCATCACCGAGGAGAATGGTCTCTGTTCAGACCAGGTGGCATACGTGGCCTACGACGGTCATGGTGTGCTCTGGGGGGCCACGGCGAATGGCATCTTCGCCATCGGGCTGCCTTCGCCCTATACCTACCTGCTGTCCAAGGACGGCCTGACGGGCGAGGTGCGGGCCATCACCTCCTTCGACGGGAAGATATATGTAGGTAGCACTAATGGCCTCTATACCGTGGTGTCGAGGCAGGCGAAGCGCGTGGCTGGAATCAACAACAGATGCTGGGCTTTATGCGAGGATCGTCAAGGATTGCTGGCTGCTACTTCCAGCGGTATCTTCAGAATTGCGCACGGCGGTGCCATTAGCCGGCTGACGTCCAACGCTACGACAGCCCTGATGGTAGATGGCAATCGGATCTATGCAGGAGAGACCGATGGAGTCTACCTGTATCAGTCGGGGACGGTCAGCAAGGTGGACGACCTGCCATTGGTGACGGAAATCCGAAAGGATGCTGGGGGACGGTTATGGATGAAAAATGTGCATGGAGAGACGAAGGGCGTGGCACCTGCCCAGACGATAGAACCCGCTGGCAGTCTGCCAAAGCATCTGCTCTGGCCCCTTGGCGACATGGAGATCAAGGCTCAGTACCGCGATGGCGACAGGACCTGGCTTGGCGGCGTCGACAAACTCGTCGTCGTGGATACATCACAAAAGGATCTCGATACGCTTACGGCCGGCCGCCATGTGCGTTTCCGCTCTATCGTCATGGGCACCGACAGCGTGCTTTGGGGCGGCTTTGGTGAAATGCCGCGATCGCTGCCCAGACTGCGGAGCGACGAGCGTCGCCTGCGCTTTATCTATGCCGTCGACTATACGCCCCTTACCGGCAAGACCATGTACCGCTACCGCATCCGCTCGGCTTTGCCGTTTTTCTCTGAAAAGAATGCTGGCCGGTGGAGCGACTGGAGCGAGAGCCAGGTCGTGGAGTTCCTGAATCATCCCTACGGCAAATACACCCTGTCCGTCCAGGCCCGTCTGGCCAATGGCGAACTGACGGAGGTTGCCTCTGTCGGCTTCAGCATTGCCTATCCGCTGTTGATGCGATGGTACATGATCATCGTCTATTTCCTCCTGATGGCGCTGCTGGTCTATGCCATCATGCGCTATCGCCTGAAGAAGCTGCAGCACGACAAAATCAAACTGGAGCAGATCGTGGAGGAGCGTACCGCCGACCTGCGCGATGCTCAGCAAGAACTGATACGGCAGGAGAAAATGGCCTCGGTAGGTCAGTTGACGGAAGGTCTTATCGACCGCATCCTGAACCCGATGAACTATGTCATCAACTTCTCCAAGATGTCGATAGACTTACTGAAGGATCTCAAAGTCAATATCGAGAACAACAAGGAAGCCATCAACGAAGACGACTACGCGGACACCGAGGATGTGCTCGACATGCTGACTGTGAATCTGCAGAACGTGGATCAGTACGGTCAGAACACCAGCCGCACGCTCAAGGCGATGGAGGAGATGCTGGAAGACCGTACTGGCGGCTATGTAGATATGGACCTACTGCCCGTGCTGCAACAGAACGAGCAGATGGTCAACACTTACTATGCCAAGGAGAAAGAACAATACAATATACAGACCGTATTCACCTTGCCTTCTGAAAGTATGCCCATATACGGTAATCCCGACATGCTCAGCCGGACCATCATGGGTCTGCTCGGCAATGCCGTCTATGCTGTGGTGAAAAAAGCTCAGAAGAATCAGGAGGGCTGGTCGCTTGACAATCAAGGGGACAGGTCGCTTGATTCTGGCAAGAATCATGGACCTGTCCCCTTGATTGTCCCCCAGATTCTTTTCTCCGCCCTCAAGGCCGAAGGACGATACATCCTGAAGATCCGCGACAACGGCATCGGCATTGAGGCGACAATCATCGACAAGATATTCGACCCGTTCTTCACCACCAAGACCACCGACGAGGCTGCGGGCATAGGTCTCTACCTGAGCCGCGAGATTATCCAGAATCACGGCGGCGACATCAGCGTGGAGTCCGTCAAGGACGAATACACGGAATTTACCATCACGTTACCCGTCAAGATATGAAATAGCCTACCTGAACTTACGTTTTCGTCGGTATTGAATGTGTTTTGCGACAGTTATGGCAAGCTTTGCCGTTTCTGTCGCAAATGTCGTATATGCGCCATAGGCTTCTCTGCCGGAAATCATCTTTTTTGTTGGAATGGGGCCAAAATCACCGTACCTTTGCATCGTCAATCAGACAAAACAACGTTCTTTGACTTAGTGATACAGACTATAATAATAAGAGGTATAGACCACAGCACCTCCCCCGAGGTGCTTACCACATCAGTTTTACCCTTACTGACACACAAAGGGACCACAGTTTTTAGAATATTAATAAATAAGTATAAACAAATAAAAAAAGATAAAGATTATGAGAAAAAATATATTTTTGGTTAAGTCAGTGCTCATGAGCATTGCTGCCGCAGTTACTATTTCATTCACCTCTTGTAGTGATGATGAAAAGTTTGAAAGTCTGCAACCGACTCCCGAAATTGAGCAGGAGGGAAGTGGTGATAGCGAATACTTCCAGCCTTACGGCCTCACCTGGCACAACTTCGAAGAGGGCGAAGAGCCCATCCAGATCCTGAACGCCGACACTACGGAGATCGCCGTCAGCAAGAAGCTGGCCGACAGACTGGGCATCGCGTCGTTCGTCAACCACCCCCTCGGCATCTGGCAAGATCCAGCCCAGCTGCCCTACGCCCGTAAGGCCTACGAGGAGCAGCTTGTAGGCGACCGATATATCCTGAAGGTCACCAGCGCAACAGTTGCAGAGCTCATCGGCCAGAATCAGGCACAGCTTAACACGACTATCCATGTGAATGAGGACGAGAACAGCGTCAAGACCCGTGCCGCAGCCGACAATATCCCAGAGTATGCAGCTAAGTACGTCGATGAAGGCGGCACCATCCACCCGTCGATCGTCCACCTGACCGATCCCTACGGCTACGACAAGGATTATCACCTGCCCGGCGAACCCGCAATTGTCAGCCAGACACGTGCAGCAGCTAGCGGAGAATACGAGTACATGACCCCGGAGGAACTCGTAGGCGGCAATACCCGCTGGTCGTCAAGCCGCCGCATCATCTCTGCACACAACACCATCAAGTTCGACCACGACTTCGAGATAGACGAGGCCAGTCACGACACCCTCAATTTCAATGCAGAGATTCCCATCGACTTCGACCTGAACTACTTCATCACCCTCAACGGCGGTTTCAGTTTCAGGAAGGGCATCTATGTCAAGAAGTTTGAGGCCGGCCTCAACGGAAACTTCGCCTTCAAGCCTGAGGCATATCTGGCTTTCACCAAGAAGTTCGATATCATCTCGGAAAAGAATCAGCGCAAGACGCTGGCTGAGTTCAGCCTCTACTCCTTCACCTTCATGGTTGGTCCGATTCCCGTGGTTATCACCTGCCGCCCCGCCCTGTTCCTGAAGCTCAAGGCCGGTGTAGAAGGCAGCGTACGCGTAGGGTTCAGGTATGAGTACGCCAACAACTTCAAGGGTGGCATACGCTATGAGGACGGCAGAGGCTGGAGCACCATCAAGGAGTTCAACGAGGTGGCCAATGAGTTCGAGTGGGTCAAGCCTGAGGCTGTCTTCTCTGCCGAGGCCAGTGCCGGATTCTATCTTGGTGTAGATGTGAGGATTTACGACGTGGCAGGTCCTGAGGCCGGTGTAGGCCCTCGTCTGGACCTGGGCGCCAAGATGACCGTGGCACCCTTCGCAGACAAGAAACTCGACCTGGAGGCAGAGGCCAAGGTGAGCATCGACGCCTTCGTGGGTGCGAAGATCAAGATCCTAGGATGGGAACTGGCCGAGTGGTCGACAGACATCAATCTTGCAGGCCCCTGGACGCTGGCCAAGTATCCCAACGACGGTAATACCGACATCCATCGCACGAAGAAAGGTGCCCAGCTGGCAAAGCTCAGAAGTGTATGGGACGAGATCATCATCCAGGCCAATGCCAAAGACAACAAGTTTCGTCAGTTGCACGATCAGGCCATTGAAATGTACATGCTTGTCAATAACTGCAGCGAGACCGACGCCCTGCTGAAGCTCTACAGTATTTTTGAGGTAAAAGCACTCGGGCTGAAAGTCATTAACCGTGACAACCTGGCATCGCTCTACAAAATGATGAATTCGGAAGTGAACAACTGGATTGACGGTTTGAAGGATCAATACAAGGTGGCCTTCGACCGCAAGTGTTGGGAAGAGGTGAAGGAAAACGTGATTGACGCATTCGATTTGTCGAAATTTAACCAGGATGACGTCAACAAGTACCTTGACGAGGGATACGAGCGATTCTACAAGAAGTACCAGCGGGTGCCTGACATGCAGAAGATTGACGACATGTATGAGGTGTTGTATGCAGCCGGAAGCAAGTTGCCTGATATCTTCCTCGGGGGCTCAGGCAATGTGAACATGCATGAGGGCTGTGCAAAGGCTTTCGACGGCAATGCTGACACAAAGTGGTACGCACCGGCATGCGACAAGTGCCCAGGCCTCAGTTCAAACAGTGTCTATTTCGCAGAATTCAAGAGCGCTGCTCCATTTATTCCTGGCGGTATTAGGCTGACTGCTGCCAACGACACGAAGAAATACAGTGGCCGCAGCATCCACAGTCTCACCATCTATGGCAAGCTGAACGAGTCCGACCAATGGGTAAAGCTTAAGAGCTACGTCGACTGTCAGTTGTCAGTCAATGCAGGAGCCAGTGTCATACTCCCCATCAACACGTCCATGCGATGCCGGTTCTTCCGGGTCGAGATCACGAGAGTGGAGAATGGTGAAGACATGCAGGTAGCAGAAATCAAGGTTCTCTAACTGTGTTATCACTGGCTGTCACGTGTGCTTTGCGGCAGTTATGGCAAACCTTGCCATAACTGCCGCAAATTTCGTATATGCACCATAGGCTTCTCGGGCTGAAATCATCTGTTTCCTGACTTCGGCGATGCGTCATCCTGCTCGCGTGCCAGTTGGCCAATTCTATTAAGTTCGGATGTGCTCGTCAGTGAAAAATCACTTTTTCTTTTTCATGGATTTTTTATACTTTTGGGACGGATTTCGCATACTCTACCCAAGGTGTAGCCAAGGTGTACCCAAGGTGTAGCCAAGGTCAAAAGGCTGACATCTCCTTGGGTAGAACCAAAGTACTACCTAGATAGGGTAAGGGTAGAGCGAAGGAATAAGTCTGTTGGGAAAAATCCGCATGATGTATCTCATAACATCATGCGGATTTTTCGTTGGTGTACCACTTGATGGTGAAATCAGCGTCCAATCGTCAGCACAACGTTGAGGTCATCAGTCCTACTGGTCCTCAACGACTCATCCATCTGGTTGATATCGGAAAGCATACTCCTGAGTCCGGGTTGAAGATGATTGACGAACACGGTTCCGACGAGCGATTCGAGGAATGCTGATGTGAGTTCCCACTGCTCTACATATTCCGACCGTTCGCGGAACATCTTCTGCAGGTTGGTCTTCAGCCGTTCTATCAGTGTTTCGGCTTCCTGGTGTTGCCACTCATTTCCCTCGTTGTGGATCATATACACCTTGGTCAGGTCGTCCATGAGGTAATCGGTTATAATCTTAGTCAGATCTGCAGGATTGTCGGGTAGGAACTGATCATTGCAGCCCAACGCTGTCAGATAGGGCTTTTTTTCATAAATGTCGTTCCATGCGTATTCGATGTGCCACTTCAGTCCACCGCTGATATTGTCGGCGAGACGCTTGTAGCACGTTCCCTGCACGTCGGCCAGCGAGGGTATCGACTTAATATATTCCGTGGCGATTTCCCACCGGGTGAAGTCGCCCGAGACCCTGATGGTGCGCCAGGGGTTGGGATAGGAGATGGTGGATCCCGTCGACACGTCGACGATACTGTCGTTTCTCACCTTCAGGGCATCATAGTAATGGTGGGCGGCAATGTCCTGCAGGTGGGTATGTCCGGTGAAGGCCAGGTGAACGCCGTGCCTAGCCATATCGTGACTCACGCTCCTATGGTCCTCGATGATGTATTCGCTCTGTATCTTGGCCTGGGCATCGTGGTGCTCCACAATGTTGTGGTGCTCCACCAGTACCACCTGCTTGCCCTGTGCGCGGGCCTTGTCGGCCTCTTTCAGCGCCCAGGTGAGCGTAGCGGTGCGTATGCGGCCGGCAGTCTGGTTGTAGTCTTTCGTGCCACCCCTATCTAAGTACTCATTGAACTCATACATGTTAGTGTCGAGGCACAGCAGCACCAGTCCTTCGAGCGGTTCGCAGACGAACGACAGCGAGGCAGGGTCGGTAGCGTAGGCCTGGTTATAGCCGAAGTCGGCATACAGCTGCTTGAACTGCTCGGGCGATGTGCGCTCCGCGGAGCGTTTCTCGTCGCCGTCGAAGTAATAGCCCTCCGGATTGTCGATGTCGTGATTGCCGGGCACTACGATCACCGGTATGCCTGCTGTGCGCAGAGGAGTGAGAATTTCTACCACTAACTGATGGCTCACCAGCTCACCGTCTTTCGTCAGGTCACCGGGTATGATGACGAGGTCGGGGCGGCGCTTCACGGCCTCGTTGACAAGCTGTTCCAGCACCTCACCACTGTATTCCAGCAGCTTGGGGTCTGAATTCAGATAACTGCTGAAGGCCGAACCCTCTTTCACCAGCAGCTTGGGTGACATCACGTGGACGTCGCTGATCACGAAGATGGTCTTGTAGTCAGTATTCGCGTTTCCGCCCTCGGGCACCCACGCTTCCAGCTGGGCCTTCTGCGAATCCGTAGCCGGCAGCAGGCTGACATTGTCGCCGCTGACGACAAGGCTGCCGCCGAGGTACTTCACCTCGCGCACCAGATTTTTCGTGGCATCCGCACCAAGCAGGTCCTTGCGCGAAATGTGGATGATACCTGACAGGTTCGTATAGACGAAGTCCACTCCCAGCAGCTTGGGCATATTCTCCTTCAGCTTATTGTCGGCATCAACATAGAAGAAATACTCCTTGCCTTTGCTGTCATCGTCGAAGTCGAAGGCAAGGATCTGCCTCAGTGTCTCCTTGGTACCGTCATCGGAGGTGTAGTCCACCGTGGTTTCAGCATACCACATCTTTTGGAGTTCAGAACCAATTGGCGTGGCCTGCGGAATGTCGTCGCTGCTGCTGCACGAGGTGAGCGCAGTGGTGAGGCCGCAGAGTGTCAGAATGGCGGCCAACATCCATAGATTTAACTTTTTCATTGTCTAATTTGTTTTATTAATATAATAATGTGTATTTAATTTCTTCAATCCTTCAATTCTTCAATCCTTCAATTCTTCAATCCTTCAATTCTTCAATCCTTCACGTAGGTGATGAACTCGTCGGGGCTAGCTGCCGAGAGGTTGCCGAAGTGGTTGGCATTGACAATTCGGGCGTGCGAGGCGATGGTGTGCTCGGCCAGGTAGAGGAACAGGTCGTGGTAGTTCGTCCGGGGATTGTCGGAGAGGCAGTTATAGAAGTTCAGCGAGAAGCGGTCGCAGAGGTATCCCTCCGTCGCGCTCCAGTTGTCGCCCCACGACTGCTCGTAGCGGTTGGCACCGCTTATGCCCAAGGCTCCGTCGATGCCGTCGAGAGCGCTGATGACACCCTCGCCGTAGCACGGCTCTGCCACCACGAGCAGTTTGCGGCAGGTGGTGGCATCGCTGCTGAGCATGGTCTGGGCGGTGCGCTGCATCAGCGTGTTGGTGAACCCGTTGAAGAAGGCATCGTCGCGCCATTCGAAAGTACCACTGGAGACACCGTGTCCACTCCAGAAGAGGAGCACGTTCTGTCCGGCATCGCGGGGCAGCACCGTGGGGGTGCGGCTGGTCTCGATGCCTAAGAGGATGTTGCTGATGTCGGCGGCGCTCAGGTCGGCATTGTCGTAGTCGATGACAGCGGCGGGTAGCTGGTCGGTGCCGCCCATCAGGTCGGGGCCGTCGGCATCGGCACGTATGATGTATTTCTTATCGGTGGCCGTGGCCTTGTCGACTACGAGGATGATGTGGTCGTCGTCGAACCCGCCCTTACGCAGTAGCTGATAAATCATCATCACGTCGCCCATGTGGCGCAAGTTCTTCGCCTCATGGCTACCCTGCACGAGCACGGCATACTGGTCGGAGAGCGCAGGGTATCTGATGTTAGCACCCTGGCCCGACTGCTTGGCGAAGTCGGCCTCGGCCTGGTTCTTGTCGTAGAGGTATTTCCATGCCTGCATGTTGTTGGTGAGGCGCTGGCTGCCGCTGTCGTCGAAATAGCCCAAGGGGATAAAACGCCCCCCCTGACCATCACCATACTTGCGAATCTGCCATTGCAGGTAGGTGGTGTGCGATGCGGGTGCGTAGGATGCCGCGTCGAAGGCGATGTCGCCGGAGGCTCCCCTGAAGGCGGTCAGCCGGCCTTCCTCCATGCTCTTGAGATAATTGGCCATCTCGATGTCGTCCCACACGGCAGGGTCCAGATGGCTTCCGTTGCCCTTGGTGATGGCGATGATGGCATCGTTGATGCTACCCACAGCGGGATAGTGCTCCCGATAGCATGCGGCGAAGGCGGCCAGCAGCAGCCCGTCGTAGAACTTACTTTCAGCAAAGGTGGGCAGATAGGTGAAACGCCGCCGGAAGCTCTCCTCGAAACCGGTGGTGGGGTCAGGGTATGGCGAGTAGCCGATGAGGTTGTTCAGCACATATTTTTCGTTGTCATCAAAGGCTGAGAGTTCCTGCTCGTTGATGTTGGGAACGGCGAAAAAGGTGTTGGCGGCTATGAGCGCGGTCTGCCAGTAGCCATCATTCACATCGAAGATGTCTGGATGGTCTGGATCAACCTGCTGGCGGAGTAGGGGTATCAAGTCGTGCAGCTGTTGAAGGCTCTCCACCACACAGAACATAGCCTTCCCATGATATTGGTCGTAGCTTCGGTCTTTGATGATCTTTGCCATCGCTGAGGCCAGTTCGTCGATGCTCTGGTACTGCGTGTTGGCCAGCAAGTCGATGCCGTAGTTCTCGGCGAAGAAGGGTGCCCAGTATTCGAAAGTCTGCCCGTAGGTGCCGGCAGGCGAGAAGAAGTAGCATGATTTGTTTTCGCTTGTTTTTATGATTGAGCCCCAGTATTCACTGAAGGTGGCAAACGAGCTCATCATGGTCTCTGCGAATGTGGCGTCGCTCTCGGTGAGCGCCCACAGGAAGGGATCGTCGCTTTTGTAGCTTTTCACTTTCTTGACAGCGTAGAGGCGCTGGAGCTCCTCGTTGGTGGCGGTGGGCACGATGAGCGGCTTCCGGAGTTTCTCGCAGGCCGGGGCGAAGGCTGCCACGGCATCGTCGGCGAAGGGACCTATGATGGCAGTGATGTCATCGCGCCCCGCCAGCGTCTTGCTCAGGGTGGCCAGGTCTTCCGTGTCCTCGTTGTACCACTCTATCTTCAGCCTGATGGCCAGCGTGTCCTGGCGCTGGGCTTCGGTCAGGTTCTCCGTGAACCAGGCCGCCATGCGCTCCAGCTGTACCTTCTTAGCGTCATCGCTCAGGGGAGCCACCACGGCCACGGTCTTCTCCACCCAGTGGCGGGCGGGCACTATCTCTGTCACAGTCTCGCTGTCCTTACTGCAGGAAGTGAATAGTGAACAGTGAATAGTGAATAGTGCTGCGCACAGCAACACCCCCCAATTCTTATGTCTTACACTCTTCGATAAAATTTCCATAGCGGTAGCAAATTATTCAATTCTTCAATTCTTCCATTCTTCAATTTTCCATTCTTAAATTTTCCATTCTGACGGCTTCTTCGTGAATCTGCTGGAGCAGCTCGTAGCTCGGCTCCTCACTTGTCGAGGAGGGTACGAACCAGTAGGGATGGGCATTGACAAACAAGTCGGTGTAGCCAGAGGCCAGGCCCAGCGATTGGTGCTTGGGAATGCCCTCGCCGGTGAGCCACTGGCGGATGCTCGTCTCAACGACCGTGTCGATGCGCTTTACGACCGAGTACTGGCAGTTGGCGGCGGTATTCATGACATCGATGCCCATGACGATGAATTGGTTGAGAATCGCGGACAAACGCAGGAACACAGCGCTTGCGCCGCCACAGACGGGTATGATTGCCGACGACTTGCCTAACAAATCTTCGCTCTGCTCCCCATACTCCCGCATCATTTTCAGTGCCAGCGTGTCGGTGATGCTGTACCCCTCGCCTGCGTGCTGGCCGATGTACATGGTCGTGAGGCTTTTCTTCTGGCTCGTGGCAACCCAGTCGGTGGCAAAGCCGTCCCTGAAGCCCTGCATGGCCTCACCGACGACCTCGTCCTCCGGGTTGGCACCTATCAGCAGGGCTTTTGGCTGGAAGTGGGGCGCGACGGCCCCTGCCTCGTACATGGCGCCATAGTAGGGCATGAAGAGCGTCGAGCCCTTGCCGTCGAGCGGCCTGGAGGTCTCGAAGTAGAGCAGGTCAGCGCGGGGGTTGCCCTCCAGCCGCTTGTTGTTCTGGCGTAGCCACGAGTCGTAGTCCGAACTGGCCACGATAAGCAGTCGGCGAATGGTGTCGCCCGGCGTTTCCGTCTGCCGGAAGATGTCCTCTAGGTAGGCCAGCCCCTCCTCTCTTGTCGCTGGCGACAGATGCAGCGAGCGCAGACCATTCCGGTTTGAGATATCCTCAACGCTTGAGTAAATCAGGTCGTTGTACGATTTGTCGCCCAAGGCGTCGGGGCTATAGACCACCGTCACCATCGGTCTGGTGCTGGGAGCGTCAGTAGGGTCGGGCACGTACATCGTCTCGTCGTCTTTTGAGCATGATGTCAGCACACTTACACAGCCCAAAAGCAGCAGGACGACGGAGAGCATCGCAGCACGGCTGACACCCTGCTGCACGGCCAGCACCACCAGGGCAGCTACCATCAAAATGATCAGTGTTGTTACCACCATTTAATTCAGATTTGTAATTACTTTTTGTCGCCAGGCTCTGTAAAAGCGCTAAAGCGAGTTTAAAATTCTTCCTTACTCTTCAGAGTAATTAATCTGCAAAGTAATAAAAAAAAGTCTGTACCCACAATAGTACAGACAAATAGTCGGATGGTTTCAGACAAACTATCGGATGATTTTGGCGGTCTCTCAGCGAAAACGACAATCCGTCGGCCATAAAATGACGGATAGTCAAAGTGGGAAAGCTATCCTTTCGTCTGCTTGTAGGCGGTGGGTGTCATGCCGTACTTGGCGCGGAAGTTACGGGTGAAGGTGTCGGCACTGGTGAAGCCGCTGGCCAGGCAGACCTGCTCGATGGTGAGGTCGGGCTGGCCGTTCATCAAGCGGATGGCATAGTCGAGGCGCAGTTCGCGGACGTATGCCGGCAGTGAAGCACTGTCGCTGCCCTGCGCGAAGGCGGCACCGATGCGCTCCTTCGAGAGGCCGGTGCGGTCGATGAGCGTCTGGCGGCTAAAGTCGGGCTGTAGGAATAGCCGCTCGTTCTCTATCAGGTCACGGAGGCAGAGGAAGAGTTGCTCGTCGGAGAGGTCAGTAAAGTTAAGTGAAGAGTTTAACTTTTCACTTTCCCGAAGTTTCTCCTTATACTCCACCGCTTCGGTGATCTGCTGGGCAAGGATGCGATTGCGTTGCTGAGTGATGTGCCACTGGCGAAAGGCATACAAGGCAAAGACAAGAATCAGCAGGGCGAGGCTGCCGGTGGCAATGCTGATGATATTGGCGATGTGCTTGCCGGCTCGCTGCTGTTCTATCTCGCGTTGCTGTTCCTGGGCGTGGTAGCGGGCGGCAAAGAGGTGGGCTCTGCCCCTGAGGAGCGAATCGCTCAGTTGCTGGCTCAGGTCGGCATAGCGCCGCCAGTAGCCGTTGGCGGCTACGGGGTGCCCTTGCGACTGGGCCACTTCGGCCCTGCCGCGCAGGATGTCGGCATAGTTGGCGTTCAGCGTGTCGTCGGCCATCGATTGCTCCACCTCGTCATAGATGGCCAGCATACGGTCGTAGCGTCCCAGTCGACAGAGTGTCGGTGTCGTCACATAGCGCCCATGAAGGGTCTGGCTTGCATCCGTCTGTCCGTAGAGGTCGAGATAGTGGATGGCCTGCTGCGGCTGATGTTGTGGTGCCGCTGCCAAGGCGAGGAATGAGTATGCCCGGCTACGGTAGAAGTCGATGTAGCGCGGACGTTCCTCGACGGTGATGCCGCTGTAGCTGTTGCCCTGGTCATAGTAGTCGGCAGGGTGCTGCTCGAAGTCGTCCAGCATGGCGAGCATCTGCTGTGCGGCATCTGTCGTCGCCTGGTAGCGCCCTGTCTCTGCGGCGACGTCCGCCTTGCGCTTCAATGCAAGCAGGGCGAGGTTCATCTCTGTGTAGTGCCGGTGCCCTGCCAGCTGCTGTACCGCGCTGTCGATGCGGGCCAGTCCCTCCTGCTGCTGCCCGATGCGAACCATCAGGGCGCCGATCTCGGCATTGCTGTATGACTGCAGGTGGCGCATGTCGTGCTCACGATAGACGTCGCTCAGCCGGGTGGCCCAGTGCAGGGCCTGCTCATAGTCCCTCTCCAGCCGGTAAGCATCGAGCAGGATCTCGAGCACGTCTATCTGAAGGTCGTAGTCGGCCATGACAGAGTCGTGGAGCATGAGGCGCTCGCCAATCAGGATGGCAGAGTCGGTTCTGATTTCCGCATGCGACCGTCCATAGACTCTGGCCCGCTGAATAGCGGCACGGACATCCGACAGATTGCCCGCCAACCGGGCTGAGTCGATGAGCTGTAGGGCACGCTCAGGCTCTGTGTCCACAAACGTCATGGCATACGCCGCCGTGTAGTGCGAAATTGCCGAGTCACTCGACTCGCCTACCCGTAGCCTTTCTACAGCCTGCGCCGCACGCTTGTTATCGGCACCTCCCCCCTTGCAGCCCGCCAACACCAGCACGATGGCAACGACGACCATTATATATATATGATGTCTCATATCCTTGTTCTGTTCAAAACCGTCTGCAAAGATAGATAAAATTTCCGAGATTATAAGCCAGTTGAGATAAAAATGTAAAAAAACGCCATCATTCCCACGGTTCCTCCGCCCTTTGCGACAGTTATGGCAAGGTTTGCCGTATCTGCCGCAAATGTCGTATATGCGCCGCAAGAGAAAAAATTGAAAAATGGAAGAATTGAAGGATTGAAGCCAGAAAGTGCATAACTTTGCATCGTGATTAAGAAACAAAGTATAACAATAAAAATAAAAAAAGAACAATGAAAAAGAATTCAATTCTGGTAAAGACAGTGCTCATGAGCATGCTTACCGCAGCAACTTTCAGTTTCGCATCCTGTCAGGACGACGACCTCGTGGATACAGGTGCAATGGTAGAGAACACTAACGCCAGCCAGGCCATTGGCGACGGCGACATCCTGGTGGAAGCCTATGCCTATACCGAGCCTTTCATGGTGAAGGCCTACGGCCAGTGGCGCATCGAGCAGGACCGCCACTTCTTCACCCTGAGCGAGCAGGAGGGCTACGGGCCTCAGGAGATCAAGATCTACGTGCAGAACAACCGCTACGACGAGCGTAAGCAGGGCCACATGACCATCATCTCGATCGACGAGCAGGGCCACGAGCAGCGACAGGTGTTGGAAATCGTGCAGAAGGCCAGCAGCGAGAGCATGACACGCGCCATCAGCTTGATACATACCAGCAACCGCAACTACAGCATCGGCTACGGCTACAGCACGCTGAAGGGCTACAACAACCAGAACGCCATCACGGCTGAGATCTTCGACACCAACAAACTGGCTGAGCTGCAGCAGTTCACACAGACCAGCCTCAACGCAGAAGTGACCTACGAGCACTACACCGCCAACAGCCGCGACGGACTGGTGAACACGATGAACGACAGCCTGGGCTACCAGAACGCCTGGAAACTGCTGTTGCCATTCGAGTTTGAGGTGAAGGCAGCATTCGGCATGGAGAACAAGCAGGACGGAAACCACGACTATGCCATCAGCTATCTGAACTATGGCGTGCACCGTATGCAGCTTGAGCCGGGCATAGGCATGCTGAGAAAGTACATCAACGAGGATGCCGCCATGGCCATCGACGGCGAGATGGAGACGTATAAGGGCACAGAGGGCATCCGTAACCTCATCCGCGACTTCGGTACCCATGTGGTGAAGGGCGCACGCGTAGGCGGCCGCATCCGCTCCACGCTCGACGTCAAGGCCGATAGTGTCAGCAACACCTACGACCTGGAGCTCTACGCCCGTATCGCCCTTGGCGAGGTGGACCTGCTGAACTGCAGTGATACCTTCAGGAAGAACTATCAGAAAGACATGACGCATATCAAGCACAACTTCACCGTGATAGGCGGCTCAAAGGACTGCACCGACAAGATGACCAAGGCGCTTACACCGGGACTCCTCGACGAATGGAAGGCATCTCTGAAGGATACAGCACAGGTCATGGTGGGCTTCGACGAGGGCGACCTCATTCCCATCTACGAGCTGGCAAGCACCGAGGCGCGCAAGGAGGAGATACGCAACTACATGGAGGGCCAGGGCCCCGGCACGATGAGCGCAGACTATGCCACTCCCGAGACTGGCACTGTGACAGAGATTGAGGTTCCCGCATTCGCTGCCAACAGCGAGACACTGGTGAAGAACATCATGCTCTCGGGCGAGAAGGTAGGTATCGCCTGCAGCGAGTATATCCCGCAGCTGAACAAGGACGAGCGCGTCACCGTGATCTACCCCGTCATCGACGGCAAGCTGGCACTCAACAAGGGCGTATTCCTCGGTGATGAAGAGCACAAGCCCAGCCGCGTCAGCTGGAACAAGGACAGCGCAGAGCCAAAGATCACCCCATACGTACAGCTCGGATACGGCAAGGCCGCAAAGCTCTACCTGCGCGGCGGTTCGGTGAGCACCAAGCTGGCTAAAGGACAGGAGGCACGCAAGGCCAAGCTGCAGGATGCCTACATGGAAGGCCAGGACGACATGAATGACGCAAAGGACTATCCGCTGGTGAAGATTTTCAACCGCATCTGGACTCGTGAGGACTATCAGGGCCGTGTGGATGACGGACTCTCAAAGTGCTCGGGCTACTACACCGACAAGAGCATCGCAGGAAGCGGCATCCAGGGATGGGAGATCGCATCCGACAAGGACTTCGAGCAGCTCAAGAACGGCATCGCTGCCGGCGGCACCAACTCCATGCCTGTAAACCTGCTGGTGAACAAGGGAAAAGCCAAGGAGACCGGATTCGACCTGAAGTGGAACGGTTACATGCGCACTGGCTCAGTGCACGGTGCAGGCGAGGAGATGCAGTACCTGGTACAGATTGAGGGCAAGAGCGGAGCCTATGGCTACGTCGATATCAACAAGGGCGGTACCTTCGACATCAACCAGAGCTATCACGGCATCGACCGTCTGGCAGTCCGCTACGTGCTCGCTGACTGAGGGAAGTGAAGAGTGAAAAGTGAAAAGAGAAATTTTGAAAGAGGAAAGTGGAATGTTCACTTTCCTCTTTCAAAATTTTGGTGCAATGATGCCTGCAATTTAGAAATTATTTGTATATTTGCACCGAAATTGCAGCACCAGAGCAGTTGCGTGATGAGAAGAATTGCTATATACCTATTCATATATATAGTGTTTTGTGCCGTCCAGGCCCAGGCCCAGGACGACGCAAAGCAGCGTCAGGTGTATGCCCAGGCAGAGAGAGACTACCAGTTAGGCCGCACCGAGCAGGCCCGCGACTCACTGATGCTTTACCTGAAAACCTTCCAGGGCAACCTGCGCGAGAACGCCCTGCGGCTCATCGCCCTCACCTATTTAGAGAGTTTCGACACCGGGCAGACAGAACGCTACGCCACACTGATGCTACAGCAGAATCCATACTACACCGTGTCGTCGCAAGACCCGCTGGAGTTTGCCGATATCGTGGGCCGCATCAAGACCAGCATGAACGTCACTATCACCACGGCATCGAGCCAGGCGGAGACCATCGAGGAGGCTCCCCTGCCCGTGACGCTCATCACCGAGGAAATGATCCGCGACTGCGGGGCACGCGACCTGAGCGACCTGCTCACCAACTACGTGCCGGGCGTAGTTGCCACCGAGAACACAGAACCGACAATGATTGTGCGAGGGGCCTATAGCGGGGCTCAGGACAAGATACTCATCATGCTCAATGGCCACCGCCTGAACGACTACAGCACCAACGTGGGGCGACTTGACTACTCGATGAGCCTCGACAAGGTGAAGCGCATAGAGGTGGTACGAGGTCCGGCGTCAAGTCTCTATGGCGGCTCTGCCTACTCTGGCGTGGTGAACATCATCACCAAGACCGGCGGCGACATCGACGGACTGCAGGTGGGGGCTGCCGCTGGCAACCATGGACAGCTGAAAGGTTCGGCACTCTTCGGCAAGAACCTGCCCTACCTTGACATTATGGCTTGGGCAAACGTCTATAAGACTGATGGGGAGAAGTCGTATTACGAAATGGAATTATACAACTCCGACTTAGAAAGCTGGATGTGGCGCGGCGATATCCGCACAGGGACCTATCACCACAAGCCCGCCATGGACTTCGGTGCCGTAGCGAGATGGAAGGGGCTGACCTTCATGCACAACACCCACTCCTCGAATTATGTAATGCCCATCAGAGATATTGGCTATAAGCCATACGACTACAACAAATTCCCCAGCATCAACGGCAACAAGCCAGGCATCAGCCAAACCAGCCACCACACTTCACTGTCATACGACTACCAGACAGGACCATGGGCTCTGACGGCCAGCATAGACTATGACGTGAGTAAGGACATGAACTACAGCTCACGTGGAGATAGTGCCTCTGTATTTTTTAAGCCCTTCTTCGACGAAAAGTCTTACGAAATTGTGGAGGTAGAGAATGTGCAAGGGCACTTCGACTATCGTGGATGGAGCAGTAGCAATCTCATGGCAAGCCTGAAAGGATCGTGGAGCTATGCCATTGCCAATAGCCATCAGGGCACTATCACCTTAGGCTTGCAGTCGGCAAGGTTCACTTTCAGCGACTATCAGGAGTATACGGGCGTCAACTACAGTAGAATCATAGAATCGACCTCAGGCTGGAAAAATCAGGAGCATCACGAGAAAAATTTCAGTTCATTCCTGCAGGTGAAACACAGGTGGGGAAGCCTGATAGCCAACGTGGGTGTGCGCTACGACCACGTGGAGCGAAGAACAGGAGATACTAACAACGAGCTGTCGCCTCGTATGGCGCTCATCTTCATGCAGCCCCGGTGGGGTGCCAAGCTCTGCTATTCCACGTCGTTCGTGGATGCGGCTTTCAAAAACAGAATCCTCATTGAATATGATGGAGACATCGAGGATGTCAAGCCAGAATACAGCCGCTGCTGGCAACTCACGCTCTGGGGCAAACAGTTGCTCAAGGGTCTCAACGCTGAGGTCAATGCCTATCACAATACGTCAGGAAACATGGTCTTTATTTCTGCGAACAAAAATACAGGAACAATGAAAAGCATTGGATTGGAATTCACCGCTGACTATACTTATAGGAATCTGAGGGTGCATGGCAATGCCTCATGGAAGCGCATTATGGAGAACAGAATCTACACTAACTTAGGGGAAAATGACATTATTGCGCAAGCTGACCCCCAGTTCTCGGCCAATGCAATGGTAACCTATCAGTTGCTCCCCAGTCTCCGGCTTCACGCCAATGCCCACTACATCGGCAAAAGATACCTGAAACCCTATAGCTACCCATATTTCCATTCATATAGCGATGGTAATCCCAAGGCTCCCGACGTGCTGACGTTCGACATGGGTGCCAATTGGAGCTGGAAAAAATTGGGGGTGAATGTCAACATTCACAACCTCCTCGGAACGCAATATTGGCAGACAGGGATGAATATCAGTTACAACCTGCCGCAGCAGGGGCGCTGGTTCCTCGTAGAGCTGACCTATAAGATATAGAGGAGAATTGAAAAATTGAAGAATTGAAGAATTGAATTTGCGACAGTTATGGCAAGCATTGCCGTTGCTGTCGCAAATTTCGTATATGCGCCACAAGAGGAAGAGTTGAAAAATGGAAGAATTGAAGGATTGAAGCCAGAAAGTGCGTAACTTTGCATCGTAATCAAGAAATAAAGTATAAACAATAAAAAAACAAAAAGATTATGGCAAAGACAAGAATGATGGTAAAGCAGGTGCTCATGAGCATCGTTACCCTGGTGAGTTTAGTATTGGCACAGTATGAGGATTTCAACCGCGTGACAAGTATCGGTGGCGGCCTCGTCGGCAACAACTACTACTCTTCCGAAGCATAGACTCTCGGCTTCGGAGAATCAATGGGGGCAGGTCCTTGATACGCTTGGCACACAAGCGGTCAAGGACCTGCCCCTTTGATTCATCGGTCACTAAGTTATTTCAACCGGAAGGTCGCGAAGAGCGGGAAGTGATCACCCAGCGGCTCTTCGTGGTCTGCGGCGAAGCCAGACGGCTTGAAGTAGTCGCGGCTGTTGTCAGCGTTGTCGTAGGTACACTGGAGCAGTTCCACGCTGTGACCTCCAGTGGGGTTGATGTAGAGGATCTTGTCGGGCATCTCGCCATGGATGGTCCACCCCAGCCAGTCGCCGTCGTCCTTAATCTTCTTGTCTTCTTCTAATGCCGGATATACGCCGCCACGGCACTTCTCTATCCATGCGTCGCCACAGATGGCGCGGCCCGAGGCATTGATGGCGTCGATGAAGTTGGCCTTCATGTCGTCGCGGCAGTAGTAGGTGTTAAAGTCGCCGATGACGAGCACGGGCCGTGTGTCGAGCTTCGAGAAGATGTGCTCCCTGAGCTGTATCCACTGCTTCAGACGGGCTGCACGGTCTTCATCGTCGGTACCGCCTACCTCGTCCCAGCGCTCGCTGGCCTCCATGTGCATATTATAGACCACCAGCTGGTAGCCCTCAGTCGTCGTTATCTCATAGCGGCGGAATCCCTTGGTGGCAGCCTCGTCGCGGCAGTGGGTGTCGTAGCCGTAGCGGTCGTTCCAGCGGATGCTGTCGGTGCGAACGGTCTTCAGATGACTATGCCACCATGCCTTACAGCCGTCGGTGTGGAACACAGAAGGATATACGCCGTCGTTAAAGAGGTTGTCGAGCGACATGCCGCCTGCCCAGCTGTCGTGGTCGTAGTTGGCAATGAGGCAGCGTCCCAGTTCGGGGTCGAAGTCGAAGTTCTCCTGTACACCGATGAAGTCGAAATTCTTGTCGGCCAGATAGCGGCTGATGACGGGCGTAAACTCCGTGTCAGGACCGTCGTTATTGACGAAATCGAATGCGGGCAGACCGTCCACGTTGAGCGTGCAGACGCTGAACAGCGAGGCGTCGATGGTGCCTGGCGTGCGGAAGTTCTGGTTGATGAGAGCCTCCACGAGCTGCAGGCCATAAGTCTCATATACTGTACTTTCAAGGTATCCGGGTGTCTTGTCCATACCGGCATAGTCCATATAGATGATACCGGTAGAGGCATTGTGTAGCGGATTCTTCAGATAGTCGATCACCAGTCGGTTGGTGCGTGTGGCATTCTCGCGATAGTGGTTGGATGTTACATTTTTCAAATATCCAGCTGAGTAGTTGAACACCCAGGCGGGAGCAGCAGCGGTCAGGTCGCGTGCTGCCGTTGCGTCGAGCATACGGCGAATGGCTTCGTCCTTCGCTACCAGATCATTCCGTGAATATCCCACCGAATAGTAGTCCTGCGTCCAGAGCGGAGCCTCGCTGCCGTCGGCAGCCTTGATTTTGCCCTTGGTCTGATTCTCCAGTTTCTTGTCGTTGCTCCAGTTCTGGCAGATTCCGCCAACGATGGTGCCGTCGTACTCATAGCGTGACAGTAGCAGCACCCGTCCGCGTACCTCGCCGACTGTGATATTGGGCTTGAAACCAGCGAAGAGTCCGCTCAGGTCGCTGCTGTTGATCAGTTCTGAGAACTCTTTCTTCCAATGGCTATAGCCTACGGGGTCATTGCTGTTGGTGAGGTTGCAGGTCACGATGCAGAATTCTGTAGGATTTTGCTTCAAGAAGTCGCGAAGCTTGATAAAGAAGTCTTTTACTAACAGTTTGGTAGCCATGATGCCATGTGAGCATCGCAGTTCATGATTCAGACCATTCAGCACACGCTCCGGACGCAGGTCAAAGACTCGCACGCCTACCTTCAGCTGCTCGCTGATTGTAAGATCCTGAGCCTTTGCCGTACCTTCTGACACGGCATTGTCTAAAGGCCACCATCCCTCTGCCGTGCAGGCATCGTGACTGCCAGGCAACGAGAGATCGGCCACCAGACGGCTGTCGGCCAATGGAGCCATCCACTTGCTATGGTCTACATTGGGCTTATAGCCGTTGGCACTTGCGCTTCCGGAATTGGCCCCCAGCATCTTCTTGATCTCAACGTCAATAGCGGTCTGAACGTCCACCGTCCTCGTCATCTCGAAGGATATATCCCCATCCTTTCCAATGACTTTCCCGTCGGCAAAGGTCATCTCCCAGCTCCTCGAGGCGTCGACGGCATAGGCCTGGGCCAGCGTGATGTTAACCTTGCCGCCATTCTCGGTATAGGTGAAATCACCGCCAGGCTGTATGGCGAAAATGTCGCCATAGCTCTTCACGATGCCCGAGCCTTCCTTCATGAAGAACTTCTGCCACTTGCCTGTGCCGTCCTCCCTGAAGAGATAGACCTGCAGCACTCTGGTGTAGTCGATTTCCTCGCCTTCGGTATCGCCAGGCACAGTACCGTTGTTATCGTATGCGGAGATCCACCAACTGGGCAGCTGGTTCGTTTCCACAGGTGTCACATTATCATTACCTTTGTCATCACTGTCGCTGCACGAGGCAAACGACAGTCCCATGACCATCGCTACGAGGCAGGCGAGGATGCTCTTCATCCCCCTGCCGTTGTTAAATTTGTAATTCATCGTTCTCATTAATTTGTTTGCTTATATTCACTTGTATATGATAAACTCACTGGGACTGGTCGTGGCCAGGTTGCCGAAACAGGAAGCATTCACAATCTTTGTATGCGAGCCTCCTTCCAGAGGGGTGTCGGTCTCCAGATAGAGTAGGTCAGCGTACGGGTTGCCTTCCAGACGGCTGTTGTTCTTGCGCAGCCAACTGTCGTAGCCTGAGCTGGCAACGACAAACAGCCTGCGAATGGTGTCACGCTGTGCGCTCATCTGCTGGAAGATCGTCTCCAGATAGGCCAGTCCTTCCTCTTTTGATACAGGTGAGAGCTGCATAGTGCGAATACCGTATTTGTTGGCCGCAGCCTCTACCCCCTGACAGATGAGGTCGTTGTAAGAATGATCCCCCAGCGCATCTGGGTCATATACTACGGTCACCAACGGCTTGGTGCTCGGTGCGTCGGAAGGGTCGGGCACCTCAATGGTGTTGCCGCCCTTAGTGCATGAGGTCATAACAGCCGCCAGCAGGATGATCGATAATGCCTTGGTCATAAGAGTTAAAAATTAAGAAGTAAGAGATTACCAATCACCCGCAGCGATACTCAGGAGCCAGAGCAGGCAGGTAGCTATGTGGCCTTCATTTCCCAACGGTGTGCCCTTAATCTCCGTTTTGTCTGGGAATGCAGCCTTTACTGCCTCAGCATTGGCATAGCTCACGATCATGTCATTCTTGGCATGATAGAGGTGGATGGGGTGCGTGAGGGCCCATCCCGTGGTTAGGTCGTTCTTGTCGAGACACTCGAAGAGCTTTTGGCAGAGTTCCGACTCTGTGTTCAGTGCGTCGTCGCTGAGCATATCGGCAAGATATACCTCTTCACCGCCCTTGATGTCAGTCTCGCCCGTGTGGGGATAGATGCTGAAGATGAACTCATTGATCTCGTCAGAAGTGTATTCCTTGCTGTTAATCATCATGTCGATTTCGCTCTTCCGCTTTAGATACGAATCACTGAAGAATTCCTTCTCCTTCCACTTGCCCAAAATATCGGGATAGGAAGCCAGCATGGCCTTGATTGTGATAGGCATGACCACGGGATACACCAGTTTCTTCTGCTTGAAATATTCCTCGAACGTGATGCGAGGACTGTAAGGGCCGGCACCGCAGTAGCTGTACTTGAAGCGCCAGCGGTCGGCAAAGTCGAGATGGGTGTCGAGCCACTTATGGATGGCCAGTGCGTTACCGGCGCCTTGCGACACGCCTGCCACGTAAAGGCTCCAGTCGTTCTCTAAGGACACACCAGAGAGATCACGGAACACCTTGTAGCCAGCCCTGAGGGCATCAATGCTGTTACGCGCACACAAATCATGAATGACGTACGGCTGTACACGGTCCTTAGTAACGCCGAATCCTAAGTAGTCGGGCATGATGATGAGCCTGTCGCCCACCATTAAGAGGTTCTCTGGTGTGCGGCCGCTTGTGGGGCACTCATAGTTGTCGGTGATGGTGAAGTGCGGGGTCAGCAGGATATAGTTCGGCTTGATTTCCGAATAGCCGTCCACGAGCATGTGTACGCCCCAGACAGCCCTGCCTGATAGGGTCACCGGCTTGCCTGCTTCATCAATGCTCTCGTAGGTAAAGTCCACCGTACGGTAGCCGGATGGCGCAAGCGTCGTGTGGTCGATACCTCGTGTAGCGGCCCGGGCCTTGGCATTTTCCTTCTGCTTCTCGGCGATGGCTGCCACTAAGAGGGGATCTTTCTTAGGACTGTCAATCATGTTTCCCAGGATGTCAAAGAATGTCATAGCCTTATCTTTCAGGATGGTGTATTTCACGTCGCTCACGTCTGTGTCGATCTCCTGAGTGTTGCCGCTGGAGTTGCCGCCGCTATAGAGCATATCAATCCACTGTTCAGAAATACCTCCTAACTCAATGGTGTCACGAACGAACTCAATGGCTTTGCCGCCCAGTCCCTCCGACTTCAGCTTGCTGTCAGTCAGACGCAGCGTCCGCTGCTGTGGTGTATAGGCATCTTTACGCGAGTCGTCAACCTTGTCGGAGCCTTTCAGTTTGACGGTGATCGTGCCGTCGGATTGAGTTGCATAATCAAATGAGCCAAGCGATCCGTCACCACCGCCCAACTCTGTTACAGCTTTGGAATAACCGCCAATAAAGTAGTAGCGGTTCCACTTACTTGAGCCGTCTTTCTTAAACTGATAGGTCTCAATGACGTGTGAGTATTCCTTCGCTTCTTTCGTCTGGGCATCAGCGATGGTCCCCTTTGCCTCATAATTGCAGAACCAAATGCCCTCTATCTGTTCGGCCAAAGGACCGGGGGTCAGCACTACGTTATTCGCCTTGTCATCGTCACTGTTGCATGAAGTCAGCGCAGTCATCAATCCACATGCTGTCAGTATAGCAGCCAGCATACATAGAATTTGCTTTTTCATAATCAACTATTAATGCTATAATTTACAAATTCTCCCTTATTCTTTATCTCTTTAGTGTAATTCGGTGGCAAAAATACAAAAAAATGTTCGTACTCACAAGAATATAGACAAATTATCGCTCTTGTAGGGGGAAAGAAACTTCTTCTTTGAGAAATTATGCTCACAACGACCGTCGTTTAAGAATAAAATACTTAACTTTGCACACTGATTTATCGTCTCATAGAACGTTGGGAGGATGCACATCATGAGTAAAGTGCTATTTTTCAGGACCGTTTGGCTGTTCTTCTTGATAGGGGTAGTGACAGCAGCGAGGGCTGATGATGCCATCAGCCTGCAACAGGTGTATGACGCAGGGCTGACTGTCATCGAGATTGAGACTGTCGATGGGGAGCTACCGACTTACGAGGATGTCGCACCACCAGCGGGGGCAATGGGGTATGGCATCAAGAATGCCACGAAGGTGCCTGCACGACTGAGGATGACGAAGGGCAAGGAACTGCTCTTCGACAGTGGTGACTATCTGAAAGACAATAGTGGTATCACCCTGAAAATCAGGGGAAACACGACGGCTCGTGCCAGAAAGAAACCCTACAAGATCAAACTGCAGAAAAAGGCTGACCTACTGCTGCGAGGCGATGAAGAGAAATATGCCGATAAAGACTGGCTGCTGATTCTCGACGAGAGTCTCAGCGCGAAGACTGGGTTTAAATTGAACGAACTGGCTGGCATGCAGTGGACACCTTCATATCGGTATGTCAATCTCATCCTGAATGGCGAATACAAGGGGCTGTATATGCTCTGCGAGTCGGTCAAGAGGAACAAGTCGTGTCGGCTGAATGTGGATAAGTCGGGCTTTGTCTTCGAATACGATGCCTATTGGTGGAACGAAGATCTCTACGTGGAAAGCACGCGTGAGTCGATCCCGATGCACTACACCTTTAAATATCCTGAAGCCAAAGACATCAGTCTGGAGCAGCTGGATTATTTCACGGAGATGATACATCAGGCAGAGGATTCGATGCGCGACGGGACGTATGGCAACTATATCGACGTGAACTCGTTCGTGACCTGGCTGATGTTGCACGATATCTTAGGAAGCAAGGACGCGGCTGGCGCCAACTACTATTTCACGAAGTACGACCAGACGACGCAGTCGAAGATAGTCTTCGCGCTGCTTTGGGACTTCGATATGATCTTCCTCGACGAGGAGGAGTGGAGTATGGTTCACAGAGGAGGATGGTACTTCTACACCTATCTGCTTGATGATGAGGCTTTTGTCAGTGCCTATATTGCCAAGTGGAAGGAATTGTCGTCCACCATCTTCGATCAGCTTTTCAGTTATCTTGAGGCATACGCCGCATCAGCAGAAGTCCCAGCCTTTGATGCCTCAGTAGAATTGGATAATCAGTTGTGGGAACAAGATCGCCGCACAGCCAGCGAACGTACACAGGGCATCATCTCGTGGCTCACTCGCAGAAAGGCGTGGATGGATCGTGCTATTGAGGCGATGGCGGTATCAGTCAGCGGTCTACAATCCATTACAATCCCTTCTCATGCAGACGATACCATCTACAATCTGCAAGGCCAAAGGGTAGCCAGACCTCAAAAGGGCATTTATCTCAGGAACGGGAAGAAGTTTATCAGCAAATAAAGCGTTTTCTTTAGTGGTAGTTGTATTTCATGATCATCGAGATATAGCCCTTAGGCCATTTCTCTTTGTCAAGGAACAGCTTCGCATTGCCATGAGACGGCAAGAACACATTGGGCCTGATCTCCTTGCATTCATAGTACATGTTGTTCTGCCCCTCTACATAGCTGATGCGTGAAATCTGCCAACAGCCGTCAGCAATGTTAACCTTCATGTTGTGGAACTCGACAACATGAAGTTTCACATTACCTACTGCTGTTGGCAGATTTCACGCATCACCTATGTCGAGGGTCAGAACAACATGT